>WNGF01001134.1_pt1 | contig 39353 bp, 38 predicted proteins | sample 5400641 | NCBI WGS metagenome assembly WNGF01 (sample SAMN13153371, study PRJNA577476) | soil metagenome | isolation source: 80 cm soil or saprolite under grassland replicate 2 | place: USA:California | collected 2016-06-15 | reverse complement strand
GACGGCGGCCCCGGGGACGACAAGCTCTTCGGCGGTGCCGGCGACGACATGCTCATCGGCGGGCCGGGTTCGGCCGACTCCGTCTCGTACATCGACTCTCCTGCGGGCGTGCGTGCCGATCTCGCCACGAAGACCGCCAGCGGCGGCGAAGGTTCGGACCGCTTCAGCGGTGTCGAAGGCCTCTCGGGCTCGATGTTCGCCGACGAGCTGATCGGAGATGGGAAGCCGAACGAGCTGTTCGGAAACGACGGAGACGACACTCTCTCTGCCGGCGGCGGCTCCGACTTCGTGGGAGGCGGCGAAGGGACGAACACGATCCAGGGAGGCCCCGGCAGGGATTACTGCCTGGACAACCAGCCGACACGCGGCTGCGAGATCTCCGGCGCCCCTGAGATTCCCGGCTCGCCGGACGCGCCGCCGGTGCAGGCGACACCACGCTGGAACGCGACCGCACCCGGGGGGCCGTCGACTCAGCAGCAATCGAGATCCGACTTGCTTGCCTGGATGGCGCGCGCAGCTCAGCAGCTGAGCGCCGTGACGCCGGCGATGCTGCGTGGCGGCGCGGCGCTGCCGACGGCGCCGCCCCTCCCTCGACCACAGGTCTCGCGATTCCCGAGCGCAGTGCGAACGACCGCCGGCTATGAGTACAGCGCCGAGCCGGTGTGCATCTCGGCGAAGGGCGGTGGGCTCACCGAGATCGCACCTCCGAACGTCGTCCGGCCCGTCGGCGACGACGATCGGCGCGAGGAGGCCTGGTGGCAGGCGACGCTCTTCCGGCAGGATCCGAAGACCGGCCTTTTCAAGAAGCGACAGAAGAAGACGGCCTGGGCGCGAGCGCAGCTGGCCGGCGACGTCGTCGTCCCGGGAGTGGTCGTGTGGAAGGACGTCAGCGGGAGACGAGCGTTCCGCTCGCCGGTGTCATTGCGAGTGCCGCGCGGGCGCTACGTGTGGAAGGGTCAGATCTACTGGGTGCGGAGCGGCGGCCGTGTCTTCGCGCCGGTCGAGCCCCATCTCATCCGCGCCCAGACGATCCGGCACAACAAACACTGCGACTTTCGGTAGAGCAGGCCGACTAACCGCTCCGCTTGTGCACTCGGCCGCCGGCGCGGTACCACGCGACACGTCCGTCGCCGTCGCGCAGGAACTCTGAGCGGGTGCCCTTGAACATCCCTTCGGGAATGACAGCGCGGTCTTGGTCGTAGAAGACAAGGGCGCTCGGGGGCGGGCTCGGCCGGGGCGGGGAGTCCTTCCGAGGGAAGCCGCCTCTCGGTGTGTCGTGCTCGACCAGTCCGCCGTTCTCGACGCGTATGTCTATGTCGACCATGGCCGAGCTGAAGCGACCTGCGTATTCCGCGAGCTCGTCGGCTGGGAAGTCCAGGGGTTGAAGGTCCGGCTCCCCCACGCCGACGTAGCTTCGGAACGCGAGGTTCCTCGTCTCGCGGATCAACTCGCCGCCTCCGGGAATAGCGTTCGCGCAGACGACGACGGCGAACTCTCGCGTGGGATAGATCCCCAGGATCGATACCTGACCGTTTGTCCCACCCCCGTGAGCGAGCGTTGTATCCCCGTCGAGTCGATAAAGGAACCAGGTGAGGCCGATCTCGTCTAGGCCGGTCGCAGCCACGTGTGGCGTCCGCATCAGCGCCATCGATGCCGGGCTCAGGACACGGACTCCGGCGGCGGTCTCACCGTCACCCATGTGGAAGCGTGCGTAGCGAAGGAGATCTCTCGCCGTGCAGACGAGTCCTCCGGCCGGATGTGCCGCGCGGCCGATCGGCCATGGGCGCGCGACCGTGACCTCCTCGTTCTCGAGGAAGTGTCCTACGGCGAAGCGATGCGTCATAACCTCGTCGGCGAAGAAGAAAGACATCGTCAGACCGAGCGGCTCGAGGACGAGCTCTCGCATTGCATCCTCGAAGCTCTTGCCCGTGACGACCTCAGCGATGCGACCGGCGATGTAAAAGCCAGCGTTGTTGTACGACCAGATCTCGCCGAGCGGTGTGACCTGAGGCAGCTCCCCGACCGCGGCGACCATGCGTGCGAGCGCGTCGCCACCGGGGCCGAGGTCGTCGAAGTAATCCCCCTCCCAGCCGCCCGTGTGCGTCAGGAGGTGGCGAAGCGTGACCCTGCGCGCGACGTCCTCGTCCGCAAGCCTTAGGTCAGGGAGGTACCTGCGGACCGGCTCGTCGAGCTCGACCTTGCCGGACTCGACGAGTCGCATGAGCAGCGTGCCGGTGAAGGTCTTCGTGATCGAGCCGATCTGAAACAGCGTCTCGTCGTCGACCGGAAGCGGATGCTCCACATTCGTTACGCCGAGGCCGGCAACCTGCTCTTCGGCGCCACAGACGACGCCGACCACAGCGCCGGGAATGCGAAGCCGGTCCATCGTGGCACGAGCGGCCGCGCAGACGGCTTCGAACGGTTTCCGCCACAAGGCGGCCGAGCGTAGGGCCCTAGACTTCTGTACATGAGGCTGCGCGACCTTCCGTCGGTCGACCAGCTGGCGCGTGGAATAGACGATCCGCTCGCTGTCGACGTCGCGCGCTCACTTCTGGACCGCGCGCGTGAACAAGTACATGCGGGAATCGACCCGGGCGATCTGGCGGGGCGCCTGCGCGAGGAGCTGACCGCGGCGCGTGCGCCTCGCCTGCGGCGCGTCCTCAACGCGACTGGCGTGATCGCGCACACGAACCTCGGGCGCGCACCGCTTGCCGAGCATGCGCTCGAACGCGTCCGCGAGGTCGCGCGCGGCTATTCGAACCTCGAGTACGACCTTTCGGCCGGTGGGCGCGGCTCGCGCCAGGCACACGTGGGCGGGATCATTCCCAGGCTGACCGGTGCCGAGGGCGCGCTCGTCGTCAACAACAACGCCGCCGCAGTGATGCTTGCGCTCGCAGCTCTTGCCGAGGGTCGCGAGGTGCTCGTCTCGCGCGGCGAGCTGATCGAGATCGGCGACGGCTTCCGCATCCCGGACGTGTTGACGCGCTCGGGCGCGCGCCTGCGCGAGGTCGGCACGACGAACCGCACACGCGCGGCGGACTATGAGGCCGCAATCAGTCCCGAGACCGCCCTCATCTTGCGCGTCCATCAATCGAACTTCCGCATCGTCGGCTTCACCGAGCAGCCGTCCCTGGCGGAGCTCGCGCAAGTGGCTCAGAGCCACAAACTCCCGCTCGTGGACGACCTCGGGTCCGGAGCGCTCATCGACCTGGGAGACGAGCCGACCGCGCGGTCGAGCCTTGCGGCCGGCGCCGACCTCGTCTGCTTCTCGGGCGACAAGCTGCTCGGCGGGCCTCAGGCGGGGATCATCGTCGGACGCGCCGACCTCGTCGAGCGGCTGCGACGACATCCGCTGCAGCGCGCGCTGCGCGCGGACAAGCTCACACTCGCCGCGCTGGAAGCGACGCTCATGCTCGCGCTCGACTCCCCCGACGAGATCCCGGCGCTGCGAATGTTGCGCGAGCCGCCCGGCGCGGTTCGTGCACGCGCCGAGCGACTCGCCGAGCTGGTCGGCGGCGAGGTCGAAGAGACGATCGCGCGTGCCGGCGGCGGCGCTCTCCCGCTCGCCGAGCTGCCCAGCTACGCCTGCGCCGTCGAGGAAAGGCTGGCCGCGCCGCTGCGACTTGGCGATCCGCCGGTCGTCAGCATCCTGCGGGACGGACGGTTGCTGCTCGACTGCCGGACGCTGACGGACGCGGAGGTGGACGAGGCCGCCGTCGCGGTCGCGGCAGCACGCACACATGAGCGAAATTGATCCGAATGCACGGCTCTGGGATCTCCTACGCGGCGCGATGGCCACGAAAGCATTCGGCATCGCCGCGGACCTAGAGGTGGCAGATGCTCTCGCCGGGGGGCCGCGTTCGGTTGCAAAGCTCGCGAAGAAGACCGGCGCGGACGCAGGAACGCTCTACCGGATCCTGAGAGCCCTTGCCAGCGACGGTGTGTTCGCTGAGGAACAGCCCGGGGTCTTCAGCAACAGCGAAGCGTCCGAGCTACTTCGCAAGGACCAGCCGGGCAGCTGGCCCGAATTCGCGCACCTCTTCGGCGCAGTCTTCTACGACGCCGTCGCGACCATGGATGCGCGCTCCGGCGGCGAGACCTTTGCGGAAGCGTTCGGGACGGATTTCTGGGCGTGGCTCGAGCAGCATCCGGCCGAGCGCTCGTCCTTCGACGCGGCGATGGCCGGCGGCAAGGAGCGAAACGCGGCGCGCCTCGCCGAGCTCGAGTGGCGCGGCGACGAGACCGTCGTCGACGTCGGCGGCGGGAACGGCGCACTCCTGAAGGCCCTGCTCGAACTGCGACCCGAGCTTCGCGGCATCGTCTTCGACCTTCCCGAGACCGACCGTGACGAGACGAGCTTCGGTGACCGCGTCAGCTTCGCTGCCGGCAGCTTTTTCGAGGAAGTCCCGAGCGGCGATGTCTACGTCCTGTCCGCGATCCTGCACGACTGGGACGACGAGCGAGCAACGGCGATCCTGCAGACGATTCGCGCCGCGGCTCCCCCCGATGCACGTCTGCTCGCGACCGAATCGGTGATCCCTGCGGGCAACGAGCCGCACGGCGCGAAATGGCTCGATCTCCTGATGCTGGTGCTCGGTGGACGCGAGCGAAACGAAGCGGACTGGCGTGCGCTGCTCGAAAGTGCCGGGTTTCGCGTCGATCAGATCGAGGACGGCCTGATCCAAGCCACATGCCGCTGACCGTCGGAACTGCCGGGCACATCGACCACGGCAAGACGTGGCTCGTCCGCGCACTGACCGGGAAGGACACAGACCGGCTGCCGGAGGAGCAGGCGCGCGGCATCTCGATCGACCTCGGCTACGCGCCTCTGGATCTGCCTGACGGACGCCGTCTCTCGCTCGTCGACGTGCCCGGGCACGAGCGGTTCGTCCGCACGATGGTCGCCGGCGCGACCGGCATCGACCTCTTCCTGCTCGTGATCGACGCGTCCGAGGGCGCGCGGCCCCAGACACACGAGCACCTGGCGATCCTGCGTCTGCTCGGAGTCGAGCGCGGAGTCGTCGCCGTGACGAAGGCGGACGCCGTCGAACTGGACGCGCTCGAGCTGGCGGTCGAGGAGGCCCGCGAGCTCGTCCCCGGCGCCGAGGTCGTCGCGGTGAGCGCGAAGACGGGTGCGGGCCTCGACGATCTCCGCGCGGCCCTTGGGCGAGCGGCCCAAGAGGACGAGCGAAGCGACGCGCCCGCGCGTCTCTACGTCGACCGTATCTTCACGCTCCATGGGATCGGAACGGTGGCGACGGGGACGCTCTGGTCCGGGCAGATCGCGGCGGGCGACGTTCTCCGCGTCGAGCCGGTCGGCCGTGACGTGCGCGTCCGCAGCGTCCAGGTCCACGACCGCCAGGTCGACGTCGCGGACGCGGGTCAGCGAGTCGCCGTCGCGTTACCGGGTATCGAACGGAGAGAGCTGCGGCGCGGCGACGTGCTCGCGGCGCCGGGCGCGTATCACGCTGGCTACCGCCTCGACATCGAGCTCGAGGAGCTGGCGCCGATCCCGCCTCGCGTCCTCGTTCACCACGGAACGTCCACAGTCCTCGCGCGCGTTGTCCGCGCAGGCCGCTTCGCCCAGCTGCGGCTCGACGCGCCGGTCGTCGCCGCGCGAGACGACCGTGTGATTCTGCGTGCTGGAACAACCGTGGGCGGCGGCAGGATCGTCGACCCGGCCCCGCCACGCCACGCGGACCTCGAGCGCTTCGAGCGTAGTGCGCGCGACGAGGTGTTCGTCCACGCGCCTGTTCGCAAGGACGGCCGCTGGATCTTCTCCGACGCGTGGCTGGACGAGTTCCGAACCGAGCTGGAACGTCGCCTCGACGCGGCCGATCCACTCGACCCGGGTGTGTCGGCGCCAACCGAGCCGTGGGCCGGGGAGGTTCTGCCGCGGCTCGGCCTCGAGCGCCGCGGCGCAAAGCTCTACCGATCGGGCGCGGCGGGTTCTCTCGGAGAGCGGGAGACCGAGGCGGCCGAACTCGAAGCGCGCCTCGGGCTCGAGCCGGTCAAGGTCGAAGACGGGCGACTTGCCCGCTTCCTGGAGGGGCAGGGCCGTCTCGTTCGCGTCGGCGAGGGATACGCGATCTCAGCCGAAGCGTACGAACGCGCACGCGGTCTGCTCGTGGTCGAGTGCGAGGCCGCGGACCGAATCACACTCGCACGCTTCCGCGATCTGCTCGGGGCGTCGCGCAAGACCGCGCAGCTCCTGCTCGAGCGCTTCGACGCGGACGGCGTGACCCTCCGCATCGGCGACGAGCGCGTGCTCAGGCGGTCGGCCACCGCGAGGCGGACGGAATCACAGCCGAGGGCGTGAGCACGTCCACAGGATGAGGGATACGGACACCACGGGCACCGACCGATTCTGATCCGTGGCGTAAGTCCTCCACTGCGGAAAGGCGGCATACGATGGTCGAACTGCTGAAGCAGAAGCTTCGCGGTTTCCCGACTGGGAACCTCAGCCTGCGGATCGGCTCGTAGCAAGGCCGAACCGGAATACGTCCGGCCGGTGATAGTGCCCGGCCGGATCGAACCGCTGGCGCGCTTCGTACAACCGCTGCGGATCGAGATCGGCGTAGAGCACGCCCTCTTCCTCCCAGAGCGGCCCGGCGAGGTAGCTCCCGTCCGGTGCAAGGATCGCCGAGCCCCCGCCGCCGACGATGTCGTCGCCCTCCGCGAGCGGCACCTCGGCCGGGTAACCGGAGGCACGCTGGAAGACACAGCAGCTGAGGACGAACGCGCGCGACTCGCGGGCAATGTGCTTGATCGAGTCGTGCCAGTCCTCCGAGTCGTCGGCCGTCGGCGCGAGATACACCTCGACTCCATCCTGGTAGAGCGCGAAGCGCGCAAGCGGCATCAGGTTCTCCCAGCAGATCAGGCCGCCCACCCTGCCGAGGTCGGTCGGGATCGTCTCCAACCCCCGGCCGTCTCCCAGCCCCCAGACCAGCCGTTCGTGGTTGGTGGGCATCAGCTTGCGGTGATGGAGCGCCAGCTCTCCCTCGGGCGAGTAGACGAGCAGCGAGTTGTAGATCGTCCCGCCGTCGAGCTCGTTGACCCCGACCGCAAGCCAGAGGTCGTTCGCGCGCGCGATCTCGGCGAGGCGATCCGAATCGCGCCCGGGAACCGTCACCGACTGCTGCATCAGTCGCGCGAACACTTCACGCGCGACTCCGGCCTCGGGACCGCCCCAGCCGGCGAGATACCGGACCCAGCGGTTGGACGGGTAGACCGGGATGAAGGTCTCCGGAAAAAGCGCTAGCCGCGCGCCTGCGCCTGCGACTTCGGTGACGAGCCCTTCGAGCTTGTCGATTGTGGCCGCGCGGTCGAATGCGACCGGTTCTGCCTGAACGCACGCAACCTTGACGACATCCTGCACGGGATGAGCCTAGCCCGCGACGAGACCAGCGACGAGCTGGTCCTCGGCCTCGTAGTCGAACTGGAGGTACTCCGCGCCACGCGGCAGCACCTCGCGCCAGTCCCTGCCGCGCGTCGCGTCGAGCAACCACTCGACCTGTCGCGGGAGGGCGTCCGCCCAGGTCGTCGCGGGGCGGTAGCCCAGCTCGCGTTCAGCCTTCGTCATGTCGACGAGCAGGGGCTTCGACGCCGACCACGGCGTCTGCCCCACCTCGCCGCGGTCGGCCGGATCCGGAAGCAACACCTCCGCGGAGGGGTGTCCCGCAGCCTCACCAATCGTTCGCGCGAGCTCGAGCACGGTCGGCGGATCGGGATCGCCGCAGTTGAAAGCGTCCGTCCGCGGCTGGGCGGCGATGAGCCGGACGAGCTCGCCGATGTTCTCCGACGCGGTGGTGTGAAAGTGCCCGCCGCCGCGGTTCGTCAGGACGATGAACGGCCGGCGGTCGAGCGCGCGCTTGACGAAGAACCATTCGCGCGCCATCCGGTCGCCGCGCCCATAGATCGCACACGGGCGGACGATCGCGGCGGGGACGCGATCGTTCTCGAGCAGGATCCGCTCGAGCTTCGCCTTCTTGGTCGAGTACGTTTCCTCGCCCGGCTCGACGGTCGGCTGGGATTCCGGAATCGGCACCGGGAACTCCGGGAAGTCGTCGACACCCTGCGCCTCGTCGAGGGTGCGGCCCTGCTCGTCCGCATACACCGATGCGCTCGAGATCGCGACGATCGCGCCGACGTCGAGTGCGAGCAGCTGCTCGGCGTGCGCAGCCTCGAACGGGATCACGTCGACGAGTAGGTCGGCACCGTTCGCGACCGCGAGCGCACCCTCCTCATCCCGATCGAGCTGGACGAGCTCCATCCCCTCCGGCGCAGGCTGCTCGTTCCGCGCCGCCACGGTGACCCGCCAGTCGTCACCTGCAAGGGCGCAAACGACCGCGCCGCCGACATTGCCGGTCCCGCCGACCACGAAGGCGGTGCGGGCCAGTACTACGCCTCGATGGTGACGGCGTCGCCGACCGCGATTTCACCCTCGCGGAGGACGTCGGCGTTGAGGCCGGCGCGGTGGACCATGCCTTTCAGGATTCCGGGCTTCGTCATTCCTTGAAGGTGTGCGCAGGGCTCGCAGAGCTCGACGCCGACGCATTCCACCTCGCCGACGTAGAAACGCCTGCCGACGAGCCCATTCACGTCGACTCCGCGCGTGAGGACGTTCCGCCGGCTCTCGGCGGCGGTGAATGGAATCCCGGTCTCCTGCTCGAAAGCCTCGATCCCCTCCGCCGCGATCAGCGTGATCGCGCTGCCGGGCGGAGCATCTCCGTCCGCAAAGAAGTAGCGGTTGCCGACCAGCCCGGAGCCGGGAAGAGCACGGACGCGCTCGACGCTCTGCGGAAGCTCGCCGTGCGTCTCCGTGAGAAAGATCCCTTCGACTCGTCCCTCGGCCACGAGCTCAACCCTACCGACCGAAGCCGCCCCCGCCCGGCGTCTCGATCGTGACCACATCGCCGGCGGTCAGGTCGCGGCTCGCCTTCGCGGGCAAGGGTTCGCCGTTGAGAAGGTTGCGTCCCGGCGCACCGGGCTCTCCGCCGCGCTCGCCCTGCGGAGAATGGGCTCGGCGCTCGCTGATGATCGAGAGTCGGCAGTCCTCGAGCACGCGCAGCTCTCGCAGGACACCGTCGCCGCCGCGGTGCCGTCCTGCACCGCCCGAGCCGAGCCGAAGTCCGTACCGCTCGACCCGCAGTGGATACTGGAGCTCGAGCGCCTCGATCGGCGTCGAGAGCGTGTTCGACATCGCCACGTGCACGCCGCTCGGCCCGTCCGCACTGGGGCACGCTCCCTGGCCGCCGCCGATCGTCTCGTAATAGGTGAAACGGTCATTGCCGAGCGTGACGTTGTTCATCGTCCCCTGCCCCTGCGCCGGAACGTCGATTGCCGCGCCGAACGCCCGCAGCACGACATCGACGATCCGCGACGACGTCTCGACGTTGCCCGCCGCGACCGCGGCCGGGGAGCGGGCGTTGACGAGACATCCCTCCGGCGCGCGAACCGTCACAGGCGCGAAGGCGCCGCCGGACGCTGGCAGATCCGGATCGACGAGCACGCGGACGACGTAGAAGCAGGCCGAGCGCGCGACCGCGAGCGGACAGTTGAGGTTTCCGTCGTGCTGTGGCGCCGTGCCGGCGAAGTCGATCTCGACCGTGTCGCCCGAGATCGTCACGCTCGCGCACACCTCCAGCTCGCCCTCGATCGCCTCGAGCACGTCGGTCGCCTCATACCGTCCGTCCGGAAGCGCCGCGATCCCGGCGCGCATCCTCCGTTCGGAGTACGTGTAGAGCGCGTCCATCGCCGCGATCACGCGCTCGCGTCCGCGCTTCGCGCAGAGCTCCGCGACGCGCCGCTCCGCGAGCCGGTGCGCCGCAAGCTGTGCCCGCAGGTCGCCGCGCCGCTCGGCCGGATTCCGCATCCGCGCGACCAGCCCGTCCACGACCTCGTCGTCGAGCCGGGTCGGCGGGATGACGACGCCTTCCTCCTCCAGGGTGCGCGAGTCAGCCGGCATCGACCCGGGCTCGCGCCCCCCGACGTCCGCGTGATGCGCGCGCGTGACCGCGAAGCCGACCTCCGTCGGCGAAACGAGCGTGATGTCCGGGAGATGTGTGCCACCCGAGTACGGATCGTTGATCGCCCAGACCTCACCGGCCACAGGCTCATGCCGCATCACAGCCGCCACTGCATCCGGCATCGCGCCGAGGTGGACAGGGATGTGTTCGGCCTGCGCGATCATGCGGCCGCGCTCGTCGAAGAGCGCGGTGGAGCAGTCCCGCCGCTCCTTGATGTTCGCGGAGAAGGCCGAGCGGACGAGCACCGCGCCCATCTCTTCCGCACTCGCCCGCAGCAGCGATCCCAGGATCTGGAGCTCGATCTTCATTCGGACTGCCAGTCCGTGCGCGTGCTCGCAGTCGCATACGACCAGGCACTGACCAGCCGCGGGTGCACGCGATAGACGTGGTCGTCGGCGACGAAGATCGTCGCTCGCTCCCCGGAGGTCGGAGCGACGTACTTCTCCGCATAGGCGGCATCGACGCGCTGGAGCTCGTCGCGATCGCTGACACGCACCGCGCGTCCCTTGATGATGATCGGATCGGCCCCGTCGCCGTTGAGGAGGACGACCGCGGGCTGATGCGCGATGTTCCGCGCCTTCCGCGCGACCGCCGCGCACGTGAAGTAGACAGCCTCGCCGTCCCACCAGAACCAGACGGGCGTTGCGTCCGGCTGCCCGTTCGGCGACGTGGTCGCGATCCAGATCTCACGCATGCTGCGCAGGCGCCGGTCGACGTTGCTCCAGGGGATGTGCCCGCGGCTCGATCTCACGCTCGCCGGAGTACGAGTGTGCCGTGAGGGTCGGTCTGCCCCGCCCAGTTCGAGGGGATCCAAGCGGTCGCGCCCGGCAGCTCCACGACGGCCGGCCCGCTAACACTTAGTGGCTCTGAGCCACTAAGTCTGAGTTCGGGGCCGGGGACGACCGCGGCCGTCCGCACCGCGACGAGCTCGACTTCCCGTTCGGGCGCTGCAAAGCCGTACTGCTCCTCATGCGCGCGGTGGAACGCGTCCGCAAGGCCGTCCTGGAGCGGCACCGCCAGCTCGAACGACTGCCCGGCATAGCGCAGGTCCGCTTCACCCTCGCGTGGAAGCTCGCCCGCCTCGGCCAGTGGGACGAGATAGGAGCGCACGGCGTCCCGCCGCTCCTCGGATGCGACGAGGCCGAGCGCCGACAGGACGCCGGCGGCTTCGGGCACGAGCACCGTCCGGATCCCCAGCTCCTCCGCGAGCTCGCACGCGTGCAGCGGCCCCGCGCCCCCGAATGCGACGAGCGCGAATCCGGCAGGATCGTGGCCGCGCTCGACCGAGACGACGCGCAGCGCGCGCAGCATCTCCGCGTTGACGACGGCAACGACCGCGACCGGGTCGATGCCTGCCAGCGCGCGCTCGGCCGCCGCGCGGTCCAGCTCGACACCGCCCGCGAGCCGCTCCGGCAAGCGTCCAAGCAGCAGGTTCGCATCCGTCACCGTCCCCTGGGTGCCGCCGCGCCCGTAGCAGGCCGGGCCGGGATTCGCGCCCGCGCTCTGCGGCCCGACGCGCAGGGCGCCGCCCGCATCGCGCCAGACGAGCGATCCCCCGCCGGCGCCGACCGTGTGCAGATCGACCGTGGGGAGCCGGATCGGCAGCCCGCCGACCATCCGCTCCGCCGCGCGCTCTGCGTGCCCGCCTGAGATCAGACACACATCCGTTGAGGTGCCGCCCATGTCGAACGCGATTGCGTCCGCGACGCCGGCGAGCGCCGCGATTCGCGCGGCCCCTACGACACCCGCCGCCGGCCCGGAGACGAGGATCGTTGCCGGGTGCGCCGCCGCCTCCGCCGGCGTCGCCACGCCGCCCGACGAGCGCATCACCAACGGCTCCGGTAGCCCCGCGCCCGCACAGGCCTCGCCAAGGGCACCGAGATAGCGGGAGACGACCGGGCCGAGGTAAGCATCTGCGACGGTCGTCGATGCCCGTTCGTACTCCCGGAACTCCGGAGCCACCTCGTGCGAGGCGACGACGTGTGCGTCCGGCAACCGCCGCCGCAGTTCAGCGAGCACGATGCGTTCGTGGGTTGCGTCGCGATACGCGTGCAGAAGACAGACAGCGACTGCGTCGGCATCCACCTCCGGCAGCGAGTCGAGCTCGACCGGCTCGAGTTCCCCCTCCCGCCCCAGCCGTCCCCGCACGCCGTGACAGCGTTCGAGTGGGACGAGGGGTTCGGGCCACCCCGCGCACGGACGGTAGAGATGTGCGCGTGTCTGCCGGCGCAGATGGAGAAGGTGTTCGAAGCCAGCCGTCGTCACGAACGCGGTGCGCGCGCCCTTGCGCTCGAGCAGCGCGTTCGTCGCAACGGTCGTCCCGTGCGCAAAGCGCTCGACGTCAGCCGCGCCGGCAGCACGCGCCGCCGCGACGACCGCTTCCTCCTGGCGGGGCGCCGTGAGCACCTTCGCAGTCGTCACCCGTCCGGCGTCGAGCACAACGGCGTCCGTGAACGTTCCGCCGACGTCGACGCCGAGGATCGTCATTCGGGCTCAGCGCTCGTCCAGGGCGCCGCGGGGCACTAACGCGTGCCCTCTGCCTTCTCCCACATCAGCGGCGCGCCCTGGCGCAGGTACCGCCCCAGCGCGACCAAGGTGGCCCAACTCATCAGCAGGTAGTAATAGGCAAGCCCGGCGCCGGGCACCGGGAGGCGAAGTCTTCCGGCTGCAGCGAGTGCGAGCCACGCAGCCTGGGCAACCAGCGCGGCCTCATAGGCGAGGCCTTCGTCCAGTAGAGCGATGCTCGTCGCCAGCAGCGCGAGATGGAGGAAGCCGCTCACATAGCGCAGCACGCGATGCGAGAGGAGCTCGACGAGATAGAGCGGCGGCACGCCGCGCAGGCTCCCCGCCTCGAAGAGATGACGCCACGACCAGGGCAGCATCCGCACCTTTCGTCGGTACTCGTCCTCGATGTCGCGCGAGGGCTTCTCGAAGGCGATCGCCTCCGGTTCGTAAACAGCGCGGCGGCCGCGCTGCACCATCAGGTTCGGGAAGCCGAGGTCGTGCCCGAACGGCCACTCGACGTAGTCCGAGCGTCGAACCGCGTAGATCGCTCCGTTCCCGCCGGTGATCGAGCCGAGCGCTGACTCGCTCGCGCGCAGCCACATCTCGTAGCGCCAGTAAACGCCTTCCCTGTTCGTCCCGTCGAGGCGCTGGAAGCGGACCTGGCCGCAGACGTACGCGACCTCTGGGTCGGCGAAGTTCCGGACGAGCTTGCGGAGCGCATCCGGCGCCCACACCGCGTTCGCATCGCCGAAGGCGAGGATCTCGCTGTCCGTCTCACGGACCGCGCGGTTGAGCGCCGGCAGCTTTCCCGCACGTTCGCAGCGGAGCAGGCGGACGTGACCGTTTTGCGGCGCGTACCGCTCGACGATTGCATCGGTGGCGTCTTCCGAGCCGTCCGAGGCGACGACGATCTCGAGCTGCTCGTCCGGATAGTCCAGCTCGAGCAGGTTCTCCACCCGGCGCCCGATCACCTCCTCCTCGTCGTGGGCGGGGATGATCAGGCTGACCCGCGGCGTGATCTCGTCCTTGCGCACCTCTCGCGTGCGTAGCCGCCGCAGGCCCGCGGCAGCGAGCGGGTAGCCGACGTGCGTCCACGCAAGTCCGCCGAGGCTCGCCCAGAAAACGGCCTTCACGATCACGCGTTCACCGTACTAGTAGAAACTTGATCTGAACTCCGAAGCGTCTTGACGCTGGGCCGGGACGCCCCAGCAAAACGTCAAGTGTCTACGGCGGGAATCCGTTCCCTCCGCAGTTGGCGAAGTCGAGCAACGTAGGAATTGCGGCCGGGAACAGCTGCGCCAAACCGCTCACCTCCGGCCCGAGGCCGGGAGGGACGAAAGAACTCGTGAAGCCGGCGCAGTTGTGGTCGTTGCTGGATGGTGGGTCGGCGAGTGCGGAGCCGCCGACAACGCCTGACGCAACTCCCACAGCCAGCAGAACAGCGATGCGCTTCTTCATGTTCCTCCCCTTGTGATCCTATTGTGTCGGCGCATCGTCATTTACCCGTCGCCAGCCGTCAAGCGACCGCCCTGCGGCGCTGCGATAGGCGGGAAAGAAACCCGCAGCGCCGGAGCCGCCGCCGGTGAGAGCGCGGTACGCGGCCTCGTCGTGGACGGCTTTGCCGACCGCCATCTCCACGACGCCGGCCGGATCGAAGCGGCGCTTGAACTCGAAGAGCGAATCGGCCCCGCCGCCGACGCCGCCCCCCAGGTGGAAGCGCGTGAATCCCTCTGCCGCGGCCCAGCGCGCCGCCTCCAGGAAGAGGAAGTTGCTCGCGCCGAGCTTCCGTCCCTCCTCGCTCGTGGCGCCGAGGTGATAGTGAAGCCAGGGGCGGGCGGCGAAACAGAGGAGCGCTGCGTCCTCGCCTGCCTCGAACAAGACCACCCGCTCGCGCAGTCCCGCTTCGAGCGTATGCCAGTACTCGCGCGGGAAGTAATAGAAGCCGGACGCGTCCTTGCGTTCCATCGTCTGCTCGTAGAGCCGGACGAAACGGTCAAGGCTCTCGGGCGCCGCAGCGAGGGATCCCTGCAGGCCCGCCGCCTCTGCCTTGCGCACGATGCGCCGGTGGTGGCGGTGCATGCCCTCGAAGAGATCGCCCTGATCGAGGCGCCAGGCAATCGTGCCCGCGAGCGTCTCGACGCGCACATACGGCGCGGCCGCGCGCTGGTTTGCGTAGAGCGGATGGAAGCGGAGGAACGTCGTCACCACGCCTCCGTTCTCACACCAGCGCTCGTACTCCCGCCAGAAGCTTTCGACCGGCGGGTCGGGTCCCGCTACGACCGGCCCGCCGTAGCCGTAAGGCGTTGTCACGTCGGCCTTACCACCGTCGACCTCGCGGACGATGCAGGCGAACACGACGTCCCCGCCGCCGTCGTGCAGATGAAGCAGCACCGGCCGGCCCGGGTCGAGCAGCGCCGAGGCCTGGACGTATTCGTGGAGGAGGTAGGCGTCGTCGAGGCCGAGCTCCTCCAGCAGGCCGTCCCAGCGTTCCGGCGCGACCTCCGCGAGACTCAGGTCGACTCGGCCTTCTCCCGCGCGCGAGCGCGCTCGATGTTCATCGTGTCGACAAGGGGGCGCTCGTCGGTGCGGAGAAGCTGCGTCACCGTGCGCAACAGGATCTTCGCGTCGAGCACGAGGGACCAGTTCTGGATGTACCAGAGGTCTTGCTCGATTCGCTCCGGCCACGGGATCTCTTCCCGGCCGTTGATCTGCGCCAGGCCGGTGATGCCGGGCTCAACCGCGAGCCGGCCGCGGTCGTGCTCGGAGTAGTTCGCGACCTGCTTGACCACGTCGGGCCGCGGACCGACGAGGCTCATCTCGCCGCGGAGGACGTTCCACAGCTGCGGCAGCTCGTCGAGGCCGGTGCGGCGCAGGAAGCGGCCGGCGCGGGTGATGCGAGGGTCGTTCGGGACGACCCCGTACAGGTCCTCGGTCAGCTTCAGCTTCTGACCGAGCTCGATCGCGTTCGGCACCATCGTGCGGAACTTGAGCATCCGGAACTGCCGCCCCTGCTTGCCAACACGCTCCTGCGCAAGCAGGATCGGGCGCCCGTCGTCGAGCAGGATCCACAGCGCGACGATCGCCATCAGCGGAGCGAACAGGACGAGCAGGACCGCAGCGGCGACGCGATCGACCACACGCTTGAGGAGACGGCTCATCTGCGGACAACCGCCTCGTAGAGCCGCTCGTGCTCAGCGGCCGCCCGTGCCCAGGTGAGCGTGCGCGCGGCCGCATCGGCGCCGCGGCTCGCGGCAGCAAGGTTGTCGGGCTCGAGGAGGCGCAAGCACGCCGCCGCGAGCGCGTCGGGGTCGCCCGTGGGCACGACTTCGCCGGCGGCGAATTCCTGCACGAGCTCTCCAAGGGAACCGACGTCGGTCACGACCACGGGCCGACGGTACCCGATCGCCGTGGCGAGGACGCCGGACGAGTCCAGCCGCCGGTATGGAAGCACGATCGCTGCGGCCCGCACCATCAGGTCCTTGACCTCCTCCTCTGACACGAAGCCCAGCCGCCACTCGACCCGGTCTCCGACGCCGAGGCTGTTTGCGAGCTCTCGAACGGGCGCAACCGAATCGACAGGGTCGCCGGCGACGACGAGCTGCGCATCCGGAATCTGCGGAAGTGCGGCGATCAGGACATCGAGGCCCTTGTAGTTGCGGATCAGCCCGAAGAAGAGGAGCGTCCGCCCCGCCGGCGGCGAGAGCTTCTCGCCCTCGAAGACGGGATGCGCGATGCGGACGATCCGTTCGCGATCGAGCCCGAACCCTTCCAACTCGCCGACTGCCCTTCGCGAGTGGACGACGACGCGTGCCACCGTCGCGAGCACGTCAGGCCAGGCCGCACGCGCCCGTGGGCGGCGGGGCACCACGTCGTGCGCGGTGAGGAGGACAGTCCGGGCGGCTGCAATGCGTCTCAGCCAGCGCAGGTCGAGCTCCGGACGAGGCAGCCACTGAACATGGACGATCTCCGGATCGAGCGCCTCGATCCGCCGGAGGAGCCGCCGCACGCTCGGCCCGTACTCGAGCGCTTTCACGGGAAGCCGGAGGCGCGAGCGAGGGGCGTGACGGAAGAGACGCCCCGAGAGCGGCAGGAACACTTCCTCACGGCGGTAGCCCTGCGGGGCCGGCGGCTCGGCGTGCACGAACGGACCGGTGAGCAGGGAGACCTCGTGCCCTCGCGCCGCGAGCGCCTCGGCAAGCGAATGGTCGTACGGCGGCGTGTATGCGAGTGGATCGATGAGCGCAACGCGCATCGGCACTAGACCCGCGAGCGGAGATACGCCAGGCTCGCCAGGGCCGGCGCGGGATCGTCGGCGGCGAATACGGCGCGCACCTTCTTCCCGCGCAGGTAGTGGCGCAAGAAGTCGCGCGAGCGCAGCTCACGCCGACGCGCCATCTGCGCGGACACCCACACGTCCTTGGCCAGGTAGATCCAGGAGATCCTCTCCGTCAACGTCTTGCCGGCCTCGCCGGGCCGGCCGCAGAGGTCCTCGTAGGCGATCCGGGCGATGTCGAACTCGCCGCCCATCGCAATCCCGGCCCAGATCGGAGGGCGCGTGTTCACCTCCAGTAGCTGCAGCTGCCCGTCGCGAGGGTCGCGGACGAATTCGACGTGCGCGAGACCGCGATAGCCGGCGGACTGCAGCAGCCGGAGCCCGAGCTCGTGCACCTCGTCGTCATGACCGGACGCAAAGACTGCGCTCGTCCCGAACCGGAGCGGCCCCTGACGGACTTTGCGTCCGACGACGCTCGCGAGCGGCTCGCCGTCCCGGCCGATGTAGGTGAAGAGCGAGAAGACGTGGTCGTGAGAGTCCGGGACGAGCTCCTGGAGGATCGTCTCGAACCCGCGCTCCTTGGCCCGCTTCCACGCCGCCACCGCTTCGTCGAGGTCGTGCGCGACGAATGCCTTCTCGCCGAAGCTGAGCGCGAACTCCTGGCCCTCGAGCGGCTTCAGCAGGAAGGGCGCGCGCAGCCCGGAGTCCCGTACCGCCTCGGGGCTCGCTGCAGGCACGGTTCCCGGCGCCGATACTCCGGCTGCGGCCGCAACCTCGGGGAGCAGATCCTTGCGGCGCAGGCGGCGGACGATGTCCGGGTCGTCGGGCAGCGGCACATCCGCGAGCGCCCGAACCTCGTCCCAGCGGCGCAGGAGCACCTCGACGTTCTCGTCGCGCTCGGGAAACAGGACCGGCCGACCGTTCGCAGCCGCCGCGCGCAGCGCGTCGAGGACGCCATCGTCGTTGTCCACGAGGTGGCGGCGCTCCAGGTAGCGCGAGCGGAGCCCGAACTCGTGGCGTCTGAGCGCGATCCCCTCGACGGGTACGCCCTCGCGCCCGAGGCTGCGGACGAGCGCGAGCCCGGCATGCAGGAGGCCGAAGACGACGACGGGCCGCTTGTTCGTTTCGTCAGAGCGCATGGCGATTCAGGAAGACTGACACCGTGGCGATCCGCGGGCTCCTCTTCGATTTCGACGGGCTCCTGCTCGACACCGAGAGCCCTTCGCGGCTCGCGTTCGAGGAGTTGTATCGCGAGCACGGCCACGAGCTGCCGCACGACCGCTGGGCGACCGTGATCGGAACCCTGGGCGCCGAGTTCGAGCCGTACACGCATCTCGAGGAGCTCGTCGGCAGCCCGCTCGACCGCGAGACGCTCGATGCCCGCCGTCGGGCCCGCGAGGACGAGCTCTGCGACCTCGAGGATCTGCGGCCGGGGATCGAGGACTACCGAGCGGAAGCCGAGCGACTCCATCTGGCGACGGCGATTGTCTCCAGCAGCTCACGGGCGTGGATCGACCGCCACCTCGGCCGGCTCGGGCTGGCGAACGGCTGGGACGCAATCGTCACCGCCGACGGAGATCCCGAGCGGGCAAAGCCGCGGCCGACCCTCTACCTCGAGGCGCTCGCTGCGCTGCGGCTCGAGGCCGAGGAGGCGATTGCCTTCGAGGACTCCCCGAACGGAGTCCTTGCTGCGAAAGCTGCCGGGCTGGCGTGCGTCGCGATTCCGAATCCCGCCACTTCGACGCTCGCCCTCGACGAGGCCGATCTCGTGCTCGAGTCGCTGGCCGACGTTCCACTGCGCGAGCTGCTCACTCGCTTTTGACGAGTGTCGCCGAGATCCCGCGGGCGATACCCTGGCCATCTTCCGGACTCGGGCGACATTCGCGAACACTCGCGCAGAGCACGATGCTTTTCATTGGGAGCGCGCTGGCACCGTCGTCGGCGGATGATGAAAAGGCGCATGCCCACGAGCAAAATGCACGCAGACGAGGTAGAGACCGACGTATCTCTCTTGGGCCGGTTGCTCGCGGCGCAGTTTCCGCAGTGGGCAGCCCTCCCGATCCGGCCGGTGCCCTCCTGGGGGACGGATAACGCGCTCTATCGACTTGGCGATGACATGGTCGTGCGGCTGCCCCGCAGGGAGCGGACCGTCGGGACGCTCGAGAAGGAACGTCGGTGGCTACCGAAACTCGCTCCGCTCCTGCCGCTGGCCGTCCCTGTCCCGCTGGCAGACGGGATGCCCGCTGAGGGCTATCCCTTTGAGTGGTCTGTCTATCGATGGCTGAAGGGCGAGGACGCGACTGTGCAGCGCGTCACCGATCCGAGCAGACTGGCGACCGATCTCGCGCAGTTCGTAGCCGCCTTGCAGCAGATCGATCCCGCAGACGGCCCGTCCCCCGGAGAACACAACTTCTTCCGCGGTGAGCCACTCGCAGCGCGAGACGCTCAGATCCGCGCTGCGATCGTCTCCTTGCGCGCCGCGATCGATGTCGGCGCCGTGACGGCGGCGTGGGAATCAGCCCTTCGGTCGCCGGAGTGGGACCACCCGCCTGTCTGGATCCACGGGGACCTCGACTCACGAAACCTGCTGGTCGAAGCGGGACGGCTCACCGCCGTCATCGATTGGGGTGGTCTCGGCGTGGGTGACCCTGCGTGCGACGTGATGGTCGCATGGAAGGTCCTATCCGCGGACACGCGTGACATCCTCCGGACCGCGCTCTCGGTCGACGAGTCGACCTGGGCTCGAGCTCGCGGTTGGGCGCTCTCCCAGGCGCTGGGGGCCCTGTCGTACTACACCCTGGAAACGAACGCTGTGCTCGTCCTGGAGGGTCGACGATGGATGGCGGAGGTACTTTCCGATCACGCGTCGACGTACTGATTCACTCTTCGCGTTCGGTCTGCCGTTTTGGACGCTGAGGCGCTCAGGCGGCAGTCCCGAAAGCTCACCCGCCTCCCTCGACGCCGTAGAGGACCCAGGGGTCCGGAATGCCCTTCAGCTCGTGGGTGCCGCGCGGCGTAAACCGGATCGCCGATCCAGTGACGAGTGGGGGTACCGCCGCAGAGACGAGGACCTCGTCCGGGTCGGCGACTGCGGCGACGCGCGCGCCGATGTGGACGGCGAGGCCACCGATCCCGTCCTTCATCAGCTCGATCTCGCCGGTATGCAGACCGGCACGGACGCTGAGACCGAGCGATACAGCGGCGTCTCTGATCCCGCATGCGCAGTAGATCGCACGGGCCGGCCCGTTGAACGTGGCAAGCGCTCCGTCACCTGCCGTTTCGATGAGCTGGCCGCCGAAGCTTTCGATGTGTGAGCGAACTAACTCGTCATGCGATTCGCGGACGCCTTTCCACGCGGCGTCACCTAAGACGACCGCGCGCTCGGTCGAGCCAACGATGTCCGTGAAGAGGACGGTCGCGAGTACACGATCTGTTCGCGGGGCTCGGCGAATGCCGGTCACGAACTCTTCGATCTCGTCGAACAGCGGTTCGATGTCGCCTGAGAACCACTCGTTGTCATCGCCCGGCAGCGCGACCAGTTTGGCGCCAGGAATCCGATCAGCGAGAAATTGTGCGTGGCCATGACGCACGTGTCGGTCGCCTTCTCGGTAGAGGATCAGCGTGGGCACCCGAATGCTCGATAGGACTCCAGAGAGGTCGGTGCGCATAAACACTTCGTAGATCGCCGCGACAGCGCCAGGGCCTGCTCCCAGGCGTTGGCTCCGGGCAATCCAGCGACGAAAAGACGGCTCGCTCGAACGGGACGGCGCAATAGTGTCGGCCACCGCTTCCCGCCCCGTCGTCAAGCGGTAGAGGTCAACGTAGCGCTTGGCAGCCTCCGGCGGAATGCCGAACGGCGTATCAGGAGAGCGCAGGAAGCGAGCGAATGCGTTGATGAGGACGAGGCCCGTCGTCCGATCCGGATTGGTTGCTGCGAACAGCATCATCGGGAGCCCCGACTCCGAAGCAGCAATCAGGGTGGCTCGGTCGCTCTCGGCCGCGTCGAGCACGGCACCGATGTCGTCCATCCAAGCCTGCATAGCCGGCAGTCGCGTCGTGTCGATCGAATCGGAGGCGCCCCACCCGCGGAGATCGCACGTGATCAGGCGTCCGCAGGCAGACAAGCGCCGCAGGCCGCGGGCCGCGATCGGATCGTCCCAAAGGAGATCGATCGGCGAGCTCGGACGGGGCGCAAAAAGGATGTCGCGATCGGCGCCCTCCGCCACCTGATACGCGATGTGATAGCCATCGCTCAGGGCGTACTGAGTCTCGGGCATCGATCGCATGAGCCCGCGGACTCTAGTCGAGCCGTTTCAAGTCACCTGCTGAGATCGACAGAACGCGTTGGTCGGAGCCCTGAGGTCAGGCAGTTGTGTGACGATCCTGGAGTCGAGGAGATTGACGGACTCATGGAAGTTCCGGACATCCAGTACACGCGAAGCGGCGACGTCGCGATCGCCTATCAGTTGGTGGGCGACGGCCCGGTCGACGTGGTCTGGTTTCGCGGCATGGCCGGTGACCTGTTGTCCACCTGGGATCAGTCTTTGATCGTGCGGCATGTCACGGGGTTGGCGGCCTTCTCTCGCCTGCTGATGTTCGACAAGCGTGGCACTGGCCTTTCCGACCGCGTTCGTGAGGCTCCGACACTCGAGACGCGGATGGATGACGTGCGGGCTGTGATGGACGCGGCCGGTTCTGAGCGCGCGGTGCTGTGGACCGCGCACGAGGGCTCTCGGACCGCGCTCTTGTTCGCGGCTACGTATCCGGAACGCACGGCCGGCCTTGTCCTGCTCGAACCGTCCGTCCGTGGAACGGGGAGCTCGGATTATCCATGGGCGCCGAACGAGGAGGAGTGGCGACGGCGCCTTGCGTCGGTGCGGGAAGGCTGGGGACAGGGCACATTCTTTGCCGAGCTCTTGCGCGAATGGGCTCCGAGCCTGGCCCACGATGACGCCTTCAGGCAATGGTTCATTGGGCACATGCGCCGAAGCCTCAGCCCGGGTGCAGCACTCTCGTTTTTCCGGACGATGAAGGAAGCGGACGTGAACGACATCCTGTCGTCGGTGCGCGTGCCAACGCTCATTCTCTGCAAACCGACGCTGCGCCCCGAGGCGGAGTACGTCGCGGGGCGAATCCCCGGGAGCGAGGTCGCCGAGCTGCCCGGGTTAAGCGGCCTCTTCACGTGGGTCGATGACGAGGTGCACGAGCAGACGATGCGCGAGAATGAGCGGTTCCTGGCGCGCATCGGCAGGCCGAAGGAGCCAGATCGAATTCTCGCAACGGTGCTGTTTACCGACATTGTCGGCTCCACAAAACGTTCGGCTGAGCTCGGGAACGCGGCGTGGCGTGCGCTTCTCGAGCAACATCACGCTCTCGTTCGCCGCCGGCTCGGGCAGTTCGACGGCGCGGAAATCGACACTGCCGGGGATGGCTTTTTCGCTGCCTTCGATGGGCCTCGGCGTGCGATCGAGTGTGCGCGAACACTGGTACAGGACGTGCGCTCGCTCGGGCTTGAGATCCGTGCTGGTCTTCACACCGGCGAGTGCGAGCTGATGGGGAAAAAGCCGAGCGGAATTGCCGTTCCGATCGGAGCACGAGTCGCGGCGAAGGCACAACCCGGTGAGGTTCTCGTCTCGAGCACCGTCAAAGATCTCGTCGCAGGCTCGGAGATCACGTTCGAGGACCGTGGGCTCCACGAGCTGAAGGGGGTCGGAGAGTGGCGGCTCTACGCCGTCAGCGAACATCTCGTGAGCGAGTAACTACGAGGAAAGCGACGACCTCGCGAACAGTCTGTCCGGCCTCTCCGAGCCTGCTAGCTGCCTGCGAACCGTTCGAGCGTGCCGAGTATCTCGTTGTTCATGGTCTGGCTTCCGGTGTGCCCTGAGTCGGCGATCACGACCAGTCGTGAGTCCGGCCATGCGCGGGCCAGCTCCCAGGCCGTCCCGAGCGGCGACCCCAAGTCGAGCCGGCCGTGGATCAGGACGCCGGGGATGCCGGCGAGCCGGTGCGCGTCCCGGAGCAGCGCGCCCTCCTCGAGCCAGGCCCCGTGGGAGTAGTAGTGGGCGCAGATGCGGACGAACGCGAGCTGCGCGGCGGGCGGCCGGGAGCTGTACGTGTCGGGTGTCCCGTGCGGTTCCTGCGAGATGACGGCGTCCTCCCACGACAGCCAATTGGCCGCAGCCTTGCCGCGGACATCAGCGTCCGGGTTCTCCATCAGGCGCGCGTACGCGGCGAGGAGGTCGCCGTCGCGCTCGCCCTCCGGGAGGTGATCTCGGAACCGCTCCCACTCCTCCGGGAAGAAGCGGCCGACGCCCCGGTAGAGCCAATCGATCTCGGACCGCCTGCACATCGTCACGTTGGGAATGACGATCTCGGACACGCGCCCCGGATGCCGCTCGGCGTAGGCGAGGATCAGCGTCGATCCCCACGAGCCTCCGAACAGCAGCCACTGCTCAATCCCGAGGTGCTCGCGCAGTCGTTCCATGTCTGCGAGCAGGTGCTCGGTGGTGTTTACGCTCATGTCGCTACTCGGGTCGCTCGCGTGCGGCGTGCTCCGCCCGCAGCCGCGCTGGTCGAAGAGCACGACCCGGTAGCGGGCCGGGTTGAAGGACCGGCCGGTGCTCCTTTCGCAGCTGGACCCCGGCCCGCCGTGGACGATGAGCGCAGGCTTGCCGCCGGGATTGCCGCGGGTCTCCCAGTAGATGAGGTTGTCGTCGCCCACGTCGAGCATTCCGTGGTCGTACGGCTTGGGCGGCGAATACGGATCGGCCATGTGCGGATCCCCCTGCTCTCCCACGAGCAGCCCGCGACGTTACACGACTCGAGAGGATTCACGTGACTGCTGAGCTCAGGTAGCCAGGCTGACGGCAGCTCCGCTCCCCGCGACCTGGGACCTTCTCGAGAGGTTGTAGGTTGTCTACGGCGTCCCCGCGTCTCAACTCCCGGCGAGCCCGACATCGGTGAAAGGAGTTCCTCCCATGCAGAAGAGGCTGGTCACGCGATACGCGATGCCGTCCGCTGAAGCGGCGGATGAGAACCAGCGACGGGTCGAGGGGGTCTTTGATGAGCTCGTCGCGGCCAAGCCTGACAGCGTGAGCTACATCGTCCTTCGGCTCGCGGATGATTCCTTTGTGCACGTGTCGTTCCACAACCACGGCGACGACGAGGTGAACCCGATCGCTTCGACGGAAGCCTTTGCGCACTTTCAGCAGGGCCACGCCGATCGTCGGAAGGGTGGCGTCGACCAGCAGACCGCAGAGCTGGTCGGTGCCTACATCACGACCATCGACTGACGCCGGCCTCCGGGGCTGCGCTTGGCCCGGGCGCTAGATCAGTCGAGACAAGTCGCTTGTGGCTTCCATATTGAGGCGCGCGGCCTGCGTAGCCAGGTAGCGCTGTTCTGGAAGGCTCGTCGTACGATTAGCCGCGGCCCGATAGTGCGTCAGTGCGGCCTTCGTGTCACCGGCCATCTCCAACAGGTGCGCACGGACCGCGTCGAGGCGGTAGTGACCGGCCAGCCGTTCGTCGACCGCGTCGAGCAGGGCCAGGCCCGCAGACGGGCCGTGGGCCATGGCAGCTGCGACGGCCCGGTTGAGCGTGACGACCGGGTTGCCGGTCATCTGCTCCAACAACCCGTACAAGGCAAGGATCTGTCGCCAGTCGGTATCGTCGGCTTGCTGAGCCTGGTCATGAACGGCCGCGATAGCGGCCTGGAGCTGGTACTCGCCAATCGACCCCTTGCTCATTGCGCGGTTGACCAAGGCAACCCCTTCGGCGATGAGCGCCTGATCCCACAGGGTTCGATCCTGCTCCGCCAGCGGGATCAGCTCCCCTGCAGCGTTGGTTCGCGCGGGACGTCTGGCATCGATGAGCAGCATGAGAGCGAGCAAACCGCTGGCCTCGCCGTCGTCGGGAAGCATCCGCTGCACCATCCGGGTCAACCGGATCGCCTCTTCCGATAACTCGGCGCGATGCAACTCGCGGCCGATGCTGCTGGCGTATCCCTCGTTGAAGATCAGGTACAGAACGTGCAGCACTATGCGCACTCTGGCCGTCTGCTCTTCGCGTGTCGGCATCCGGAACGGCACACGGGACGCCTTGATGCGCTGCTTCGCCCTGGCGATGCGCTGGGCCATGGTCGCCTCGCCCACCAGGAACGCGTTCGCGATCTCGGCCGTGGTGAGTCCGCCGACCGCCCGTAACGTCAGTGCGATCGCCGAGGCTGCGGTCAGCGCTGGATGGCAGCACATGAACAACACGATCAACGTGTCGTCCTGATCGGAGACCTCTCGCGTCGGTGCCTCCTGCAGCAACGCCAGACTCTCCCGGTGTCTCCGGGACTGTTCACTTCGTCGCTGGTCGATCATTCGCCGCTCGGCGGTCTGAAGCAGCCAGCCACGCGGCTGCGCCGGAACACCATCCCGCGGCCAGTGCAAGGCGGCGGCGAGCAGCGCCTCCTGGACAGCGTCCTCGGCAGAGTCGAAGTCGTCATACCTGCGAACGAGCGCGCCAAGGACCTGCGGCGCCAACTCGCGCAGCAGGTCCTCGACACTGGATGACACGTTCAGTGCTCTTGACCTACCTGTTGAAGGAATACTTCCATCTCGGCGACATCGGACGGAGCTTGGTCCATCACCTGCCGCACCTGGATCGGCTGCTGCGTCGCAACGCCGCCAGGTCCCGGCACGGCCGAGATCTTCGCGGCGATCTCGATCGCACGCGCCTCCGACTCCACGTCGACGATCTGATAGCCGGCCAGCCACTCCTTGAACTCCTGGAACGGCCCATCGGTGATCACGGGCGCAGTCACGCCGTCAGATGTCACGACCTTGGCCAAGTCGGGCCCAGCCAGGACCTCGGATTCGACCAACTCACCGCTGCTGACCAGTTCCTTGTGAAGGGCCTTGTAATAGTCCAAATGCGCCGTAATCTCGTCCGGCTTCCACTCCTCCATGGGCGTCTCGACGACGCCTCCTTCGAAATTGACCGCCAGTAGGTATCTGGTCATCTCACTCCTCCGTCTCCGAGCTGTGTGCCCAACTTGGCACTGTCACCATTAGAACGGAGCACGCCGTCCGTTCTCGACATCCCCGCGGGGTCGACCCTCGATTCGAGTCTCGTACGCAACGTCCGCACTACGCAGAGGCAGCGTCGAGTGGCTCACCGGGTGAAGAGAATCTTCGGTCTACACACGCGCCGCAACCGAGTCCGCTACCACTCGCTGCGCCGCGCCTAGCGGGGCAGCCACCCCTCTTTGAATGTCGCTGCCTGGCGGTGCGGAACGTTCGCGTACGCCTCCCATACGTCGGTCGTTTCCTGCTCGACGCCCGCTCCGTGCCGCAGAGCAGCCTCCTCCACCGTGTAGCCACCCCAGCCAGGTGACCCCTGGTGCTGACGCGCGCCCACAGCAAGGACGACACAGGGCGTGTCTCCCGCTCCGATGATCACATGCCGCGTCCGAGGCGGGCAGTGCACAAAATCCCACCGACGCAGCGGCCGCTCTTCGCCCTCGACGATCAGCAGTCCCTCGCCCGCAAGCACCAGGAAGTCCTCTTGGTCTGCCTCCCAGTGATACATCCCCATCGGCTCGCCCCTCGCAAGCACGAACAGGTTGACGCCGACCTGAAAGAACTCCTCCTCGTCTCCGAACGGACAGACGCTCCCTCGACCTTCGGCGTAACGCCAGCGAGCGTCACGCGCGTTCACGACGAACCACCCCGGGCCGGCCTGCACAAACCCGCTCTCGGTCAGTTCCAGCGGCGCCTCGGGTACCACCGACGGATCATACGAACCCGCGCTTCACGCACACTGGCCCAGCCAAGCCTTCTGTTCTCGGCAACTCGACACGTCATAGACTCGACATGTGAGCCCAGTCCTCCGCGTCGTTCTGCGCATCCTTGGGATCGGCGCCCTCGTCGCTGGCGGGCTTATCGTTGCACTCGCAGCGCTCATCGCAACGATCCTGCTGGGCCCGCTGATTTTCTGGGTCGCTTGGAACGTGCTCAACTTCGGATCCGCACTAGGCCTTCCGGAGCTGGCCTTCTGGGGGATCGTTCTCGCGGCGCTGTTCCTCGTCGTCGGCTGGTTCGGCAAGGTCGTGATCGCGGCGATCGTCTTCCTCGTCGACCCCTCCTGGTTCCACGGTGCAGCTGAGGTTCGCTGGCCCGAGCCCACGTTCCGGAACTTCGTCGCCGTCGCCCTGCTCGCCCTGCTCGCGTCGCGCCCGCACGCGCATGCGCACAAACGCACCCGCCTGAACAAAGGCTGAACTAGCGCTGCGCGAAGTTCGGCCGTGATCTAGCTGATGTCCACCACGCAGAAGCGGTTGCCTTCCGGATCGGCGAGGATGACGTAGTCCGCGTCCGGCGGTCGCTTGTCCCAGTGGACCTCGGTCGCACCCAACGCGAGCAGGCGCTCGACCTCGCCCGCCTGATCGTCCGTGTACAAGTCGAGGTGGATGCGCGGAGGGATTTGCAGCGTCGAACGAACCTGGTCGAGGGAGAGGTTCGGCCCGATGCCGTCTCTCGGACGTAACAGCACGAAGTCGTCGCTGTCGCTCTCCCGACGGACGTAGTCGAGCGCCGCCTCCCAGAACTCGGTCTGGCGCTGCAGATCGTCCACGCGCAGAACGATCGAACCGACGCGAATCATCGCGGCCCACGTTATACGGCGGCCGAGCGCCGGAGCAGCGAACTGAGCGAGCCCGCCGATTTCAGGGGGCGGAGGCCGACACGCGCAACGCGCGCGTACGCGCTCGGGCCTCCCGCCACCAGATGATCTCGTACGCGTGCATGATGTTCACGATCAGAAAGGCAACCCCGAAAACGACCCCGTGACGGCCGAACGAATCCGGGACGGCCAGCGCGGCGACGAACATCGCCGCCATCGCAACGAGCATCGCCCCCCACACCGCGCCCTCACCGGGATCGGCGGTGTTGGTCAACGCGGTCAAGACGATCTGAGCGCCCGAAAGAACTTCCTCCGCGAGGTTCCCTCAGATCAACGCCCCAAGACCGCCGATCACATCGTGCCAAGGTCGGCCCAGGCCACCCGCCAGACTCGCCAGAGCGCGGCTGGGTCGGCGAGGGGGTCGCCATGGACGAGGAAGAAGTCCGCTGGCCCGCCTTCTCGGATCTGACCGGCTTCGCCCTCGCCGAGGATTTCGCCCGCCTTCCAGGTGACGGACGCGACTGCCTCCCACGGCTCGAGCCCAGCTTCGGTGAGTGCTTCCACCTCCCAAGCGAGCTGGTTCGCGCGTGCGGAGCCGCCGCCGAAGTCAGTGCCGGCGCCAAGCAGCACACCGGCGGCGTGCGCGAGCCGGATGCTGTGGCGAGCTGCCTCCCAGCGCTCGGCGACCTTCTTACGTCCCTCCGGGCTGGCGAAGCGCTCGATCCTGGTCGTCCGGGCAAAGCTCGTCCAGGACTTGAGCACGGTCAGCGTCGAGACGAGGGCGATGCCGCGCTCGGCCATCAGGCGGGCGCAGTCCTCGTCGAGCTCGAAGCCGTGCTCGATACAATCAACCCCCGCCTCTGCGCAGACGCGGCTGCCGCTGAGGCGGCCGGCATGAGCGGTCACCTTCGCTCCCCGCTCGTGGGCGGCGCTGACCACGCGCCGCACCTCGTTGGCCGTCCAGGGTGCGGTGTCCGGGTCCGGCCCGTCGAGGTAGAGCTTCACGAGGTCCGCGCCGTCGTCGAGCTGGTGGACAGCCAGCCGCAGCAACTCGTCGGCGTCTTCGGCCTCCGCGGCCAGACCGGCCGGGAGGGTGCCGGCGCGTGTAACCCAAGTGCCGGCGGCGCGCACGTACGGGTACTCGGCATGGCCGTGCCAGCGGTCGCGCAGCCCCAGGCTAAGCGCGCGCTCGCGCCCGTCGACGGGATCAACCCCGACCGGCGCGCCGACGTCTCTTGCCCAGCGGACACCGGCGTGCGTCTGCAGCTTCGCGTTGTGCTCGGCGTGCCGTAAGAGCTGGTCAGGCGTGTCGGCGCCGCGTTCGATCCAGTGGGATCCACCTGGCAGGGTGAGATGGCTGTGGCAGTCGACCATGCCGGGGACGATCGTGGCGCCGCCTGCGTCGATCACCTCAGCGTCGCCAGCATCCTCCTCCGAGTCGGTTGGACGGATCCACGCGATGCGGCTTTCGTCCACGAGGACGCTCACGCCAAGCTCGAGCGTCGACGAGCGCCCGTCGGCAAGCGCCGCATCGCGGTAAAGCGTGCTCAAGCTCTCCCGCCCGGCCGAGACTCCTCTAGCTCACATACCACGGCACCGATTCTGGCACCTGCATGCTGCGGCGAAGGGCGGCAACTTGACCAGCCCGGCCTGCGAGGCGGAAACTGCGGGGGACATCGCCGTCTGAGCCAAAGGCTACGCGCGCAGACCACTAGGAGATTCGGCGGCAGACGCATGGCCTAGAGGTCGCTTGAAGCCGTTATGCCGGAGAGTCCGCGCGGCGGCTGTCTCGTTGGAGGTAATGCGCACCCGAACCGATCTCCGCCGCCTCGTCGTCGGGGTTGAGGAGCTCGCAGGCGTCGATCGAGAGGCAGCCGCACCCGATGCAGGTCGTGAGCCGGTTGCGGAGTGCCTCGAGGGTGGCGATGCGCCGGTCGATGTCTTCGCGCCAGTCGTGGGACAGCCACTCCCAGTCGCGGCGGCTCGGGGTTCGGGTCGCCGGCAGTGTGGCGAGGGCAGCGCCGATCCGCTGGAGGGGAATCCCGGCCGCGCGGCCGGCCTGGATCAGCGCGATCCGCCGAAGGACGGCCCGCTCGTATCGGCGTTGGTTCCCCCCTGTTCGACGCGAAACGATCAGCCCTTCCTCTTCGTAGAAGCGGAGTGCTGACGGTGCAACGCCGCTGCGGGAGGCAACCTCGCCGATCGTGAGCTCATTGGCCATCGCTGCTTGACTTAAACCTTAGTTGAGGTTCTAGCCTGTTCCGTAGTTGGCCAGCCGAAGGAGGAGCAGATGACCGCCGTCGCCACCGAATCTCTCGTCCGCGCCGCGTCGCTTGCCGAGTTGCGTGCGTCGGGACGGCTGGTCGTCCACGTCAACCGGCACACGCTCTGTTTGTTCGCCGAGGGCGATGAGGTCTACGCCGTCGACAATCGCTGCCCGCACATGGGCTTTCCGCTGCACCGCGGCACGCTCTGCGACGGGATCCTCACCTGCCATTGGCATCACGCTCGCTTCGACCTCTCAACCGGCGGCACGTTCGATCAATGGGCCGATGACCTGCGCCGCTTTCCGGTCGAACTGCGTGGCGACGATGTCCTCCTCGACCTCAGTCCGCGCCAGGACGTGGTCGACCACCAACGCAACCGGCTGCGTGACGGGCTCGAGCGGGACATCCCGCTCGTGCTGGCAAAAGCCACCCTTGCCCTCATGAAGGCGGATCCGACAGGCATTGAGGCCTTCCGCGACGCGCTCGAGTTCGGCGTCGCCCGGCGTGGGGGAGGCTGGTTTCGAGGACTGACGACGCTCACCTGCTTGATGAACCTTCTGCCCAGGCTCGAACAGGCGGACCGGGCGGCGACGCTCCATCACGGGCTTGCAGACGTCGCGGCCGACTCAGTCGGTCAGCCGCCGCGGTTCCGGCTCGACCCGCTCCCCGGTCCGGCAGCGCCCGCGCAGCTCGCGCGCTGGTTCCGCGGCTTCATCGAGGTGCGTGACGCCGAGGGGGCGGAGCGCGCGCTCGTCACAGCCGCGCAGGCGGGTGCGTCGTCGCAACAGCTCGCCGACATGCTCTTCGCAGCTGCGACCGACCACCGTTACCTCGACGGCGGGCACACCCTCGATTTCGTCAATAAGGCGCTGGAAGCGCTCGATATCGCCGGTTGGGAACGTGCGGAGGCCGTGCTGGCGTCGCTGCCGATACAGCTGGCCGGTGCGGAACGGATGGAGGAGGCGAACGCCTGGCGGAATCCGGTCGACCTCGTCGCACTCCTCGACGAGGCGTTCGCGCAAGTACCGGACGCGCTTTCAGAAGGCGCGCTCGTCGAGGGCTGGACGGGCCGTGAGGCTCTCGTCGAGAACGTCCTCGGCGAGGATCCAGCGGCGAGCATCGAGGCGCTACTCGCGGCTCTTGCGGATGGCGCAAGCGAAGTCGAGCTTGCGTCAGCGGTCTCCTTTGCTGCTGTCATCCGGATCGCGCGCTTCCCGACGAGCAACGAATTCGGCGACTGGGACACAGCCCTGCATACCTTCACATTCGCCAACGCGGTCGAGCAGGGACTCCGGCGCTCTCCGTCACCCGAACTCCTCCGCGGCGTCTTCGACGCGGCGATGAGCATCCACCTCGACCGCTTCCTCAACGTGCCACCCGCGAAGCTACCGACGCCCGACCCTGGCACCGATCCGGATCTGCTCTTGGACGAACTCCCGCGCCTGCTCGACCGCCAACAGCAGGTCGCCGAGGCCGGCCAGCTCGTCGCCTCCTACCTCGGCGCCGGCGGGGACCCGGGCAAGCTCGTCGCCGCGCTCGGCGCGGCACTCGTGCGCGAGGACCGCAACTTCCACACGATCCAATGCGTCGAGGCCGCCTTCCGTCAGCACGAGCTGCTCGCGGCTGGTGACGACTCAGGCCTACCGCTGATCGCCGCGGCGCGCTACCTCGCCGCCCACGCGACCACGACCCGCTCACAACAACAGACGTTCGAGATTGCCCGTCGGCTTCAGCGGGGCGAGCGACTCTATGAGGAAATCGAGGCATGACCGAGTCGAAGACGAAGGCACCCGAGGGAATGCACACGATCACGCCGCACATCGTTGTCGCGGATGCCGCAGCCGCCGCCGATTGGTACACGCATGCACTGGGCGCCGAGGAGCGGAGTCGCATCGAGGTTCCCGGGGGAAAGCTCATGCAGGTGGAGCTGTGGTTCGGGGACTCCGCGGTTATGTTGGCGGACGAGTTCCCCGAGTTGGACGTCCTGTCGCCACTCGGAATTGGCGGCAGCGCCACGGTTCTGCACCTGTACACGAATGACGTCGATGCGCTATGGCAACGCGCGGTCGATGCCGGCGCGGAGATCCGCCAACTCCTCCAAGACGCTTTCTGGGGCGAGCGCTACGGACAGATCACCGACCCTTTCGGCCACCACTGGGGCCTTGCGCAGCACCTGCGCGATGTCCCACAAGAGGAGATTGCCGCGGCGGCAGCGGCGATGTTCGGCTAGCCAGTCGTTCCTGGGGCGGCCTCGTGTCGAGGTTGGGCCACCGCTGTTACTGCGTCGCGTCGAGCGGAACGCGAACGACGCCATCGGTGACGATCTTGCCGCGCTCGAAGCGGTACACCCCGACCGGCCCGGGAACGATGTCCCCGTTCCGATCGAACGTGAACGAGCCCAGGATGCCGTTGGTGACCCTCGTCGCAAACAGCTCGTCGACGACGGATGCGCGCGTCCCATCCGAGCGCGCGATCGCATTGAGCAGGACCTCTGCCGCCTCAGCCGCTTCGGGTGCGCCGATGCCAGTCTCGACCCGCGAAGCGCCGAACTCCCGCACGAAGCGCTTCCCGGCGGGCGGCAGCGCTTTCGGCGGAAAGCCGGCCACCGTCACACGCATGCCGTCTCCCGCCCGCCCAAGCGCTCGCGCGATGTCGTCGGCTGCGAAGGAATCGGGAGCGATGAGCGTCACTCCCGGGCCGAGAGCCGCCCGCAGATCCAGCACGAGACGCTTCCCGTTCAGCTGCGTCAGACCCGCGAGATAGACGGCTTGCGGGCGTGTCGCCGCGATCGCCCGCGCGAGCGGCCCGTAGCTCGCCTCAAGCTGCCAAGCGAACTCGTGGACGTCGAGCCCAAGGCGTCGCGCGGAAGCGCGGAATGACAGCGCGAGCCCTCTGACGTAATCGTCTGCGAGGTCCTGGTGCACGAGTGCGACACGACGCGCCCGTAAGCGCACGGCCTCGAACGCTGCAGCGCTGCCCTGTGCGAGGTCATGCGTCACCACGCGGACGTAGCTGCGGACGCCGTCGGGGTAGAGCTGCCCCGCTCCCAAAGCCGGAATCGTGAGCCCTGCGTTCGTGTTGGACGGGCTGATCATCGCAAGCGGTCCTGCGTCCTTGCGACTCACGATCGGGATCTGCTCGGTCGCGCAGCCGGAGTTCCAGGGCCCGATGACGCCGACCACGTCGGCCGTCTCGACATACGTTCGGGCGTTCCGTCTGCAGAGGTGCTCGTCGTACGGCTCGTCGCCGAGGGCGTCGTTGCACGACTGGTAGCCGACGCGGTGGCTGCCTGCGCGGAAGTCGCGGCGTCGGAGCACGAACTCGATGGCGCCGACCATGGCCCTGGTCGCGTCGGCACCAATGCCGCGGCGCGGGAAGTCCGAGACGACTATGAGATCGGGCTTGCCCCCGCCCTCGTAGAGAACCTCGGTACACGCGCGCAGGGCGACCGGCTCGACGCTGTCCTTGTCACCGCAGCCCACCACAAATGCCCCCAGCACGACGAGCACCGCAGCGGCCCACTTCACTCACAACATGATCCGTCGCGCTCGCTGAGCGGTCAAGTCAGTCGACCGAGACCCAGACGCCACCTGGCGTAAAACCGACGTTGCGCGGCGTTCCACCGATCGTGATCGACTCCACCGCATCGCTGAGCGGGTCTATGCGTGCGACGCTGCCATCGTCACTTGCCGCCCACACGGCGCCGGCTCCGACGGCGAGGCCGAACGGTCGCCCGCCGACGTCGTAGGTTCGCAACACCGCCTTCTGCCGCGGATCGACCCGCACCACGGCGCCGTTCTCGTCGTCGGCGACCCAGACGGAGCCGAGACCGGTGACGACGCGGGCGGAGCCCCCCGCGAGGTCGATCGTGGCAAGGAGCCGCATCGTGTCAGGCGACAGGCGCTCGAGATCGCCGCCAAGGACCCAGAGCGACCCGAACCCGTATGCCATCGGTCCCCAGATCGAGCTTCGCCTCGGACTCAGCCGTGATGTCGCCGGATCGATGCGTGAAATCGCCCGCGTGCTGGCTGCCCAGATGGCGTCAGGCCCGGCGGCGAGCCAGCCCGCTCCGGAATCGGGGGCGAAAGCGGTCGACTCGCCGGCGTTGGGCAGCGTCCAGCTATTCTCGACCAGGTCGGTTCCCGGCTCGACGCGGAAGACCTGGCCCTCGGAGGTGCCCACCCAGAGTGAGCGGAAGGCGGCGACGATGGTCTTGGGCGTCCCGCCGACCGAGAACGTCGACGCTACTCGCCGTGTCCGTGCGTCGATGCGCGAGATCGTCCCGGCGCCGTCGTTCGAGTTGAGCACCCAGATCCATCTGCTCGACGCGGCGGTTTCCGTCGGGGTGTTGCCGACCGGCACGGCGGCGACAGGCTCCAGTGAAACCGGATCGACGAGCGCAACCGAGTTCGACGGCGCAACGAAGCGGTGGTCGCTCGAGCGCAGCGTTACGGCGAGGACCGCGGCAGCGGTTGCCGCAGCGAGGAGCGCGGCGCCGACGACCAGCAGCCGGCGACCGACCCGACGCCGCCGTCGCCGTACGGCGACGCGAGAGGGCCCGAGCCCGAGCGAGGCTCGTGCGTCGTCCACAAAGGCATCGCAGCTCTCGTAACGCTCCTCCGCATCCTTGGCGAGCGCCCGCGCGAAAACGCGGTCGAGCTCCCGATAGGACGCGAGCGGCGCCGGCGACTCCTGCATGTGAGCCCAGAGCGTCTGCGCTTCGGTCTCACGGCGAAACGGCGGCGCGCCGGCGAGACACTCGTAGAGCACGCAGGCGAGCGCGTACTGGTCGGTGCGACCGTCGATCTCGCCGCGGCGGATCTGCTCCGGCGCCAGGTAGTCGAGCGAGCCGGCGAGGCCCCCTGTCACCGTCGTCCCGCCGACGCCGAGCTGCTTCGTCAGCCCGAAGTCGCAGAGGTAGCAGTGATCGGAGCCGTCGACGAGCACGTTGCCGGGCTTGACGTCACGGTGGACGAGGTTCCGCGCGTGCGCTGCGTCCAGCGCATCTGCCACCTGGCCTACGAGCGTTAGGGCGCGCTCGGGCGGCAGCGGCCCTGTCGTGTCGAGTAGCGCACGGAGGTCGATGCCGTCCACGAAGCGGCTCGCCAGATAGAGCTCGCCCTCGGCCTCTCCGGCGGCGTACACCGGGAGGATGCCGGGATGGTCGAGCGAGGCCGCGAGGCGGGACTCGCGCAAGAAGCGCTCCCGAAACGTCTTGTCATGCGCGAATTCGGGAGCGATCAGCTTCAGCGCGACCGGCCGCTCGAGCACGACCTCCGTCGCCTGGTAGACGACGCCCATGCCGCCGCGGCCGACGACGCCGTCGACCCGGTAGCCGCCGAGTCGCGTTCCCAGCTCCGGAGACATTCAGGCTTCGATTGTCGACGGTTCGATCGACCACGTGAAGCGGGTCAGCGTCGCCGGCGGTGCGATGCCGCTCGGCCGCAGCCCGCGACGGACGAGAAGCGTCGGTGCGGGAGGAGCGTCGACGACGGACATGCGCGTTCGCCCGAGGCCTTCCACGCGCCAGCGCTCCGACACGCCGAGAACGAGCAGGCCTGCACCGCCCGCGAGCGCACGCAGTGCTTCGAGGCCGGGCGCGCCGAGTCGGGTTTCGGCGACGACACCGGTTGTGTGCTGGACGACGAGCGATGCGTCGGCGAGCAGGCGGCTCGCGTCGCGGTCGCCGGGTCCGGCGTCGGCCGCACCGATGAGCTGCAGCCGTCGCTCCAGCGCGGCGGCAGCCCAGGCTCCGAGCTCGAGCGCCGCCCAATCGTGTTCGAACGCGCCGAACGGGACGATGATCGGCCCCTCTCGGACGCCGCCGCCCGCTTCGACCAGGCTCGCCACGTCGCACGTCGCGTCGGTGAACACCGCGGCAAACGGCCCCGCGAGCGGGTCTCCACGCGTCGCAAGCAGCAGGAGGTCGGCGTCCTGTTGCACGCCGAGCCGGATGACGTCCTGAGCCGGCGAGGCGGACGTGAACGCGGCGACGCGCGCCGTGACGCCGCGCGCTGCGAGTGCGGCTCGCATCTCGCCGAGGCGGGCGCCGGCAACAGCGAGGTCCCGCGCCGGAACGATCTCTGCGAGCACGAGCTGCCTCGGCCGCGGGCCACGCGCAAGCGCCCCTCCGAGGGAGGCCACTGCGTCAAGTGCCTCCGATCGTTCTGGAAGCGCGACGACCGACGAGGAAGCCGGCGCGACAGCAATCGACAGAGCCGGATCCTGGTGGAGGATCGCGCGCTCCAGTTCGCGGAGTGTGTGGCCGGGTTCGAGCCCGAGCTCCTCGTCAAGAAGCCGGCGTCCCTCGCGGAAGACGTCGAGGGCGTCCCCTTGTCGGCCTGCGCGGTACAGCGCGACCATGAGCTGCGCCCGCGGACGCTCCTGCAAAGGCCGCTCGGCGACGAGCGTCTCGAGTTCCGGCACGAGCTCGCGCCCTCGTCCTAGCGCCAGTTCCGCTTCGATTCGCTCCTCGAGCGCCAGCAGTCGCAGCGCCTCGAGTCGCGCAGCCTCCGCCTGTACGAACGGCTCGTACACGAAGTCCGAAAGCGGAGCGCCGCGCCAAAGAGAAAGAGCCGCACGAAGCGTGGCCGCGCGATTGGCGGGCTCCTCGTTCCTCGCGCGCTGCAGCAGTTGCTCGAACTCGTGCAAGTCGAGCTGGCCTGTCTCAACGCGCAGGAGATAGCCACTGCCCCGTGTCTCCAGGACGCCGCTCGCCTTGCCAAATGCCTTGCGCAGCGCCGACACGTACACCTGGATGGCCTTCGCTGCGGCCTTCGGCACGTTGCCCGGCCACAGCTCCTCCGCGAGCCGGTCCGTCGGGATGATCTCGTTTGCGTGCAGCAGGAGGACGGCGAGCACGGCGCGCTGTCTGGGCGGGCCGAGCTGGACGGGCCGACCTCCGTCGACCGCTTCGAGGGGCCCCAGCACTTTGAACTCCACGTGCTCAAGGCTACTTCGCGCTCGGTCGTTTACCAGGCCTTAGGTCCCTGCTTGCCGTGGTCGCAGATCGTCGATCCATCAGATCGCACAGGGCGATCTCGCCAAGAAGGAGACCGACATGCACGCTCGCAAGACACTGATCGCGGCGCTGGTAGTGATCACCGCAGTGCTCGCTCCGTCCGCGCTCGCCCAGAGGGACGACCGCTCAGGCACCGCGGAACCGCCCATCAGTGCGGCCCAGCAGTCGTCATCGACCCGTCCCGACGACCGCGCAGGCTGGCGCGGGGCGTACGAGCCGCAGCACGCGGCGGCTACGTCCAATGGCCGGCCGGACGACCGCGCCGGAATCCGAGGCCCGGAGCCGCTCACGCCGAACGTCGTCCAGGTGACCTCGACCGGCTTCGACTGGGGCGACGCCTTCATCGGCGGTCTCGGCGGCGTCGGGACCGCGCTGGCTCTGATGGGAATCCTCCTGCTGGTCACGAGCCGGAGGAGCAGGGCGCGAATCGCCTGACCATTGCTCAGCCGACGAAAGCGCCGCCGGAATCCGCGATCCGGCGGCGCTTTCGTGCACTGCCCGACCCTCGGAGGCCTGCGCGCTTTCGCGATACTCGAAGACGGTGATTCGCGCCGACCTTTCACTCATCGGCGCGGGCGGCGAGCCCGTCGACTTCGCCCGTACGATCGTCTCGCACGGCGTCGCCGAACTGGCGCCGAATTGCGTCGATCTCGCTGCGCGAACGCTCGAGACGACGCTGCCCGTGCCGCGCGGCGCGCGGACTGTGCGGATCACTGCTGCCGACGGCATGCTGCGCATCGAGACGGTCAAAGGCAGCTTCCACAGAGACTTGTCTCGGACCGTCGCGCACATGTTCCGGCTGGACGAGGACTTGTCCGCGTTCTATGCGGTGGTCGACGACGACCTTGCGTGGTGTGCGAGCGGCGCAGGGCGCATGCTCCGCGCCCCAACCGTGTTCGAGGACGTCGTCAAGACGATCTGTACGACGAACACGGCGTGGTCGGGAACACGCAAGATGACCAGAGCCCTCGTCGAGTACCTCGGCGTGGAAGCGCCGGGTGGCCAACGGACGTTCCCGACAGCAGAGGCGATGGCCGAGGCCGGCGAGGATTTCTACCGAACGGTTGCCCGCGCCGGGTACCGCGGTCCGTACCTCAAGCAGCTCGCGACGGACGTCGCCGGCGGCACGATCGACCTCGAAGAGCTGAACGACCCCGCGATGCCGGACGACGAAGCCGCGACGCGGCTGCTCGCCCTTCCCGGCGTCGGGCCGTACGCAGCGGCGCACGTGATGCTGACCTCGTTGGGTCGCTACTCGCGGCTGGTGCTCGACTCGTGGACACGTCCGACGTACCGCAAGCTCTCGGGCGCGCGCCGGGCGGTGAAGGACGCGACGATCGAGCGGAGGTTCAAGCGCTACGGCGAGTGGGCGGGCCTCGCGTTCTGGCTCTATCTAACGCGCGGCTGGGTCGAGGACGGCTTGCCCGTCTAGTACGAGGGGCCACATCCTTCCCTACGAGGTATTCGCCCTCAAGGGCAGCGGCTACAACCGAGCAGCCGCCCGCGATCGGTAAGCGAGAACCGATCGCCGCGCGAGTCGCTCCAGAGGAAGCCGACGAGGTAGGGCCTGCTGATGTCTCCTTGCTCGAAGCTCACGGTCACCTCGTCGCCCACCTGCGGCAGAAGGAAGACGACCCGGTCGTCCGCGTCATAGGCGAAATCCGTCGCTGAGCCCTCGGAGTCGACCACCTGAGCCAGCCGACCGCTCCTGTCGTAGCTGAATCGCGTTCTGAGTCCATCCACCGCGGCCCGTAAGAGCGACCGCCCGTCATAGTCGTACTCGACGATCTCGCCGGTGTCTGCGACGCTGCGGACGAGCTCTCCCCTCCGGTCGTAGGAGTAGGCAACGGCGGCGCCACCACCTGTGCGTCGGACCGGTTGGCCGTTTCGATCGTAGTCGTAGGCGATGGTCTCGCCCGACGCGTCGATGCGCGTGACTCGCTGCTGCTCCCCGTATACAAAACGCACCTTGGAGCCCGCGGCGTCGACCGACGTGACAGCGGCGTGCCGGTCGTAGGTGTAATCCGTCGTCGAGCCGTCGGGGGCAACCGTGCGGACGATTCCCTGATCCGAGTAAGCGAACCGCCACGAACCGGCCGACGTGACGCGCCCCAGAGCATCGTATTCGTATGCCGTCGTTTCGCCTTCGGACGTCACGCTCCGAACGAGGCGTCCCAGCTCGTCGTACTCGTATGACGTCCTGAGTCCGCCGACTTCCGCAGCGACGAGCCGACCCGTTGCGTCATACAAGAACCGGGACGTCTCGCCGGCGCTGACGTGAACCGCGATCGAGAGCGCGCCTTGCAGGCTGACACGCGTACCGGGAATCTCGACAACGCACTCGAGATTCGACGCCCGCACATGGAAATCCACCGCACACGTTGTCGCGCCTGCGGAGACGGACGCGCCTGCGGTGCAGACGCACACGAGAGCCATGATCACGGCGAGTAGCAACGAGCGCATTCGAATCCTCCCGGCACCGAGTGTGAGCGGCTGGGTGACCGGCTGTCAAGAAGACGAGACCTAGTCGGGCGGACACGGCTTGTAGCGCGACGTCGTGTTGCGTAGGCCGGAAGCCCACTTCGTCGCTA
>WNGF01001133.1_pt1 | contig 39374 bp, 36 predicted proteins | sample 5400641 | NCBI WGS metagenome assembly WNGF01 (sample SAMN13153371, study PRJNA577476) | soil metagenome | isolation source: 80 cm soil or saprolite under grassland replicate 2 | place: USA:California | collected 2016-06-15 | reverse complement strand
CACCACGACAGACTGACCACCACCCCGCCACCACGAACACCGAAGCCCCGCCCGGCACCCGGCCGGCGGGGCTTCCCCATACCGAAACCATCCTCATCACCAGTGACGCCAACATCCTCAAGATCAATGTCGGCTAACAGGAGTTCGCCGTGGATGCGGCGGTAGCCCCATCCGCTGTTCTCGCGTGCCAGGCGCAGCACCAAGGTCCGGATGGATCGTACGGTGGGTGGCCTGCCGACGCATCCGGGCCGGGAGATGGCTGCGTGGCGGCGGGCGACGAGGTGGCGGTGCCAACGCAGCACGGTCTCGGGGCGTACCTGCAGCCGGATCCGGCGCAGCACGTCGCGGGGGAGTCGGTGCAGCAGCGCCGCCAGGAAGACCCGATCGGACGGTTCGAAGCGGATCTTCTCACCGCGTAGCTGGCGATCGAGTACGGCGATCTGGTGGCGTAGGGCGAGGATTTCGGCGTCCTTGGCATGGTCGCTCAGGGGGAGCAGCCGCAGCATGGCCAGTGCGTTGGCGACGCCGAGGTATGCCAGTCGTAGCAGCACAAGGAGGCATCATGACGTAGTCACCGGCAGCGATCTGATGCGCTCTGGGGCTGGCGACAGGACGGGATCGCGGTCTGGTGATCAAAGCGGTCGCTACCAGCGCGGACGGGGTTGTCGGCACCCGCAAGGTCGGCGGCTGCCGGAGCACCGTTGCGGCCAACATTCGGCGACGACAACGCCATCTCGAGTGGCGACGGGGCGTGGTGCAGTTCGTACAAGCCCGTGTCCGACGTCGTCGACGGTCAACGTCGTCGGCGGTGCGACAACCGGTGTCGTCGACGTTCGATCGCGGTGCGGGACAGCTCGCAGGCCGATCAGCAAGCCAACGCGCAACGACATTGGGGAACGCGCGACCATGACGAGCTCGCGGTGGTCGCCCGCTCGGCAGGCTTGCCAGATACCGCTACGCGATGAGGGCCGCCACCCGCCGGACCACCTCGTCCTTACCGAGCGCCATGGTGACCGTGTGCAGGTCGGGGCTGCGGGTCGAGCCGGTGATTGCGACCCGGATGATCTGGGCGACCTCCCGTACGGCGCCGGGGTAGCGGTCCGGGTTGGCCTTGTGTTCCTTGGGTGTGGCCGCGAAACCCTGCCGAGCTGCCAGTGCGCGGATCTGGTCGAACCACTCCTGAGGGTCGGCAAGAGGGATGTAGGTGCCGACGAAGTCGGCTGCCACGCGGCGCACCACGGTCGGGTCGATGTCTGCCAGGGGCGTGCTGGACAGGTCGTGAACCAGGGGGAAGAGCTCGGGGAAGAAGTACCCGTACACCGCACGGAACTCGGACCATTTCTTCAGGTCCTTGCGGGGGTTGGGTACGTCGCCCCGTTCGATGGCCAGCGCGCGTAGCGCGATGTCCCGGTTGTCGGCCAGGACCCGCCACAGGTCGGTGTCGTGGGTCGCGGCCCACTTCATTACGTCCTGGTAGATGTCTTCGCCGGTCATGCTCGCCACGTGGTCGGCGCAGATATCTTCCAGCTTGACCAGGTCGACCAGGGCACCGGACGATCCGCACTCGGCCAGCACGATCGGCGCCACGAGAGCGTCGGCCAGCGGCAGCGTGGCCAGCCGCCCGTTGGCCAGGCCACGCAGGTAGTACAGCACCGCCGGGACCGGGAACCCGGACTCGACGTAGAAGTCCACCGAGGCCTCGGGATCCTTACGTTTGGACAACTTCCGCTTGCTGGAGCCGTCCTTCTTCAGCAGCTGCGCGATGTGGGCGTACTGGATCGGCGGGAACCCGAGCGCGTCGAACAGCTGCAGGTGCAGTGCCACCGACGGGATCCACTCCTCGGCGCGCATTACCAGGTTGACCCGCATCAGGTGATCGTCGACCGCGTGCGCGAAGTGGTAGGTCGGCAGCCGGAGCGGCTGATCGGAGCTCTTGAGGATCACCACGTCGTTGTAGTTGTCCTCCATCTCGATACGGCCGCGGATCGCGTCGACGAACTCCACCCGGTTGCCCGCGACCCCGGGCGAGCGGAAGCGGATCACGTACGGCTTTCCGTCGGCCAGCGCGGCATTCACCGCTGCCGGCGTCGCGTCACGCCAGGCGGCCCACTTGCCGTAGTAACCGGTCGGTGCCTTGGCGGCCTGCTGCTGCGCCGCTACCGCCGCGAGGTCCTCGCGGGTGGTGAAACACAGGTACGCCTTGCCCTCATGAAGCAGTTGCCGCACGTACGACAGGTAGATATCGGCACGCGCCGACTGCAGGTACGGCCCGTAGGTACCGGTCAGGTCGTCTTCGAGCGGCTCGATCCCGAAGTATTCGAATGCCCGCCAGAACTGCTCCTTGGCTCCTTCGACCTCACGGTTCTGGTCGGTGTCCTCGATCCTGACGAAGTAGGTCCCACCCGAGTGGAGGGCGAGATCCTTGTCGAGCATCGCGGCGTAGACGCCACCGATGTGCAGGTGACCGGTCGGGCTGGGGCTAAACCGGGTGACCATGGCACCATCGGGCAGCACCCGATCCGGATAACGTCGTTCCCAGACGGTCGACTCGGGAAGATCAGCGGGAAATAGTCCGTCGATCGTCGACCGATCGAGCATGCGGAAGCTCCTTTTCCGAGAGTGCGGCTGTCCTGGCCATGGGACTTTGTCGCAGCATAAGGGATCGCGTCGGGTCACCTGAGCTTTCGGTTCGGAGATCCACGACCACGTCGACCAGACCGTCGGTTCGGTTATGGCAGGAGCCGTGCCCGTGCCGCGGCGAGGTCGACACCGTTGGCCACGGACAGCAGCCCCTCCCCGCGCAGCGCCGGGTCGTAGGGTTCGCCAGTCCACCGCACTGACTGGCCACCGGCGTGGCGGACCAGGTAGGAGCCGGCAGCGTGGTCCCACGGGTGGCTCCTACGGTAGAGCGTCGCCTCCAGTTGTCCTGCCGCGAGCAGTGCGTACTCGACTGCGCAGGAAGACGAACGCGCGTAGGGTGCCACTCCGCGCCGGGCAAGGGCGTGTCGGTGTGACGGGTCGAAATCGCCGTCGGCGATGATGAGCCGGCAGGAGCTGTCCCGTGGTTGGACGCCCTCGATCAACAATCCACCGTCATCCCAAGCTGAGAGCTGCCAGCCGAGGTCCGGGCAGGCGATCCAGCCGCCGAGCAGCCGGTCTTCGCCGTATGCGGCCAGCTGAACACCGTAGGCGGAACGGCCAGCCAGGTAGGCAGAGGTGCCGTCGATAGGATCGATGATCCAGGTCAGCGGCGCGGAGTGGCTCACCGCGGCGGGGTTGCCGTACGGACCTTCCTCCGCGACGATCACGGCGGGTCCGAAGAGGTGTATAAGCCGCTCCACCAGTAGCCGCTGCGCGGCAATGTCGGCGTTTGTTGTCGGGCCTTCCGGCCCGGTCGAGAGTAGCCGGATCTCGCCGGCGGCCCGCAGGTGGCTCACCTGTGCGGCGACCTCGGCAACGAGTGCCGCAACGATTGCGCCGTCGAAGCGGCGAACGGCATCCGTAGTGGTCTCACTCATCGATGTCGGTGGTCGTGCGATATCCCATGATTGACTTTGTTTCGGTGAACTCCGCGAATCCGGCGGTACCCCACTCCCGGCCGTTGCCGCTGCGCTTGTAGCCGCCGAACGGCGCGGTCAGGTCGCCTGGTGCCCCGTTGAGTCGGACCTGGCCAGCGCGTAGGCGACCCGCGATCACCCGGACCTGTTCCAGATCGGCGCCGTAGACGTATGCGGCGAGCCCGTAGACGGTGTCATTGCTGATCTGGATCGCCTGGTCGAGCGATTCGTACCCCAGGATGGCCAGCACCGGACCGAAGATCTCCTCACGTGCGATGGTCATGCCGTTGTGGACGTCGGTGAAGACGGTGGGCTTGACGTAAAACCCCCGTTCGAGACCATCGGGCCGGCCGGTTCCTCCGGCGACCAGAGTGGCGCCCTCGTCGACGCCCGCCTGGATGAAGTCCTGGACTCGATGCCACTGCGTGCGGGAAGCCACCGGCCCCATCCCGACCGGGCCGGCCGGGTTGCCGACGACGATCCCCGCCGCAGCGGAGCCGGCGATCGCGGTGGCCTCGTCCAGTCGGGCCGCCGGCACCAGCAGCCGGGTCGGTGCGTTGCACGACTGCCCCGCGTTGCTCATGGCGGCCGCGACGCACGCTGCCACGCCCTGCCCGAGGCGGTCGTCGTCGAGGACGATGAACGGGCTCTTGCCGCCAAGTTCCTGCAGCACCCGTTTCACCGTCGCCGCGGCCTGCTGCGCCACCGCAATACCGGCGCGGGTAGATCCGGTGATCGAAACCAGGTCGACGTCGGGATGCCGCGCCAGTGCGGCCCCCGCCGTCGGCCCGTCACCATGAACGAGGTTGAACACGCCCGCAGGCACACCTGACGCGTCGAGGATCTCCGCGAAGATGTTGGCCGCCGATGGCGCGAACTCCGAGGGCTTGAGTACCACGGTGCACCCGGTCGCCAGCGCGGGTGCGACTTTGCATGCGACCTGGTTGAGCGGCCAGTTCCACGGCGTGATCAGCGCGCAGACACCAACAGGCTCGTACACGATCCGGGTGGTCCTGCGGTCGTGCTCGAAAGGGAAGTCCTCCAGGACAGCAATGGCCGTAGCCAGCTGTGCCGCGCCCAGGCCCACCTGCGAGTCGATCGCCAACCTAGCCGGCGCGCCCATCTCCTCGGTCAGCACCTGGGCAAGGTCGCCGGCACGCCGCCGGTACTCGGCATGCACTGACCGCAGCAGTTCGGCGCGTTCCCGTCGGGTGGTACAGCAGTAGCCGTCGAAGGCTCGCCGGGCGGCCGCAACCGCGGCGTCGACATCAGGGTCACCGCCGAGCGACAGACGGCCGACGACTTCCTCGGTGGCGGGGTTGACCAGTTCCATGACCGTCGTCGTGGAGGTCTTGACCCACCGCCCGCCGATGTAACACTCCGCCAATACACGCATCTCTGCACCACCCGTCGGGTCGATCATGCCGGCGGGACGCCGAGCAGGTTGTAAAGGTCCTGCATCGCCCGGATGTGCGCGCCGGCAACCAGCAGCCCACCGTCCGGCCCGACGATCACGGTGTCCAGGTTGGGTTGGTGGAAGTAGACGGTGCTCCTCCGCGAGCGGTGCGGCTCCTGGGTTACTCGGTGGATCGGTGCCTGCATTCCGAGCCAGTGCGCAAACAGCTGACCGATGAGCATCACCGCGAGATCGGAATGGTCGCTTCGGTCGCCAGCGGACCTCCAGCTGTCGCAGCTCTGGAACTGCAGGGCGTCGAGCCCGCTGTCGACCTGGACGAGGGTCAGGCCTCCGAAGTCCCGATGCGGCTTCATCTTCTCCGCTACCGGGCTGCCTTCCACCGGCACGGTCCGGTAGGCGTTGACGACGAGTGTGCTGGCGTCATGGTCGCACCAGAGGCGACGCGCGGCGTCCGGGTCCCTTCCCGACAGCCGGGCCACTTCCTCGACCGTCGCCGCGACCAGGTTGCGTGCCAGGAGGGTGACCTCCTCGAGAGCCGGTCTCAGCGCACGGGCTTCGGCGCTGAGCCATGGCCATTCCGTGTTCGAGGTTGCGAGCATCGCCTGTGGGGTCTCGAAGCGGTCGACGTGGTCGATGACCTCGATGTCCCCGTCTGGCATCGGCTGGTAGCCGGCCCACATGCCGTGTCCCGGCCACCGTGACAGTTGGCGGACCTCGTGTGGCGCTGTGAAGAATCCGTTGGCGGCGGCGTCGAGCCGCCGGAATGCCTCCGACTCGCGGGTGGTCAGACCGAACACTGTCCATCCGTGGCTCAGCAGCGCTGAGGCGATGGCGCGGCTTCGTAGATCTGGCATCTGCCCTCCTCTTGACCTGGATCAGTTCGATGGAGCTGTGGTGCGCGGCAGTTTGAGGGAGTAGGTCAGCCGGTGGTGTGAGTCTGTGATCATGACCGAGTGCGGCGGCATTCCGGTCGTCCGCACCACCCGGTCTTCGATCGCCGACCGCTCGGACGGCGACAGGGCCGACACCAGGTGGATTTCGACCCGGTCGCCGGTGCAGCGGATGCTGGCCGTCCGCGCGCCGAGCAGGTCACCGAGATCGTCAAGGATGTCGCGAGGCCATCGGCCGGCCGGCCGCGTATCGCCCACCCGGCCCACGAGCCTGAGCCGTCCCGCCCGGTCGAGCATGCCGAGATCGCCGGTGCGGATCCAACCGGTACCGGCGCTGTTCGGCGTTTCCGGCTGGAGGGCGTTGTCCAGTGGAGTGCCGGTGAACGGCGACCGCACCCAGACGGCGTCATCGTTGATGTGGCACTCCACCCCCGGTACCGGGTAACCGACTGTTCCAGCCGAGTCGGTCGACCCGTCAGTGTCGAAGTGCGTGAGCGACAACGTTTCCGTCGTGCCGTACCCCTCCCGGACGTCGATGCCCGCCTCCCGCAGCCGCATCAGATATGGCCGGGAGACCGGCGCCGCTCCCGAGTCCACCAGGAGATCGGCGCACTCCACCCGCTCCAGGCCCTGATGTTCGAGGAGAACCGGACTAGCGAGGACGACCACCCGGCCGCGAGCGCCGTGATACCTGAGCCACCGCAGCACTTCGTCGTGCCGCCGGGCGAAGACCACGCTCGCACCAGCGTCGACCGTGACGCAGACACCGGCCACGAACGCGAAGTTGTGCGCCGCGGGCAGCGCGGTGACGACGTGTGCGGCCGGATCCAGGTGATACACCGCGTGATAGCGCTGTGCTACGCCGCTGATCTGTTCGAGGGTGAACCCGTAGGTTCGTGGCCTGGCGGTCGTCCCGGACGTCGACATCGCCACGTCCCAAGCACCTTCGCGCCGTGGCAGTGACCCTGGTTCGATTACCTGCCGGTCGACGTCGAGCACAACACGTAGCGAGAATGTCGACGGATCCCACCGCCCAAGGTCGCGTTCCCCGGCGGGGAACACGACCTGCCATCCCCGGCGGATCGCGTGCGTCGACAGCGTTGCCACCCCGACGGAGTCGGTGCCGGTCAGCAGCATCCGACCGGGCAGAAGGACCTGACAGACCCGTTCGATCGCGACGTCGAGTGCCCGCTCGCTCGCCCGTGGCGGAACATGGTCGGCCCAGCCGACCGCTAGGCGCCGGTCCACACCGCCACCCCCGTCGTCATCTCCTCGATGCAGATCGAGCCGTGCTCGAACAGGTAACCCGGGTCGGGAACGGGGAACCGGTTCGACAGCGCGACGGCGATCACCTCGCCGATCACGTCACCGGTCAGGTACGGGTTCCCGTATCCTCTGCTGAAGTCGCGCCACTGCCGGCTGTCCCGGGTGAAGAGCGCGACGTCATCGCCGAAGGCGTCACCCAATCGGTTCAGGATCGACATCGCATTGCCCGGTCGTGGATACAGCCACCGGACCCGTCCCGCACCTCCGGCCGGCGCGCTGCAGTACTGCGGCGTCTCCACCGAGGCCCAGACGGTCTGGTCCTCCTCCGACGTCAGGTTGCGAATGTGCCCGTGGTCGGAATGGAGGAAGGTTGTGTAGCCGTCGGCCGCCAGTCGTTCGGCCGCGAGCGCGAGGGCTCGAAGTGCCTCGATGACCTCGTCGTCGTAGCCCGACTTGTGGATCCGGTCGTCGAAGTTCACGTACACCCACCGCAGCGCCGCTGGAGCAAGCCGTTGCCGTGCCTTCAAGTCCCCCATGGCCGCCTCCAGCATCTCCAGGGGTGACAGCCGGATCGCGTCCAACCTCCGGCTCGGGTTCCGCCGGGTCGCGCCCCTAGTCAGCAGTGACAACCACGACTCACTGATGCCGAAAAAGTCGCCCACCAGCACCTCGCTCGCGAGCCCGTACGCGCCGAGGGTTTCAAACAGGCTGGAACCTGTGCCACCGCCTGGAAGCTCAGGACGGGTCGAATCGACACCGTCCCAACCGAGGTCCACATTGGCGATGAGGTTGCTGGTCAACCCCGGCCGGACGGCGAACACCGGGCCGACGACCGGATGTGAGCCTGGTGGCCGCCCGATGGCGGCAAGCCAGCTGACCAACGACGTCGAGGGAAAGGCGCTCCGATAAGGGACACACAGGTTAGCGGTGGCGCAGACGGCCCGCAGCACTGGCCAGCAGATGCCGTCGACCGCGAAGACCACGACCTCGCCCCGCCGACCGCAGGGTACTGGAGCATCGTCGTCCACCAAGCTGGCCCGCGTCAGGTCGGCGACGATACCCGGCCCGGGTAGCGACAGGTATGACTGGCCCACGAGGGCCGCCGTGTTCGTCTCAACGGTCATCGGACCTACCTGTTCGTCGCAGGCAAACCTGTCCGAGTCGGCTCAGTGCCTGTCGCAACTCGGCGAAGTCCCGTCCGACCGTCAACCGGACGCCGCGATCGCTCAGGTCGAAGGCGAGGACGTTCGGGTAGACCGAGACGCCGACATCCAAGGCGCGGCGGAAGAACCGGTAGCTGCTGGCCGAATCGACCTCGACCGTGCAGTTCACGGAGTACCGAGGTGTCACCACCCGGTACCCGGCCGCACGCAACGCCTCGACCGCGTAGGAACGCTGGGCCAGAAACCGACCTATGCGAGTGTTCCGCTCCGTCCGGTAGCGGGCGTACCACCGTTGCGCGGTCGCTGCGGCCATGTCGTACCGCTGCTCGATGCCACGCAGCTCGTCGTCGCGTATGTCGTCCACACCTGACAGCGCCAACCGCTCGAACGTGGCGTAGACGTCAACCAGCGAGTAGAAGAACGAGGCGGGTCCACCATAGGTCGTCGACGCGTACTCGTAGAAACCGTCCACGAAGTCGCGTGTCCCGAGCATCCAGCCGACCTTCATGCCCGGTATGGACAGTTGCTTGGACAGGCTGGTTACCCGGATCACCCGCGGATGCGCCCGCAGTGGGCTCAACGGCCGTGGCGCGCCGAAGCACTCGTGCGCCTCATCCAGAATCAGATAGGTCTGTGGACCGGTAGCCGCGATCACCTGCTCGAGTTCGGTCTCCGAGACCGGCAGACCGGTCGGATTCGTCACCGACTGCAGCAGCACGAGCCTGGTGTCGTCGCTGAGGGCGTCGCAGATACGCGCAACCGAGGTGTGTTCCCGGTCCGTGGGCGTGTTGACCAAACGGAGCGGCATCCTCTGTGCTACCGATTCGACCAGCGGCGGGTAGTTGGGCACCGCGCACACCGCCGAGCCGGGCGGCAAGGTCGTCGCCAGATAGTCCACCAGGCAGGACACCGCGAACGTGCCGCCCATGGTCACGGCAACGCAGTCCTCGTCATATGCGGTGACGCCCAGCCGTTGGTTCTCCAATCGGGCGACCGCCTGCCGCGCGTTCACCCGACCGCGCGAGTCCGAGTAGCCGTACCAGTCGCGTCGCAGCGCAATCCCCAGACACCGCTTCAAGCTGGGTGTCAGTCCAAAGGTCGGCTCGTGCATGCTGCCCGACGACAGCACCAGGAAGTTGCGCTCGCGGTCGGGACCGTACAGGTCGTACTGGAAGTAGTGGTTGAAGAGGAGCTTGGTGAAACGGCTCAGAACCCGGGACGGTACTTCGGACAGCACGTCGACCGTTGTCGCTTGCGTGGTCGGCCATCCGGCGTCGTCCTCGTCGCAGGCGAGGGCCAAGTACTCGCGCATCAGCTCCTCGGCACGCGGCAGGTCGGGACCGATCAGCCGCTTGGCGAGAAACGGACCGAGCACGCCGGCGTCCATAGCAGTCACAGCCATCTGTGCCCCGCGATCGCCGGGTCGACGTGCAGGTCCCGGCCCGGCATCTTGACCCCGAGCAGCCGCAGCCGCTCCTCGGGCGCACCGACCAGCGCTTGCCATGGCAGCGGGGAGTCGTGCTCATACCGTTTGAGCCACCAGTGTCCGAAGTACAGCAACACGAGTCGCCGGGTGCCGCCTGACCGTTTCGGCGTGCCGCTGTGTACCAGCGTCGACCAGTTCAGCAGCAGGTCGCCGGCACGGATCGGCACGGTGACTTCCCTAGGATCCGGCTCACCGCTAGGTGTCTCCACGACGCGGTCCCGGTGCGTCCGCGGAATGACCGCAGTTCCCCCGTCCTGGCCGTCGAGGTCGTCCAGATACAGGATCATGTTGAGGGTGACCAGCCGGTTGGTCACAAAGTCGAAGTCGCGGTGCCATCTGCGAGCCGCACCCCCGTTGGGGTCGCATCCGTGCCGCAAGGCGTACATGAGCAGCTGACATTGGTGACCGAACAACTCTTGCGCCGCGCCGAGAACGGATGGGTGGTGCAACAGGTTCAGGAAGACCGGTGAGGTCAGTAGCTGTCGCTGGTCCACGCCGTTGGGGTGCTCGACCACGAGGCGGTCGAACTCGGCGCAGGTCGCCTCCAGGTCCGATTCGGTCAGCGCGCCCCTGCGCAGGCAATAGCCGTCCTCGGCAAGCGTGCGAACCCATCCCGGGTCCGCGCCGGTCAGCTCCTCAGCCATACAGGCCTCGCAGCCCTGCGCCGTAGGGGGAGAAGAACAGGCAATCCAACACGATCTCAACTCCGAGCAGTTCGGCCAGCTTCTTGACCTTCAGTTCCAGCGGCTCGTAGTAGTCCTCGAGGATGTTGAGGACCACGAACTGTTCGCCGGCTTCGCGTCGCTGGCGTTGCAACCGGTTATAGGCCTCGAGGTAAGGCGTGTCCCGCTCCGCCGCGAGCGTTGCGAAGGGCCGTTTCCACAGCCGGTCCAGCTGCTGGCGGTAGCCTGCACGCGCCTGCGGATCCGTGACGGTGTCGTAGTGCGCCAGCATCTGGTGGTGGATGTTGCCCCGATGGCCGGTCCGGGCCTGGAACAGCGACTGCATGGTGTCGCGGGCCGTGCGGTAGAGCGTCAGGGCCGTGTCATACACGATGCAGCCGATGTGCATGTCACCGTCGACATCTTCGACCAGTTCCAGGCGCAGTGGATCGCTTTCCAGGTAGAGGTTGTTCCCGCGACGTCGCAGCGCGTAGCCTTCACCGCCTTGGCGGAGAGCCGTTTTCAGCAGGTCGCAGGCGATGTCCAGCATGACCGGGCTGGACTCCAGCACAACCTCGGCGGCTGGCACGCCCTTCGCCGCCAGGATCCGTTGGTAGCGCGAGTACGACAGCCGGTTCACCACGTGGTCGTCATCGACCATGGGAACGATCTCGAACCGGATCCGCTGCTCTGCTGTCCGTGTTTCGTTGAGCGCGGCGGTCTCACGGAGGACCAGGCCGCCGATGTCGATACCCCGCTCCTGGATCGGTCCCAGCTCACGATCCGCATGCACGTGCCCAACCTCCATCGACACCGTGACCGGGCCTGAGTGAGCGGCGGCCCGGGAGCGGAGATAGTCGCGGACGACCAGCAGACCGCCGTCCTCCTGCCGTGCGGCCGGTCCAGGTTTGAAGACCGCGGTCAGGCCGGATGGGAACGCGGTGGCAAGGTTGTCGTTGAGATGGATCCGTCCGCGCCGGTTCGGCTGATTGAGGGTTTCGGACAAGTCTGCCGCCGTCACGGCGTGGTCGCCGGAGACGAGGACAAGACGATCAGCCCGGTCGAGGCTCACCTCGGTGCGGCCATACTCCGTTGCGCGGTCGCCGAGGCGCCCGCCCGCCAGCCGATGGACCGCGGAGATCCGTTGAAGGTGACCGTCGCGGAATGCCGTGAACACCAGGGCGTCGCCGCATGCCCATACCTTGACCGTGCGTTCACCGAACCAGTCCGATGCCGCGCCAGCGACGAGCGCGCATTCCGGCTCGCCGTTCAAGAACATCTCGTAGTCCAGCAGGCCGATAGCCACTCCGAGCGGGTGTTTGCCGCAGTAGCGCTCGAGCCGACGCAGGCAAGCGTCGGAGTTCGTCCCCACGGCCGCAGCCACCAGTTGTGGAGCACCGTCGCGGACGAGGACCGCACCGGCCCGGCCGACGTTCCTCAGGCGTCCCGGTTGCACAGCGCCGACGTGGAGCCACTCGGGAGGTTCATCCCCGCGCAGCACCCTTCGTTCGTACGTGAGGGTCAGTAACCGCTCGGCGGCGGCGAGCGGGCCGGTGTCCCACACCTGTACCCGGCGGGGCTTGAGGTCCCGCCCGCCCGCCAGCGCGTCCAGGTCCATGATCCGGTCGAAGTGCAGGATCTCGTCGCGGATTTGTGCGCGCCCGACCTGTTCATGCTGAAGCGGCGTCAGCTCTTCTGGTAGCCGGCCGAACTCGACCAACGAGTCGAGGTCAGCGACAACGTCGGGCCGATTCGAGGCGGTCAGAACCTCGTCGACGAGTCGGCTGGCACCGACTCGCGACAGTTCGGCCGCCACGGACAGCCGCTTGGCCAGATCGTCGGCATGGCGCCTGCGCGCAGCCGCATCGAGCGATTCGTAGACCGACTCGTCGACGGGCGTGAAGGCGTCGAGTGCGATCTCCACACGTGAGCGGCGGATGCCTGTGTCGCCCATTCAGCGCACTTTCCTTTCATGATTGGCAAGGTCGACGTCTGCCCCGGGCGTCACCGGCCTCAGGACACCGGGAAGTACTGGGACTGATGCTTGGATCGCCTAAGACGCAGGTGACGCGTGAAGAGGTCCCGTTGGACATCGGAGTAGATCGCGACGTTGATGTCGTCTGTGAACTCGATGCCGGGCCGGGTCAGCCGCCAGGCCGACCCGTTCCCGCGCAGGATCTTCCGATCGCGTAGTTCCGCCAGTAGTGGGAAGTCATCGAAGACGGCGGAGCCGAACCGGCGCGCGTAGGCGTCGCCGTCCAGCTCCAGCTCCAGCAAGCTGTTGACGATGAAGGCGCGCCGAAGCTCGCCATCGGTCGCCCGGCCGTAGCCGCTGATGGCGCCGTCTCCTGCCTGCCGTTGCCACGACGCCCGGTCGGGACTGGAAATCACAGGCATGTCGGCGACGGTGCCGTATGCGCCCGGACCGATCGGGATGATGTCGAAGTCGACGCCGCGGCAGTATCGGTTGTACCTGTGGAACCACTGATCGCGGTAGAAGTTGCGGGTCCGCTGGTTCGTGTAGCCGAGTCGGTGAAGCTCGCGGCTGATGTCGCAGAGCCATCCGCGCTTGTCGGCCGGTCCAGACTCCGTACGTCCGGTGAGGCTGTACGGCGTACCAGCGGCCAGCTCCAGGATGTTGGTCGAGATCATCGCCGCGCCCATCGAGGCGGCCCGTCGGACATCCGCGAGGTGGTCATTCAGGCTCTGGCCCGGGACGTTGCACATGAGGTCGACATTGATGTTCACCGCCTCGCGCCCTCGCAGCATTGCCAACACGTCGTCGACCTGGTGTGGGTGGTGGTGGCAACCGAGCGAGTCGAGTACCTCGGCGTTCCAGCTCTGCGCGCCGACGCTGAAACGAGACACACCGTGTGCTATCGCGATATCAACCTTGTCGGCATCTCGGTCAGCGGGGTACCACTCCATGGTGATCTCGGCGTCCGGCGCGAGTGTGAACCTGTTCCGGATCGCGTCGAACAGTGCGGCGATCGAACCAGGACTCAACGCGCTCGGGCTGCCACCACCGAGAAACGCGGCCGCCAGCACCACGGGCTTGTCAGCGAGTACGGATGCCCACCAGGCAAGCTGAGCGGCGGCGCCGTCAATGAATTGCAGCTCGATACCGCGCGAGTTCGGGCCAGGGTAGAAGCGGCAGTAGTGACAGCGCTGGTTGCAGAACGGAACGTGGACGTAGAGCAGCCGTACCCGGTCGTCGACGTCGCGTTCGATCCAGTCCGGGTCGAACGGCACGTCCGACCGCATGGTCGGCAGCGGGTAGAAACCAACTGGTCGTGCGCGACCGGGAAACCTGTCGTCAAGCCACTCGTACTGCGCTGACTCGCACTCGGCCGACATAGCCGCCTCTCGTTTCACGCCACGCCCTCCGCCGCTCGGATTCGAATCCGCTGAAGATGTCGACGGTCGGGATGACCCTCGGTCCGCGCATGCAGCCAGCGGTGGTTGTCGAGGACGAGCAGCAGGTTCCTACACCACGGGATGCCCACCGCAGCACCCTTGTCGTAGACGACCCTGAGCAGTTCGCTCAGCGATCTGAAGACCTCGTTCCGACCGAATGACGACCGCCACCTGAACTCGGCTGGAGCGGGATCCCGGAGGTTGAGCGTGCAGCGACCACCTCGATCGCGGATGACCGGTGAGTTCGTGGACTCCGGGCAAAGCACGGTTCCACGGAGCACCGTGGCCGCGGCGACCGACAGCGATGCGAGAGTGTCGTCGATCGAACGAATGAGGGTCTGCCCGCCGCGATCCATCACCGGGCTCTCGACACACTGGAACAGTAGATATGACGGTGCGGTGCCGAGCGGCCGCCGGCTGCCCTCGGTGTGATAGGTGAGGGCCCGAGGAGTGAACGGCTGGTTGTACTCGGAAGGTGATCCAGTGCTGTTCGGTTTCAGGTTGAGGATGACACCGTTGGTGACACGGTCCATCAACGACGGCTCTGTCTCCTGCTCGGGTTGCCCGAGCGCCGCCGCCACCGCCACAAACTCGTCAGCTCGCAGTGCCCTGCTGAGCTCAAACAACGCCACGCCGATCGCCTGCACGCGATCACGGACGATGCCTGGGGCGCTGACCAACCTTTCCGCTGACAGCGGGAAGACTTCTGTCTCGCGACACGGGTACCACCGACGCTCTCCGAGAACGGCATCACGCCGCTGTCGAACAAGGGCATCGTCAAGCGTCGCCGACGTCGTCACACTCATGGTGATCCCTTCCGGTGCAGCTTCTACAACCTCGTCTCGTCTCGGCTCGGCGTCGGCGCCGACTCGAGTGCCGCGCACTCATCAATAGATCGGAGTCAGGTGGTCGAGACAACGCGAGGCATGCGGACAGTCGAGTTGTCCGTATGGCCAGAGTCAGTTGTTTCGCCGCCACGCCGCGATCGGCTGGCTGCTGGCCGAGAAGCTGTCGACGAGGTACCCATTACTAACCGCACCGTCCCCATCTGGTGGCTTGGTCACCTCATCGAGTGGCACTCGACCCGTTCTTGTAGATCAGGGCCGGCGGGGGTCGCGCATGCAGGGGGCACCGCGTGGCCCCCGCCGGCCCTCGGGGAGCAAGGCTTGGTTGCTGATGTCTAGAGCACGCGCCGGTAGCGGCGGCCCGCGTACTCGACGGTGCCTGGGGCATCTTGGCCGGCATAGTCGGCGACGACCACGGTCGAGGTTCCGCGTACCGTGCGTGTCGGCTCAACCCGCGCGCCTTGGGCAGGCGCCGGCGGATGCGCGGCAACCCGATTGGTAAGCACCGCCCGGGGCTGATTTGCCGGAACGCATAGGGTGAGAGTCGAAAGCGCCGGGCCGGAAGCGTTCAGTAGCACTGGGCCCCGCACCCACACCCGCTGCGCTGGGCGGTCATAGTCCCTCCCCAGGAGCTCGTCCACCCGCAGCGCGAATCCGTTCGGAAGCGCCGGCAGGTAGCACGTCTCCGGCGCAATCCACAGGACCTCGTTCTGCTCGATGTTGTCGTACTGCGTACGTACGATCACGTCCGCCCTTCCCCTCATCGGTAAGTCACCGCTCGTAGTCGAACTGGGGTACGTCGCTACGCCGGCCGAAACCGCCGAGGTGGTACCCGGTGACGGCCGTCGGCGTGCCTGTGTCGTAGCGGCAAGGGTCTTCGCCGGCCGTGGCGATGACTGACGCCCCCAACACCTGCGACGAGCAGGGCGAGGGTCGCCCACACCATCCGCACAACCCGGCCGGGCCGCTGTCGTGGCGCCGGTAGAGGTCCACCCCGGCCTGGTGCAGAACCGTTCCCCGCAGGCTCGGAATGAAAGCGGCCAGCGCTGATTCGCTTCGCCGAGGAGGACCAGCTGACGGGAGCGAGCCGGCCGCCGGACGCGCTGGCCGTTCCATCCCGCCTCCTTCTCCGCGCGTCGGCTTGACCTTGCGGGCGGACACGCGGCGACCTGAAGAGGATCACCGCGTGTCCACCCAGGTGCACCCGCCACCGCAGCCATCCGGCGCGTACAGCGGCGAGGCCGATTTCGACAGGCAACGATCGCCGCGAGAAGGTTCGCCGGGCCCGCCGTAAGCGGTCCACGCCGTACACCGGCCGTTCGAGTGTGGCGATGTCGACGTCGCTCAGCGGAGCCGTTGAGGCAGCGGCATCCACGGACGTGACCGACGGCAGTGTTGGGTTGAAGCTGTTCGCAGCCCCGGCACCGCAGCAGGCTGCGCAGTGTATAGCGGTCGGCATTGGCGACCGGCTGCCGCCCGTATCGGAAAGCGTGGCTCATCATGGCAGCACGTAGTGGCCGGCGCTGACCAGAGCCGCGAGAGCCGTTCGGCGGTGTGCACAGGTTGCGGTTAGGCAGCGTCGATGGTGCTGCATGATCTTGTGAGCCTGCGACACGCTTGGCGCCGCCGAATCTGCGATATCCGGTACGGCGGCGGCACACATCGCGGTTCTGCCCAACGCCGCATCAGTGGACGTTGCACCGGCCGGGGCGTTCGACATCTGGTACCTCCGATGCGGGCGGGTCGTGGTTACTGGTCGTGGTTGTGTGGGGCTGTTCAGGGCTTCGAGGCGAGCGAGCTCCACCGCCGGCACCGCCAGCGCAACGGGCGGGGTCCGGGCGAGCGGAGTTTCAAGCAACGAGGAAGCGGACCTATTCGATCTCTGCCCGCCAGGACGTCGACACCGCGTGAGGACCCCGTTATGGTGCGTTGGCAGCTACCGTGAACGCCCCTAAACGCCCCTAGTCGTCCGGAGAGGGATGTGACCAACGAACGCCTGCGCACTGTGCTGGTCAGCACTGGTCACACGATCCAATCGCTGGCTGAGGACCTCGGTGTTGACCCCAAGACCGTGGAGCGCTGGGTCACGCGGAACGTCACTCCGCACAGGACCACGGCGCTGCGCGCGGCGCGATGTCTTGACGCGCAACTGGCCTACCTGTGGCCGACGCTGGAGGCGACACGTGGGTCGGCCAACGAGGCGGAGGTGGTCTGCTCTTACCCGCACCGTTCGGCCACCCCGCGCTCGCTGTGGCTGGACCTCCTCAAGGGCGCAGAGCATGAGATCGCCCTCATGGCTTACGCAAGCTTGTTCCTACCCGAGGACAACCCTGAGTCGATCCAGCTCCTCAGCGACAAGGCCGCAGCCGGCGTGCGGGTCCGCATTGCCTTGGGCGACCCGGATGCCCCGGAGATCGCGCTGCGCGGAGTCGAGGAGCGCCTGTACGAGGGCCTGGTAGGACGTGTCCGGATGGCGATTGCCTACTACCGGCCGCTGCTCGGGGTGCCTGGAATCGAGTTCCGGTTGCACCGCACCACGCTGTACAATTCGATCTTCATCTACGACGACCAGATGTTGATCAACCAGCACGTCTACGGCACGTACGGGTACATGGCGCCGATCCTGCACTTGCGTCGGGTATCCGGTGGCGACTTGTTCGACATGTACGCGCGGTCGCTGGAGCGGGTGTGGGAGGTGGCCTACCCGTATACGGCGGAGCCGTCAGTTGGCGGCCCGCTCTCGCGCGCCCAGGACGGCGCGGAGGAGGGCATCCGTGTCACGTAGGTCGGTCAGCACCGCGTCGGCGCCTTCGGCGGCCAGCCGGGTCATGTCGTGCTCCCCGGTGGCGACGGCGATGACGTAGGCGCCGCCGATGCGACCGGCCTCGACATCGCGCGGGGTGTCGCCGATCAGCACCGTGGTCGACGGGGTGAACGTGATGCCGTACTTCGCGGCCGCCTTCCTGCGCGCGGCATCGACCAGCTCGGCACGTATCTCGGAGTCGGAACCGTACCCGCCCACCTCGTAGTCCAGGCCCACGTGCAGGCCAAATGTGGCGGTCTTGATGTAGGCGTTGGGCGCGATGTTGCCTGTGAGTACAGACTGGATGATGCGGTCCTGGTGGCTGAGAGCGGTGATCGCCTCGCGTGCGCCGGGCTTGGCGTGGCCGCGCTCGCGCAGTCTCGGTACGAGTGCTTCCAGGGCGGCCGGCATCACCTCTGGGATGCGGGCCAGCAGCTCGGGTGTGGGCTGGATGCCGTGCCGCTCCAGGAGTGAACGCATGATCGCCGGATCGGTTTGGCCGTCGGTGATGACCGGGTGCTGGAGTGGCTGACCAGTCAACGCCGTGAAGCCGGCTGCATACGCCTCTTTGCTGACTCCGCCGTTGTGGATCAAGGTGCCGTCAACATCCCACAGCACCAGCAGAGCCGGCTTGGAAACGCTCGTCATGGTCTCGACGGTAGGTGGCTGGCGGCGGCGCGGACACCGCAGGGTCGGGACCATCCCGCGACATCTTCGGTCTTTCGCAACGACTTCGACGTGGCAGGTCCTCAGAGCACCGGCAGCAAGCCGGGAGCTGGTCCGGTAACTCGGGGGCGCCAAGGGCCGATCGGAGCGGCGCCCCCACGTGTGGAGTTTTCAAGCAACGCGATTGTGACCTCATTCGATCTCTGGAGGTAGGGGCATCGTCACCCCTTAATAGGGACTTCCAGGGACGTCCCGCACGGGGTACAAAGGTCCTGTCCGGTCCCTGCGAGTCCTGGCGGCGAGATGGCGAACGAGCGTCTGCGTGGCGCGATCGTGGGGAGGCAGTTGACGATCGGAAAGCTCGCTGAGCGGCTGGGCGTGGACCCAAAGACGGCAGAGCGGTGGATCACGAGGGAGCGGGTCCCGCACAGGGCTCACCGGGCGGCGGCGGCGAGCCTGCTCGGCGTCGACGAGGCGTATCTATGGCCCTCCACGGCGCAGGATCCACGCACCGTTTCCGCGGGTCGGGCGGAGCTGGTTGAGTTCTACCCTTCGCGCTCTACGGTGCCGGTGGACCTGTGGCGGTCGCTGGTTATGCAGGCGCGGGAGAGCATCGACATTCTGGTGTACGCAGGCCTGTTCTTCCCCGAGATCAACGACGTGAGCGTGTTGGCCGAGCGTGCGCGGGAGGGCTGCCGGATTCGGCTGCTGCTGGGCGATCCGGCCGGGGCCGCCGTGGCGCTGCGGGGCGAGGAGGAGGGCTTCGGCGCCGGCCTCGCACACCGCGTGACGCTCAGCCTGCGCTACTTCGAGCCGACACTCGGGGTACCCGGCGTCGAACTGCGGCTGCACGACACGACCCTGTACGCGTCGATCTACCGTAGCGACGAGACGCTGTTGGCGAACGTGCACACTTACGGGGCACCGGCGGCGCAGAACCCGGTGCTGCACCTGCGCCGGGTGCCTGGCGGTCGAGTTGTGGATCACTTCATGACGAGCTTCGACCGGGTCTGGGCGGGGGCAAGGACGATCACCGACACGGCCGCAGTGATGGCCTCGGTCGACGGGAGGTAGTTGTGGCCCGGGTGGACTACATCGACGACCCGGCGGCGCCGCCGGCTAACAGCGTGGTGCTGTCGGTGGTAGCCGCGGTCGTGAACGAACACGGTGAGCTGCTGATGATCCACCGTACCGACAACGACCGGTGGGCGTTGCCGGGCGGCGGCCACGATATCGGCGAGTTCATCGCAGACACGGTGGTCCGCGAAGTCCTTGAGGAAACCGGCATCGAGGTCGAAGTCACCGGCCTGGTCGGGCTTTACACCAACCCGCGCCACGTCATGGCCTACGACGACGGGGAGGTCCGCCAGCAGTTCTCGATCGCCTTTCGGGCCCGGCCGATCGGCGGGGAGCTGCGAGGCTCCAGCGAGTCGCGGGAAGTGCGCTGGGTCCCGCCGGACCAGCTCGACAGCCTGAACATCCATCCGTCGATGCGGTTGCGGATCCGCCACGCCTTGGAAGTCGGGCGGGAGCCCTTCATCGGCTGACGCGGGCGTTGACCCGATCGAGGTGTACGACCAAGACCGGCCGTGCCCGGCTGATAGCGCGGTGTACGACGCTGTCGGCGGGATAGCGGGTCAGGATCTCGTCGAGACGTTCATCGTAGGTGAGCCGCTGTCCGTGCGGCCCGATGGTCAGGTCGGCGGCCACCAAGGCGTCCATGACCGGGCTCTCCTCCAGCGGGTACACCTCCAGCTCGCGCAGCAGGCCACGCTCGGCGGCCTCGAATCGGGCACCCGAGTGATGCGCGACCAACGCCACCAAGCGCCCGGAGAACCCGGCACGCTCCAAATGGCGGGCGCCGTCGAGTGGGTGAAACCCCGTAACGACCAACTCCGGTGCGTACCCGATGTCATGCAGCAAGGCCGCGGCGACCAGCAAGTCCCGGTCCGCGGAATCGACCGTTGCGGCGAGTTCGGCCGCCCGGACGCCGACTGCTTGCACATGAACCCATCGCTGGGCAAGGGCTGGCGCATCGAGGAACCGGGCGGCCTCTTCGCTAGCTCGCTTGACGAGATCATCCACGACTTGACCGTATCGGTGGCGATGTCGACACCGTACCGCCCGGCCGGAACACTTGGGGACGTCTTGACCGAGCGAGACGTCCCACACGGGAGCAATGCGCAGAGGCGACGTGGGGAGATGGCCGGTCGTCGCTTGCTTGCTGGCCCGATCGGCACACCAGCCGGCCGGGAATCACTGGTCCGAGCCAGTAATCCGAGGTGCTGAGGTCACCATCGTTCGGCATCTATGGCCCCGTACAGGCGGGCAACGGCAGCACCGCTTGAGTGCGCTCCGATCCAAGGCGCGCGGATGTCGCTCACGTCGAGGCGGAAGTCGAAGCCGGCGGCCATCCCGCCTATGTCGACGCGGCATCGGAGCGCAGCGATGTCAATGCCTCGGTCGACGTGTTCACGGCCTCTGGCCCGCGGCTACGGTGTGCGCAGCGGCAGCCGGCGACGGCGTACCCACCGGACACCGTCTGGCACGTACTGCCAGGCTTCGTGTACCGCCGCAGAGATGGGCAGTTGGGCGTTGACATGCGTCTGGATCTGGTTCGCGGTCGCTGGGTCCACGTCGATCGCCACGGTCAGGTGGGGGACCACGTCATCGAAGGCTCCGCCGTATGGGGGCGTCCGCGGCCATGCCGTGGCGACGGCCGCGGTCAGCGCCCGCAGCGGCTGCGCCGGTCGCGGATCGAGGTAGAGCACCGCGGCTGGGAAGCGGGCGCAGCCGACGAGCGTGACGTCGAAGGCGGCCTGCCGGGCGAACAGTTGCGCGAGACGGTCGGCATCCTCGGCGGTGATCTCGACCTCGGGCAGGAACGGGTACAGCACGGTGATGTGGGCGGGCATGCCCTGCCGGGCTGACGGGTCGTGACGCTCGCGCCAGCGCCCCACTGCAGATTCGGCCTCGGGAACCGGGACGACGATGGCGGTCGGGCCGCCGGGCTGTGCAGGCATGGCGGTCATTGTTGTCGCCGGAATCGCGAACGTGGGCACGATTATTGCCGGGGCAGGGGCGGTCATCTCAGCGGTATGGTGCCGGCTGTGGTCGATGATGAGGTGCGGTTGCGGCGGCGGCACAGCTTCGACGAGGACCCCGGCAACTACGATGCCGCGCGACCGGACTACCCCGAGCGGGTCTACGAGGTGCTACGTGAGCGGTGCGGGTTGGCGCCCGGTACCCGGGTGCTGGAGGTCGGGCCCGGCACTGGTCAGGCCACCCGCCGACTGGTTGGTGCGGGCGCGTCAGTGGTGGCGGTGGAGTTGGGTGCCGCGATGGCCGGCCGGTTGCGTGCCGAGATGGCCGACCGCGACGTGACCGTGGTCGAAGGCGACTTCGCCACGGTGGAGTTGCCACGAGGTGCGTTCGATCTGGCCGCCTTCGGTACGGCGTTTCATTGGCTGGATCCGGGCGCCGCCATGCCGAAGCTGGCCGCCTTGGTACGGCCGGGTGGGTGGCTGGCGGTGTGGTGGACGATCTTCGGCGACCCACAGCACCGTGCGGCTTGGCGGCGGCACGTGGATCCCCTGTACGCGCAGTACCTGCCCGACGAACGGCGTGATCCACACCAGGTGCCGAGGCCGATGCAGGTCCGCGCGCGTTCGGCCGAGCTTGCCGCCGACGGCTGGTTCGGTCCGGTCCAAGTCGAGATGGTCGGCTGGGAACGCCGGTTGAACCCGGACGCGGCGTGGCGACTGTGGGCCACGTTCTCCAACGTGCGGGAACTTCCTGACGATCGGCGCGAGGCGTTCCTCGACGGCATCGCTGAGGTGGTGCGCCGCGAGCCCGGTGGATCGGTCGTGGACTACTACACAACCGTGCTCTACACCGCGCAGCGCCAGATCGAGTCCAGGCCCTAGCCCGTTGCGTCGCGTGGGGCGAGGCTGGCGACCGGGGCACGGGCAGGCCGGCCCCTCAACGCGGGCGGCTGGTGCTGGTGATGAAGGCGGTCTCGGCGAAGCAGAACTCGCCGGCGGCGTCGGCGTGATCGAGTTGGGTGCGCCAGGTCTGCACCTGGGCAAGGGTGAGCTCCACGCGCTCCTGCGTGATGTGCCGGCAGACGACCCCGGTGAGCTCATCGACGCGGCGGCGGGCGCGACCAGTCAGCCGCGTAGCCGTGAGAACCTGCGCGTCGAAGCCCTCGACGGTCAAGCCGGCGCGTCGCGCCAGCGCGGGTATCCCGCGGCCGGCGCGTGGATCGACGTGGGCCATCCACCGTTGAGGTATCTCGGCGTAGGACCAGCAGATCCGAGCGGTCAGGTCCTGATCGGCGCCGTGGATGACCAGACTGGCGAAGTCGGTGTGCGACCAAACCGCTCGCCCATTGGCGCGCAGCACCCGCCGGGCCTCGACGAACAGGCCGAACGGATCGGGCCGGAGCTCGATGACGTTGTGGCAGACCAGCGCATCCACGCTGGCGTCGCGCAGCGGCAGCCAACACGACAGATCCGCCTGCACCAGTCCGGCGGCGAGGGTGGTCTGCCGCGCCGCAGCAAGGGCTCCCGGCGTCAGGTCGATACCGATCAGCCGGGTACCTGGCCGGCGGCGCCGGAGCGCGGCGAGGGTGTGGCCAGGGCCGCAACCCAGGTCGACCACCACCCCGCGAGCGGGCGCGGCCACTTTGGCGGCGAGGACGTCATGGATGGGATGCGGGACCGGAGTCATCTCGGCGGTGCTCACCGTTCGATGGTCTCGAAGACGATGGAGGTGGCTGCGGAACGCGACGGCGAGCAGCTCGTCGCGTTCGCTGCTGTTGCGACGGGGGCCGCTCCGAAGATCGTCGAGTTCCTTCGACACTCGAACATGCGGTCGGGTGGGCTGGTTGCAGGGGTGCGCTGTGCGCCCGGATGCCGGGGGGTGCTTGGGCAAGCGAATGGGTCATGTCAGAGGCGGCCGCAGCGTGTTCGATACGCCGAGGCGCCATTGCGATCATCTCGGTCGCGCGGGATCGACCTTGATGTGATGAGGCGACAGGCTCAGATCGAGCCGCGGGAACGGGCTTGGGCAAGCGGGTCGACATCCATGGCAATACCGATCGGCGCCCTCGGCCTCCCGCGTCGAGAGGTGTCGATCGCGATGCAGGCAAGCCAGGCATTGTAGGCGTCGAAGCGGCTGGAGGGCAGGTGGGCCAGGGACCGTCGATGAGCTCGGCGAGGACCTGCTCGATGACGGCGTGGCGGCGGTGCTGGGCTTCGGCCTGGACGAGCACGAACGGGCTGTCGGTGAACGCGGCGTGGTAACGCCAAACGGGGAACAGCTCGCCCTGTCCGCTGCCGGCGGCGCGTGGTGGGCACCGGCGACTGGCGCGACATCCTCGTGCTCGACCGCAGGGCTGGGGCGGTGCTCGCCTACGAGCAGATGTTGTTGCGCAACGGCCAGCAAAACTCGGCGTCCGCACCCCCGTACATGAACGCCCGAACCGTCTACGCCGAGCGGGGCCGTTCACCTCGGCTTGGTGTTGCGCCGCCTCAGACCCCAACGAGCCAGCAGTGACCGACCTCGAAAGGATCCGACGACCAACCTTTACAGAGTGCCGTAGCCCCAGCGCCGATTGATCGACGTTACTCCGGCTCCCCGGGATCCTCGATCCGGGGCTGCCCCGCGGGGGCGCCGCCGCTCCGAGACCCCCCGCGAACGGAATTTGGCGGCGCCTCCTCGGCGCTTTCGATGCCCCTGTCGACCTCACGTTGGTCGTGGACGACCCGGGGCGGTGGACGCCGAGGGCTCCGGCCCTGCCGCACGGTCTGCGAGCGTGCCGCCGATGCGGTTCAGGCGGGAGGCGGCACCAGATCCTGGTGGCCGACTGTGGCCGACCGGACCGGCGCCGCACCAGGTGAGCTCATCAGGCGGGACGCGTCGGCTCCTGTCGCCGGTTGTGCGGTGGCCGCCCCCGGTACAGCATGGCCAGCTGCCGACCAACGTAGGCCGGGCTGCGCGGCCGTTGACCGTGAGGGGGTGACAGCGGCGCCGCCCCCACTCGACCCTCTAGGGAGGGGAACGGGGGCGGCGCTTCCTGGTCCGCAGGAAGGACAGCGTAGCCGTGTGATGGTGGCCCCCGCAGCTGTCGCAGCATGTCGGTCTCCCGGTGGGGTGGTCGGCCTGGGCGTCGGTCCGGCGGCCGGTTCGTCGGGGGCCGTCGATGCGCCTGCCGGCCGAGGCACCTCGCCCCGGTGAGGCAGCGGCTACCGGTCTGGCCCGCATGTTCGTACACACGCGCGTTCGAATTTGTCGTGAGACGCTGCGTGAGCACTACTGGAACGGCCGGGCAGGGCGGTTGGCGCGGCGTGAGGTGTGTCTGAAGGAGTACCGCGGCGTCTGGCTGGTCGAGGCGCGCCGCGGCGACGCGTACGGCGGGTCCCGGTCCTGGTGGTTCGACAGCCAGGCGGAGGCCCGCCGGTGGCTGGCCCGCTGTCTCGACGACGGTGTCGGCGGCTGGCGGCGGGTGGATCACCCCTGACCGGGGTCGTCACCTGCGGCTGCGCCAGCAACGGGCACAGCGGCCGGTGGCACAGACACGATGATCATGTGGCTGCTGGCCGGCTGCCCGTTGTGCCGCGTGGCCGGCGCGATGGGCCAGCCGGTCTGATCGCCGACCGAGCGCGGGGTACGGCCGGCCGGCCATGTCACGAGCGGGGTCGGCGGCCGGTGCGCTGGTGTGCGCGGTCATCTGTCGCGTGGCGGTTGGTCGGGACGGGGGTTCGGCGGGGCGTTGCGGGGGGTTTAGCGGGCGATGGTGCGGATGTAGGTGGCGCATTCGGTGTTGAGGGTGGTCCAGAGTTTGCCGAACCGGTACTGGGCGGTGCCTTCGATGGTGAGGTTCTGGCGTAGGACGGCGTTGACGAAGGCGAGCATGGCCGCCTCGCCGTAGTGGTCGGCGAGGTAGCGCAGGGCCAGGTAGGAGATGCCGTAGACGGCGGAGGCGGCGGGGGTGTCGTACTGCGGCACGAGCTGGCGGATCTGGCCGTTCCAGCCGGCGCGTAGGTGGCGGCGGACGTCGTCGAGGCGGTAGTAGGTGGTGGGGCTGCGGTCGGCCCAGGCGATGTACTCGGCGATGCCTTCGGCCAGCCAGGCGTCTTCGTTGAACAGGTCGACGCGGGGTTTGGCGTCGGTGAGGGTGACCACGTGGCCGAGCTCGTGTTGCAGCACCAGTTGTATCCGGTCCGGGCCGACGTGGCCGGCGTCGACGACGATCTGCATGTCCAGCCGGCTGATGTGGATGGCGTAGGCCAGCGGGTCCGGCCCGGATGGGCGGGTGCCGAACCACTGGTGCCACTGGGCCGGGCCGGCGAGGTAGACCAGGTAGTGGTCGGGGGCGTTGAGGAAGCGGGCGTAGCGGTCGGCGACGCGGGCGGCTTGTTCGGCATGGGCGAGGGTGTCGTCGAGCCGGCCGGCCAGCTCCGGTGGTGCGGCGACGATGACCCGGCCGCCGGTCGCGGCCTGCAACGGGCCGGTCTGCCACGGCACCGGCACCTGCTGGTCCCGGTCGACCTGGGTGGGGAGGAGGTCGGTGAGCCAGACCCGGCCGTCGCGGCTGGTGAACCCGACCTGCTCCACCACCGAGGCGATGCCGTCGAGCTCGCAGCCGGGCCGGGCCAGGCAGTAGGCGACCTTGACCCGGACCACGATGGCGGTGGGCAGGCGCACCTCGCCGTCGGGGTCGAGGACGGTTTCGTACCAGCCGGACACCTGCAGGGCCAGCAGCGTCTGGTACCTGGTGCGCAGCTGGGCCAGCAGCGCCGGCTTGGCCGGGTCCACGTCCCGTAGCCAGCCGGCCTCGTCACCGCGCAGCAGCGCCTCGCGCCGGCTGCGCAGCAGCTGGCCGATCGTGGTCGGCAGCGTCGGCGTGGGGGAGGAGGCCGCCGGTGGCGGGAATGGCGGGTCAGGCCGGTGCGCCTGCCACAGCAGCACACCCGCCGCGGCCAGCACCACCACAACCACGACCACCGCGGCGGCGCGCCACCGCCGACGCCGCACCACCCCGCCGGCACCGTCTGGCACGCCGTCACCGGCGTTGTCCGGCTCGCCGGAACCATCATCACCGGTGCGCTCGCGGTCGTCGGCGTCCCAGGCGCTGTCGTCGGGTCCGGCCGCGCCGTGGCCGTACCCGTGGACCGGCCAGGCCGCCCCTGTCGCCGGCTGGTCGGCCGGCGGGCCTACGCCACCCCCGGCCGCGGACACATCATCACGATCGGACATCGGTCCGACGATAAAGACCGTGAGCGATGGCCGCTGCCCCGCCGCGGGCCGTCGCCTACCGGAGAAATAGGGCGGGCGCTCTTGTATCGAACCGGTCCGGTCGCCGGGGAACCGGTGCGACCCGGGGCGGTGACCGCCCGGCGGCGCGGGCGGCGCGGGCCGGCGGCCCTGCGGGGTGGACTGGCGTTGCGCCGCTGGCCGGCCAGGTGGGTGATCGGCGCGCGCCTGGTCTGTCGGCCGTGGCGCGGGCCGCCAGGGGGCGCGGTCCGGTGCCGGGGGTTGTGCGCCGGGTGGCTGGTAAAGCGGGGTGACCGGCACGGTCGCTGGTGGTAAGACTGGCGTTTGTGGCCACGGGGGCCCGGTTGGGCATCGACTACGGCGCCGCGACGACGGCGGCGGTGCTGGCCTGGCCGGACGGGCGGTGGCGGCCGGTGCTGTTCGACGGCCAGCCGGGCTTGCCGAGCGCGGTGCTGCTCACCGGCGGCGGGGAGCCGCTGACCGGCCTGGATGCGTTGCGGCCGGGGTCGGATCCCGGCGGGTTGGTGGCCGAGCCGAAGCGGCAGCTCGACGACCACCACACCGGTGGTGATGGTGTAGTGGATCTGATCGCGGCCACGCTACGGCGGGTGGGCCAGGCGGCCACGGCACTAGCGGGGGAGCCGGTCGGCGACGTGCGGCTGGTGGTGCCGGCCGGGTGGGGGCCGCGGCGGCGTACCGTGCTGCGCCGGGCGGCGCATCGGGCGGGGCTGGCGGTGCCGAGCCTGGTGCCGGCGCCGGTCGCGGTGGCGCAGCATCTGCTCACCACCGGTGTCCAGGTGCCGGTGGGCTGGTGGCTGGTGGTCTGCGACGGCGGGGCGGGCTTCGAAGCCGCGGTGGTGGCCCGGGCGGCGGCCGGGTTCGAGGTGGTATCGACGATCGCCACGGCCGAGGCTGGTGGGCGGCGGGTGGAGCAGGCCCTCGGCGAGACGCTGCTCGCCGCGACGGTGACGGCCACGGGCCGGGCGGCGGCGGTGGAGGGCGGGGACCGGGTGGCGGTGCTGGCCGCCGCCCGCAACGCGGCGCAGGCGTTGGCGAGGATGCCGGCGGTGACCGTGGCGCTGCCGGCGGGGCCGCCGGTGGTGGTGACCGCCGCGCAGCTGGACGCGGCGACCGGGCCGGTGGTCGAGGCCGCGGTCGAGGTCACCCGGCAGGCGGTGCAGGCGGCGGAGCTGCCTGTCGAGCGGTGTGCGGGCGTGTTCTGCGTGGGTGGGATGCCGGGGCTGACGGCGCTGGCCCAGCGGGTGGCCGCCGAGCTGCAGCTGCCGGCGCGGGTGACCGCCGAGCCGAAGCTGGCCGCGGTGCTCGGCACGGTACATGCCAGCGCCGCGGTCGTCGACGAGGTCGTGGCCGGGCCGGTCGAGCCGCCGCTGCGCCGGGCGGTCGGGGTGCTGGTGCCGGCGGTGGCGTCGCTGGCCCTGGTCGGGCAGTTCTACGCCACCGCGAGGATCGAGTCGGCGTTCGACCGCCGGTATGCCTACCTGCTGGCCAACTGGGGTGAGCTGGCCCTGGCCGCGCTGGCGGCGCTGCTGGCCTGCCTGGCCGCCGCCCCGATCCTCGCCCTGGCCGTGGCCGGCGCCCGGGCCGGCCGCAACGATGCTCCCGGGCCCACCGACGCCGACCAGCACCCCGGTCAGCAGGTGAGCACCGGGCTGCTGGCGGCGGTGGCCGGCGGGTTGAGCATCGCCGGCCTGTACGCCATGGTCGGCTCGGTCGCGTTCGGCCTGCCCGGTGGGGCGTTTCTGCGGTGGACGCTGCTGGCCTGCCTGCCGGTCGCGCTGGCGGCCGGCGGGTTGGCGCTGTTCGCGCTGCGGGGCGTGGACCCGGGCACGGCCTGGCACCGGTTCCTGGCCTTCCCGCACGCCTCGGTCGCCTGCGCCGCGGTGGGGATGCTGCTGCTGCAGCACGCCGACACCGCGCCCCGCTACCCGGCCACCGCGCTGCTGACCGCCGTGTCGGGGCGGGTCGGCGCGTGCCTGCTCGGGGCGGCGGCCGCGTTCGCGGTCGACCTGCCCCGCCGTTACCAGCTGATCCTGGCCGCCCCGCTGGCGATCTTCGCCGCCGCCGTCGGCAGTGGCCTGACCGCCGGGCTGCTGGCCGTGGTGTACGTGGTGGCGGTCGCCCTGTGGTGGGGGCAGCGGGTGTGGCGGCTGGCCCGCCGGCGGGCACCGCACCCGGCCGGCGGCGGGGGCTGACCGTGCCGGCCGCGATGAGCTGGCGGCCGGCGCCGACGGGCCGGGCGGGTGGCGGCGCCCCGGGCTATTGCGCCGGACCGCGAAGCCCATGCCGCGGTACATGCCGGCCCGCGTCGCGGGGGTCGCTGATGTGGCTGTTGCGGGCGGTGTGGTCGCTGGTCGGGCTGACGGTGGTGCTGGCCGGCCTGCCCACCGCCCTGGTGCCGGTGGTGGGTTGGCCGCTGCCACGGCACTGGTCGCAGCCGCAGCTACGGCGGTGGCCGGCGGCGCCGCAGCCCGGCGCCGCGGTGCCGGTCGACGTGGCGGCGTGCCTGCGCTGGCTGGCCCGGGCCTGGCTGGTCTACGCCGTGGCCCGGGAGGCGCTGGCCCGGCTGACCCGCGTCCGGCTGTCCCGGCTGCGGCGGCCCGCCCCGATGCGGGCCGCGGCCAGCGGCATGGTCGGCGCCGTCGCGCTCGGCGCCGCCGTTGCGGTGGCCGTGGTGTGGCTGCGCGGCCGCTGCCTGCGCCGGACGCCGGCGGGCAACACCCGCCGGGATCCCGACCCGACCGCTGCGGCCGGCGTCGCCGCGGTGGTCCGGCGGGGGGCGCTGGTGCCGCCTAGCCGGCGCGGTGGCCTCGCGTGGGGTGCGCCGGATGCCGCTGGTTCGGGTGCCGGCCGGTGGCCGGGACTGCCGTGGGGGCGGCGATGATGGTGCGGTTGCTGCGCCGGTTGTGGGCGTTGGGTTGGCTGTTGGTGCTGCTGGTAGGGTTGCCGGCCGGGCTGGTGCGCCTGGGGGGCTGGCCGCTGCCGGACCACTGGCCCACCGCCGGGGAGTGGCAGGTGTGGCTGGCGCGGCCGCTGACCCGTGCCACCCTGCTCGACGGCGCGGCCATCATCGGGTGGTTGTTGTGGGCGGTGCTGGTCTACGCCGTTGTGGCGGAGGTGGTGACCCGGGCGCGCCGGATGGGGCGGGCGGCCGCCCGGCTGCGGCTGCCGGCGCTGCCGAGCCCGTTGCAGGCCACCGCCAGCGGCATGCTCGGCGCGGCGGTGTTCGGCATGCCGACCGGTTCGGCGCACCCGCCCGCCCCACCGGTCGCGCCGCCACCGGCTGCCACCCCGCTGCTGCCGGCCGCCACGGGTGCACCGGTGGCGGTGGACACGCCGGTGGTCGCCGCCGAGCCGGGCGGTCCCGCCGTCGCTGCCGTTGCGGCCGGGGATGCGACGCTCGGCGAGGGTGACCCGGGCTGGCAGGGGCGTGGGGTGGCGCTGCCCGATGGTGGGTGGGTCACCGAGCAGACCGCCCAGGCGGTCGCCGCGGCCGCGGCGGTGGTGTGGTGGCGTCGCCGTCGCGGCTACCGGCCGCGCCCACCGGTCGGGTCGGTCCGCGACGATGCGGATCTGGCCCCGCTGCCGCCCACGGTCACCGCGGTGCAGGACGTCCTGCACGGTCGCGAGCGTCGCGACGACGCGCCGGATGCCGGCGACGCCGCCCACGGCGGCGGGGTGGTGCCGGTTGAACCGCTGCCGGCCGCGGTGGCCGACCGGGCCGGTCGGCCGATCGGGCCAGGTGACCTGCCCGCGGGTGGGGTGGGGCTGACCGGCACGGGCGCGTACGCCGCCGTCCGCGGCATCGTGGCGGCGGTGTTGCTGTCGGCCGGGCCCTGGTGGCACGGCGGCCCGCAGCTGATCACCACCGCCGCCGACCTGGACGCGCTGCTGGGCCCGGCCGCGGCTGGCCACCCCGCCGCGGGGCTGACCGTGGTGGGCGGCCTCGATGAGGCCATCGCCCTGCTGGAGCAGCAGACCCTCACCCGCGCCCGGCTCACCGCCGACGAACCGGCGCGGCCGGCTGCCGGGTTCCCGCCGGTGGTGCTGCTGACCCGCGGCCCGGCCGACCACGCCACCGGGGTGCGGCTGGCCGTCCTGCTGCTGGGCACCCGCTTCGGGATCACCGGCGTCCTGCTCGGCGACTGGCCGCACGGCCAGACCTGGCGGGTCGACGAGGACGGCCACACCCACACCACCGACACCCGCGGCCCGACCGGCGCGCGGCTGTGCGTGCTCACCCCGACCGCCGCGGCCGATCTGCTCACCCTGCTGCGCCAGGCCCGCCCCGACCCGGTTCACCCGTCCCCGCCCGAGCCCCCGCCACCCCCGGCCGCCCCCGCGTCGGGCAGCGCGTCCACGCCGGGGCCGCGGACCCCACACCCGCCCGGCACGGCCACCCCCGCCGGGCAGGCAACCGGGCCGGCGCCGCTGCGGCTGCGCCTGCTGGGCCCCCCGACCCTGCACCGCACCGGCGACCCGGATGCGCCGGTGGTCATCCAGCGCAGCGCCGCCCAGCAGATCCTGATCTTCCTGGCGGTGCACCGCCACGGCGCGGTCAGCAACCAGCTCATCGCCGCGCTGTGGCCCGGGCCGCGTCCCGAGGGCGCGGCCGAGCGGCTGTACACCCCGGTCAGCAAGCTCCGCGCCGCACTGCGCGTCGCGGGCGGCGCCGACGTGCTGGTCCGCGACGGTGACCGCTACCGCCTCGACGAACGGCACCTCGATGTGGACCTGTGGCGGCTGCACAGCGCCGTCGACCAGGCCGCCACCGCGGTCGACCCGGCCGAACGCCGCCGCGCCCTGCGCGCGGTCGTCGACGCCTACACCGGCGACCTGGCCGCCGGCAAGGACTGGGCGTGGCTGGCCGCGCCCCGGGAGGCGACCCGCCGCCACGTCGTGGACGCCTACGCGGCCCTGGCCGGCGACGAGCCCGACCCACGCGCCGCCCTCGCGCTGCTGCAGGACGCCGTGCGCGTCGACCCGGTCAACGCCGACCTGCAGCGGCAGGCGCGGCACGCCCACCGCCGGGCGGCCATCGCACCCCAACCGGGGAGACGCCCCAGACTGCGGTGAATGGGCCCCGTCGCCGACCCCGGGGCAGGCGGGCGTCGACACCGGACGACTCGCCGCCGACGAACATCCCCGGCCGCAGCTCCCCGCGGCGGTGACCGAGCCACCGCCGCGGCGTCATCGTGACCAGAGCCCGGCACCGGCGCAACCGGCGCGACCATCGTCGCAAGACCCCGACAGCGCGGGCCACCCCCAGAGCCACGCACCGCCGGCGGCCCCCGGATCCGATTGCCACGAATCGGCCGTTACCGGCCGCGGTGTCAGGTCGTGCCAGGTCGGGTCAGCAAGTGTCAGCCCTTGTCAGGTGCTCAGACCGTTGCGCCAACGCCGATCCGCCATACCGTCGAGCCGTGACAGGACAGCGGCGTCGGGTAGCCGGCTTCCCCGCAGGGCGGGACGTGCTCGTTCCGGCCGGCGATGCCGCCTGATCCCCACGGTGGGCCGCCGTGTTCCCGGCAGCAACACCGAACCGGGGCGGCAACCCACCGGCAGTACCCACGGGCGGGGAGGCGACGATGCGGCGGATGACGCAGACGCTGGTGTCGCTGTGGTGGACCAGCCTGCTGCTGATCGGGCTGCCGGCCTGCCTGGTCCGCCTGGTCGGGTCGCCGCTGCCCGCGCACCGGCCCACCAGGGACGAGTGGGCGGCGTGGCTGGCGCAGCCGCTGACCCGCGCCACCCTCGTCGCCGCCACCGCACTGCTGGCGTGGGCGATGTGGGCGGTGCTGCTGGCCGTCGTCCTGGCCAGCGCCTACGCCCGCATCGCCCGGTTGTGCCGCCGGCTGCCCGACCTGCGGCTCCCCGGCCCGCTGCAGGGCCTGTCCGCCGCCATGCTCGGCACCGTCGCGGTCGGCACCAGCGTCGCCGCGGTCAGCCCACCCGCAGCGGCGCACGCCGCCGTCACGACCGAAACCACCCCCCATCCGGCACGCCCCCACCCGACCGCCGACCAACACCCGACCCGGCCGGTGGCCCCAGCGCCGCGGCTGCCGGCCGCCGCGGACCTGCCCGCTGACCAGCCGCGCCACACCGTCACCGTCACACGCGGCGACACCCTGTGGGACCTCGCCGGCGCCTGGCTGGGCGACCACACCCGCTGGCCGGAGATCTACCAGCTCAACCGCGACCGCTACGACCAGCACGGCCGTATGCGCCACGGCGACCACATCGAACCCGGCTGGGTCCTGGTCCTGCCCGCCGACGCCACACCGGCCGCCGGCAGCCGACCTACGCCGCCACCGGCTCGGCCCGACCCGCCCCAGCAGCCGGCGCCCCCGTCGACCGGCCCGTCCACCCCGCCGGGCCCGCCACCATCCGCCCCGGCCACCACCGCGCCGCCGACCGCAGCGCCGACCCACCCGGACGACAGTGTCGTCGCGCCGGTCCCGGCCCCGACCGGCACCGGGTCTGCCGCGGCCAGCCCCACGCCCACCGCCACGCACCCCCCGTCGTCGCGGCCGCCTCGCGCGAACCCGATCGGCATTTCCCTGCCCGGCGGCAGTTGGGTCGACGCGGGGCTGGCCGCGGCCATCGCCGCCGCTGCCGTACTGGTGTGGATCCAACGCCGCCGCCGCTACCAGCCGCGCCCGCCCTCACCCGAGCTGCGGCTGGATGACCCCGACCTGGCCCCGCTGCCACCGGTGGTCACCGAGATCCGCCGTGGGCTGCGCCGCATTACCGCGCCGCCGGCCGCGCCGGAGGATGCCGCGGATGTCGTGGACGCCGAAGCGCTGGGGCCTGACCCCGACCCGGCCGGCGAACCCGACCCCGCGCCGCACGACCCGGAACCCGTACCGGTGCCGGTGTCACCGAACCTGGACCACCCGCTGCTGCAGGTGTGGCCCCCGGCCGGGCTGGGCCTGGTCGGCCCCGGCGCCGAGGCCGCCGGCCGCGGGTTCCTTCGTCGCGGCACTGTCCGGCGACGGCCAGCACGGACCCCAGGCCCACAGTCGGGTCATCATCCCGGCGTCCACCCTGGCCACCCTGCTCGGCGCGCACGCCGTCACCGTCACCGTCACCACCCGGCTGACCGTCACCACCGGCCTGCCCGAAGCCCTCGACCTGCTGGAGGAGCAGACCCTGCACCGCACCCGGCTGGTGTTCGACCACGAGGTCGACGACGTCGCCGCGCTGCGCGAGGCCGACCCGGCCGAGGAGCCGCTGCCGCCGCTGCTGCTCATCGCCGACACCGGAGCCATACACGAACGCACCCGCATCGCCGCTGTGCTCACCCAAGGCCAACGGCTGGACATCCACGGGGTGCTGCTCGGGCGCGTGGCCCGACGGCAACACCGTCGTCGTCGCCAAAGACGGCGCCACCAGCCGCGCCGACGGCGACCGGGTGCGCCACGGCGGGCACCCCGCCGACGTCGGCCGCGTCGCCGTGCTCGACCCGGCCCAGACCGCCGACCTGTTGCGTACCCTCGCCGAGGCGCACACCGGTGCCGCCCAACCCGCGCCGCCGGTCGAGCCCGTCCCACCGGCAGTCACCCGCCCGGCCGACAGACCCGCCGCCGCGACAGCCTCCGGGGAGAACACGGCCCCGAACGGAAACAAGGCCCTGAACGAGAAAAAGGCGGCCACCGCGCGGCCGACCGGGTCTGGCGGCACGGCACCACCCGAGCCTGACGGTGCGCTCGACAAGCCGGCAGACGATGCGTCCGACGAGGTGCACGCGGCCTCGGCACCACCCGCGTCCGGCAATGCGGCGTCCACCGTGGACGCTGACCGGCTCGCCGAGCGGCCAACCGTTGGCCGGGCAGAACCAGCCGACGACGAACCCGACGGCGAACCCGACGGCGAACACGACGATGACGACGACGCCGGGGACGACGCCGACGCCGACGATGCTGGCGACGGCGAGCCGGAGCACAGCGACGCAGAATCCGCCCAGCCTGTGGAGGCCGGCCACGCCCAGGTGGTGGTGCTCGGCGCGCCGCGGATCGTCGACCTGCCCCCACCCCGCAAGCCCGGCGAGCAGCCACTGCGCTCCAAGGCCCTGGAGGTGTTGGTGTACCTGGTCGCCAGCGGCGGCCAGGCCCCGAAACACCGCATCATCGCCGACGTCCTTTCCGCCGAGCGGCAAAGCAAGTCCCGCGCCCGGCTCAACACCTACGTGTCCAACCTACGAGCGTGCCTGGCCCGTGCCGGCGGCCGAGCCAGCTATGTGGCCGGCCCGGACGAGCAGTACGCCCTCAACCGCGACACCGTCGACGTCGACCTGTGGCGCATGCAAGCGGCGATCGCCGCCGCCGACGCCGCAGGAGACGACCGGGACGCGCGAGCCGCGGCGCTTCGGGCGGCGGTGGCCCGCTACACCGGGCCCCTCGCCGACGGCCGCGACTACGAATGGGTCGAGCCGTACCGGGAGGCGGTGCGCCAGCAGGCCGTCGACGCCCACCTCGCCCTCGTCGCCGCGGTCACCGATGACAACCCGACCGAGGCGGTCACCGTGCTCCGCGCCGCGATCGACCACGACCCGCACAACGAGCCGCTCTACCAGCGGGCCATGGCGCTGTACGGGCGCCTCGGCGACGTCGACGGCATCCGCGACCTGCGCCGCGTCCTGACCCGGCGGATGGCCGAGGTCGACACCGAACCCGGCGAGGACACGATCGCGCTGGCCGACCGGCTCGTCACCGACCTCAAACGCCGCCCCCGCGGCCCCAGCCGACTGCCCCGCGACGCCGCCTGAAGCCCGCGACACCGACGAGAGGAGGACCCCGTGTCCACGCCCCAGCTGCCGCTGCGCCAGCTCCGCCGGGTGCGCTGGGCCGTGCGCGGCACCCTGGTGCTGGGTGTGGCCGCGAGCGTGGCCGCCAACGTCCTGCACGCCCGCCCCGACCCGGTCGCGCAGCTCATCGCCGCCTGGCCACCGTTGGCCCTGCTGTTGACCGTGGAGCTGATCTCCCGGGTGCCGGTAGACCGGCGCGTCCTGGCCGCCGCCCGCCTGATTGCCACCACGGCGATTGCCGGCATCGCGGCCTGGGTGTCCTACTGGCATATGGCTGGCGTCGCCTCCCGCTACGGCGAGCAAGGCGCCTCGCCGTTCCTGCTGCCGTTGTCGGTCGACGGCCTGGTCATCGTGGCCAGTGTCAGCCTCGTCGAGCTCGCCGGGCGCATCCGCGCCGCCGACGCGGCGGACACCATGGTCGCCCGCGGCGCCACCACGACCGGGGACGCGACTGCCCCCGCTGGGAGGGTTGACCCATCCTCGTTCGCTGTCCCAGGCGGCGTGCCGGTCACGGCCGCACGCCTTGCTGGTCGGGACAACGGTGCCCGCGCCGTGATCGCCACCGTCGAACCTGCCGGATCTGGCACCTCGCACCCGGTACCGGCAGCGCCTGTTCGTGACGCCGTGGACCATGACCCAGCGGCATCGACCCTCGACACCAACGCCGTGGGCGACCCCGGGCCTGTCGGCGAACCGGAGCCTGTCCGCGAACCTGGGGCCGCGCCGAACGCCCGGCCTGTCAACGACGGGCCGCTCAGCGGATCGCAGGACCGGCCGCGGGTCGAGGTTCCCGCGGTGCCGGCCACGCCGCCGCAGGATCGTCCACCGGCCGAGCCGCGCGCCGCGATCGCCTACTGGCATGCCAAAGACCCGACGCTGAAGCCCGGCGACATCGCCGCGAAGGTCGGCCGGTCACGCAGCACGGTCCGCCGCATCCTGGCCGAACTCGCCGACAGCACCACCACCGAACCGGGCGGCGAGGACACCACCGGCGACCGGGCCACCCACGCGGTGTCCGGTGAGAACGGCACCGCGAACAGCTTGGCCGATTCCTACCTCCCCCACTGATCGACGCACACACGATCACGGCCGGCAACAGGCAACCCATCCATCGAGGGTGAGGGCCCGCAGCGCAAGGCCGCCGAGCCTGGTGTGGGGTACGCGGTTGAGGGCGGGGGCGCCCGACGACCCCCTTTGCCACCGTTGTCGGGCGCCCCCGCGTGCCGGCTGCGGCGCCTCAGCCGGCGGAGGGGGAAGGTCGCGCGGGACCGGCAGGCGCCGTGTTCGGCGCCTTGCTCGGCGGAGGAATGCCGAGCGCCGCCGCGGCCGCGGCGAGCGCGGCGGCAGGGTCTTCGTTCACGGCGGCGTACAGAGCGATCGGTTGGACCATCGGTGGAGTGTTGGCCGTCCAGTGCATGCTCCAGGCGGGGCCGGTGCCTGGCCGGGCCGATACGCACACGTGCGGTTCGGCCTCGTCGGCGACGATGGCGACGAGGACGCCGCTGTCGGTGGCGGTGTACACGGTGTCGTGCGGATGTTCCACCGGCCGGGTCGGCTCAAAGCCCAACTCGTCCAGCTCGCCAACCAGGCGGGCAAAGCCCGCGCCGCTCGGCGAGCCCGGTTCGCGGCTCCCACTGGCAGTCATCGACTCTCCCTCCGTGCCCGGCCGACGGCCGCGACACCTGCCGCCAGACGACGCCGTCCGAGCCGCCGGCTGACCGGCGGGCCCTGCGTCCCGAACGCATGCAACCGTTGGTGGGCAAGGACTTCAAGTCATCCGCCGGCGCCCGCCGGTTCCGCTCAAGCGCAGGACCGGTGGAGGGTTGCGGTCAGGCGTTTTCGACGGCGGTGACGGCGGCGTCGGCGATGCGGCGGATGGCGTCGACCGGGTCGGCGACGGTGATGGTGGTGGTGTCGGCGAAGGTGTGCCCGGACAGCCCGGGCGGGTGTAGCCACAGCACGGCACAGCCGGCGCGGTGCAGGGTGGTGATGAGGCGCTGGGCGGGGTCGATGTCGTCGAGGTCGCCGTCGGATACCACGGCGAGCATCCGCACCGTGTTGCGGTGGCGCAGGTTGAGGAGCTGGTCGGCGAGTTTGACCGCGCCGGTGAACGTGTCCGTGCCGCCGCCGGTGCCCATCTCCAGCACGTGGCTGGGGCGGGTGCGCGGTGGCACGAGCAGGGTGACGGCGCCGCCGAAGGCGATGGTGGTGGTGACGGCGGCGTTGCGGTGGGCGGCCTGGGCAAGGATCCACCCGGCCGAGGACATCGCCTGCGCGTAGGTGTGCATGGATCCGGACACGTCGACCAGCACACCCAGGTGCAGGGTCGGCTTGTGCGGAGGGAGGGTGGCGCGCTGCTGCCAAGGAGTGGCGGTCGGGATGGTGCCGGCGTCGCGCTGCGCGGCCATGGCGATGGCGTGGCGGGTCCGCAGCCGGCCGGGTGGGATCACGGTGGGGCGCCGGCCGGGCTCGGGTGTGTGGGTGCGGGCCTGGCGCAGCCGGGCGGCAAGGAGCCGGACTGCCTGCTGCTCGGCGATGGTCGGGGTGCGGCGGGTCCACGACGCCGGTGCCCCGTGCCGGCCGGCCATGGCCTGGGCGAGGTACTCGGCCGGGGTGAGCCCGGCCGAGGCGGCGAGGTAGTCGGTGATCGCGGCGGCCAGCTGCCCGGCGAACACCCCGAGGTCCGCGACCGGCACGTTCGGCTGCTGGTGAGGGTCGATGCCGAGGATGCGGCACCACCGCCACGCCAGTTCGACCATGCTGTGGGCGTCGGTGTCGTCCACCGTGTGCGCGGCTTTCCACACCTCACGGAGCTGGGCCAGCCGCTTGCGGCCGAGCACGGCGGTGACGGCGGCGCGAGCGGCCCGCACATCCCTGCTGGTGAGGATGCGGGCGTCGACCCGGGCGAGGAGCAGCCCGGCGAGCTGCCCGGCGTGCCACGCGTCGTCGACCGGGGCGTCGTCGGGGTTGATGAGAGTGGTGACGACGTGCCGCAGCCACCTGCGGTCGCCGCGGCGGCGTGCCCGCTGGCGGCCTTCGGCGCGGGATTCCTCCAGCAGGTCGGCCACATTCGCCACTACAGGCGGGGTGCCGGGCGGGGTGTGCCAGCGGCTGTGCGCGGCGTGGCCGGCCTCGTGCACCAGCAGCCCGTAGGCGGTGGGGACCTGCTGCTTGTGCCCGGCGCGGCGCGGGTCGGTCACGTCGGGGGCGCCGACGTAGGTGGCGTCGACCTCCACGCGTTTCAGCGACGGGTAGAAGCAGGCGGGGGCGCCGCCGCCGGCGCCGGGAGCGACGACCACGGTCAGGTCGGCGCGGCCGGCCAGCCGGGCGATGTGGCGGGTCCAGGCGCGATCCCATGCGGCCCAGGCGTCGTCGGGACCGCTGTGCGCACGCCGTTTCCTGGCGTGCAGGTGGACAGTCGGATGTGGCACGGTGATCGGTTCCTTCCACTCGTCGAATCACTGGTCGCGGTGCGGGGCGCGAGGGTGGGTCAGCGCTGTTTGCCGAGGGTCAGGGCGGTGACACCGGTGCCGAAGTGCTGGGCGAGGACGGAGATGACTTCGGCCCGGTCGTCTTCGGGTGCGCGGCCGGCGAGGTTGGCCACCGCGGCCGATTGGCCGAGGTTCTTGCGGACGCGGGTGAAGCCGAGGAGTTCGCGGAGCTGCGGCGCCCACGACACGGTGCCGGCGGCCAGGCGCTGGTTGAGGGCGATGGCGGCCTGGACGGCGGGTGCGGGGACGCCGAGGTGTTTGGCGAGGTCCCAGTCGGTGGTGACCTCGATGTGCACCTCGAACCGGGAGGCGAGGGCTTCGGTGAGGATTGCGCCGTGGACACCGGGGTTGTGCCCCGCCACGACGTAGAAACCGTCGGCGGCTTCGACGCGTTCGTTGCGGTAGGCGGCGATAGTGATCACGCCACGTCCGTCCATCGCCGGATACAGCACCGCCAGGACGCGGGGCGGGATCAGCGTCGTTATGCTCGCACTCCGTGGGTGTCGCAGTTGACCCGGTTTGTCCCGCACGCCTGAAGGTTGCACCTGCCGGCCGCATTCACCTGCAGCGATGCAAGGTATGTCCGGACGGTCAAACGGCCGGGTGT
>WNGF01001761.1_pt1 | contig 39376 bp, 31 predicted proteins | sample 5400641 | NCBI WGS metagenome assembly WNGF01 (sample SAMN13153371, study PRJNA577476) | soil metagenome | isolation source: 80 cm soil or saprolite under grassland replicate 2 | place: USA:California | collected 2016-06-15 | reverse complement strand
TTGCCGACATCGAGGAGCTGTTCGGCGCAATCGCCACCGCGGTGCCGAGGCTCTTCAGTGACAAGCTCCGGTGGGTCGAAGCTGCCGATGGAGAATCTGCGGAGCTGCGGGGTGGAGCGTGGCTGACGACGTTTCTCGTCGATCACGAGCCCCATGGCGGCGGCGCCATGGGATGCATGGTGGAGCGGGATGGCGCTCGGCTCGTCTACAGCGGCGACACCCGTCCCACGAAGCGGCTGCTCGAGGCGGCTCGCGGGATCGACGTCCTCATTCACGAGTCGGGCGGCCTCGATGCGCAAGCCGCCGAGGTCCACCGGCAAGGCCATTCAACGGCCGGAGACGCAGCCCGGGTCGCGGCGGTGGCAGGAGTGGGTCGCCTCATCCTGACCCATGTACCGGCCGAGTCTCTAGCAGAACCGATGCTGGCCGAGGCCCGCGCCGCATTCGGTGGGTCGGTTGAGCTGGCGAGCGACCTCAGGCTTATCGACATCTAGTCCGCTCGCTGGCGCCTGGCTCGGGGATCCGCCTATGCGTCGGGCGCGAAGTCTCTGTTAAGGGTCACCCCCGCAAAGGGAACCAGTAGATACTGGCCCACCAGGCGGCAGATCCCGTTGGGGCCACCACGGTCGGGCGTGTCTTGTGTCTGGAAGACGTGGCCCTTGATGAGCCGGTCGACGGTCAGCGTGCCTTCGGAAGCCACGGCCTGCTGCTACCCGAGGCTGCGCGGCAGCTACCAGCGTACGGATGCCACACACCTAGCGTCGGTCCCGGCGCAGCGGCTGGAAGGCGTTTTCGAACACGTAGTTCCCAACGGCCCGTCCATGGGCGATACCCTCGGTTTTGTCGAATCCCCAGTGGATGCCGAGGTAGATCCGGCTCTGGCCATTCTCCTCCTCGGCCTGGGAGAGCGACGCGAATCGGCGCGTGAGGCGCGGGCGCACGTTGCCCCTGTTGTCGCGCGTCACGCCATTGAACTCGTCCGACACGAAGCTGAAGGCGATGCGGTCCGTCCCGTAAAAGTTACGCAGGGTCTCGAATACAGAAGCCCCGAAGGTGGCGTGCCCGGACGGGTAGGCCGGGAATGGTGGGGTGAAGTTCGGGCCGCCGCTGTTGCTGGACGGCGCACCGAGTGGCGTCCAATTCGGTTCGCCGGCCGCACGGATGGCGGTGATCGGGCGCCAGTACGCGTAGAGATACTTCGACTCCCAGCACGTGATGCCCGCATCGGCCAGCGCCGTGTTCACCAGCGCCAAGAGCCGTGCGAGCTCGACGGCATTCGAGCCCATCTGGTCGGCGATATGCACCACGATCTGGTTGTAGAGCCGGGGCGGCGTGCCCAGGCCCGGCGTTCCGTCGTAGCCCCAGTAGATGCCGACCTGGGTGTGCTCCGCGTTGCGCTCGGTCAGCGTCGGGCTCCCGGGTGAGCAGCTCGTGGGATCACTTCCACAGCCACCCAGGGGTTTCACCTCGTCGAACGCGGCCATATACGCAGAGCTGTTAGGAGCGGGGGGAGGCGGAGGCTGGAACTGGCCGGCGGACTGCAGGACGAACGGTTTGACCCGATTCCACAGGGAACCGAGCGCGATAGGTTGCAGGGCGATGGGATCCTGGCGCCACTTGCCCGGCCCGGGATCCGGTACGTACTCGCTGCCGTAGAGCTGCTCAGGAAACTGCGAGCCATCACTGGTCCTGAGCGCGAGGATGGCATCGGCGGCCCGGCTCCCCAGAGCAGTCCCGCGTCGCTGTGCTTGTCTGTCCCGGATCTGGTCGAGGTCTTCCGCGAGGAGCTCGTCAAAGCTCAGCTTCTGCGACGGATAGAGTGCGACCAGCGTATCGTGCGCCGCCTGGGCAATAGCGGCGTGCATGGAGATGTCCCTCGATGCGGGGGGCAGGCCCGTGTAGCTCTTGTGACCGCCGGCAATGGCGTTGACCGTGTCGAAGATCGCGATGTGGACGATGGCAAAGGCCCGGCTCGTTCGGTGGGGGCCCAGCTGCTCTCCGAAGAGCCGGTTCTCGCCGGGTCCCACGGGCGTGTGGTCGAGCGCGTTGGCCGCGAGCAGAATTTCATTCCAGCGACGGACCGCATCCTCTCTGCGTGAGCGCTCCGGCCTCGGGGCGTCCTGCCCGCCCTGGAAGCGCGGTCCAAAGAAGTCGCGCGGGTCACGGTAACTGCCTTGGGACCCCTGGGCCCACGCATGCGCAGTCAGGCCCAGCGTGAGAACAACCAGGATTGCGACTCTCCCTCTCCGGTTTTGCTTCCGAGCCATAGGTGCTCCATCGTCTTCGTGAAAGCTCGGGACTCGGGTGACTCGCAAGAGCCACGCCACTGTTGATGGATCCAAGGAATCATACAACGCGAGCCGCGACAAACGTCGACCGAGGAGAAACTGCCGGCGCTATCGTCGGATTCGCCCTCGCTGCCGATGACTCGAAGGTGAAGGCCGCTCGCCCGCCCGCCGTTCCTGGTCTAAAATGTCTGGCATGGTAGACAGCTTTGGCGAGTTGGAGGCGTCGAGCCTCTTTTGCCCCCGCTGCAAGCAGGCAACGCCCGTTCGAAAGAAGCTCCTGCTCCTGCTGCCGAGCGGCAACAAGTACGACTACACGTGCAGCGTCTGTGGCAGCCAGGTCGGCGGAAAGACGGATTCCAATAGCAGCGAGTTTCACCGGGTCGCCTCGGCTTCGCGGATACCGCCGCCGCCTCGGCCGGGCCCCCCGCGCGCCGGGCCGCCGCGCTGATCGTCTGGCGACGCTAGACGTCACGATCCACCACGTCTTCGATGACGTGCCGAAGTCGCTCAAAGGCCGCCGATCTGCAACCCCAAGACCGGCAGGGCCTTCGGCCTCACGATCCCGCAGTCGCTCCTGCTGTGGGCTGATACTTGACTAAAGCAACTAGATGAATGAACATGGCATCTTGATGGCGAGCCAGCCCCGAGAAGAGACGGACATGGCCGAGAGCGAGTTCGACCAGCGCGTCGCCGCAGTGCGGCGCTTCAACCGCTTCTACACGCGCCAGATCGGCCTCCTGCAGGAGGGCTACCTCAAGAGCCCCTTCTCGCTCAGCGAGGTGCGCGTGCTTTACGAGCTGGCGCACCAGGAGAAGCCGACCGCGGCGGAACTGAGCCGCGACCTGGGTCTCGACGCGGGTTATCTGAGCCGCGTGCTCCGCGGCTTCGAGAAGCGGCGGCTCATCAGCAGGACGCGGTCGCAGGCCGACGGCCGGCAGAGCCACCTGACGCTGACCGCGCGGGGCCAGGCGGCCTTCGCTCCGCTCGAGCGGCGCTCCCATCAGGAAATCGGCGAGATCGTGACCGCCCTGCCGGCGCCCGAGCAGATCCGCTTGGTGGAAGCGATGCACGTCATCCAGAGCATCCTGGGCGTTCAACCCGAGCGGAAGGTGCCCTATATGCTCCGCCCACATCAGCCTGGCGACATGGGCTGGGTCGTCCACCGTCACGGCGTGCTGTACGGACAGGAGTACGGCTGGGACGAGCGCTTCGAGGCCCTGGTGGCGGAGATCGTCGCGACGTTCATCCACACCTACGATGCGAAGAACGAGCGCTGCTGGATCGCCGAGAAGGATGGCGAGATCGTCGGCTCCGTGTTCCTGGTCAAGCAGTCCAAGACGGTGGCCAAGCTGCGCCTCCTCCTGGTCGAGCCGAAAGCGCGCGGCCTCGGCATCGGCAGGCGCCTCGTCGAAGAGTGCATCCGCTTCGCGCGACAGGCGGGCTACCGGAAGATGAGGCTCTGGACCAACAGCATCCTGCGCGCCGCCCGACGCATCTACGAGGAGACCGGCTTCCGCATGGTGCACCAGGAGCGGCACAAGAGCTTCGGCCACGACCTGGTGGGCGAGACCTGGGAGCGGGAGCTCTAGTGGTCAACCGGCGCGCCGTGGCGGCCGCGGCCGCGACCGGGGTGCAGGTCGGCGCCGCCATGGTCGCCACACGCTTCGTCGTGGACCAGACGGGTCCGGCCTCGCTGGCGCTCCTGCGCTATGTCATCGGCTTCTGCTGCCTGATGCCGTTCCTGCTGTGGTCCGGTGAGCGGATGCGCTTCGAAGGGCGCGACTGGGTGCCGATTGGCCTCTTGGGTGTCACCCAGTTCGGCATCCTTATCGCGCTGCTCAACTACGGGCTGCGCTTCATCCCCTCCGGCCGCGGCGCGCTGATCTTCGCGACCTTCCCGCTGCTCACCATGGTGATCGCGGCCTCGCTGGGGTATGAGCGCTTCACGCTGGCGAAGACGCTCGGCGTGCTGCTGACTATCGCTGGTGTTGGTGTGGCGCTCGGCGAGAAGGCGGTGCAATCGAGCGGCTCCGCCCACGAGTGGCGGGGCGAAATCGCCGTCTTCGCGAGCGCTCTGAGCGGCGCCGTGTGCAGCGTCCTCTACCGGCCCTACCTCCGGAAATACCCGACGCTACAGGTGAGCGCGTTCGCCATGCTCGCCTCGGTCGCGTTTCTCGCGGCGCTCGCCCACGGCGAGGGCTTCCTCGGCTCCCTGCCGCGTATCACCGCGGGTGGCTGGGCCGCCATCGTCTTCATCGGATTCGGCAGCGGCGTCGGCTACTACCTCTGGCTGTGGGCGCTCAAGCACGCCAGCGCCACGCGCGTGACGGTCTTCCTCGCGCTGAGCCCGCTCACCGCGGCCGGCCTCGGCGCCCTCGTCCTGGGCGAGCACCTCTCCCCGCTCTCCGCGCTGGGTCTCGCGTTCGTCGCTCTCGGTCTCTGGCTTGCTCACTGGCAGCGTCGGGAACGCGCCCGATCCGCCGCCGAGGCGTCGGCCTGACGGCGCGATCGGCTACCGTGAGCGCATGAGCGAAGGAGACGCCGGGCACAAAGCTTCACCGCACGACCTATCACTACTGGTTCCACCTCGGCGAGTCGCAGGCGATACGGCAGATGCTGGCGCACGCGAAGCTGCCGGACTTCGTTGGCGGTTTTGGGAAGTCTCAGTACCGACCAGAGCCCTGAGGACACAAGACGAGCGTTCGCGTATCATTTGAGCATGGACAAGCGGTCCGATCCCGCGCGTCAGGCCGATGCCCTGGCCCAGTCGGTTAACCACCTGGCGAGAGGCGTCTGGCAGCGGGCCCACGAGATCGTCCAGCAAGAGGAATTTCCCCCTCGCGGCATGGCTCCACGGCATCGTCCACCCTCCAGGGGAACCTCGAGAACGCGCGGTACTGGTATCGGCAGGCCGGCCGCTCCTTTGCGGGCAAGGAGGCGGTCGAGGACGAGATCGCGACTGCTCGACGGGTGCTGCGGGAATGCCCGGCGCGCGGGAAGACGTGAACCCCACACAGGAGGAGCTTCCGGTGACGCTCACACGGCGCAGAATTCTCTTGCTGCTTTCGGCGCTCGCTCAGGCCTCGGCCTCGATGTTCGCCGCGTCGGCACCCCGCGCGGCGGCCGACGAGGGAGTCCGCGCGTCCTCTCCTGCCGCGGATCCGAAAGGCCGAGCGACCACCCAGCGCTACGTGATCGTCAATGCGGATGATTTCGGCGAGAGTCCGGGCGTGAATCGGGGAATCATCGAGGCCCATGAGCGTGGTATCGTCACGAGCGCCAGCCTCCTGCTCGACCGGCCCTCGACCGACGCCGCGGTGGCGCTCGCGCGCCAGACTCCCGGTCTGAGCCTCGGGCTTCACGCCAATCTCGATCGGATCGGCGCCGGGCTGATCGGCCAGGAACGATTCACCGTGCTCGATCGTGAGATCGAGCGTCAGTTCAACGCCTTCACGGCGCTGACCGGGACCAGCCCGACGCATATTGATTCCCATCATCATGTTCATCGGCAGCTGAACGTCGCGCGGCTGTTCCTCACCCTCAGCGAACGCTACGGGATCCCGCTCCGGGGGTTCTCCGACGTAGTCTACCTCGGCGGCTTTTACGGGCAGTGGGACGCCAGCAAGCCCGATCAGAGCCACATCAGCGTCGACTATCTGCTCGCCCTTTCCAGTAAGGCCGGCCCGGGCTTCACCGAGATCGGCTGCCACCCAGGCTACGCCGACGTTGCCACCGACGCGGGGTACAGCTGGCAGCGCGAGATCGAGCTTCGCTCGCTCGTGGATCCCCGCGCCAAGGCGGGCCTCGCGGCGATGGGGATCCGCCTCGTGAACTACCGCGACTACCGGACCATAGTCGGAGTGGCGGCCACTCGTAGCGGAGTGGCCGATTGCCGACCGACCATGGCTCGCTGAGCCGCTATTTGCTACGTGTCGGCGCGACGCTGGGCCGCGGCTGAATGGCCGCCGTCGTGCGGTATCCCGCCGGTATCGGCTCTTCGCCATCGTGATGGCCCGCCCGCGGATCGTTGTCTCGGGGCTGATCGCGCAGTTTCCCTTGGGTGGCGTCGCCTGGGATTACGTGCAGTACGTCGCGGGACTCGCGCTGCTCGGCTACGACGCCTACTACTTTGAGGACACGGGCATCTGGCCTTACAACCCCGAGGAAGGTGGCATCAGCAAGACCTGCGACTACAACGTCCGCTATCTGCGCACGGTTATGGAACGCTTTGGGCTGGGCGACCGTTGGGCGTATTGTTTCCCGGACGGTTCGCAGTGGTTCGGCCTCTCAGATACAAAGCGCAGGGAGGTGGTGGAGAGCGCCGATCTCCTGCTCAATATCTCGGGCACACTGGCCGCGCCGGCGAAGTACCGCACGGTGCGGCGGCTTGCCTACATCGATAGTGACCCCGTGTTCACGCAAGTGAAGCTCGCGCGCGGCGAGACGAGCCTCGCCTCGCTGATGGCCGTCCACGACGTGCATTTCAGCTTCGGCGAGACACTGCCCGGCAACACGCCACCGACGAAGTACACGTGGGTCCCGACTCGCCAGCCAGTCCTGCTGGACGAATGGCCAGTCTCCGAGGAGCGCCGCGAAGTGTTCACTACCGTGATGAACTGGACCACAGCGCGGCCGATCGTCCACGAGGGCGTGCGCTATGGGCAGAAGGACATGGAGTTCCAGCGTTTTATTGACCTGCCCTCGCGGGTGAAGCCGACGGAGCTGGAGATCGCCGTCAATCTTGGGAAGACGCGCAAGACGCCGCACGATCTCCTGCGCCACAAGGGCTGGGGTCTCGCCGATCCGAACACGGTCTGCGCCGACTTGGACTCCTACCGCCGCTACCTGTCCACCTCGAAGGCCGAATGGAGCGTAGCGAAGAACGGTTATGTCGTCGGCAAGCCGGGCTGGTTCTCCTGCCGGTCGGCGTGCTACCTTGCGGCTGGCCGGCCCGTCGTGGTAGAGGACACGGGCTTCGGCGCCGTGATTCCCACAGGGCGTGGGGTGCTCTCCTTCTCGGATCCGGACCAGGCGATCGCCGACATCCACGAGGTCGAGGCGCATTACGACGCGCACGCGCGCGCGGCGCGGGAAATCGCGCAAGAGTTTTTCGACGCGCGCAAGGTGCTCACGCGCCTCGTCGAGCGCGCGCTCGCTAGTTGAAAGGTGCCGTATCGGACCTGACTGGTGCCCCAGGGGCAGCCAAGCCGGCGCCGGTACGCGGTCAAGGGGCGCACGCGGCGCGGAGCAGCGCGGGCACGACCACGTCGGTCGCGAAGACTTCCTCGGCGAGCGCGCGCGCCGCCCGGCAAGCGGTCGGATAGTCGCGCTCGATCGCGACGATGGCCTCCGCCGCCTCCTCGAGCGTCGTGAAGAACCGCAGGCCCGCGCTCGGCGGCAGGTGGCGCTCGGCGCCCGTCGCCTCGACCACGCACGGCCGCCCGCTCGCGAGGTAGCAGATCGTCCGATCGCTCACCCAGCCGGGGCGCGCCTTCACGTAGGCCGGCTTCGCCGCACTGAACTCGCCCCGCGAGCCCTGCACGTAGGCACGGAAGGCCTGCGGCGTGCCCGCCACCACGTTCGGATCGACGACGTGCCAGCCGTGGCACGCGAGAAGCCGGCGGTCGTCACTCTCGTCGGGATGGAGATTCACGGCGAGCTCGAGAGCGACCGGCACGCGCGCGGGGAGCGTCAGGACCGCGAGGAAGCTGGGCCGCTTGTTGCAGTCGTAGATCTCCCCGTCGACCCGACGCCCATGTCTTCCTCGCGCGCCCAGAGCTGGAAGGGCCCGGGGTCGAGGTCCACCAGAACGGTCCGGGCAAAGCGGGCGCGGAACGGCGTGGTAAGGCTGTTCGCGAAGTTGAGGAGCACGCCGTCGCGCGCGCGTGCGTCGAGCTCGGCCTCGGGGAGCCCGATCCACTCGACACACCCGGGCCGGTCGTTTCGCGTCCCGTCGGTGACGTGGCCGAGCACGACGCGGTCGGCGACGCCGAGCGCCTCCACGTGACGGCGGAAGACTTCTATCGCGCGACGGCCTGTCGCGGCGTCTCCGCTCGTCAGGATCTCGACCCACCACGCGTCGTGGCCGAGCGCGCGCAGGCCGAGGAGGTACTGGAGCGGGACCCAGAAGTTTCCGCCTCCCTCGGGGTACTTCGCGACGAAGGAGGAGCCGATGAACACTGGGAATCGCATAGTAGGCTTCTTCGCCTTCCGGCAACCGTCATCCCGGGCGTTGCTGGCGCTCTGCACGACTTCGGGCGTCCAAGCCGGTCGACAGACAATCGTCGCATGCCCGCGCCGCCGCTGCACGTGGACTGGCGGCCTGGCGGGCCGCGGGGCCCGTGGACATGCGGGAAGAGGTGGCCTGTGGGGTGCTGTCAAGCTGATTCATTGCTCTTACTGCTTCCGAGAGGCTGGCCCATGCACCCGACCTTCAGCTACGATAGCCTCGCCATGGAGCCCACAAATCCCGGCGTGTCCCATGAACGCCACGCCAGTAGTCCGCGATGAGCCGGCTCCTCCGCTGGCTTCGGCGCTGGCTCGGGCATGGCGGACGGGAAGTGGCTGCAGGGGCGTCATCATGAGCGTGATTGCTTCCGGTGTGGGCCAGGTAGCTCAGTAGGGACCCAGTGATGGAGCGGCGCACGTTCATTGGGGCGATCGCTGGCTGCCTCCTCTCCGCGCCGCTCGCCGCCGAGACTTTCTCTGGTGCATGTCAAGCGCAGCAGGCGGTAAGTTAGGCGAAGTACCTGGCGGGAGGTCTCAGGATGACGCCGAGGACCAAGATGATGACTCGCCGCGACCAATGCTCGGCTCCTTAGACTTCGACCAGGTTCCCTAACCTGATTTGTTGACCTCTAGGGGGGCAGCACCCGCTCAGCAACTCGGGGCCCGCTGGCGCGACCCGTATCTGCTTCTTGCCGCCGCCGTTGCTGCCGTTGGTGTCGCGATTCGGCTTGCCCGGATCACGCAGCCATTCGTCGATTCTTGGAGTTGGCGGCAGAGCGACGTCGCGATGATTGCTGAAAACTTCTACCGTAACGGGTTCAACGTGTTCTTCCCGCAGATCAATTGGGCGGGACCCACCCCAGGCTATGTGGGAACGGAATTTCAGCTCGTCCCCTTCCTGGCCGCTCTGCTCTACGAGCTCTTCGGCGTGCACGAGTGGGTTGCCCGGGCGGTGTCAGTCGCGTTCTTCAGCGCGTCACTGCCGTTCTTCTTTCTTCTCGTCCGTAAGGTCTACACCGGACGAGCGGCCGTCGCTGCGCTGAGCTTTTACGTCGCTGCTCCACTCTCGATTTTCAGCAGCCGCTCATTCATGCCGGACATGCCGTCCCTTGGCTTGGGGCTGATTGCACTCTATCTCTTTACTCGATGGCTAGACCAAGGAAGACACCCGCTCGTGTTTGCCGGGGCTTCCGTAACACTGGCGCTCGCACTTCTCGTAAAGCCCTTCATCGCCACCATCGGGTTCGCGTTTCTGTACCTCGCCATTGCCAAATACGGCCACGGCTGGGTACGCATGACGCAGCTCTGGGTTCTCGCCGCCCTCGCTCTGCTCCCATCTCTTGCCTGGTATGCCCACGCCTACTACCTCAGCGTAACCAGCGTGCCATACCATTTCTTCGGGGCCGGTGGTCTTGGCCTAGGGTCACTAGAAGGCTACAGAAAGATGCTTGAGGAGGCAGCGTTCGCGAGTCTGACCCCTACCGTTACGACGCTGGCGCTGGTCGGCCTCTTCGTGCGACCAAAGAGTCCGCATGGATACGTATTTCACTCGTGGCTGGTCGGTGCCTTGATCTTCCTCGTAACGGTCGCTCGGCATTACCATCAGTGGTACCACCTGGCGCTGGTCCCCATCGCGGCTGCTCTTGCCGGCGCAGCACTCGACCACGTTGCCAATCGGTTCGTGCACAGATGGGGACGAGGCCCTGCGGCCTGCGCCGGGACCGTGGTGTACCTCAGTCTCGGGGTCTTCGCCTACACGCAGGTCGCGCCGCTATATCAGCCGTGGGCCCTGCCCGCGTTCGAGGCGGGCCTGGAATTGCGTCGGCGCTCCTCGCCTGACGCGCTGGTCACCGTTATTGACAGTGGTGATCCGACGGCGATCTATTACAGCGGACACAAGGGCTGGCACTTTCCGCGCAACTTTGGCGCCCCCGTAGCGCAAGACTCTGAGGCAATCTGTGAACTCGAAACGCTGAGGCGGGAAGGCGCAAGCTATCTAGTCCTCCTCCGAGACACGAGGTGGTGGTTGGACCATTACGCTGAATTCGGCAGGCATGTGAATACCTCATATCGCCGGCTTCAGGAGACGGAGAATTACGTAATCTTCGATCTTTCGACGCTACCGTAAGGAAGGTGATCGGGCGGAGGGCATTCCTCCTATGGGTGATGACGGCGCCCTCGATCTGCCGCCGCGGGCGCCTGTGTAGCTGAGATCGTTGAGCACGTATGCCATCCCGTGCATCTGGAAGCTGCCACTGATGGAGAGCGAGCCCGCGACGATGAGCCAACTGCCGAAGATGCCGATCCGATCGGCCGGGGCTGCCTCCTGGATGGTTACCGAGGCGAAGTCGGAGATCGACGTCGAGGTGGTGATGTTGTTGCCGCTGACGGTGTCATGATGGTGACGCGCGCCCGCACGGCTTCGTACAGCCCGAACATCCCCAGGCGCTGCTCGCGGATCAGTTCCTTTGCCAGCGGCCCGCTCCGGTACTGATCGGAGGCGAGGACGCCGCCCGGATCCCGAGCCTCGAAGCGGTCACGCGCCCGGACGAGGGTGGGCTGGATCTCCTGAACCGTCTCCACAGGAACGGGCGTGAAGCGCAGGTCGACCGTGGGCAGTGGACCGAGTTCAGCCGCGCCGGCCGGTCCGGGCAATGACGTGCCGGAGACGGCAAACGTCAGCATGAGGACGAAGGCGAGGCGGGCGGAGTGGCTAGAGGCCGACGTCGCGGCACAGCTCAGCGAGCACATGGTCCGAGCTGAAGTAGCCTGCCGCGATCTCGCGCGCTGCGCGGCAGTGATCGGGGTAGTCCCGGTTGATCTCCTCGATGGCCGCTGCCGCCTCCTCGCACGTCGAGAAGGCGAAGAGCCCGCGGCCCGTGGGAACGAACTTGCTGAACCCTGTCTCTTGGGTGACCACCGGCTTACCGGCCGCCAGATAGCAGACGCTGCGATCGCTGAACCACCCAGAGTGCGTACTGGCCACGAGGTCTTTCGCCACGGTGAACTCGCCGCGGGAACGGTAGATATGCTCCTGGTAGGCGGTGGTGTCGCGGGATTTCTCGAAAGCGCCGGTCACGCGCCAGCCCTTCCGACGCAGCAGCCTTCGCGCCGTCGGATCAATGCTCTCCAGCGCGAGTTCGAGCGGCTGGGAGGTCAGCCGGGGAAGGTCCAAGAAGCGCAGAAAGTTGACGTGCTTGGACCAACAGTACGTCTTCCCCGCAAAGTGGACGTCCTTTCCGCTGTTCTTCCACGTGCCGACCGTCGTGAACGCCTCGGCCAAGGAATCGAAGCGCGGCTCCCAGAGGTTCAGCACGACCGGCGGCCGTGTTGCCCGCCACTGGAACATCTCCATGGGAATTGGACAGTTGGGTTGGCCCAGATTCTCGCCATAGGTGAAGTGATGCGTATGCCTCGAAAGCGTGATCAGTCGGTCCTGGTTATTCTGGGCAACGAGGATCTGGTCGTACACGGGATCGGTCTGCACATAGATACGGATAGGGCAGCGCAGGTGCTCCTCGCGCAGCCAGGTCGCGCCGCACAGATTGACGAGCGTATCGGCTTCCCGGTAGAGTTCCTCGAGCCGCTCGCGCGACAGGCCGTAGCACCGGTCGTTGACACCGTCCCGGTACACCCAGCGATCACCGAGCCCGAAGCGCTCCATGGTCCGGCGCAGGAACTCGACGCTGTAGCTGCAGTTGTCGACCAGGCTCCTCACCCGCGGATCGTATGGCTGTGCGGCCGAGTCCTCGACATAGTAGACGTCGTGGCCCAGGCGGCTCAGGCCGACGACGTAGTGGATGGCCTGCCAGCCGATCCCGCCCATCGGGTACTGTCCAGCCAGATGGAGGACGAGAATCCGCCTACGGGACCGCAAGCTGGCTCTCCTCCCGGACGCCCCCCTGCAGCCGGTAGAGGGCCGCGAAGGCGCCGGCGCCTTCAATGAGGATCTCGAAGCGGCCCTGCTCCACGATCCGGCCGTCGCGCAAGACCACGATGAGATCGGCCCGCCGCGCCGTGGAGAGCCGGTGGGCGATGATAAAGGTGGTGCGCCCAGCCGTCAGCCGCTCGAGCCCCTGCATGATGAGGGCCTCGGTCTCCAAGTCCAGCGCCGAGGTGGGCTCGTCCAGGATCAGGATCGGCGAGTCGCGGAGAATGGCGCGGGCGATCGTGATTCGCTGCTTTTCGCCCTCCGAGAGGGTGACGCCCTGCTCCCCGACCAGGGTGTCGTAGCCCCGGGGTAGGCGCTTGATCATGTTGTCGAGACATGCCATCCGCGCGGCGGTCATGATCTCGTCGGGCCGGGCGCCCGGGCGCCCGAACGCGATGTTCTCGCGCAAGGTCGTCGGGAACACCAGGGGCGGCTGGAGCACCATGGCGATCTGGCGGCGCAGGGAGGCGAGCCGATACTCGCGCGCGTCGAGGCCGTCCACAAGGACGCGGCCCGCAGTGGCGTCGTAGAAGCGCGGAAGGAGGCTCAGGAGGGTCGACTTGCCCGCGCCCGTGGGGCCCACGACGGCCACCTTCTGCCCCGGCTGGACGTGGAGGCTCACGCCGTTCAGGACCGGATGGCCCGGCGTGTATTCGAAGACGACGTTCTCCCACAACACCTCACCCCGCACACCCTTCACCGGTACGTCGCGCTGACCATCCTTGATGTCCCTCTCGACATCGAGCACCTCGAAGACGCGTTGCACGCCGGCCTTGGAGCCTTGGGCGAGCCCATACGTATGGAACATGCTGTATATAGGACCGTAGAGGGACGCCAGATACGCGACGAAGATCACCAGCGACCCGACGCTCAGCGAGCCGTCCAGGACGTGCCGGGCTCCGACCCATACGACCGCGGCCGTGCCCACCGCGATCACCACGCTGACGACGCACGAGTACAGGGTCTGAAGGGTGTAGAGCCGCAGTCCCGCGGCGAGACTCTGACGGCTGGCCGTCATGAATCGGCCGTGCTCGTCTTCCTCGCGCGTGAAGGCCTGGATCACCCGCATGGTGGACATGGCTTGCTGGACGACGGCGTACACTTGGCTCTCGCGCTCGCGCGCATGCCCCGCCACTTGTGTGATCCGGGCATTGAGCCGCGCGATCGCCACGAGCAGCGGTGGACACACGCCGAGCGCGAGAAGCGTCAGCTTCCAGTCGAGATGGAACATGATCGCGCCCATTCCCACCAAGAGGGTCAGCGCCGACGCGGCCGGGAAGAGGCAGTTCATCGTGAGACTCTGGAGCGCAAAGGTATCGGCGGTGACCCGGTAAAGGAGGTCACCGACCTGGGACCGACTGTGGAAGGCAAGGGAGAGCCGGTGGAGGTGGCCGTAGAGGTCGCTCCGCAGGTCGCTCACCATGCCCTGGCCGATGCGGATTGTGGTGTAATTGTTCAGGACGGACAGCGCGCCGAGCACAGCGTAGATCAGCACCAGTGACACGCACGCCGCGAGCAGCAACGCCTCGCGAGACCAACCGGCCACCCAGCCCCATGGCAGCGGCTGGCCGCCCAGCACCGAATCGATGATGATCTTGAGCGGCCAAGGCTTGAGCAGCTCGCAGGCGCTGATCATGAGCACCTGGAGGAAGGCCCAGAGGAGTGTCAGCCCGTGCGGGCGGAGATAGGCCAGAACGCGGACCGTGAACCCGCTCACTTCTCCGGCGCCTCGCGGGCCCGCAGCGGCGGCGCGTAGTGAAGCTTGGCCTGCCGCGCCACGGCCGTGAGGGCGCTGTGGAGCGTCCGGCCAAGATTCAATCCTTCGCGTGCGAACGCCGTCGCGCCGATCGCGGCCGCGCCGAGGCTGGCGGCGACCAGGGGCGGCGAGCCGAGCGCCACGCCGAGGGCGCCGCCGAGCAGAGTTCCAGCCGCGCCGAGCCGGGTGAGCAGCGAGCCCCGCAGCGCGCACTTGACGCGCAGGACCCGACGGCCCGCGCCGTGATACTCGGTGGCGACCTGGACTCGCGCCCGTGACCAGAGCCCGCCGTAGACCTCGAGATCCCACTCGCTCCAGCCCTGATCGACACGGACGAAGTACTTGCGCGCCGCGACGGCTGTCTGGAGGCCGTGGAGCAGCAACTCCTTCTCGAGCTCGGTCTCAGTCCAGAAGGCGACGGACAGCGTCTGCTGCCACCACGACACCGGCAGTCTCCGGGCGGGCCGGTCCCACTCGACGGGCTCGGCCGCGGATACGCCGCGCGCCAGCCAGCGATAGCGCTCGAGGGAGCGGAACAAGGGGCCCAGATAGGTGAGCAGCGCGATCAGCAGGCGGCCGCGGAGATTGTCCGCCCACGCGTCCACGGGCGCGCGCAGCGCCGCGGCGAGGCAACAGGCCCAGGTCAGCAGCAGCGGGGCCGTGCCCAGCCAGGCCCAGCCGCCCCGAACGAAGGCGTAGAGCATGAGCGCGGCGGCCGCCACGCTCCATTCCAGCGTGAAAGGCAGGTACGAGAAGAAGCTCGACGGCGGCTGGTACAAGGTCTGGAACAGGCCGCGGCCGAAGACGCCGCCATAGATCACCGGGCGCCGCAGCGAGAACAGCGATGTGAAGGGCGAGTAGATGCCGCCGTAGATCCGGCCGCGCCAGCGCGAGTAGCCGAGCGCGTTGAATCGCTGCGGATGCCGGAAGTACAGCAGGCCCTCGGCCTTGCCGTAGCCCCGCTGTTGCCCGACATAGGCCTTCACGGTATTGCGCCGGAAGTGCCAGACCGTCGCCGCGGGGCTGAAGCCGATGCGGTAGCCGCGCTCCTGGAGCCGCCAGCAGAGATCCACGTCGTCGCCGGCGGCGCGATAGATGGGATCGAACCCGCCGATCTCCTCGAGCACCTCGCGGCGGAACGCCATGTTGCAGCCCGGGATGTGCTCGGCCTCCTCGTCGTTCAATAGCACGTGCAGCGGCCCGCCTGGTGAGGCGGCCACGCAGGTGGCGACGAGCGAATCTTCCGGCGGCGGCAGGTTGGGGCCGCCGACCGCCGGCTGCCCCGAGGAGAGGAACGTGGCGATCAGGTAGTGTAGCCAGTCCGGATCCACGACGCAGTCCGAATCGGTGAAGGCGATGATCTCGCCCGTGGAGGCGGCGATGCCGACATTGCGGGCGGCGCTCAGGCCCGTGTTCTCCTGGTGAACGACGTGCACGCCCTCGTACTGATCGGCGATCCAGCCCGTCCGATCGGTCGAGCCGTCGTCAATCACGACGACCTCATAGGCGGGATACCGGAGCTGCTGGAGCGAATCGAGGCAGGCCGCCATGGTGCTCTCGGCGTTGTACGCGCACACCACGACCGACACTTTCGGATACTCGGACAGGGCGGGCAGCCCATTGCCGCCGTACCAGCGCTGCACGGCCCTGAAGGCCGGTTTCTTGCGGCGCTCCCGGTCTACCAGGCCGAAGCCCCAGTCCCGAATCTCCTGCCCACCCCGGAACCACTCGTCGGTGAACGCGAAGACGCACGTGCCCGCCGCGCCCATCTCGAGCGCCGTACGGACCTGCCACGACAAGGTCGCGGCCTGCTCCGGCTCGCCCTCGCGCAGCGAGTCCATGCCGAGTTCCGTGAGGACGAGCGGCCGGTCGCCGGCCAGCGTGTGCAGGCGGTAGAGATACCGGCGGAGGTCGGCCTCGCGATGCAGGTAGACGTTGAAGGCGAGAAAGTCGGTGAAGTCGGTCTCGAGGTATTCGGTGGACGGAAAGTTGGCGTAGCCGACGAGCGACTCGGGATCGATCTGCCTGACCACGTCGACCAGCTCGCGGAGAAAGGCGGAAATCCGTGGCGCGCCGTACCAGCGGACGATGTCCGTCGGGATCTCGTTGCCCACGAGATACGCGGCGACGGCCGGATGGTCGCTGCACGCCGCCACGGCTTCCGCGACCGTGCCGCGGATGCTCCTTGCCAGCTCCCGCGAGTCGAGGAAGCAGACGTGCTCCGCCCACGGGATCCCGATCAATACGCGCAGACCTCGATCCGCGGCCGAATCGAGCATCCAGCGGGGCGGGACATCGAAAGTTCGGAGCGTGTTCGCGCCGAGCTCGCCAATGAGCGCCAGGTCCCGCTCGACGCTGGCGCGCTCAGGGAAGGGCGCCCCCGAGCCGTTCGGCCCGAACGGCCCGTATGTGACCCCCTTCAACAGGAGCTTTTCGGCGGCGGAGAAGAAGAACTTGCCTTGCACTTCGAGCTTCTGGCTCTGCCCGGCCCGGAGCCCGGCAGAGGTCGAGACGGCTATCGATCGAGGCTGCACCCCTTCGGGTCTCCTTGGCCAAGTCCGAACTGTGAGAGGCGATCATTCATGCAACACGCGGCCGGGTCAGTTGGTTTCGAAGTCGCTGGCGTCCGGAGAGGCAACTGCCGTGCCAGAACCCGCTCGCCCCTCGGCCGAAGCCAAACCCCCGACTTTCGGGCGCTAAGATGCGGACGGCGGTCCTCCTGGCAGGCCGGCGGCGGCCGCCACGCTGCGGGTAAGAATGTTTTTACATGTGATGACGGCAAAAGTTACCGATGCTTGGGGCGCCACAGGCCAGAGGATCGCAAGATCCTGGCCCTTCGACAACGAACGCACGGGGTTCCTTGGCAGCTGCTGGCACGCTCGATGAGCGGGTTTTTCGGATCCCGTTGACTCACTCATAGAACTCGGGTACCAAGCGGAGCGTCTTCCATTGCTCGGCGTCATGATGAAAAATTACCGTAGCCTTCTCCTGCTCGATGATCGTCCGTAGGCGGGCCATCGAGGCCCACACCGTTGCCGGAGCCACTCGCGGCGTTCCCGTCATGATGCCCCTGTCCAGGTTGGCTCGCTGGGGGATCACCCCGGCCGGTAAGACGATCGTCCCCGTGTGTGCGAGGCGCACGACCAGCGCTTGTTCTCCGCGCGTGTGTGCCGGGCAGCTCATGATGCGGATGGCGCCGTCGCCGAAGAGATCCAGGTCTTCACCGTGGAGCTCCCAGTAATCGAAGCCGCGAGTCGGGAGCAGCTCCTGGAAGTCATAACTCCTGATGTACCGACGATCGGGCCACCACGCGTCCTGCAGCTCCTGAAACTGGACGATGAACTTGGCGTGCGGGAGGGCCTGCATCCCGCCCGCGTGGTCGGGCAGGAGACAGGACAGCACAACATAGCGAACGTCCTTCGGATGCACTCCTATTCGCTCGAGCTGTCGCTCGACGAATTGCTCGGCTCGCATACGGGGGTTCCGCTCTGCGGCACGCGCACCCCAGTGGGCCGTCGGGTCCACCGCGAGCGCCGGATGGAGACCGGTCTCGAAGACGACCAAGCCCTCGCGGTGCTCGATCAGGAACATCAGGGTCGGCACCTCCACCAAGATGCCCATGCCCTGCATGTGCGTGAATACGCTCTGATCGAATGTCAGAAACCCTCCACACATGCAGTAGAGACGCTTCGCCGTTCCGTCACTCGTGTGTTGCAGAGGCATTCTCCGTGTTGTTCAACGTCAGGATCGCTCGGAAAGATCATTCGAAGTCCAGGAGCCGAAGCGGGGCGTCGAGAAGACAGATGTGGCTCGGGCCACCGGCGCCCGCACGACGGCGTTCAGCATCATGACGAGGGCGAAGTGTACCTCTTCCGCGATCCCATCGACGGCCGGCTCGCAGAGGATCGAGATTCCATCGGCCATGCCGGCATCGACGCAACCGCGCAGCATTCGCGCCTCCGCCTTGACGTCGTGCAGGATGTCGGGGTCATCGAGCAGGGCGGCGAGGCACGCCGAGATGCCATAGGCGCCCCAGTTGGAACAGGTACCGGGCACGACGACGTCGACCTCGGTGGCATCGGCAACGCCACCGCCGCACGGGCACTGACACTTCGCGCCGTATGGGAGAAGCCGCTTCACCGTGTCCGCGATCGCGCCCATCCCGATTTCATTCCCTCGGTCACCCACGCCGACAGTCAGCAGCCCTCGCCGTCCGGCCGCCTCGAATAAGCGTCCCACCTTCGCCTGGAAGGCGGAGGAGTCGTGACCCTTGACCATGTGATAGACGCCGCGCTCGTTGGGCCCCAACTTCTCAATGGCGACGACGGCGGTCGGGTGGAGCTCCTCCAGCATCCGGGCCGACTCCTGAATCGCCTGCGCATCATCGATCGGAAAGCTCAGCACGGTCGCTGACCGGTTGATGTCCGGACTGAGTCGCATCAGGTGGTCCATGCTGAGCAGGTTCAGTCCTGCGCCGCGCACCGCCGCGCGAACGCCCTCGACCAGGCACTCCTCCGCCACGACCACGGGTTTGGCGCGGAGGCCGAGCGCCAGGGCCCGGGCCAGCGACGCCGCGCCCATCGGGCCGTCGGGCTCCCCGACGACCAATTCGAATCCGGGATAGGTGCACCCGGTGGCGATGATGACCGTATCGCCGGGGTGGACCCGCTCTCGGAGACGCTCGGCTGCCAGCAGCGCGGGCGCCTTGCCGTACCGTTGACGCGCCGCCTCGTTGAGTTCGTGGATGACGCCGTATCCGAAGTCGACGGTGATGAGTCGATCTACGCTCTCCGCGATGATCCCGATCAGACCCTCCCGCTGTCCATTCATCCCGGTGCCCCTCCGCTCTTTATTTTCCGATCATGAGGCGCGGCAACCACAAGCTGAAGGCGGGGACGTAGGTGATGACCATCAACGATGCGATGAGTCCCAGGATGTACGGCAAGAGGAACGAGAGGATTCTCGAGAGGCGGAGCCCGCTGATCGCCATGGCGGCGTAGAGGCACACACCCATCGGCGGCATGATGAAACCCACCCCGGTGTTCGCCATGATGATGATCCCAAAGTGCACGGGATCGATGCCAAAGCTCTGGGCCACCGGATAGAGGATTGGTCCCATGATGATGATGATCGGAATCGCCTCGAGGAACGTCCCCAGGACGAGCAGGAGGACGTTCACGAGCAACAGAAACTGCCAGGGTTCCTTGGTCACGGACACGACCAATGCCGTCAGGTACTGGGGTATGCGTAGCGCGGTCAACACCCACGCGAATGCGCTCGCCGCCGCGATGACGAGCGCCACCACACCCGTGGTTCTGACCGTGAAGTAGGCGATCTTTGGGAGATCCCGGAGTTTCAACTCTCGATAGACGACGGCCGCGAGGAAGAACGCGTATACCACGGCGACGACCGCGGCTTCCGTGGGCGTGAACACCCCGAACAGGATGCCGCCGAGAATGATCACCGGCATCACGAGAGGCAGGACGGCGTCGCGCCCGGCTTTCATCATGCCCGCCAGTCCCGCCCATGGTTCGGTGGCCAGCCCGAGGCGGATGGCAAAGAGATAGGTGATCGCCATCACAAAGAGGCCGTTCACGATCGCCGGGACGAGTCCGGCGATGAACAGCGCAGCAATGGAGATGTTCACGACGGAACCGAGAATGATCATGTCGATCGACGGAGGAACGAGGGACGCGCTCGCGCCCGACGCAGCCGCGATGGCGGTCGCCAGCCCCGCCGGATACCCGCGTTTCCGCATCGCCGAGATCGTGACGGAGCCGATGGCGACTGTGTCGGCGGTTGACGACCCCGAGACACCGGACATCATGGTCGTAGAGACAAGCACGACCATCCCCAGGCTTCCCTTGATCGGACCCACGAGCGCCATCGCGAAGTTCACGAGTCGCCGCGACACGCCTCCGTATTCCATCAACCCTCCGGCCAAGATGAACAGGGGCGCGGAGATGAGGGGAAACGAGTCGAGGACCGTGAAAAACCGCTGGGGCACGACGACCGCGGGAACGCCGGACCCAATCGCGCCGAACCAGGCCACGATTCCGAGGGCGACCCCCACCTGGGCTCCGGCCACCAGAAGGAGGATGAGGGCGCCGAAGAGCAATGGAATCATCGTTGTGCTGGCGTCGTGGGCGGCTTCTCGACTTCGTCGCTGCCGAGGTGATCTCGGAGACGCGACCCGCGGATGGTCCGAACGGTGTCGCTCACGGTGAAGAGCGCCATCAGGCCCAAGCCCACGGGAATCGCAAAGTAGGGAATCGACATGGGGATCGTCAAGACCGGAGAGTCCTGGACCCCGTTGCTGAGCGCCAGCTCGAGCGCGGCCCACGATACCACGAGCAGGAACGCGCTCGAGACGACCCCGGTGAACACGGTGATGGATCTCCCGAACCCCGGAGGCATTCGTTCAAGGAGCAGATCCACAAAGAAATGGGCTCGGTCCTTGGCGGCTATGCCCGCCCCGAGCATGCCCACCCAGACGAAGATGTAGCGAGCCGCCTCCTCGGTCCAGTCGAATGGTTGGCGGAGGACATAGCGACTAACAACCTGCAGCAGGGTCGTGGCGACCAAGACAGCCAGCAGCACCACCCCGAGGACAAGGATCAGTCGCCAGACCCCGAGCACCACGACCTGCAGGCGATGCATGCTCATCCCATCCGAAGCACATCGTCGATCCGACGCTTGCCGCCGACCTTGTCTGCAAATTGGTCCCAGACGAGGCCCATCTTCTCCTGGAAAAGATTCCGATTGGTCTCGGTAAACTTGACGCCTTCGCGCTCAGCGGCAATGCGATTTTTCGCGTCCTCAGCCGTCATCGTCTGCCGGTTAGCCGCCTGCGACTTGAGCGCCGCCTCTGTCATGACGGACCGCACGTTCTCAGGCAGCTGTGACCACCACTTTTCGCTCACGGCCACGACCGCCATCTGGAGGATGTGTCGGGTCATCGAGCCAAACTTCACCACCTCGTACCACTTCGAGGTGTAGAAGCCCGTCATCGAGCCATCGGCACCGTCGAGCACGCCTTGCTGGAGAGACGTATACACTTCGCCGAATGGCATCGGCGTCGGAAGCGCTCCCGCGGCCTTCCACATCGCGATGTGAATCGGACTCTCCAGCGACCGGATCTTCATGCCCTTGACGTCGTCGGGCGTCCGAATCGGTCGCACGCGATTGAACAGCTGCCGCTGTCCACCGTCGTAGAAGGCGATGACGCGGATGCCCTTGGATGGCAACGCTTTGACGAGGTCCCAGCCCACCGTGTCGGCCGCCTTGTAGATGTGCGCGCTGTCCTTGTAGAGGAACGGAAGGTCCAGGAGCTGGACCTCCGGGGCAAAGCCCGCCAGCACGCCCGTGGCCCCAACCGCAATCTGCACGGTGCCCAGACGGAGCCCTTCGAACAGGTCACGCTCGTTACCGAGCTGAGCATCGGGAAAGAACTGGATGTCGACCCGTCCGCCCGTCCCCTGGTTGGTACGGCGAATGAGGTCTTCGATGCCGGCGGTATACGGATAGGCTCGCGCCACTGCCTGCCCAGCCTTCGCCTGAATCTTCTCCTGGGCGCTCGCCCGACGCCGACGCAGGCCGACAGTGGCGGCGATGCCCCCGGCTGCTGAAATCCTGAGGAGGTCGCGCCGCGTGTGCACCGTTGATTTCGGATGACCGCTCATATTCGTCCTCCTCGCGTCGATTGGTTCAGATCCAGCAACTTGGCGAGATTCCCACCCAAGACGAGGGCTCTCTCCTCCTCGGTGCGGAAGATGCCGTTCACGATGGCGTGCTTGACGTCGGGCAGCGCAAAGGGTCCATCGGTGCCAGCCACGAATCGCGCCACGCCGTATCGTTCGTAGGCCTCGAGAACCGTCGCTCTCTCCGCACACGTTGTGAGATCAAACAGCACATTGTCCAAGGGACCGACGGTGCTTGCCAGAGTCTTGCCGCCCCAGATGTAACCGGAGTGAACCATGAGGAAGAGGAGATCCGGGAAGTCCGCGCAGAGATCCATGATGGCTTCACAGGTGTTATATGTCGAGTCTGCGGCTGCATGGATGGCAATGAGCAGCCGTCGCTTCACTTCTCGCTGCACCTGCACGAGCTCGCCGAGAATGTGCCGGACTGCCGCATGATTCACCGGGTACCCGTGCTCCTTAGGATGCATTTTGACGCCGTGGAGCCCTAACTCCCCGATGGCACGGCGGCACTCCTCGATCGCAAGGTTCCGTGTGAATCGGTCGAAGGGCTCGCCGCGCCTCTCGAGAGGATGCGTGTAGGCTTTCGGCGGTTGGAGCCACGGATTGATCGTGGCAAGCCCGAGCACACGCCCGGGGTAGAGCCTCTGAATCTTCGAAACGTAGTCATTGCCAATGTAGGGGTTCCAGTCGGGCGTTCGGTGACAGGCGCCCTGGTTGACCTGGAACACGACCTGAATATCGACCTGGCCTGCCTCCATCCACGGCAACAGGTCGTCCTCCGCGATGAAGGTGCAGGTCGGGCTGACGCCGATATGGTGATGCGTGTCAATGACCGGCCATAGCCGTTTCGCTTTCATATCCAGTGGGACCTCTGAGCCGTGTCAGACCCGGCAAGTCGTTTGGCCAGTGGCTCGGCGCACACCGGGCACTTGGCAGTTTCTGCGGTTGCCATGATTCTGCCAAGAGAGGGTAAGCGATCGACAGCCTGCTCCACAATCTGATACACAGGGCACAGTACACGGGGAATCTCTTGGAGACCTACTCGATCAAGCGGCATCGCCTACCTCGAGGCGTGGATGTGTCGCAAGCCGGTCATCGGCGCCGACGTGGGATCGACACCATCTGTGATCCGGAACGGCGTGGGCGGACCACCTCCGAGTTCACATGGGACCGCGTCGTCCAGCGGGTCGAGGGACTCTACAAGGAATTGCAATCTCCCGAACCCGTCCCCGAGTCAGAGACGGAGGGCAGGTCAGGGTCGCGCCCCACAGATCATGACCTGAGCCCCGGCGATCGCTTTACCTTCGTCCGCTCTCGGCTCGCCGAGACTCGTACAGGCCCTTGTCGCTCAGCCGCTATCCCACACCAAGAATTAATCTCTTGACTTTCTCGATCAAGAAGGTACCTATTTCCAATTCTAGACGATTCACTGGATGGTCGAGCCCACGCTTCGCGGGAGGCCCGAACTCCAAGATGACAGCGTTGGCGCGTCAAGGAGGGCACGGCATATGGCCGACAGCTCCGTGAACGGCACAATTCGCCCCCACGGTGGCAGGCTGGTGGATCGTGTCCTGCGGGGCGAGGCCCTCGAGGCGGCCCGTCAAGGCGCCTCGTCCCTCAGGCGAATAGCCCTCAACGCCCGGACGATGTCGGATCTCGAGCTGCTCGCCACCGGCGCCTACAGCCCGCTGGAAGGCTTCATGGGCAAGGCGGATTACAGGACCGTGCTCCACGAGATGCGCCTCACGACTGGCCTTCCGTGGACGCTGCCGATCACGCTGGCTGTTCGGCGCGCCGCGGCGGCCATCCTGAGGGAAGGCGATGCCGTCGCCCTCGTGAGCCCCAGGGAAGAGCTGCTCGGCATCCTCCACCTCGAAGAGCGCTTCCTCTACGACGGACGCGAGGAGGCCCGCCTCGTCTACGGAACGGAGGACCAGCGTCATCCCGGGGCCGCCTATCAGCTCACGCGAGGCGACGTGTGCCTCGCGGGAAAGGTCGACCTGATCACGCGCCCTCCGCTCCAGGGCTTCGAATGCTATCGGCTCGATCCTGCCGCGACGCGCGCCCGGTTCCAAGAGCTTGGATGGCGGACCGTGGTGGGGTTTCAGAGTCAGCATCCCATTCACCGCGCCCACGAATATATCCAGAAGTGCGCGCTGGAGCCGCTGGATGGTCTCCTGATCCACCCGCTGGTCGGCAAGACCAAGCTCGACGAGATTCCTTCGGAGGTCCGTGTCCGCTGCTACAAGGTACTGGTCGAGCAGTACTACCCCGAGAACCGGGTGGTCCTCGCCGTCTTTCCCGGCGCGATGCGCTACGCCGGTCCCAGAGAGACGCTCTTCCACGCCCTCGTCCGGAAGAACTACGGCTGCTCCCACTTCATCGTCGGGCGGGAATACGCGGGGATCGAGACCGCCTCGGCTCCCATGACCGTCGATGAGATCTTCCGCCGGTTCACCCCGGATGAGCTCGGTGTCGTCCCGCTCTTTTTCGACGAGACCTTCTACTGCCGCCGATGCGAGACCGTCACCTCCCCGAAAACCTGCCCGCACGCGCCTTCTGACCGGATGGCGCTGAGCGGAGCCCTGGTGCGCGAGCTTCTGGGTCGAGGCGAGCCATTGCCCTCGGAGTTCGCCCGCCCGGAAGTCGCAGAGATTCTGAGAGACTGGGTGCGCGGCGCCGAGGTGAAAAGCGCCCCTGCTCCGCCGGTCAAGGAAACCAAGGTCCAGCGGGTCGAGCGGCTCAAGCGGGAGTTGAACCCGTGGGGAGCGTACTCGGAGATCGTCCGCTTCGCTCGAGAAGGCTTCCAGTCCATCCCGGAGGCCTGGCTCCAGACCTACTTCCGATTCTGGGGGGTGTACACGCAGGGAGACGGCGTGGGCGCCGTGGGGGGCAGGGGCGGTGAGGGCAAGGCCGTGCTCCACTTCATGGTCAGGATCCGGATTCCCAACGGCTTCCTCCTTTCGCATCAGCTTCGCACGATCGCCGATCTCGCCGAGAAGCACGCCCGGGGGATCGCCGACCTCACCGTGCGCCAGAATGTTCAACTCCACTGGGTCAGGATCGAGGACCTCCCGGAGATCTTCCAAAGCCTCTGGCGCTGCGGTCTCACGACGATGGGCTCGTGCGGGGACGATACGCGCAACATCACCGGCTGCGCCCTCGCCGGCGTGGACGGGGATGAGATCGTGGACGCCTCGTCGCTGGTGCACGCGACCACCCGGATGCTGAACGGCAATCCCGAATTCTACAATCTCCCTCGCAAGTACAAGATCTCCATCACCGGCTGCCGCGTCTGGTGCTCCTACCCGGAGATCAACGACATCGGGATGACCGCGGTGCCGCACCCGGAGACGGGCGAGATCGGCTTCTCGGCGCGGGTCGGGGGCGGACTCTCCACCGATCCCCATCTGGCTGTGGCGCTCGACGCGTTCATCCACTGGAATCAGGTCCTCCCCGTCATCAAGGGAATCTCGGAGATCTTCAGGGACAGCGACGTGCTGCGTCAGAACCGAGAGAAGGCGCGGTTGAAGTTCCTCTTCCTGACCCACGGCTGGACGGCCGAGCGCTTCCAAGACGAGCTCGAGCGCCGCATCGGCTTTCAGCTCGACCCGGCCGTCGCCCTGGATCCCCCGGACGACGTGTATCGCGACCACGTGGGTATCCATCCCCAGAAGCAGGACGGCTATTGCTACGCGGGCCTCGCCGTTCTGCGCGGGAGGATGAACCCCGCCGAGATGCGGGCCGTCGCCGACCTCGCCGACCGCTACGGGACGGGCGAACTCCGGACGACCAACATGCAGAACCTCCTCATCCTGCATGTCCGCCGGGAGCGGGCCGCCGGGCTGCTGGCGACGGAGATCGAGGCCGCCGGGCTCAGGCTCGATGCCTCCCCGTTCTGGCGCGGCACGGTCGCCTGCACGGGGACCGAGTTCTGCAAGCTGGCGCTCACGGAGACCAAGGGTTTCGCCCGGTGGCTCGTGGAAGACCTGGAGACGCGGCTCCCCGGCTTCGACCAGCACGTCAAGCTCCACATCACCGGCTGTCCCAATAGCTGCGGCCAGCACTGGATCGCTGACATCGGCATCGAGGGGAAGAAGGCGAAGGTCGAGGGTCAGATGGTGGACGCCTACTACTTCTGCGTGGGCGGCGCCGTGGGCAAGCACCAGGCCCAGGCACGGCCGATCGGCTACCGCGCCCCCGCGACCGAAGTCCCCGCGGCCATCGAGCGGCTGCTCAGGGTGTATCTCGGCGAACGGCAGAACGGGGAGAGCTTTCGCCAGTTCTGCGCGCGGCGCACGGACGAGGAGCTGCGCCGGTTCGTCGCGGGCCAGGAGCTCGTCGCGGTGGCCCGCGATCCCTCACCCGGACGGCCATCTCGCGGCGTGGATGGCTGACGAGCCGGTCGTGGCATCGCTGTGCGGAAAGACCATCGCGATCACCGAAGCCCGCCGCGCGGCGGAACTGGCGAGTCTCATCACGAAGCTCGGCGGCGTGCCGTACTCCGTCCCCGCGGTCAGGGAGATTCCGCTCCGCGATCTCGCGCCGGCACTCGAGGTGTTGGCACGCATCTGCCGCGGCGAGGTCTCGCTCATCGTCTTCCTCACCGGAGTCGGCACTCGCGCATTTTTCGAGCTGGCGGCGGAAGCGGGGACGCGCGACGCCCTTCTCCGGGCTCTCGAGAGGATGGAGGTCGCGGCCCGGGGCCCCAAGCCGGTCGCCGCGCTTCACGACGCGGGCGTTCGGATCGATCTGACGCCAAAGGAGCCGACCTCTGAAGGCCTTCTGAGAGCACTCGCCGATCACGACCTGGACGGGAAGCTCGTGGCGGTCCAGCTTTACGGCGAGGAGAACTCCTTCCTGGTCGAGGGGCTTCGGGCGCGAGGGGCGACCATGCTCGACATTCCCCTCTACGAGTGGGCGCTCCCGGAGGATCAGGAACCCCTCATCCGGCTGATCGGTCACCTTCTCGACGGCAGCATCGACGTGCTGGCGTTTACGAGCTCACCTCAGATCAGGCATCTCTTCGCGGTGGCGGAACGCCTCGGCCTGCGCGACCAGCTCATCGGCGCGCTTCGCGACGGGGTCGTCGTGGCCGTGATCGGACCGGTCGCTCAGAGGGCCCTCGGAGAGCAGGGGCTCGTTCCACGGATCCAGCCCGAAAAAGGAACGATGGGCGCGCTCATCCATGCCATCGCCGAGTATCTGACCGGGGAGGAAATCGGCCAAACGCGCTGATGGGTGTCGCTCAGCCCCCTGCCGGAGGGCGACCGTAGAGCTTGCGCGCTGCCCTCAAGTGGGTCATCGCCAGAGCACGCTTGCCGAGCGCGTCGAAGAGCAGGCCGAGGTTGTAGTGCGCCTCGGCAAAGTCTGGATCCGCATCCAGAGCGCACCGATAGGCCTGGATGGCTTCGTCGGTGCGTCCGAGCTCCTCCAGGAGCACGGCGAGATTGAAGTGCGCGACGGGGTCGCCGGGCGTCTGTCGTGCAGCAGCTCGGTAGTGCGTCTCCGCCTGGGCGGGCTGCTTGGCTTCATGGTAGAGGCGGCCGAGGTTGACGTGGGCGTCGGCCAGCGCGGAGTCGAGTTCGAGTGCCTGGTGGTAGGCGTGGCGCGCTTCTTCCGGCGAGGCCGCATCCAGTTCGCAGCCGAGGTTGAACCACTGCTCCGCCGTTCGCGTGGGCTGCCCAGGGGGTTCGAGCGCGGGGGCCGGCAGTCGATCCGGTTGGTTCACCACTGACGCGACCGCCTGGGCATCGAAGTTGAAGAGGAACTGGCCGGAGTCCGGCTGCCATCGCGCCGTGCCGTCCCAAGCCACCACGCGCCGCCCATCCGCGTAGATCGTCAGGCTCGACAATGTCCGGTCGTCCGGGAGCTGGCGTTTGAGGGAGGCCACCATTCGCCGGATGCGCGCCAGGGGAACGCGCGCATCCAGGAGGCCCTTGGTGGTCTTGAGGAGCAGGAGGTCTTGAAAGCTCCACTCGAGCTGGCCCCCGCGGCCCCGGCGGGGTGAGAGCACGCCCGCCCGAACACACGAGCGAACTCGAGCGTCCGGCAGGATGGCGATCTTCGCCACCTCGCGGGTCGTGAAGTGCGTCATTTCTTTCCGGCCTGGGCCTTCTTCTCGACCTTCTCTTGATCAGCCGCTCGCTTGGTTGCCTTCAGCGGGGGCTTCTTGGCGATGGGCGGGGTCGGGCCGGCGTGTGGCTGCGCTGCTTCGGCCTTCCGGACGGGTGCCTCGGCTCGCGATCCCGCCCGCTTGGCCAGGCTCTGCTTGAGCGCATCCATGAGATCGATGACCTGCGCCCGGTGCACCTCCGGCGTGACCGTCGTAACTTCCTTGCCCTCCACCTTGAGGTTCACGAGATCGAGCACCCGTTGTCGATAGTCGTCCTGGTACTGCTCCGGCTTGAACTCGGGGTGCGCGAGATCTTCGATCAGCCGAAGGGCCAGACCCATCTCGCCTTCCTTGAGCGTGGCCGATTCGCCCTTGTCGACCTCGCCGAAGTCACGCACCTCGTCGGCGAAGTACATCGTGTGCAGCATGAGACCGTGCTGGGCAGGACGAATGAGCACCAGGCTTTCCTTTCCCCGCATGACGAATTTGGCCAGGGCGACCTGCTCAGTCTTGGCCATGGCGTCGGCCAAGAGCCGGTATGGTTTCTCTCCACCCTTGTCCGGGCCCAGGTAGTACGTCTTCTCGAAGTAGATCGGATCCACCGTGGACAGCGGCACAAACTCGGCGATGTCGATGATCTTGGAGGCCTCTCCTTCGAGCGACTTGATCTCCTCGTCCGTGAAGCGGACGTACTGGTCCTTCGCGAACTCGTATCCCTTCACGATTCCGCTCCGGTCCACCACCTCGTTGTCCACCGGACAGAACATCTGCTGGCGGAGGCGGTTGCCGCACTTGGCGTGGAGCTGGTTGAAGCTGACGCCGCCCGCTGAGGCGGCCGTGTAGAGCTTGACCGGAATGGAGACGAGCCCGAACGAGATGGTTCCCGAGCCGAGTGAATGCGGAGGCATGGCCGGCGCCCTCCCTAGAAGGTCAGGATTTGTGAGAGTTGGCACGGTAGCACGGCTCCGGCTATGCTCCAAGACTCTTGGCGGCGAATCACAGGGATTGTGGTCGGCGGCACGGAAAGGGGCCAGGGATTGTGATCGAGGAGCGGGTACCGCAGCTCGAGGCGTATCGGAAGAAGCGCGATCCGGAGCGGACTTCCGAGCCGTTCGGGGGGCGGCGGCTCGCGAGTGGCCGGCTCTTCGTGGTCCAGAAGCATGCCGCGAGGCGCCTGCACTATGACCTCCGGCTCGAGATGGACGGCGTCCTCAAGAGCTGGGCGGTGCCGAAGGGCCCGTCGGTGCACGCCGAGGAGAAGCGCCTGGCCGTGCATGTGGAAGACCACCCCATCGAGTACGCGGAGTTCGAAGGGGTGATTGCCCCAGGCAACTACGGCGCCGGGTCGGTCATCGTGTGGGACTGCGGGTGGTACCGGTCGATGAAGCCCGAGGATCCGCTGGAGCAGCTCCGCCGGGGCAAGCTCGAGGTCGAGCTCTTCGGCTACAAGCTCCGGGGACGCTGGACGCTCGCCCGCATGTCGGGGAAGGACAAGGAGTGGCTGCTCCTCAAGAAGGCGGATGCCGCGACGGCGAGCGAGGAGGTGGTCGATCGGTATCCGCAGTCCGTTCTCTCGGGTCTCACCGTGGAGGAAATCGCCGACGTGCCGGGCCGGCTGGCTTCCATCCGCGGGCACCTGGAAGCCCTCGGCGCGCCGCGCCGCGACGTCGCGGCGCGCACCCAGCCCTTCATGCTGGCCACCCTCGGCGAGCGCCCGCCCGCCGACAAGGGATGGCTCTTCGAGATCAAGTTCGACGGCGTCAGGGTGCTGGCCGCGCGTCGCGGCGAACAGGTCGAGCTCTACGGACGCAGCGGACAGCTGATCACCGGACGCTATCCCGACCTGGCGCGAGCCCTTCTTGCCTTGCCCATCGAGCACTTCGTGATCGACGGGGAGATCGTGGCTCTCGACGAAAGCGGCCGGCCGAGCTTCCAACGGCTTCAGCCGCGCATGGCATTGACCGATCCTCGAGAGATCGAGGCCGCGGCCGCGCTCGTCCCGGTAGAGGGAGTCTTCTTCGACTGCCTCACGCTCGACGGCCACGATCTGCGCCGTCTCACCTTGACCAAACGAAAGGAATGCCTACGGCTGCTCCTACCTCAGCTTGGACCTGTTCACTATGTCGATCACGTGTTGGAGCAGGGGGAAGCCTTCTTGGAGGCTGCTGCCGAACAGCGCCTCGAGGGGATCGTCGCGAAAAAGGCGGCCAGCGCGTACACGGGTGGTCGGTCGCGCGATTGGATCAAGATCAAGTGCCAGCGTCGCCAGGAGTTTGTCATCGGCGGCTACACCGATCCCCAAGGCGCGCGTGGCTACTTCGGCGCGCTGCATGTCGGTCTGTACAACGGCGCCCGCCTCGTCTACGTCTCGAAGGTGGGCACCGGCTTCGATCAGGCGGGACTCAAGAGCCTGTCGGAGAAGCTCCTGCCCCTCACACGGGCCACGCCGCCCTTCGACACCGGAGCGATTCCGAGGGGCAGAAGCCATCACTGGGTGGAGCCCAGGCTGGTCTGCGAGGTGCGGTTCAGCGACTGGACCACCGACGGCGGGATTCGACATCCTACCTTTCTGGGCCTGAGGAGCGACGAGCGGCCCGAGGACTGCCGGCGCGAGGCGCCTCTTGCGACTCCCCAGGATGACGGCCTGACTCAGACCGCGGTCCCACCGGTTCCCACATCTCCCACGGGAGGCGAGGGTGCCACGAGGACCGTCAAGCTGACCAATCTCAAGAAGATCTTCTGGCCCGCCGACGGCTATACCAAGGGAGATCTGGTAGCCTACTACGAGCGCATCGCGCCGCTCCTCCTTCCCTATCTCCGCGACCGGCCCCTCGTGCTCACGCGCTACCCCGACGGGATCACCGGCAAGTCCTTCTATCAGAAGGACGCCCCGGAGTTCGCTCCGGCCTGGGTTCGCACGGAGCGCGTCTACTCGAAGGACGCCGAGCGCGAGATCGACTACTTCGTCGTGGACGACGTGGCGTCCTTACGGTACGTGGCCAACTCGGGGGCGATCCCGCTTCACCTGTGGGCATCGCGGCTGGGCTCGCTCGAGCGGCCGGACTGGCTCGTGCTGGATCTCGATCCCAAGGGCGCCCCCTTCACCGACGTCGTGAAGGTGGCCCGCGCGCTCCACCGCATCTTGGACGACCTCGAGCTCCCGAGCTATGCGAAGACCTCCGGGGCGACCGGGCTCCACATTCTGGTCCCGCTCGGGGCACGCTACACCTACGATGAGGTGCGCACCTTTACGCGCCTGCTGGCCGTGCTGGGCGTGGAGGCGGAGCCGGACATCTCGACCATCGCCCGGCCCCTCCGCGCTCGTGGGGGAAAGGTCTACATCGACTTCGGTCAGAACGGTCACGGCCAGACGATCGTGGCTCCGTTCTCTTTGCGCCCGCTGCCTGGCGCTCCGGCTTCGTGCCCGCTTGCGTGGAGCGAGGTGACGGCGCGCCTGGACCCTGCCCGCTTCACCATGACCACCGTCCCACGACGCTTCGACAGGATCGCCGATCCGCTGGCGCCGGTGCTGGCCGGAACTATCGATATGGCCGCTGCCGTCGCGCGCATCGGGCAGCGGCTGGGTGAGGAAGCGTGACAGGTAGTGTCAGGAAGTCAAGAATGCCTGAAGCTGACGCGCGAACGCGGGGCCGGTCCCGGCCTCCTCATGCTTGAAGTACACGAAGACGTCGCGCCAGCCGCTACCGAGCCGCCGGATGGTCCTGCTCCACTCCTCGAGGTCCGCCGCCGTGTAGCCCTGATCCCGGAGCCGGAGATAGCCCCAGTCAGCTGTGACCTCGAGCGGCGTGGTGGCGTCCTCCGTGTCGGCCACGCACAGCGCCGCATTGGCGGCGCGCAGGCGCTCGTAGACATCGTCTGCGAACCAGCTGTCGTGGCGGAACTCGAAGGCACAGCGCAGCCCCGCGGGGAGCTGTGCCAGGAGGCCGCCCAGCCGTCCCCCATCCTTCCTGAAACTGGGTGGGAGCTGGAAGAGCACGGGGCCGAGCTTCGGCCCGAGCCCGGCCGCCGTGTTCAGGAAATAACGCAGCGGCTCGTCGATCTCGCGCAGGCGCGCGATGTGCGTGATGCGCTGGGGCGCCTTGAGCGTGAACGAGAACCCGGCGGGCGTCTCCGCGGCCCAGCCGGCGATGGTCTTGGCATTGGGCATGCGGTAGAACGTGTAGTTGATCTCCACGGTGGAGAACCGCTCCGCGTAATACGGGAGCATCTTCCCGCTCGGGAACTTCTCCGGATAGAAGCTCCCGCGCCACTCGGGATAGTTGTAGCCGGACGTGCCGATGCGGATCATGCGGATGCAACGCCTCTGCTGGGGTCAGAGGGTGAGCTTCGTCTTCCCGTCGATGTCGACCAGTTCTGCATGCTTCGGCAGCGCATTCCACTTTGCCATGGTGACGCGGGAATGTCTCACTGGAGTATCACATGCGGGTCAACCACGATCTTGGCAGCACTCTCGGAGCTACCCGGCAAGACTACGGCCTCCGAGGGGTATTCCCTCTGGAGGCCGTTTCGAAGGTTGGAGGTCAGTCGGTGGCGCGCGGCCACCTCGGAGACAGGCTAGAAGTCCTCGCCGTGCGGCATGGACGGCATGGCGTGTTTCTCATCGTCCGGCATGTCAGTGATGAGCGCCTCGGTCGTCAGGAGCAGGGACGCGATCGACGCCGCATTCTGCAGCGCAATGCGCTCAACCTTCGTCGGATCGATGATCCCGGCCTGCATCATGTCAACGTACTCGTTCGACTCGGCGTCAAAGCCGTGGGCCAGGTCCTTGGCGGCCTTGACCTTTTCGACCACGACAGAGCCCTCGAGCCCGGCGTTCTCGACGATCTGGCGGATTGGCTCCTCAAGGGCACGTCGGACGATGTTGGCGCCAGTCGCCTCATCGCCAGAGAGCTTGAGGCTGTCGAGGGCCTTCGAGGCCCGGAGAAGCGCTACACCGCCGCCAGGCACGATGCCCTCCTCGACGGCCGCCCGAGTCGCATTCAGCGCATCCTCGACCCGTGCCTTCTTTTCCTTCATCTCGGTCTCCGTGGCAGCTCCCACCTTGACGATGGCGACGCCGCCGGCGAGCTTGGCGAGTCGCTCCTGGAGCTTCTCTTTATCGTAGTCCGAGGTGGTCTCCTCGATCTGCGCCCGGATCTGCTTGATGCGACCTTCGATGGCGCCGGTCTTGCCGCCACCCTCGATGATCGTGGTGTTGTCCTTGTCCACGACCACCTTCTTGGCCCGGCCGAGGTCAGCGAGCTTGAGGTTCTCAAGCTTGGTCCCCAGGTCCTCCGTGATAGCCTTCCCGCCCGTGAGCGTGGCAACGTCCTCCAGCATGGCCTTCCGGCGGTCGCCGAAGCCCGGCGCCTTCACGGCACAGCAGGCCAGGGTCCCGCGCAGCTTGTTGACCACGAGCGTGGCCAGGGCCTCGCCCTCCACGTCCTCGGCGACGATCAGGAGCGGCTTGCCTGACTGGACCACCTGCTCGAGCAGCGGGAGCATGTCCTTCATCACGCTGAGCTTCTTCTCATGGATCAGGATGAGGCAGTCCTCGAGGACGGCCTCCATGCGCGCCGGGTCGGTCACCATGTAGGGGGAGAGATACCCGCGATCGAACTGCATCCCCTCGACTACCTCCAGGGTGGTCTCCATCCCCTTGGCCTCTTCGACCGTGATGACGCCGTCCTTGCCCACCTTTTCCATGGCCTCGGCGATCAGGCTGCCGATCGCCTTGTCATTGTTGGAGGCGATGGTGGCGACCTGGGCGATCTCCTTCTTGTCCTTCGTGGACTTCGACATCTTCTTCAGCTCCGCGACCACCTTTTCCACTGCCTGGTCGATGCCCCGCTGGAGCCCCATCGGGTTCGCCCCGGCAGTCACGTTCCTCAGGCCGCCGCGATAGATCGCCTGGGCCAGCGCGGTGGCCGTGGTGGTACCGTCGCCGGCCAGGTCCGAGGTTTTGGATGCGACCTCCTTGATCATCTGAGCGCCGATGTTCTCGTAATGGTCCTCGAGCTCGATCTCCTTGGCGACGGCCACGCCGTCCTTCGTGATGGTCGGGCTGCCGAACTTCTTGTCGATCACGACGTTCCGCCCCTTCGGCCCCAGCGTGACCTTGACCGCGTGTGCGATGACGTTGACGCCGCGCAGCAGGGCCGCGCGGGCTTCCTCGTTGAACAGGAGCTGCTTTGCCATGGATAGGTTCCTCTCGAGTGGGTGCAGACGATCAACTGCGGCGGAGCCGCCAGTTTAGGAGCTGAGAATGCCGAGAACGTTTTCCTCCTTCATGATCAGGTACTCCTGGCCGTCCAGCATGACCTCGCTGCCGGAGTACTTGGCGAGAGTGTCGAGAGGACCGCCGTCCACGCTCTAGGCGGACGCGGGGCCCGGGGATCCTCCTTCGGCCCCGTACGATGTCTCGTGATCCCCTTTGATATATATCATAGAATAAATTATATAAGAAGCATATAATATATAAGGCAGGGAGGCCACGCGGCCGATCATGCAAGGACGACGGCGCCGGGCGATCGCCGAAGAAGCGAGTATAGGCCGGCAGAAGCGGAGGTGGCGATGTTCGAGGACAAAACAAGAGTTCTCCTCGTGGTTCCACAAGCAATCCTGGATCGGGCTCGAGTGTTCGCCGGCGAGGCGACGAGCAGACTCAAACGTCCGGTGAGCCTCCAGATGGTGCTCCGGGCCTTCATTGACGAGGGACTGAAGCGAGACGGCGATCGAGCCGTCCTCGCAAACGTCGAAGGTCAGGTGCAAGCGGTACGACGGATCCGGAGCAGAGTGGGTCGAATGGGGCGCGCGGAGACGAATCAGCGCGGCCGGCAGATTGAAGTCTCCCGCCGGATGAGCCGCCGTGCGTCACAGGGAGGCAAGCCGTGACGAAAACGGCGGGCGCGACTATCTCATCACCGCACATCGCGAGGCCGACGCCATGCGCCTTCGGCAGGAGCGGGGAGCGAGGACCTGGAAAATGACGGACCGTATGTCGAATCTCGATGTGCTGCGCGATCAGGGCCAGATGACTTGGAGCGAGCACGAACAGGGCTGGAACGGGACGCCAGACGACATCTTTCGTGCGCTGGGGGCCGATGGCTTCCAGGAATGCAAGCGCGAGATGACGACGAGCCGGCGTGATTGCCGGGCGGTGGGCGGCGTCTGGCAGGGAGTCAATTCAAGGACGAAATCCGTTGCCTCGCTGATCTGGGTCGTTCGCCCGGCAATGTTACCGGCCATGCTCTTCCTCGAGATTGACGGAGAGGCGATTCCAAGTCCCGGGAGGGAGCTCGGCGAGCAGAAGCGGGAATAGCACCTCGAGTACTGAACGCTCTGAGGGAATGTCGAAATCGCTGGTGACTGAGGCAACCTGAGGAGCACGCCATGTCGCGCCGCCGCGAGATCATGATGTCGCCCGACGAGCTGCGCGCCTTTCTCGACGAGGAGCGCACGCTCACCTGCGCGAGCATCGGGCCCCATGGCCGGCCCCACCTCATGCCGCTCTGGTATGTCCGGGAGGGCGATGTCATCGCCTGCTGGACCTACGGCACGTCCCAGAAGGTGAAGAACCTGGAGCGGGTGCCGCAGGCGACCCTGCTGGTGGAGGCGGGAAAGAAATACGACGATCTGCGCGGCGCCATGCTCGAGTGCGACGTGGAGATCATCCGCGACCGCGAGCAGCTCCTCGACATCGGCGTGGCACTGGCCTACCGCTACGGTCATGCCCCCGCAGGCGCGTCCCGAGATCTCGTCCGGGCAGGCGCCGAGAAGCGAGGGGCCAGGCGCGTGGGCCTCCGCTTCCGCCCCACGCGCGTCGTCTCCTGGGATCACCGCAAGCTCGGCGGCGGGTACTGACCGGGATCCTTCTGGTGCGGCAGGCCGAACAAGCCCAAAGCTTGCGCTGAAGCCCAAGCTGTTGTGGTAGGGTGGTCAGCAGGCACACGATGCTGTACCCCAGGGCGGGCCGTCGGTCCTTCAGGAGGGGAGACGCGGAGATGGTCGAGACAGCCGATTGGCAGGGACAGTGGGCGATCCACTACGACAGACTGGACGGCACCAAGGCTGAAGGCCTGTTGATCCTCGACAGCGATCGCTGCGTCTCTGGCGGGGATGCTCTATGCCGTTACTCGGGACACTACACCGTGCGGGACAACACGCTGCTCTGTGACGGTGTGGAGATGACGTCGCTCTCCGGCCTCTGCGTCACCCCGTGGGGTGACGAGGCTGCCACGTCTCAGGTGGTCCTGTGGGGAAGGAAGGCCGGCGCCGTGATCATGGGCATGATGATGAATCTGGGGTACCCCCATCTTCCGTTCTACATGACCAGGCGCGAGGGCTGAGAAGCTAAAGCTGTTCGATACGGCCGTCGATCGCCTGAATCGAGTAGAATCCGGTCCATGCATCGTCGACGGCAGGTCCTGCTCCCGCCGAATCTTGTCGCGTTCGGGCGGATCGCAACGGGTGTGGAGCGATGCTGACCCGCATCGACCACGTCACGATCGGCGTCTCCAGCCTGGAGCAGGGGATCGATGCCTACACTCGCCTCGGGTTCAATATCTATCCCGGCGGCGCCCAGCCCGGGAACGGAACACACAACGCCATCGCGTTTCACGACGAGGACTATCTGGAGCTGGTGGGCGTGCGCGATCGGGATGAGTACCTGGCCGCCAGGGCGGTCGCTGGCCGCCGCGATCGTGGCCTGGTGGATTTTGTGGCTCGAGGTGGCGGGCTCCGCTACATCGTCATCCAGAGTGATGGCCTGGCGGCTGACGTGGAGGCGATGCGACGGCGCGGCGTCGACGTGAGCGACCCGACTCCGGGCGCGCGCCGGGCACCGACCGGGCAGGAGCTGCGATGGCAGGTGGCCGAGCCCGGCCCCCGCACCCCGCTTCCGCTGCTCTTCATCCAGCACCTCACGCCACTCCCGGAGCGACGCGCCCAAGTTCCGCAGGCCGGTCACCACGCGAACGGCGTGCTCCGTATGGACCGCGCGTACATCGTCGTGGCGGACGTCGCCGCTGCCGCGGGGAGCTACAGCGAGGTGCTCGGAATGGCCGTGCCTCGGATCCAGCATGGCGCAGTCATCAAGGCCGAGATGGCGGTCTTTGATATCGGGCCGACCGGCCTGACCGTGGCGCAGCCCGCCGGGCAGGGTCCCGCGGCCGAGGCGCTCGGCCGCGCCGGAGAGGGGCCGTTCCAGGTGCTGTACCGGACCCGCGGCATGGACGCCGCCGCTCGCTGGATGGCGGAGCACGGCGTGCCGCCTCCGGCTCGGGGGATCCGCAACACCGGCGAGCACGCGATGCTGGTGGGACCAGAGCACGCGTGCGGCGCATACATCGGCTTCGTGGGGCCGGCGTCGTGAGACCGCAGTCATCACGCCGACGTCGGGCGCAACCGAGCGATTGGTTGTGTCCGGCGATCGAGCGGTGATGCGCATGCGGGTGCTGGCTCAGGTCCTGCTGGCCGGCACGATACTGCTCGTCACCCTGATCCCGACGGCCGACGCGCAGCGGGGCCTCGGCAAGGGTCGGGGCAAGCCGGCTGAGCAAGGGCCCAGGGAAGAGACGGCGTCGGGCGAGTACTCCCTGGATGGCGACCGGGTACTCGAGGCGATCAATCGCGGCGAGGCTCGCCAGGCCCTTGCCTACTATGAGCGTACGGCCGGTGATGCCGAGCAGCAGGGCAATCAACTGCGGGCGGCGCGGGCCTGGGCGGCTGCCTCGATGGTGGCGCTTCGGCTCGGGCGCTACCAGAAGGTGATCCAGTCGGGAAGCCGGGCGATGGAGCTCTTCGAGAGCGCCCGCGAGCTGCCGCGGGGCGACCTCATGACCTGGGCCTCGGTGCACGCCCAGCTCGGCTCGGCGTACCGGGCGGTGGGCGACGTCGCGCGCGCTCGCCAGGTGCTCGAAGAGGGGCTCGCCTTTGCCAAGACCCAGCTGAGCGGGAGGCGCGAGGGTCAGGTCGAGGGCTACCTCTTGAACAACCTCGCGATGGTGGCCTACGCCCAGCAGGATTATCGGACGGCGCTGGCGCGCAATAGCCAGGCGGCCCAGTTCTTCGAGTACGCGGAGACCCATCTCGGGACACGCGCGCCGGAGCGATTGCGGACCAGCCTGCGTCGGCGGGCCGCCATGTCGTTCTTCGGGATCGGACGGGCCCAGCTCGCTCTCGGCCAACCCGACGAGGCCGACGCGGCGTTCGGCCGGGGCCTCAGTTACGCGCGGTTGAGCGGGCTCCGCGAAGTCGAGAGCGACATCCTCGGGGGTCAGGGAAGTCTCGCGCTCTCACGGCAGGACTGGCCGAAGGCCGTCGGCATCTACCAGCAGAGCATCGCGCTGGCCAATCAGATCAAGCACACGGGTGGACTGCCGACCCTCTACCAGGGCCTGGCCCGCGCGCTGGCGGGGCTCGGCCGCACCGACGAGGCGCTCGCCGCCGCGCGGGAGGCGGTGCGCCACGTGGAGGATCTCCGGGCGGATCTGGGCGAGTCCGAGCTCCGGAGCGGATTCTTCGAAGGCAAGCAGGGGATCTACCACCAGGCGGTGCACCTGGCCCTCCAGGCCCAGCAGCCGGCGGAGGCCTTCGCCCTCGCCGAGCGGAGCCGCTCCCGGACCTTCCTCGATCTCCTGGGCAGCCAGACCACGCTCTCCAAGGGCCGCACCCGCGCACTGGTCGACGAGGAGGTGCGACTCCGGGCTCGCCTGGCCGAGGCCAGGGCGGAGGCCCAGGGTTCAGGCGGATCGGAGGAGTCGGAGCGCGCTCGCGCGCTGGCCGAGGCGCTCGACCGCGATTATCGCGCCTTCCTCGGTCGCGTGTGGAAGGAGAGCCTCGAGCAGGCCTCACTCATGGCGGTGGAGCCGGTGACGCTGTCGGAGATCCAGGGGTTGTTGCCGGAAGGCACGACGCTGCTCGAGTACTTCGTCAGCGAGAGCAGCGTCGTCGTCTGGATCGTGGACCGTCAGCACGCCAAGGTCCTGCGGCTCCCCGGCGATCGTCAATCGCTCGTCGCTCAGGTGCGCCGGTTCCGGGACGCCGTCACCAGCATGGCGCAGATCGCCGATGTGCAGGCGCAGGCCCAGGCACTCCATCGCCGGCTCCTCGAGCCGGCTCGGTCGGAGATCCGGGGCGACCGGCTCGTGATCGTGCCCCACGGGGTGCTCCACTACCTGCCGTTCCCCGCGCTCCGCTCGCCGGCCGGCCGGTGGCTCGTGAAGGACTACGCGCTCAGCACGCTGCCCAGCGCGAGCGTGTTGCGCTACCTCGCCGCCAAAGGGACCGCCGCGCCCACGCGCGCGCTCGTCATCGGCAATCCGGACCTGGGTGTCGAGCTCGCCCTGCCGTGGG
>WNGF01001127.1_pt1 | contig 39415 bp, 36 predicted proteins | sample 5400641 | NCBI WGS metagenome assembly WNGF01 (sample SAMN13153371, study PRJNA577476) | soil metagenome | isolation source: 80 cm soil or saprolite under grassland replicate 2 | place: USA:California | collected 2016-06-15 | reverse complement strand
TGCCCGCGCACGCGCACGATGAACGGTTCGTCTTGTCGAATGACGTCGGTCGGGTTGCCACGACAGTCCAGCACCTCGACGCACTCGGCGATGAGGTGTGCTTCGCCCTGGTCGATGGAGGCCTCGTCGTCGACGTTATCGAGATAGGCGCGAATCACGTCCGCACTCGGGCCGCTGGCGCGGACCGCGCCGCGATCGAGCCACACCGCGCGCGCACACATCAACTCGACCGCCGCGAGGTTGTGCGACACGAACACGATCGCCACACGACCCCGATCGCGGAACTCGATCATTCGCCTGAGCGAGCGATCCTGGAAGGCCGTGTCGCCCACCGACAGCACCTCGTCCACCAGCAGCACATCGGGATCCGCATGTACCGCTACGGCAAATGCCAACCGTGCATACATGCCGCTCGAAAAGTGCTTCACAGGGGTGTCCATAAAAGCCTCGAGGCCGGCAAACTCGACGATGGTGTCGTAGCGCTGCTGCACCTGTTTGCGGCTGAGCCCCAGGATGACTCCATTCAGCAATACGTTTTCTCTGCCCGTCAGCTCGCGGTGGAAGCCTGCGCCCACATTGAGTAGTGACGCCACGTTGCCGTGCGTCTGCACCGTGCCTTTTGTCGGACGTGAAATTCCGGCGATGAGCCGCAACGCCGTCGTCTTGCCCGCACCGTTACGGCCAATCAACGCCACCGAATCACCTCTTTGTACTGACAAGGACAGATCCTTCAGCGCAAAGATGCCACTGCGCGATGCCATACCGCGTAGGACACCGAATACGCCACGCCCCTGGCCGAGCAAATACCGCTTCCAGACACCATCAAGTTCGACGAGTGGCTCAGATAACATCGGCTAACACGCCGTCAAAGACGCTGAACACGCGCTGCGCAACAAGCAGGGCCAGAATGCCCAGCAGACCCACGATGCCCAGGCCAACCAGATCGGGCGGGTGCGTGCCCAGGACGGCGGCGCGGAACGCGTCCACGAGGAACGCCAGCGGGTTCAAATCGTAGATCGGCCTGATCGACGCTGGGACGCTGTCGTGCGCGTACAGCACCGGCACGGCGTATAGCAGCAGGAACAGCAGCAGCGGCAGGCCGCGTGAGATATCGCGCCAGCCCACGTTCGCCGCGGACAGCAGCAGACCGAAGGCGGCGGCGAACAGCATCTCCTCGATCAGGATGACCGGCGTGAGGATGAGCCAGCCGGACGGGGCAACCTGGAAATACGCCATGAACGCGGCCAGCGCCAGGCAGCCGACGGCGACGTCGACGAGCCTGGCGAAGATCGGATAAATGGCCAGGATCTCGCGTGGGAAGTACACCTGGCGCACCAGGTCGACGTTCTTGACCAGACTCTCCGCGCTTTCGGTGAGGCTGTTGGCAAAAAACTGCCACGGCACGAGCGCCGCCAGCAGAAACAACGGGTACGGGACGGCACTCTGATCGGCGCGGCCGAGCACGCGCTGCACCAGGAACGTAAAGACGCCCGTCAGCAGCAGCGGCTGGACGATCAGCCACAGATAGCCCAGGTACGCCTGACGACTGCGCGCCTGCAGGTCGCGCAACACCAGCATGAGCGTGATCTCGCGCCAGCGGGCAAAGCTATTCACGAACATGTCATCCTGAGGCGAGGAACGAGCCGAAGGATCCGCTTGCTCAAACGCCCCGGCAAGCGGATCCTTCGCAGGCTCAGGATGACAGGTTCGTTCATGAACCTCCCTGCCGGGCGGCGATCAACAGCTCGCACACCTCACGCACGGCGCCGTCGCCACCACGGCGCTCCGTTACGTAGTGCGCAACTGCCTTCACCTGCTCAGCCGCATCTGCAACGGCACACGCCAGACCGACGCACTCCAGGGCCGGCAGATCGTTCAGGTCATCCCCGACATACCCAACTTGCGGCAGATCCAGACCGTGCTTTGCACATAGCTCGTCGATCGCCAGACGCTTGTTCTCGGATCCGCAATACACATCATCGATCTTGAGCTTGGCCGCCCGCGCATAGACGATGCCGCTGTCTTCACCCGAGATAATGGCTACGGCCACGCCGGCTGCGCGCAGACGGGCCAGCCCCATGCCGTCGCGGGTGTTGAACTTCTTCAGCACCTCCCCATCAGGGCCGTAGTACATGCCAGCGTCGGTCAGCACGCCGTCGACGTCCAGGCACAGCAGGCGGACGTTACGCGCGCGTTCCGTTAGCGTCATACGCCGCCGCCGGTGTCCATTCGAGGGCGGTCTTTGGCAGCAAGCTGTCGGCGGGCACCGCGACCGCCGCGACGCGACCGACCAGGCTCGCCAGGTTGTTGGCCGGGATGCCGTCGCCGGGGCCCTTGGCCGTGAGCATGTCCGCGCTGACAACGGCCCCCACAGGAATGTCGCGTGCGGCGACCACGCTCTTTGCCAGACGCATCCGCACGGGAATCTCGGCCGGCGCAATGCGCTTCTCGGGCGAGCCCATCGCCACCTCGATCTGGCGAATGTCCCGGATCAGCTTGGCCAGACCAATCGGCTCGAGCGAGGCCGCGTGATCGGGACCGGGCAGGGTTCGATCGCGCGTGAAGTGGCGCTCGACGATGCACGCGCCAAGGGTGGCAGCGGCCTCGGAGACCGAGATGCCGCGCTCGTGGCCCGAGTAGCCGACCAGCACGCCGTAGCGCTGGCGATAGGTGTCCATCACCCGCAGATTGAGATCGGCGAAATCGCTCGGATAGCTCGACGTGCACTGCAGCAGCACGAGTTGATCGGTGTGGCGCACGATGCGGTCGACGGCCTGATCGACCTCTTCCATGGTGCTCATGCCCGTCGAGACGATCATGAGCCGTTTCTTGCGCGCGATGTACTCCAACAGATCGAGGTCGGTGAGCACCGCGGACGCCGTCTTGAAGGCGGGCGTGTCGAGCGCCTCGAGCATGTCCGCGCTGCCGCGATCCCAGGCACTGCCGAGAAACTCCAGGCCGAGACTCGTGGCGAGATCGCGCAGCCGCAGCCAGACCTCGTCCGACAGTTCCAGCTTGAGACGGTGCTCACCATATGTGGCGCCGAGCGAGTTGGCATTGACGTACGGCCGTTCGATCGCGGCACGGGTCAACAGCTCGTGCAGGGTGCGCTTCTGGAACTTGACCGCGTCGGCCTGGCACTCGGCCGCGATGCGCACCAGATCCTCGGCCAGGGCCGGATCGCCGTTGTGATTGACGCCACCCTCGGCCAGCACGAAACAGCGCTGACCGTCACCGATGAGCCGTCGTCCGATGCGCAACGTGCGTTGACTTACCACGCGGTCCAGCCTCCATCGACGACCAGGTTCGCGCCAGTCATGTAGCTCGACGCATCGGATACCAGAAACAACAACGCGCCACGATACTCGTCGTTGCGCGCCATGCGCCCGAGCGGCGAACGCGCCACGAAGTTCGAAACGAACGTGGCGTCGTGGTTGTCGTACACGCCGTGCGGTGTGAGCGCGTTGACTCGGATGTTCTGTCGACCCCAGTATGTAGCCAGGTAGCGCGTCAAGCCTAGCACGGCCGTCTTCGTCACCGCGTAGCTGACCGGAGTGTTGAACCCAACTTCGCCATACGGACTCTTGACCCCCTCGTACAGCCGCTGGTCGGGCGCGACGACGCCGTACGTCGACGAAATGTTGACCATGACCCCGCCGCCCTGTTGAAGCATCTGGCGTCCAGCGGCCTGCGCGCACAGGACCATGCCCGTGAGGTTCACCGCCAGGGCCTGTTCCCAGATGCCCCGCTTGTAGTCTTCGAAGGGCGCAAAGTAGTCGGCTGGGTCGAGGGTCTCGCTTCCACCGCGCACCGTCAGCGCTGCGTTGTTGACCAGGATGTCCAACCGCCCAAAGCGGTCTTTTGCCGCTTCAACGCACGCGTGAACTGAAGCCTCGTCGGCCACGTCGAGGCTGGTGCCCAGCACGTCAGCGGCCGAAAGCTGCCGCGCTAGCTCAGCCGCGCGACCACTGTCGAGGTCGCCAATCACCACCCGCGCGCCCGCTTCGAGCAGTGCCTCGCAATACCGTTGACCGAGCAATCCTGCGCCACCAGTGACCAGCGCGACGCGGCCGTCAAGGCGAAAGAGCTCTGGCGCTGGTGTCTCAGTCATGCAAGTCGACGCGGTGTCCCTCGGCAGCCGAGCGCAGCGCCGCCAGCGCGATGCGCAAGACCGCTGCGCCCTGGCGCGCGTTCGCGCCCAGCCGCGTCTGGCCCTCGCCGCGCGCCAGAGCCGCGAACTCGCACAGTTCGGCCAGGAACATATCGTTGCGCTTGAAGCGCGGGTCACCTTCCTCGACCAGCCACTCGCGCGTGGCGGGAGCGTAGCGCAGGATGCGATTCGGCTCGTACTCCCAGCGTAGGACGCCATCTGCGCCGACGATTTCGACCTGCCGGCGCGCCGGGCCGCGGACGTAGTCCATGTGAATCGAGGCGATCGTCCCGCTCGGGAAGGTCAGCACTATCTCGGCGACGTCTTCGGTATCGATCTCCAGCGCGCTTGCGTGCGCGGTGACTGCCGTCACAGTTGAGGGTTCGCCGAGCAGCCAGTACACCGCGTCGAGCTCGTGGCTGAAGGTCAGCACGGCACCACCGCCGAGGTCTTTTCGGCCGCTGTACGAACGGCGGTAGTCCTCCCAGGGGTGCCAGCCGGGCAGGTACTCGCCCGACTCGGCTCTGACGCTCAGCGGTCTGCCGATGGCGCCCGCATGCAGCAGGTGCCGCAGCCGCTGCAGGCCAGGGTGGAAGCGCAGGTTGTAACCGACCATCACAACCTTGTTGGCAGCCTGCGTCAGCACTTCTGACACGCCCTCGAGCGAGTCGCCCAGCGGCTTCTCCACGAAGACGTGAGCCCCGGCTTCCAGCGCCCGCCGGGTGGTGGCAATGTGCAAGCTGGTCGGATTCGTGACCAGGACCACGTCGGGCGATTCGGACAGCGCCGCATCCAACGTGTCGAACTCACGGGCTGATACACCGAGCGGCTCCGGCAGGGGCAGCCGCGCCTGCCGACACACCTCCACGTCGCCTAGCCCAGCGCGCACCCAGTTCCGTGCATGCCTGCGACCAATGGAGCCGAGGCCGACCACCAGTGCCCGCATCGGTCAGGTCCGCGCGGCGCGCCGCGCCAGCAGCAGCTCGGCCATGGCCAGGTCGAGCGGCGTGTCGATGTCGATCGAATCGGCAAGCTCGGTCACCAGGCCGGCGACGCGGCGGCCGATCATCACTTTTTGTTCGAAGATCACCTCGTGCCGGGTGACGTCGACCACCCCGTTTTGCCAGTACACGTCATCGAGCTCGGCGCGCGGCACGTCGGGTCCGCGCTCCAATCGCATCGGTGTCTTCAGGAATGGCTCGATGCAGCCGTCTGGCTGACGCAGCCACATCTTGTGCGGATGCTGTCGCGCGAGACATACGGCCTTGACAGAATCGGCCCCAGTCTCGAGCAGCAAGCGGATGGCGTCGTCGACATGCCGCGGTGTACGCAGCGGCGAGGTTGGCCGCAAGTTCACGATCAGTTCTGGGCGCCAGCCCTCCTGCTGGTCGAGCCAGTCGAGCGCATGGACGAAGACCGGCCAATCCTCGCTGCCGTCCTGGGCCAACTCAGCGGGCCGCAGAAACGGCACCTCAGCACCAGCCTCGCGTGCGACCGACGCGATCTCCTCGTCCTCGGTCGAGCACAGCACCCGCGTCACCAGACTTGCGCGCCGCCCAACGTCGATCGCGTGCGCCACGAGCGGCTTGCCCGCCAGCAGTTGCAGGTTCTTGCGCGGTATGCCCTTCGAACCGCCGCGCGCGGGCACGACCGCGAGCACGTTCACCGAACGGCAGTTGCCCCCAGGTGCTGTGGGCTGCACGGCCTGACCATAGGCGCCAGTGTAGTGCGCGACGCGCTGCTGACGGCTGACGGCTGACGGCTGACGGCTGTCCGTTAGACTCGCAGCGCGACGCGTATGTGGCGACAGCGCATCGGGCTCATCGTGGTAGCCGCATGGCTGGTGGTGTGCCTGGCCCGCCTGACTCGCTTGACCGAGCCCGCCGAGGTCCCGCCTGGCCAGGAGGCCGCGCCGACATTCACCTTCTTCCAACAACAGATCCCAGCCACGGCGGGCTACCTGTTCGTGCTGCCACGCGAGTTCGGCCAGGACACCGGCCTCGGCCCGCGACTCAGGTACGAGCTATACCCGCGCGCCTACGACGATATCCGCGCATCACAGGACGAGCAGGCCGTACGCGACCTGATGCGACGCGAAAATTTGCGCTACATCGTCGTCACCGACGCGAACCTGTACCCAACATCCCACTGGCTCCGCCAGCCCAGAGACTGGCTGAAACGGACCGACTTCGACGCCAATCGGCCCACGCGCTGCTGCGCAGCACTGGATACATACGTGCTCGAAGTCGTGTTCTGATGGACGGAGCCGGCCTGGGCGCGCTGGCACTGGTCGGCGCCGAATGGTGCGCCATCGGCCGCCTGAGCGGCGTCGCCTGGCCGGGCGAGACAGTGCGCGTGGCGCGCTGGAGCCTCTACCTGCTGACAGGCGCGTTTCTGGTCGGCTTCAGCCAATTGCTGCTGTCACTCGTGGGTCTGTCCTTCACCCACGCGGCGGTTGGTCTGGCAGTGGCCGTGGCGCTGGCGGTCGCCATTCGCCTCGTCGCCCAACCGCCGCCGCGCCCAAGCCGGAAGATGCGCATCGGCGAGCGAGAACGCTACGGCTGGGCCGTCCTCGGACTGCTCCTCGCAGCAGCAACCCTGAGATCCTTCGCGGTCCCGGAAGCCGGCTGGGACGCCTTTTCGCACTGGGGCCTCAAAGCCGAGGCGTACGCGCTCACCGGCCAGATCACCAACGCCGGAACCGTGCACGAGTACTACCCGCCACTCGTGCCGCTGCTCGAGGCGTGGCTGCTCATTCATCGCGGCGCCATTTCCATTGACCTGGCCAAGACGGTCTGGCCGCTCCTCGGCTCGGCCTTCGCCATCTGCCTTACCTGGCACCTGCGCCACGCACTACGCCGGCCGTGGCTCGCGCCGTTCTTCGCCGCCGGCATCGTGCTCGGCACAACGCAGCTACTCGAAGGCTTCTGGACCGGCCAGGCCGACCTGGCGCTCACCGCCTACCTGTGCCTGGCCACCCTCGCGGTCTGGCAGTGGCGCGGCGTGCCCGACCGGCGCTGGCTAGTCCAGGCGGCACTGTTCGCGGCTGCAGCGTCGCTGACCAAATACGAGGGCCTGCCCCGCGTGGCCGTCCTCGTGCTTGCCATTCTCGTCATAGCCATCGTGGAACGCTGCCTGCGCGAACGCACGCTGCCCGCACTGACTACTGGCGCCGCTTCGATCGTGGCGCAGGGGCCATGGCTCGCGTATCGGGCCACGCACGCCGTCGCCGCCTCCAGCGAACACCTCAGCCAGTTCCAGCCGCAAGCGCTCGAGGCGACGCTGGTCGCGCTCCTGGCCGTCTTTGGCGGCGTTCGCAGTGGCGGCGCACTGCTGGTCGCCATCATGGCTATGGCCCTCGCTGGCCCGCGGCTGATCCGACCACGCTATCGCCTGCTGACGCTCGTCGTCCTACTGCAACTGGCCGCGACGGTGGTGGCGTTTCTGGTCTCGGATACCGCGCCCGACCTTCAGGCGCGCACCTCGGCCACGCGCCTGTTCGCCCACTTCATTCCCGTGGCGCTATTCGTGGCCGCGCTCTGGCTCGACGAGGTTCCACCTATAATCCGCCCCGGGCGATGAGGATTCTGCTCGCCGCGAAAATGATGAGCGTAGGCGGGCTCGAACGCATCGTGGTCGGTCTGGCGCGCGAGCTACGCGCGCGGCAGCACGAGGTGTGGGTCGTCTCCTCGGGCGGCACGCTCGTTTCCGAATTGCAGCGTTTCGGCGCAACGCATATCGAAATCCCACTCGAGATCACCTCGCCCGTCGGCGTGGCGCAGTCGGCGCGCCGCATCCGTCGACTGATCGTCGACCAGCACATCGACCTGGTGCACTCGTTTTCCGCGACGGCGTCGGTCGCTATCAATCTCGCGCTGCGAGCGGGCGGCAACGGCAAGGACGCGCGGGTGCGGGTCGTCAGTTCGCCGATGGGCCTGCAAAATTCGCCGCGCGAGCGGCCGGTCACGACCTGGCTGCGCAATTGGCTGCTCACATTGGGCGCCGAACAGATCCTGGTCATCTCGCCCGAGATCCGGCGTCATCTGAAATCGGTCGGCGCACGCGACGCGTCGCTGGTCGACTTCAACTTCGTCGGGCTCGACATGTCCGACTTCACCGGGCAGCCCGACGATCGGCTCGCCGTACAGCGCGAGTTCGGCTTTCCCGACGATGCGCACATCGTGTCGACGATCGGCGCGCTGCATCCGCGCAAGAGTCACGAGTTGTTCATCGACGCCGCGGCGCTCGTGCTGGCCGCGGAACCGCGGACGCGCTTCTTGATCATTGGCGAAGGTGAGCTGCGCGGCGAGCTCGAGCAATACGCGCGCGGCCAGGGCGTGCTGGATCACCTGGTCTTCACCGGCGTGCGCGAGGACGTGGCACGCCTGCTCGCCGCGACCGACGTCTACGTCAAGCCTGGTGTGCTAGAGGGGTTTATTGGCATCACCGTGCTCGAGGCGCTTGGGCTCGGCAAGCCGGTCGTGGCCTTCGATACAGAGGACGTCAAGCTCGCACTGAGCGACGGGCAGACCGGGTTCGTCGTGCCCAATGGCGATGTGCACGCGCTCGCCGAACGCGTTGTCTTCCTGCTGCGGACTCCTGAGGTTGGCGCGCGGCTGGGTCAGGCCGGCCAGCAGCTGGTGATGGAGCGCTTCGACTTTGGCGTGCTAGCCAGGCGGCTCGAGGACTTCTATCACCACGTCCTCGAGCGCCCGCCGGCAGCTCTTACGCCGTAATCGGCGGATCGAGCCGCAAATACACCAGCGTCCAGAGATTCCAGAAGAACGCGTTGGCGATTGCCGCCAGCATGACGACCGCGACAACTGCCGCGGCGCCGGCGAAGAGCACCCACACTGATCCGGCGATTCCGCCAATCGCCAGCGCCAGAGCCAGGCTCAATACCCAGGTCAGCAGGCTCGTGCTCAAGTGTTCGGTAAAGAGACGCCAGGCATGGCTTAGCGCCTCGGTGGCCCGCAGATCGTGCACGACGATCGCCCGCTCGGCATAGGCCAGGACAATGCTGGCGGCGACGCCCAGCGTCAGGATCAGCGCGCCGAGTACGGCGCCGACCGCACCGAGACTGGCAGTGGCGCCGATGACTGCCCCGAGCACCGCTGTGACCAGCAGGCCGAGCAGCACCAGCAGGCCGAGAAATCGCCAGAACCAACGGCCACCGGCACGCCACGCCTGAAACAACGATGTCGAACCACCCGACTGCAAGTCGATGGTCGCCTGGGTGATGCCGCCGCGCGCGAGGACTGCGACGGCTGCCAGCCCGGCCGCCGCGAGCACCAGCAGTGCGGTGACGGTCCACGATTGGGTGAGAAAAGCGAAAGAGTCCGCGGCAGAGGGCAGCTCGGGCAGCGAAGTGCGCCCGAGGCCCATCGTGCCGCCCGTTGCCCCAGCCAGGAGCCCGAGCACCCACAGGAAGCGGTAGCGCCAGGTCGTGGCCCACGCTTCGGCGATGAGCGTCGTGTAATTCATTCCGACCGATTGGACGCCTGCGAGCACGCTAAAGTTGCACTCGGTCCATGGTCGAAACGCAAGACGAGCCGCTGCCGCGCTTGAACGTGCCGGTCCAGCCACCGGTCGAGCCGATGCTGGCGCAGCTCACCCGCGAGCTGCCCTCAACGGAGGGGTGGCTGTTCGAACCAAAATGGGATGGCTTCCGAGCGCTGGTGTTCTTCGATGGCCAGGACATGGTCATCCAGAGCCGCGACCTGCGACCGCTTGGCCGCTACTTTCCCGAGCTCGAAGAGGGGCTTCGCCACAACATGCAGCCGGGCATGGTCGTGGACGGCGAGATCGTCATCGCCAGCCCTACGGGCCTCGACTTCGATGCGCTGTTGCTGCGCATCCATCCGGCGGCCTCGCGGATCAAGATGCTCGCGCGCAAGACACCGAGCTCATTCGTGGCGTTCGACCTGCTGGCCGCCGACGGCCTCGACCTGACGTCCGCGCCCATTTCCGAACGGCGACGCCGCCTGGAGCAGCTCATGAGCGGCGTGGAGCCGCCGGTGTACCTGACGCCGGCCACCACGGATCGCGCACGCGCCACCGAGTGGTTCGAGCGCTTCGAAGGCGCCGGCCTTGACGGGGTCGTCGCCAAACGGCTCGACGGCCTGTACGTGCCGGGTCAGCGCGCGATGCTCAAGATCAAGCACCAGCGCACGGCCGACTGCGTGGTCGGCGCCTTTCGTTGGAACCGCGGCCAGGTTGGGACGTCGGTTGGCTCGCTTGCGCTCGGGCTGTACGACAAGCAGGGCCGGCTGCATCACGTCGGGTTTACGTCGGCATTCAAAGCGGCCGAGAAGCGCGAGCTGGTCGAGTTTCTGAGGCCCTATCGCGAGCTGGATCCCGATCGGCCGGGCTTTTCGTGGCTCGAGGCCGAGATGCCCGCCGGCGGCTGGAGCGGTGGCCAGAGCCGCTGGAGCCACGGCAAGGAAGCCCTGGATTGGCTGCCGCTGCGGCCGGACCTGGTGTGCGAGGTCGCCTTCGATCACTGGCAGGGCGACGTCGAGCCGAGCGATCACCACGGCTGGCTCGGCGCCGGTCGCTTCCGTCACGGCACCACGTTCTTGCGCTGGCGCGGCGACAAGAAACCCGAGCAGTGCACCTTCGAGCAGCTCACATTCGCCGTCCCCATGGAGCTGAATGAGGTCTTCGGCACCCGCTAATTTCAGTGCCACGGATGTCTGGACGCAGCGGCCGCGGAAGCCACGACCGACGACTCACCTCCCCGTGTTGCGCCGGGTGGCGCGCGAAGTGCGGGGACCTTCGAGACGTCAAACGCCCACGCACGTAAGTAACGAGCCCTGCTCAGCCGCGTTATAGACTGCGCAGTGTCTATGTCACTTGCCTTTCCCCCGCGGGCGCAGCCGCGGATCCTGGTCACCGGCGGCAGCGGCTTCCTGGGTCGGCAGGTGCTGGCCACACTCGAGGGACGCGGCTACCAGCACGTCCTCTCCCCGCGTCGGGCTGATTACGACCTCACTGACGCGAGCCAGGTGAAGGCCTGCCTCGACGATCTCAAGCCACAAGCCATCGTCCACCTGGCGGCGGTCGTCGGCGGCATCGGCGCCAATCGGGAGCGACCCGGCGAGTTCTTCTACAAAAACCTGATCATGGGCACCACGCTCATGGAAGAGGCCCGCCTGCGCGGCGTCGACAAGTTCCTGGCCGTGGGCACGATCTGCGCCTATCCCAAGTTCACGCCGGTGCCCTTCCGTGAGGAAGACCTGTGGACCGGCTACCCCGAGGAAACCAACGCGCCCTACGGACTCGCCAAGAAGATGCTGCTCGTTCAGGCGCAGGCCTACCGCGCGCAGTACGGTTTCGACGCCATCTTCGTGCTGCCCACCAATCTGTACGGCCCAGGCGATAACTTCGATCCAGCCAGCTCGCATGTCATTCCAGCGCTGATCCGCAAGTGCCTCGAGGCGCAGGAGCACGGCGACGATCACATCGAGGTCTGGGGCACGGGCAAAGCCACGCGCGAGTTCCTGTACGTGACCGACTGCGCCGAAGGCATCGTCGCCGCCCTCGAGAAATTCGACGGTCCCGAGCCAGTCAATCTCGGCAGTGGCGAGGAAATCAGCATCGCCGACCTGGTTTCCCTCATAGCGAAGGCGACGGGCTTCACAGGCGAGATTCGCTTCGATCATTCGAAGCCCGATGGTCAGCCGCGTCGCAAGCTCGATACATCGCGCGCGCAGCAGCTCTTTGGCTGGCAATCAGTGACCGATTTCCCAAAGGGGCTGCGTGCGACCGTGGACTGGTACCGCGAGGCGAGGCGAGCCGAACGGCCGGTGTATACTCCCGCGACGGCCTGATGCAGCCAACCTTCTCGTTTACCTTCGGCATTTCGACATGACGGGCGATTGACCCGAGGTCCCGTCCTGTCGAAATGCGAGCGGTCCAATTGGACCGCTCGTTTTAGTTAACCTTCTGGAGGTCACCGTTGTCATGACCGATACCGCTGACGCCAGTCCAGGTCTGGACTGGCAGCAACGCCTCGATGAGCTACGCGCTTCGGCGCTGCGCCAGCTCGACGTCGCGGCGGACGCGGCAGCCTTCGAGCAGTGGCGCATCAGCCATCTCGGCCGTCGCAGCCCGCTGGCCGAATTGCTGAGCGGTCTGGGCAAGATGGCACCCGAAACGCGCCGCGAGGTTGGCGCCGCCGCGAACGTGCTGAAGCGCGAGCTCGAAGAAGCATTCACCTCACGCGAGCAGGTCGTCCGCGAGCGCGAACTGAGGCAGGCGCTCGAGCGCGAGCAGATCGACGTAACCCTCCCAGGTCGCATTCCGAGCGTGGGCGCGCTGCACGTGGTCACCCAGACCATGATCGAGTGCGTCGAGATTCTCTCGAGCATGGGCTTCCAGGTCACCCAAACGCCCGAGGTCGAAACGGACTACTACAACTTCGAATCGCTGAACATTCCGCACTGGCATCCCGCGCGCGATTCGCAGGACACGCTGTACGTGCGTCCGCCAGATGTCGTGCTGCGCACACAGACCACGGCCTACCAGGCGCGCGTCATGACCACGCAGCAGCCACCGGTGCGGATCATCAATCTCGGTCGGTGCTATCGCGCCGAGCAGACCGACGCCACCCACGAGTGGATGTTCCACCAGATCGACGCCCTGGCCGTCGACGAGGGCATCACGCTGGCCGACCTGCGCGGCACCCTCACCACGTTCGCTCGGCGCATCTTCGGACCGAAGCTACGCACTCGCTTCCGGTGCGACTATTTCCCGTTCGTCGAGCCGGGCGTGGATTTCGGCATCTCATGCTTCCGCTGCGACGGTGCCGATGCGTCGTGCTCGATTTGCCATGGCTCAGGCTGGCTCGAGATTCTCGGCGCGGGCATGGTCCATCCGCGCGTACTGCAGCGCGTCGGCTACGACCCCGAACGCGTGACCGGCTTCGCCTGGGGCATGGGCGTCGAGCGCATCGCGCTGATCAAGTACGGCATCGAAGACATCCGCATGCTGTACACGAATGACTTGCGCTTGCTCGAGCAGTTCGCGTGAAAGTGCCACTGAGCTGGATGCGCGAGCTGGTCGACGTGACCGTGCCTATGCCCGAGCTTGCGCGGCGCTTGACCATGGCCGGCCTCGAAGTCGAAGAGGTGCACCGGGTTGGCGCCGATTGGCGCAGTGTGCACATCGCCCGGGTCGTCGACCTGCGGCGTCACCCCCGTCGTGAGTTGAACGTCGCCACATTGGACCTGGGCGGTCGGTCTACGACAGTCGTCACCGGCGCACCCAATCTCTATGTCGGTGCGCTGGTGCCGCACGTCGCAGGCGGTGGCCACATTGCCATGGGCGACGTCGGCTCCCGTGATTTTGCGGGCGTGAGGGGCGACGGCATGGTTTTGTCGGGCGACGAGCTCGACATCTCGCCCGACAAAGACGGCATCTACGTCTTCGAAGCCGACGCGCCAGTCGGCCAGGCCGTCGCCGAGTACCTCGAAGAGACGATCCTCGACATCTACATCAATCCCAATCGCGCTGACTGCATGGCCATGATCGGCATCGCACGCGAGGTCCACACCCTGTTCGGCGCGCCCTACCTGCCTGGCTTCTTGCGCCTGTTTGAGCCATCCGCCGCGTCAGTGCCCGGCTCTGCCGATGCGCCTGCCGCGTCTGAGCTGCTGTCCATCGCCATCGACGATCCGGTCGGCTGCCCGCGCTTCACGGCGTCGATCGTGCGCGACATCAGCATCGGCCCGTCGCCGCACTGGCTCCAGCGTCGGCTGCACTTCGCGGGCGTGCGCCCGATCAGCAATGTCGTCGACGTGACCAACTACGTCATGCTCGAGGTCGGCCAGCCGCTGCACGCCTTCGATCGATCGCGCTTCGGTTCAAACGAGATTGTGGTGCGCCGCGCGCGCGATGGTGAGCGTTTGCGAACGCTTGATGGCGAGGATCGCCAACTGAATTCGACGATGATGACCGTCACCGACAGCGAGCGGCCGCGCAGCCTGGCCGGCATCATGGGCGGCGAGGATAGTGAGATCGTCGATCAGACCCGCGACGTCATCCTCGAAGGCGCGAACTGGGACCGCGCCGCGATTCGCCTGACTTCGGCTGCGCTGAGCCTGCCGTCCGAGGCGTCACGGCGCTTCGGCCGCGGCGTCGATCCAGATGTCACGGCCCTGGCCGTGGCGCGCGCGACGCAGTTGACGCTCGAGCTCGCAGGCGGCTCGGCGGCGCGCGGTCTGGTCGACGTGTATCCCGGCCGCGAGTCGCCGCGCACGATCGACGTCACACCAGTCCAGATTGCCGCGTTGATGGGCATGGAGTATGCCGCGGACCGGGTCGTGATGACGCTCGACTCGCTCGGCTTTCAGCCAAGTACGGATAGCGATGGCGTGATTCACGTCACCGTGCCGGGCTGGCGGCGCTTCGACGTCGAAGGCAGGGCCGACCTGGCCGAAGAGGTCGGCCGCATCGTCGGTTACGAGATGCTGCCCGCGACGATGCTGCGCGGGCGCGTGCCCGACACTCGGCCTGACGGCGATGCTGGCTACGGCGACGAGCTGCGTGCCCGGCGCGCGCTCGCCGCGGCCGGCCTGCAGGAAGTCATCACTTACTCCCTGACAGATCCAGACACCGCGCGTCTGTTCTCCGAAGATGACCCGATTCCTATCGACAAGCCCCAGTCGATCGAACAGAGCGTCCTGCGCACAAACCTGATCGGTACCCTGCTTACGCCACTGCGTACGAACCTGCGCCAGCGCGACCGCGTATTGCTGTTCGAGCTCGCGCGTACGTGGCGCGGGGAGCCCAATCCGCTGCCCGACGAGCGCCGCCACGTCGGCATCGCGATGACCGGCCCGCGGCTTCCCACGGCGTGGTCCGGCCCGAGCGAGCCGCTCGACTTCTTCGATCTCAAGGGCGTCGTCGACGCGCTGTGCAAGGTGTTCCACGTCGAGCCGGCCTACGCCCCGGCGCGCCGCGCGAGCCTGCATCCTGGGCGCACCGCCGAGGTGTGTATCGGTGAACAGCGCCTGGGCGTTATCGGCCAGGTTCACCCGGCCGTCGCGTCGCGTCTCGATCTCGACGGTCAGCCCGTCCTGGTCGGCGAGCTCGACTTCGAGCTCCTGCTGCAGGCTCGTTCGCCGCTGCTCAGCACAGTCACTCCCTCACGTTTTCCGCCGGCTGATCGCGACGTAGCCATCGTCGTCGACGAAGCGACTGAGCACGGACCGGTCGAAGCCGCGATCCGCGAGGTCGGACAGCCATTGCTCGAAACCGTCCGACTCTTCGACGTCTATCGTGGCGAGTCGATCGCGCAGGGTCGCAAGAGTCTCGCCTATACGCTGCGCTACCGTGCCTCAGACCGGACGCTGTCCGAGGACGAGGTCACATCGATGCACGCACGTGTCGAGGACGCGCTCCGCTCGCGGTTTGGGGCCGAGGTACGCGGGCGCTAGCCCAGTGGACGTCCTGTCGCGGCTGCAGCCGCTCGACCTCCTGATGGTCGTCGTCTGGGCGGGCATTGTCGGTTGGGGGCTGCAGACCGGCGTCGTGCGCCAGGTGGGCATGCTGATCGGCGTGTACGTCGGCGCGATCGCGGCTGGCTCGCTGTATACCGAGGGCGGGCACGCGATCGCATTGGCCTTCGGACGCGACCTGCTGCCGCGCTTGGAGTTCATTGCCTACGTGGCGATCTTCCTGATCATCTTCGGCCTGACCGGCCTGATGATCTGGCGCGCGTATCCGCTGTCGCGACTGGGGCGTTCGTTTGGTTGGGACAATTTGCTGGGTGCAATGCTGGGCGCGATCTGGGGCACGCTGCTGCTGATCGTGATCGTGACCATCCTGCGCTATTACGCCCTCACGCCCTGGCGAGGTCAGGAGGTAACCCAGCAGAGCATCCTGGGCCAGGTCCAGGGATCGCAGGTCGCGCCCGTGCTGCGCGTGGTTCTGGCGCCGCTATGGAACATCATGACTCCGTGGTTCCCTATGGCCCTGTCGAACTAGCTATAGACACTCCTTATCGCAGCCATTCGGTCCATCAGCTTCCAGTCCCTTCTGACGAGGCGTAGCGTTATAGCTACGAAGCGCTGCGTTCGACGATGCACGCGTGCGCTCGGGGAGCCCAGCCATGAGTCCAAGTGAATTGATGATTCGAACGATCCACTGGGTATGTCCGTGCTGTGGCGAGGTTGCCCGCACGGCGCGGCCGCCACGTGACTGCGTGACCTGTGGCCGGATCGGTTCGTCGTTCGAGCAACAAGCGGCCTCGGTCCCCTCCGACTAACTCCTCGTTTTGGGGGCTGCCTGGCGCGGCGGCATAACTGCCGTCTCGTGCTGCGCCTCGCCGTTGCGTTCATAGCCGCCATCGTTGTCGGCGCGTTCGGGATGCTGGCATTCGTGCCGCGCTTGGCTTCCCCACCGGCCGTGTCCAGGCCTGGTGCCGCGACTGGTTCGCCACGCCGCTCGACGATGCCGCGAGCGCGATGCGCCACGTCCCCGAATGGGGTCAAGACCCGCCGCGCTGCCACCGTGTACTGCGGCACCGAAGATCCCGCGCCGCGCGTGGAATCCGTCCCCGCCTGGACGTTCCTGCAGGTGTGCGCGGCTCGCGACGTGGCGGCGGCTTCGCACTGTGCCGCCGTCAGCCGCGTCGGCATGGTCCGTGCAACGGACGACGCTGATGGCTGGTTCTGACCTGCCGCAGCCTCGGGCCGTCGGCCACGGCACCGACACCGACGAGGAGCGCGCCTGGCCAGGTGGCGCTCAGCCCACCGGCGAGCCGCACGGACAGGACTCCGCTGGCGGCGGCAGAGGCCTCGGACTCGGTCTGACGACGATCGTCGGCGGATTGCTCATCGCCGCGCCGCTGTTGTGGGCGATCACCTATCTCGCGCAGGCGGGCACCGCCGGACTCGGCACCGGCTTCACCTTCCTGGTCGGGGTGGTGCTGCTGTTCTGTCTCGGCGCCGGGGTGGTCCTGCTGCGCGGCCTGTTGCGCACCTGAAGACCTATGCAAGGACGGCCGCCGCGCCCATGTGAGGGCGAACGGCCGTCGGCGTTGTTTTGTTCTAGGCGTCAGGCCGCGCGTCGGGCGCTTGCGTTCTCCTTCAGCGCGGCCTGGACTTCAATCGAGCCGAACTCCGTCTCGAGCGGAATCACCAGGCGCTGGACGTCCAGCGTGCTGAGCAGCGTGCCCTTGCCGACGATCAGCATCGGCGGCGCCAGGTCGGATGGGAAGCCCGCCTCGGCCAGCAGCACCGCTGCGCGACCGGTGACCACGTTGCCAATCTCCGCGATGCCGCTCTGCGCCAGCGCATCGAACTCAGGAAACTGCTGGCCCATCATGACGCCGACCATGCCGCGCGCGGTCGACTCGGCCATCGAGAACAGGACCATGCCGCTAACGCCGCCGGTGACGCCGACGACCGCGGTGACCTCATTGCTGGTATAGGCCGAGCGCTGCAGGCCAATGGTGCCCCGCTGCGGCGCCGCGCCGAGTTCCGACTCCAGCACTTGAGTGGCTGCTTGCAGGAACGGGTTGATGAATTCCGCCTTCATCAGTCGGGCCTCACGCAGCCAACAGCTTCTGGAGTGCGCCGAGCACGCGATCGGGCTGGAACGGCTTGAGTACGAAATCCTTGGCGCCCGCCTTGAGCGCCTCCATCACGATCGCCTGCTGGCCCATCGCGGTGACCATGGCCACGCGCGCATTGGGATCCAGCTTGCGGATCTCCTTGAGGGCGGCGAGGCCGTCCATTTCGGGCATGGTGATGTCCATGAGAACCGCGTCGGGGCGGTGCTCGGCGTATTGCCGAACGGCCTCGGCCCCGTTCTCGGCCTGGACAACCTCATGTCCGTTGTCCTGCAGGAACTTGCAGGCCCGCAGGCGCATGAATGCGGCCTCGTCGACCACCATTAACTTTGCCACGAATTCGTTTCTCCTGGCTGAGGATGTTTATGCGAGCAACCCCACCACTTGCGCCGGCAGGTCTAGGCCCATAATCGGCCGTCGCGACCGGCTGTCTTCACCCCCTACGTGGGGGGAGTGTGCTCGATCGGTACTATTGGCCCCACGTATGGCAGATCACCCAGATACGACTGTGCCCCTGCCCTTGCCCGTTGTGGATGTACGCGGGCTGCGACTCGCATACTCCGACTTCAGCTCGGCCGAGGCGGTCGGCACGATTGTCCTTGTCCACGGCTTGGGCTCGAGCCGCCACATCTGGGATCTGGTCGCGCCGTTGCTTGCTCAGCGCTGCCGAGTCATCGCCCTCGACCAGCGCGGCCACGGCGAAAGCGACAAACCCGACGACGGCTACGACTTCCCGTCGATCGTCGGCGACCTCCTGGGCTTCCTCGACGGCGTAGGAGCTACACAGCCGGTGGTGCTGGTCGGCCACTCGTGGGGCGCCTCGGTCGTGCTCCACTTCGCCGTCGCGCACCACGAGCGCATCGCCGGGCTCGTCCTCGTCGACGGCGGCACGTCCTCGCCCGGCGAGCGCACCACCTGGGACGAGACGCTTGCTCGGCTCACCCCGCCCGATATCGACGGACTGAAATGGACCGATCTGCGCCAGCGCATGTCGGCGCGTAACGGCATGTACGAGGATCCTCGCGTCGAGGCCGTCGGCCGATCGCTCTTCACTTTCGACGCCGAGGGCCGCATTTACCGTCGGCTGAAGATTCCGAATCACTTGCGCATTCTGCGCGCGCTGTGGGAGCAGCGTCCGGCCGAGCTCCTGCCGCGCGTCCACGCGCCGGTGTTGTTGCTGCCGGCGCGTCAGGCCGCCGACGCCGGCGAGTGGTCCGACTCCAAGGCGCGCAGCATCCAGCGCGCGCTCGAGCTGCAACCGACAGCGCGCCTGCGGTGGTTTGAAGACACAGTGCACGACATCCCGCTGCATCGCCCCGACGAGCTCGCCGCCGAGCTCCTCGCGTTCGCCGAGAGCGCCTTCGCGCAATCTTCGTCAAGCCCAAAGGCGTTCGCCGCCGGCGGCGCTGCCCCGGCCGAGGGCGCCGGCTCGTTCGCCGCCTCGCACCACCGCCCCCACTGACCTCCTTTCACGTGTGCAACGTCGTGGGTTAGGCTTCGGGGTCGCATGAATCAGGCGGCAACATGGACGCCGTGGCTGCGCCTGTACAGCACCGCCGCCCGGGCAGTCGTGCCGATCGAGCTCGACCCCGATCGAGCCGTACGCATCTATACCTGTGGCCCGACGGTCTTCCGCTCGGTGCACCTGGGCAACTTGCGCTCGTACCTGCTGGCCGACGCGATCCGTCGCCTGCTGCTCGCCCGAGGCTATCGCGTCCGCCACGTCAAGAACATCACCGACGTCGGCCACATGCGCCAGGAACTGCTCGATCGCGGCGAAGACAAGATGATCGCCGAAGCGCTGCGCGCGGGCGTCACATCGCTCGAGATCGCCGGGCGCTTCACCGACGAATTCCTGCGCGACGAGCAGTGCATCAACATCTTGCCCGCCGACGTCTTCCCGCGCGCCACCCAGCACGTCCCGCGCATGCTCGAGATCACCCAGTCTCTGGTCGAGTCGGGCTTCGCCTACGAGCGCAGCGGCAATGTGTATTTCCGGGTCGAGCGCTTCGCAGGCTACGGCGACCTCGGCGGCTCGCTCGCGCGCGAGGGCCTGCGGCAAGGCGTCCGAGCCGAGGCCGATCCACTCAAAGAGGACCCGCGCGACTTTGCGCTGTGGAAAGCAGCCGAGCCAGGCCGCACCGAGCTGGTATGGCCCAGTCCCTGGGGCCCGGGCTTCCCCGGCTGGCACATCGAGTGCACCGCAATGAGCACCCAGCACCTCGGCGAGCAGGTCGACATCCACACCGGTGGCGTCGACAACATCTTTCCGCACCACGAAGACGAGCGCGCCCAAAGCGAGTCCTTCACGGGCGTCCGACCCTTCGCCCGCACCTGGCTGCACGGTCAGCACCTGCTGGCCGACGGCGTGAAGATGGCCAAGTCGACCGGCAACGCCTATACGCTCGGCGAGCTCCAGGCTCTGGAGTTCGAACCCCTCGCCTTTCGCTACCTGTGCCTGACGGCGCACTACCGCTCGCGGCTGAACTTCACGTTGACCAGCTTGCGCGCCGCGCAGACGGGTCTGCGCCGCCTGCGCGCTCAAGTCGCGCACTGGGGCGCGCCCGCTCCGATGGCCGCACTCAGCCCCGAGGCCTCACCGTGTCGTGACCGCTTTTGGGCCGCGGCCGCCGACGACCTCGGGCTGCCGCGCTGCCTCGCGCTGGTGTGGTCGCTCGCGCGCGGCGCCGGCGCTGAGTTGCCCAATCCGGACAAGGCCGCGCTCGCGCGCGACTTCGATCGCCTGCTCGGACTCGACCTCGGCCAGCCGCCGACGCGGCGCCCCGCGGACCCGTTCCGCACGGCGGTCTCGTCGCCGCGGGCCGTACCGGACGCTGGCTTGGCTGCACCGTCACGTGCGCTCTCGACGGTGATCGTCGTCCAGCCCGACGAGAACCTCGGCGCCGTCGAGCGCTGCGTGCGCAGCGTGCTCGCGCAGCACCATGGAATAGACCTCGAGATCGTCGTGGTCGACGCGACGGGCTCGCCCGAGAAGCACGCCCAACTCGCCCAGCTTGCCCAGCATGCCCACGTCCCAGGCCTGGCCGATCCCGCGCCCCCCGAGAAAGGCCGCAAGGCGGCTGGCGCGGTGGGCCGTGACGGCAACGGCGAGAGCCGCGTGCGGGTGCTGTGGATCGACCACGATCCCGGCGCGGCCGCGGCGCGCAATCTCGGGCTGCGCGCCAGTCGCGGCGCGCTCGTCGCGCTGCTCGACCCGTCGGTCGAACTGGTCGGCGATGCCCTCGGTCCGCTCGCGGCAGCCCTTGGCGATCGGTCCGTCGGGGCCGTCGGCCCGTTTGGCCTGCTCACCTCAGACCTGCGCCACTTCTATGAGCTGGACGCTGTCGGAACGGGTGAGCCGCGTGAGGTCGACGCCCTGCAGAGCTACCTGCTCGTCTTGCGCCGCGCGGACCTCGCGCGCATCGGACCTTTGGACGAGCACTTCCGCTTCTACCGCATACTCGACCTCGACCTCAGCTATACCGTCCGCGACCGGATCGGTCGCGTCGTGTCGCTGGGTCCGCTGCCGATCGCGCGCCACGCCCATGCCCTGTGGGAGGCGCTGAGCGAAGGCGATCGAGAGGAACGCAGCCGCAAGAACTTCGGGCGGTTCCTCAAGCGCTGGGACCACCGACACGACCTGGCTCGTCACGGCGATCCAGCTCACGCCGAGGGCTCGGTCGCCGTGCACGGTTGAAACTCGGCACACCTCTGGCTTGCGCATATTCAGTTAGCCCGGACTGTCGGCCGCGCCGCGGTGGCCCGCGAGCAGTTTCGGGCATCACGCCGCATCCTCCTCGACGCGGCGCTTCTTGCGCCGGCGGTGCTCATTGCGCGCCACTTTGGCGGGCTGTTCTTCGACCGTCACCGGCGTGACGTGGGCCAGACTCCGGTTGATCGCCGCCTCCACTTCCGTGGCCGGACGCCCATACCGCTCCGCCGACGCATTGGCAAGGCTCGCCCGCAGCGCCGCGTCGCTTACCGGCGGCAGGTCGAGGCTGACCGAGAATGTCGGCAAGCGCTCGCCGCCGGACGAGATGCGCGCGTAGCACTGGTGCTCCCCAAGCTCGACCAGGTCCTGCACGTCCATCGCTCCACCCAGCTCTGGCACCAGATAGAGCGCGTCTTCTGCACTACAGTTGAAGGCAAACAGTCCGTCGAGATTGGCGAACACCATGGCCCGCAGATCGTTGCGCTGCTCGCCAGTCATGTGCTGCAGCCGCGCCAGGCTCTGCGTAGCCAGGACCAGGTTCGCACCGTACTTGCTCAGCTCGGCCAGGATGCCTTCGTAATCCACGCCGGGCAGGGTGTGGAACTCGTCGACGAACATACTGATGCCCGGCCGATCCTCGGCCGCCAGTCGCGCCTGATCGGCGACCGACAGCGCGACCAGGTTGAGCAGTGTGCTGCCCAGCAGCGCCGACGCATTTTCGCCCAGCGTGCCTCGGGCGGTATTGACCACGACCACTGCGCCGTCGCGCAGCCAGGCCGCCGGATCGATCGTCGACGCGGGCTGGCCGACGATCATTCGCGCCACCGTGCTGCCCTCAAATCTATGAACTTTGGTCAGCACCGGATTGATGATCTCGGCTTGGAATCGTCGCTCCAGTGGATCGAAGTACGTTGCCCACCAGCGGTGCACGACCGGATCGCCGACGTGTGCGAGGACCGACTGACGGAACTGATCCACGCGCAGCAGAGTCGACACGTCGAGCAGCGTGTACTGCTCGGCGCGGCCGCGTTCACCATCGTCCGCGCAGCGGCGGGCATTCGCCTCGAACAGGCTGAGCAGGGCAAAGCGGAATATGTCTTCCATGCGCGGACCCCAGAACCGGTCACCCCATTCACGCTGAAAGACCGTCAGCGCGTTGTTGACGGCAGTGTCACGCTGCCAGCCCAGGCCGGCGTCCAGCACGTTCAACCCGACCGGTCGCTTCGTGTCGCCGAGATTCAGGTAGATGACATCCGCTCGACGCGCCGGCGGTACCAATCCAAGCGCGGCTGCGGCGAGATCCTGGTGCGGATCGACCAGCATCACCGCTCGGCGCGACGCTAGCATCGCGTGCTGCGCCAGGCGCAGCATAAGCGTCGATTTGCCGCGGCGCGTCTTGGCCACCAGCAGCAAGTGCCGCCGCAACACGTCGTCCGGTATCTCGACCGGCACGCTGCGCCCGTGCTGCTGCGACGCTCCGATGCGGCAGCCGCCCATGACCGCGCTCGGCTGCGGCAGCCACCGCCGCGCGGTCGTGCGCTCGAGCAGCGCGACGTCCGCCTCAGCGTGCGGCAAGTGCCACAGGCCGGCCAGCTCACGCGTGGTCAAAATCGAGCGCGCCCGACGCCGGGCGATCGGCAGCGGGTCGCGCAGCCGCGACCGCTCGCATACCAGCGAACGCACTCGAAAGCCATTCCCCGCCGCCAGGTTGTAGTGGCGGAACGCCGCACTCAGCCGATCCAGACGACGTTGCACCGCCTGCGCATCGGCCATGCCCGGCGCGATCACCGACAACCGCAGCTCGCAGCGAAACGCGATACGGCTCACCTTCTCGCCCACCAGCTCCATGTCGTAGAGCGTCGGCCGCAACACGCGGCGCACGGCCACGACGCCGAGCACAACGACCATAGGCGTCAGCGCCAGCCGGAGTAATCCGAACCACTGCCCACGCTGGTACCAGTCGTACGCCTGCAGCCCAAGCGCCGCGAGGCCGAGCAGCACGACGAGCAACACGATGCTGGGCATCGACGACTCGCTCGGCCGCGGTACGCGCTCGCCGACCAGTGGATGCTGGACGGCGAGGCGTACATGCTCGCGGCACCAATCATCCGGCGACGGCTCCAGGACCAGCTGGCTCACAGCACGCCATCCCGCAGGCAGGTCGCCCAGCGCGCCGAGGATGCCCAGCACGGGATCCGCCTGGGCCGTGTGACCAGGGTCGATCTCGGAGTCCGTAAACGTGCGAATCGGCAAGTACTCGGGATTGCGCAGCTCGAGCGTGCAAGTTCTGACCTGCTCGTCGTCACCGATGCGTGCTGGATCGCCGTTGGCGTCCACAGCGCGCAGCGCCGCCTGCGGGTACGCTGCACCAATCTGTCCCTCGAGGTGCTGGCGCATGCCATCAGCCGCAGTCCGCATCAGGAAACGTCGCGTCTGGTGATCGGCCGCGATCTCGAGCGCGAATGGCTCCGGTACGGACACCGTGGCCAGCATGTTTTCGGCCGAGGTCAGACTGGCCAGGTTCGTGCGCGGCGTGACGACCTCCACGAGCCGCGGCTCGACAGGTGCCGGCGGAGTCCGTCGCTCAACCTTCACGCGCATGCGCTACTCCGTTCGGCGAGGACGCAGCCGCCAGGGCCGCCATCTCAGCGAGCTCGCGTGGTGCGGTCGTGGCCAAGCGATGCTCGGCCGGACTCGCCTCGACCGTGATGCCCAGGCGTACGCCGCGCGCAAACAGCAAACCCTCGCCCTTGTGCGCCCCGAGCAGGTATTGACGCTCCTCGTCCGACAGCTGGAACGCATCCGCGACGACCTCGACCGTGGTGGAGTCTTGCTTCAACAGCAGCTTCATCGCCGCGTTGACCAGCACCGCACGGCCGTGCGCGGAACCAAGGAAATCGGCCACATCCTGAGTGATGGTCACGACACCCAGGTAGTACTTGCGCGCGCGGCGCGCCATGCCTGAGATAAATGCTGCACCCTCCGGATAGCGCAGCAGCGACCAGGCTTCGTCGATGACGAGCAGCCGCGGTCGACGCTCACGGCGGACCCGATTCCAGACGAAGCTGGCGATGAGATGTGTCGCCAGCGGACGCAGCTCCTCCTCGAGCTGCTGAATGTTGAACACGACCAGGCGTCGATTGAGCTCGACATTGGTCTGTCCGGCGAACAGCCCGGCGCCCAGCGAGCCGCTCACGTAGCGCGCCAAGCGCGCCGCGAGCGACGCGGCTGGCGCACTCGACAGCTCTACCAGTACGCCAAGCAGATCGCGCAGCACCGGCGGCGGACGGTCGTGCGTCAGTGGATCGCGCGTGATACCGGCCCGCTCGTATGTCGCGTACACCGCATCGTCCAGCACGGCCCGCTCGAGCCGGTCGAGACTCCTGCCCGGCTCGGCGAGCATGATGTCGAGCAAACCAAGCACGCTGGTCACGTGTTCGGCCAGGATGTCGATGCCTTGTTCCGTCGCATCGGCAGGCGGCAGATCGAACGGATTCAGGCGATGGCTGGACGTGCTGGCCAGGCGGATGTACTGCCCGCCCGTGGCATCGCACACGGCGCGGTATTCATTTTCCGGATCGACGATCAGGAAATCGACGCCGGCCAGCAGATTTCGCAACGCCATGAGCTTCACGAAGAAGCTCTTGCCGGCGCCGGCGACTGCGAAGACCGCCAGATTCGCGTTCTCCAGGCTGGAGTCGAACGGATCGACAATGACCGGCGTGCGCGCGCGCGTCGCCACGCCGTACAGGACTCCGCGCTCCATCGACAGCGTGCTCGACGTGAAGGGAAACGTGGTCACCAGCGAGCTCGTGTCGAGGTTCCGGTAGACCAGCAGCTCATCGGTCGCTTGGGGCAGGCAGGCGCGGAACCCACGTTCCTGCTCGAGAATCGCAACACGCGACTGCGCCAGCATGCCGTCGAGCGTGCTTTCCACTCTGCGCGTCAGATCGTCCAGAGCGCGTGGCGCGCTCGCCCGCAGCAGCAAGTACAGGCTCACGGAAAAGACGCGTTCCTCGCCACGCTGCAATGCGTCGCGCAGCCGCTCGGCGTCCTCGAAGGCCACCTCGCGTTCGGGGTCGGCCAAGCGCCCGCTGCGGACGTCGACCAGGCGCGAAGATTGGAGTTGCACCAGCTTGTGGCCCAGCAGCTTGACCACGCTCGCCGTCTCGAGCGGATGGATGTGCAGGCTCAGCTCGATGGGATGGTCGAACTCGATCAGCGGACTGAGCCAGCCTGGCCCGACCGTGCGCGGGTAGCCGATCACCGCCAGCACACGCGCGTACTGATACTCGAGGCGCAGGTGGTCCCGGGCAACCTCAATCGCCGCCGGCGCGACCAGGTCGGCAAGTGACCGAGTTCCGAGCGCAAAGCGCCGCTCCTCGACAGACAACGGCTCGACGCTGGCCGTGGGTCTCCTGCGCTGTAGACGTAGCACTCGCCTACTCCGTCGCAACCAGGCCGATGCGCGTAGAGCGTCGCACGGCGAGTGAGGTGTAGTCGTCCAGGCGCTGACGGAAGCGCTGGACGCGGCCACGTTCGGGCGACCAGCACGCCAAGAAAAGTTGCGCAAGCTCGAGGTCCGACAGCCGGCGCACGTGCAGGTCGCACCGCGCTAGCTGGTGCGCGACCTCGTCACAGCGATGGGCGAGCTGTCGCTCGGCCGCCTCGGCATCTGCGGATGCGGTCTGAGCTGCCCATGGCCCCGACCAGCGCGGCCAGCGCGCGCGGTGTGCGGACTCCGCGGGTACCACCACGTAGAAGCGCCGTTCGAGGAGCGTCCGCTGCCGCGCGAGACTCTGAATGAACGCCGCGTGATCGTGCGCCAGACTGGCCAGCGCACCCGTCGACGATTGGCGCGCGCGCTCCTCCAGCACCGTCACGTAACGCACCAGGTCGACCGGCGCAGAGCGCACGACGATCTGCACCGGAAAGCTCAGCGCGTTGAGGAAGGCGCCGAACCCGGCCAGGATCGCCTCCTGGCGCTGGTCGATATGGAGCAAGCTCGTGCCGCTATTGACCTCCAGCACCGCGCGATACGCGCCGCCTGAAAGACGCATAACGTCGTGCTCGATGGCGCCGAGCCCGAGCCGCAGCGTTTGCACCGAGGCCCGGCTCACGTGCGGCTCTCCTCGTTGGCCCAGACCAGGTTCGGCGCCAGCTCCTGCCAGGCGGCGCCGGCTGGCCGCCAGTCCGCGGGGTCTGGTTCGCGCGGCTGCCAGCAGCTGCTGCGCGGCGATGCCGCGTAGAGCAGGCCGGCCAGCAGCCACTCCTCGAGTGGGCGGCCGAAAGGCCGCAGCAGCGCCAGGGCGACGGCCAGCAGCACACACACGCCGGAGAGGGCGACGCGCAGCGCCGACGGAGCGTCGACGGCCTGCTCCCACCATCCGTACGCCGTCGAGCAGCCGACCAGGACATACAGGAACTGACGCATGGTCAGGCCGAATACCAGCTTGTCCTCGACATTGAGGTGCGTGGGGATCTCGTGCTGGCGCAAGCTCATGGCCGAGGTGAACCTGGAATGGCGTTGGTCACGAGGCCAGCCAGTGTGCTTGCCAGGAGGACGATGGCCAGTCCACCGACCGCGGCGAACGCCGCGTCTTTGGCACTCTCCATACGGCGCGGGCTTCCCCCGGCGGTCATGTACAGAAACCCTGCCCAGGCCAGGAACAGGCCCGCGGCGGTGACGCCTACATTCCTGGCAACCTCCAGCAGGTCCCTGAATAAATGGACGACATTAGTCGCATCAGACGGCACGGGGTGTACCTCCGCAAATGATGAGAGCGTGCTCATTGGCGCACCACGCGGCGACCGCCGGCAAAGTGCGCGCCCCAGAAGCCTGAGAACACGGGTTGGATCGACACGACTTGACCCGTCGTCGGCGCGTTGATCTGCTCGCCGCCACCGACATAGATGCCGACATGCGTGATCCAGTCATGCGGGTCGGCATACGTGCGCGCGAAGAACACCAGGTCACCTGCCTGCAGCTGGTCGCGCGCAACCGGCACCGTCGCGTCGTACTGCAGCTGCGCAGTGCGCGGCAGCACGATGCCGAGCTGGCGAAACACGAGTTGAACCAGACCCGAACAGTCGAGTCCGATGGCCGGATTCGAGCCACCGAATACGTACGGCACGCCCAGATAGCGCCGCGCAACGTCAACTGGTCCGGCGCCCAGCGGGGCTGGCGGCGCAGCCAGCGCAGGCGGCGCGAAGCTCGGCGCCCGCTCGGCCGGACCTGGACCCGCGATATTCGACGGGTCCGGCAGCACGGCGTGGATGAGCACGAGCGGCACCGCGCCCGCCAGCAACAGTGCGAGCAGGACGGCGACGGCGATACCCGCGCACAGGCGCGCCAGCTCGCGCGCACCGTCGTCGAGGACCGAGGCTAGATCGAATTGGCCCATCGCTCAGCCCCTGCCATTCCCTTTGACGCTGCTGGAGCGGGATCCGCCGAGAAACGACACGAGCTGGCGCGACGCAACGGCGCGCACCGGTCCCCAGCTATCGGCGCCCATCGATGGGTAGCCGGGCATCAGACGCGGCACCTGTCGCGCGAGCTGCAGGACGGCAACACCGAGCAGCAGCGTCGCGAACCACTGTTGTCCGCCGCCGAGCGGATTCTGCGCGACCGACGGCAGCAGTGTGGCCAGGTGCTGCATCAGCTCGGTTCCGAGCTGCAGCACCGCGACCTGCACGAACTGCACGAAGACCGTGCCGAAGAACGTCGTGAACCACAGGCGAGCCCAGGCTTGCGTCTGGGGCAAGATCCAGCACAGCAGTCCAAGTGGCGCCACGATCAGCAACGCATCGACCAACGCCAGGCGCATCAGCATCTGCCCGATGAGCAGTAGCCCCATCACCAGGTAAATGGCGATCGCGATCAAGTTGAGCAGGACGCCACCAGCGTCGATGTCGAGCATCGTTCGCCAGCCGGGCATCAATCCCGCGCCGATGGCCGCGCACAGCCCGTTGTTCACGTCAATCGCAAACCGCCCCCAATCCAGGCTCGTGTTGACCAGCACGCCACCCACGAGCAGCCGCGGCACAAGCTCGAGCGCACCGTGGTACGGCGCCCGTGTGTGCGGGTTGACGATCAGATTGAGGCCGCCAAACGCGGCGGCGACGGCCAGACCCACATTCGCGACACCGCGCAACTGGCCCTGCAGCCGGCGCACGATCCCGCTCTGATAGGACAGCTCCGGCGGTGTGCGGTTGATGACATTGCCGTCATCGCTGAGCAAGCTACCGAGCGCGCTCGCCAGGTCGTTCGTCGTCCTACTGCCCACATTGACCAGGGCCGCGTTGAACGCCCAGGTGATGACGCGGCCAGGGTCGGTCAAGATCTCGCCGGGCGTGGGTGGCGCGGCGGGTGGCTCGGCCTGCGCATGAACGGATCCGGCCGATACCGCCAGGGTCACCAATGCCAGCCCCAGTGCGGCGGGGAGGGTCTTTCGCCAGGTCACGGTCGATCCTCGAGTCCAAGTCGAACAAGCCAGAACTCGACGTCGCCCGCAACGCGCTTGGCGATGAGCACTCGGCCCTGCGCGAGATCCCATTCGGCCGCGACGAGCGCGCCGATCTTGAGCGGTACGTCCACCAATCGCTGCGCGCTCGCGCTCGAACCGGGCAGGTCAATCGCCAGCGTTCCATCGCGCGTGCGCGTCAACGCAACGAGCTGACCGTCCTCGCGCTCCGTCGCCAGCAGCGTGTCCGCCTCGGCTAGCAGCCGCGGTGCCTGCGCAGTCCGGTCCATGACGTAGATGCCCCATCGGGCAGCGGGTTGGAACCAGGTAGCGGGCGCCGCCAAGGCGTGCGGATTCGGCGCCGCGAACAGCGCGCGCTGTCCATCGACGCTCCATGTCAGCGGCGGGTACACCAGCGGCGTGCCCTCGACCGGCTCGAGGTCCGCCAGGTAGCGGAGCTCACCGTCGAGCTCGAGCACACACAACGCGGTCAATGCGCCTGCGTGCGCCAATAGCGCCACGCGCTGCCCGTCGGGGTTCCAGACAAACGCACCGGGCACGATCTGGCTCGGCAGATTGAGCAGCAGTCGGACGACGCCCGAGAGCGGGTCGACCAGCCAGAGTCGTGTGCGGACTCCACCCGCCGTCAGCTCCTGCGCGGTGCTGGCGAGCAGCCTTCGGCTATCGGGCGCCCAGCTCACGTCGAGCACCGCCTCGCCGCTCGGCGCATGCCACAGCGCGACGGGTGCCGCCGCGGGCGCACCCGAGGCTGCCAGCCACACGACCTGGTTGCGGATGACCGACCCCGGCCAGACTGGTCCGACCTTGCGCCCGGCATAGGCGACGTGGCTTCCGTCCGGTGCCAGGTTCGGCCGCGCCCCGATCGCGCCCGCTACGAGCAGCTCGGGCACGCCCGAGACCGGATCGAACCGCCACGCTTGCAGCTCTTGATCGGGCGTCAGACTCACACCCAGGCTGACGTTGCCGTCGGGCGTCAAATGCGCGTCCGACAGCGTCGCGCCAGGAACCGGTGAGCGCAGTCGACTGACCAGCGGCTGACGCCGCCATAGCAGCGCCTCGAAGCTCGAATCGTCGGCGCCGACGTCGAGGCTATAGAGCGCGCTGGCGACGTCGCCGGCTTTCAACTCCAATGCGTGGCGGCCGGCCGCGATGGTCAGTGCCGCAGGTGTGTGGCCGACGCTGCGGCCGTCTACCGAGATCTCCGCGCCCGCTGGGCGCGAACGGATGGCGACGGTCGGTGCGGCGCTGGTAGCCAGCGCCTCGGCCCGCGAGGCACTGGCTACCGCGACCAAGATCCCGACCGACACGGCCAGGAGCGCTACCGCAGCCGACCATAGCCATCGACGACGCAGCAACGCTCGAAGCTCGGTACGGCTTGGCGGCTCGAAGACGATGGTGATTGGCAGCTCCACGGGGTCCTCCGCAGTCGGTCGGGATGACCCAGCATGCCTCGGGCACCGTCACGCGACCCGTCATGGGAACGCCAAAAAGCGTCACGCGAAGCGTCATTTGTGCGTCACAAAAATGGCCAAACCGTCACGGGAGCTCCGTGAACCGTCACGCGACACGCGAAAAGCGTCACGTGCCTAGCCCATCGCGAAGCCGGAGATCGTCCAGATGTGCCCTGGCTGCCATGCCACGGACGCGCCGAGCAGCATCCGCGGCAGCCGCCGCAACTCCACGAATCCGATGCTGCGCACGTAGTCCATGGCCGCGGTGTTGGCGTCGGGAATCGTGAACTGCAGGTCGGTGGTCAGTGCGTTGGTGCGCAGTGTCTCGATCAGCAGCGCTCCATCGATCGCGTCCGCGGCGATCGCCGGACCCAGGCCCCATGGTGTGCGCAGCGCAAAGCCGCGAACGGTGCCCGCGTCATCGATGACCCAGCCTTCGGCGACCGCGCGCATGATGTGCGAGCGATCTTCGTCCGTCGCCGCATGATCAAGTGCGCACACCGCGTCCAGATCGTCGGCGCGCAACCGTCGCACGCGGCGGTCGACCAGCGGTTCGACTCGGCTCTGACCGCCGAACACGACATAGTGACCAGCGGATCGAAAGCCCAAGCGCTCGTAGATCGGGCGCCCGAGCTCAGTCGCCGCGAGCAGAAAGCTGCGACATCCGAAATTCTCGAGGCAGCGCAGCGTGGCGCGCGTGAGCTCGGCACCGAGTCCGCGGCCGCGCCAGCTCGGTGCGACAAATACCAGGCCAACCCAGCCCACACGACCACTCTGCGTGGCGACGGCGGTACCAACGATGGCGCCCTCGGACTCGGCGACGAGCGGCTGCCCCTGGGCGTGACCGACATAGAATTGGAGGGACGCGCGCCGGTCGCCCCAGCCGCCGTTGCGAATCGCGGTGATGGCCGCTTCGAGGTCATCGCGCACCATCGGACGGATCCGAGCTACGAGCCGTTCAGCCAAACCCGCGCGTCGGCTCCCAGCGGATCATCGGCGCAATGGTAGCTCCGGCGCCGTTGACAGCCCGACTATGCTGGTCAACGAGGACGGGCGTGTTCGCTCGGTTAGCTGGGATAGTCACGTGCGCAGCCGTACTGAGCGGGTGCGCGCTCATCCCGCCCGAGTCGCCGGCGCGTCCGGCCGTACGAACCAGCGTGTCGCAGATCGCCTACATCGGTTCAGACGACCACGTCTACGTCGCGGAAGCAGACGGATCTGGCGCGCGACAGATTAGCCAACATGTCAGCGGACTCTCGAGTAGTGAGGGCTGGACTTTCCGTTGGCCGACGTACAGCCCAGATGGACGGCGGCTCGCCTTCGCTGGCTACCGCTCTCGATCGGGCGCGCTGCTGTCGGCGGCGGTGCTGTCTGGCGATGCTGACCAGACCTCGTCCTCGACACTCCTGGAGTCGAGCGACCTGGCGCCGATCTACCTGTACTGGTCGCCTGACAATCGCCACGTCGCGGCGCTCCTGCAACATGGGCGCACGCTCGAGCTGCACCTGCTCGACAGCGGTGGCGCTGAGCCGCCGCGCCTGGTCGCGTCTGGTCAACCGCTGTACTGGTCGTGGGCACGCGACGGCAAGACGCTCGCGGTGCACATCGGCGGTGACGGTCAAAGCGGCGATGCCTGGGTCGGACTGTTGCACCTGGAACAAGGCACCGCGAGTCAGGAACGCTTTGCGGATCCGCCAGGTGGTTTCCGTGCGCCGGCCTGGTCGCCGAGCGGAGACAAGCTCGCGTACGTGGCGCTGGGCGGCGGATCATCGCTGCTCAGCGTGCGCGACGCTGCGGGCCAGATCGTGCGCGTTGCCTCGAGTCAGACCGACGTCGCGTTCAACTGGTCGCCGGCCGGTGACTGGCTGGCGTTCGCGTTCGCGTCCGACGACTCGCCGGCGATCTACGACGGCGTCGAAATCGCGCGCGCGGATGGCTCTGAGCGACACCGTTTGACCCAGGAACCACAAGTCGGTTTCTTTTGGGCGCCGGATGGCAAGCGACTGGCGCTCCTGGGCCTCGATACCAGTGCGCGTGCGCTGGCATGGTCGACGATTCAAGTCGATGGCAAGGGCCGGCGGACGCTCGCGTCGTTCGCGCCATCCAGCGACTTTGCGTTCCAGCTGCCGTTCTTCGACCAGTACGCACAGTCGATCAGCATCTGGTCGCCGGATTCGCGTCGCCTGGTCTATGGCTCCGATGGCGGCGCAGAGCGGCGCAACGGCGAGTCATCCGGCGAACGCGTGATGGTGCTGGACGTGGACGGACCATCGCCACCCGCCACGGCCGCGGCCGGCGGGGTGGCGGTGTGGGCGCCGCCGCGCAGTCGTTAGATCGCGGAAGGCACGGGCTCGGGCAGATCAATCTGCGCGAGTAATCGCTCGTACTCCAGCTGTGTCTCGCGACTGGGCTGGCACACCTCACCGAGCGGTTCTTCGTCGTTCCGCAGTGCCAGCTCGCGCAGGGTTGCGCGCATGCGGTGTTCTTCGGCGACCAACGCCTGGCGATCGCGACGCGCGAAGTGGAGACGGAACAGTGCACGCCAGACACGCTCGTCGCCAGGGTCCAGCTCAGTCAACTCGTAGTACGTCTCGAGGCTGGCGACCGCGTCGCCGCCATCCGCATACAGATCGGCGAGCGTGAGTGTCGCGTGTTGAAAGAGCCGCCGGAAGTGCTCGCGCAGGGTGACACCGCTGTCGTCGCGCTCATCCGCCCAGGCGTAGCGTCGTGCGTCGGGCCCACGCAGCAGATCGGCCGTGTAGAGTGCGCGCGCACGCTCGAGCAACGGAATACTGTGCGCATTGGACAGGATGCGCGCCATGCGCGTCAGCTCCAGGAACTCCTGCGCGTCGCTGTAGATCACGTTTCGATCGAGGAAGAAGGCACCGTTGCGCTCGGTGCAGATACCGTCCTCTTCGGGCGCACCGGCAACCTTGGCGAAGACACCGCGCAACCGATAACGCATCTGGCGCACGCGATGCGTCACGTCGAAGCCCGCGTCGTCCGGCCACAGCGCCTGAATCGCGGGCTCGCGCGCCACACCCTCGATCGGGTGACACGCGAGAAACAGCAGCATCTCCCAGGGTTTGGCGTCTCCCCGCGACATGCGCGGCCATACCAGCTGACCGACGCACAGGACGCGCGGCGCGCCGAAGCAACTGACGTGAATGGGCGCGTGTGGATTGACCAGGAGCCGCGCCTCGATCGTCGGTGGCGTGCTGTTGGTGGCGGGTTCGTCGACCGAGGAATCCGGGGGGTTTGGATCCGCCTCGACAGGGGTTGATACTTCGTCCGTGGCTGGTGACGTTTGGGCGATGGAGGTGTGCGGTGCATCGACTGCGGCCTCGGGCGGCTCGGGCGCATCGAGAGGAAGGGTGTCTGTGAGGGCCGTGGCCGGCGCGAGGTCGAGTGGCGGAGTCGGCGTCGCCAGATAGGCGGAGCGCATGACGCGCACGAGCCGCTCGAGATGCTCCGACGTGACCTGGTAACCGTAGAGCTCGACGGCCTCGCGCTCGTCGAGGCGCAAGAGCAGCCGGCCGCCGCCGCCAAGATACGCCGCGTCGGCGCCGCCCAACAGCGCGACGCTGTGCTCCTCCACGTCGAGGTGGAGCACCATGCGCGTGGAAAAGCACGATTGCAGCGGGCTTTCGGCCGCGGCGGCCGGATCGGTGGAGCTCGCGACGATCCGCACGCCGCAGGCGGCAGCTCCGCTCACCAGCAGCTGCAGCTCGGTCGCCCATTCGCCGAGGCAGGTGAGCTCGGGCACGACGATGGCGAGCTCCGGCCACGTGCCGCCGAGCGAGCGCTGCTCGAGCTCAGCGCGCAGCCGCGCAACGAGACCGGCGAGCGCGTCTTCGGTTGCTGGATCGACGAGCGCGTCGAGATGGGGCAGGTTCGCAACCGGGGGCGGCAGCGTGCGCGCATCGCCGACCAACCAGAGCCGCAACTCTTCGGGCGAACGGCGCGCCGTGACGGTTGCGAGCACGCTCGTCAGGATGGTGTCGGCGCCATGCCCGGGCAGGCCGACCACGAGCAGGTGCCCGATCGCGGACCAGGCGACCGAGTAGACCTGGCGGTCGTACAGCACGCCCAACGGCACGAACCACGGCGAATTGGCCGAATTGGCACTGGCGGGCGGCAATGGCTGACCTTTGCGCGGAGGCGTCAGGCGCACATGGACATCCTGATCGGTCGACAGCCACGCGGTGCACTCGACTTGCAACCGCTCGGCGAAGACCGGCGCCAGGTCGATCAAGATCGCTTGTTCGGCCAATCCGGCGGCGACGGTCAGTGTTGTGCACGAACGCCCATAGCGGATCGCGACGACCTGGACGTTGTCGAGATGGTATTCGTCCACGACCTGCGCGAATCGGCTGACGAGCGCGAATACCGGGTCCGTGTGGACGCCCTGCAGCTGGCGCGCCAGGTCGTTCGCCAGCTCCGCCTCCGCGTACCCGCCCTCGACCACGATCTCGGTTTCGGCCTCCGTGGGCAGCGGGCGCAGGCGGCGTGCGCGACTGATGCCGAGCGCCGCCAGGCCAGCTGCCGCTGCGAGACCCACGACGCCCAGGAGTGGATCGACCGCCAGTGTGTCTGATGCTGGTGCTGGATCCGGGTCGGCGAGCACGGGTTCGGGCACGGGTTCGGGCGTCGGTTCGTCGAGCTCGATGCGCACCAATGGGTTAATATCGCGCACCAGCGGCGGCATCGAGTCCACGGCGGGTTCAGCTTCGACCGGAGATTGCATCGGTTCCGAGGGCAGCGGCGGCAGTTCGTCCGGTGCGGCTGGGACGACCGCGGCAGCGACCAGCATTGGCGCATCGGCATCGTCGGCGGAGTCGGGCTGGTCAATGGCGGCAGCGGGCTGGTCGGTGAGGCTCTCGGCCGCGTTTTCGGGGAGGCGTAAGCGCAGCCCGGGCCAGATGAGGTCCGGATTGTCCAGGGCGCGCGCGCCGCCAACTGTAGTGACGCCGCGATTCAGCTCGTACAGCTCCGACCAGCGCTCGCGCGCCCCAAGTACCTGTGCTGCGATCGACGACAGCGAGTCACCCGGCTGGACCGTGAACCAGCGCGCGCCATCCGCCGCGTCGACCCACGCGGTCGGCTCTGGCACGTCGAGGATCCAGCCCGGATGGATGATGCCCTGCGCGGTGAACTCCGCGCCGTCGGGCATGCGTCGGCCCACATTGGCCTTGACCAGCCGGCGATAGTCTGCGCCGGAGCCGTACGCGCTTTCCGCGATCGACCACAACGTGTCGCCAGGGCGTACGAGATACGCACTGGCCGGTAGTTGGGCACGGTCCACTTCGGCGGCGCGACCATTCAGGTCGATGGCCAGCACCTGCTGCGTTGCCGGCAGTGGCGCCGCCGCCACAGGCACGGCGCGACTGAGCACCTGCACCGCGAACGCCGCGGCCACCGCGCGCCGCGCCAGCGGCAGCGTCACCAGATTGGCCATGCGCCGCAGGCCGCGCACCCAGGTCGCGCCGCGCGCTGCACCCTCCAGCGCGACGAGCGCGAGCTCCAGCGCGAGTGAGGCAACGATCCACAGCCACACCAGCCAGGCAACGCTGACCAGGACGTAGGCCACGATCTCGAGTGGCAGCGCGGCTCGGCCCAGCAGCGACCCGAGTTGGCTTGGACCCGGCATGCTGTCCGGCAAATGCGGTCCGCCGGCGACCTGACGCAAACCATAACCGGCCGCGAGCATGAGCGCGCCGAAGCCGAGCAAACGAAGACGATTGCGGGTGGGTTCGGCTGCGCCGGCTTCGACTTCGGAGGTCACGGGTCAAGTACTCCTCTCATGAGCGTGGAGTCATTGGGTAGGGGCGCGAATGCCGTGCTGCGCGGCGGCGTCCGCGGTCGCGCCAATGGCGACCTGGTCCACACCGACGATGCGCATGAACGCAGTCGGCACGCTGCCTTCAACCGTCACGCGCACGCGGGTGCGCGTTACCTCGATGCGCGCCTCAGGCGGACTCCACCACGGCAGCGCACGATTGAGCCCATCCGCCAGGTACGCATTGCTCGCCGTGCGAGCAAGCGCGATGTCGACTTGCACGTCGCTGCCGCCGCTGACGCGCATCAGCTCCATGTCGAGTCGAGTTGCACCGGCACGCGCGGCGCCATCGACGGTGCTCTGCAGCAGGCGCCGCTGCGTCAGCAACAGCGCGCCGTCGATTGCCAGGCCGGCCATCGCCACAAAGGTGGGCAACGCCACCGCGAGAAACGCCAGCGCCTGGGCGCGCTGCGCGGTTCGGGTCATCGCCCTGCGTCCAAGGCTCGACGAATCCCGGCGCGGAAGGGGTCGACCCACTCGGTGTGCTCCGCGCGGAGCGACATCGGCGGCGCCCAGCCCACAATGGGCAGGTCGCTCAGATCGACGACATAGCGCGCAACAGCCACGACTCGGCCGTCGGCTCCAATGAACGCGGACGCATCCGAGTCAACATCGAGCGCCGCTGCGTCAAGCCCGAGGCCTGGCGTCACCTCAGTAATTCGCGCGTGCATGCGCACCAACGCGTCCTGCGGATCTCGACCCAGCGCGCCGGCGCGGGCGACTTCGTGCGCGATCGTCACCAGCGCCGAATGCGCCTGGACGATACGGCTCAGGGCGAGGATGCCGAACACTAGCGCCAGGAGCACGGGCAGCACGAGGGCGAGCTCGACAACCGCTTGGGCGCTACGCGCCAGTTTCAGCCCGATCAGCCGCTCCTGCAGCAACGCCGCGGTGATGTCGATAATCTCGTCGGCCTGCAGGGCGCGTCGCGGCTGGTGCGCGCAGATACGCTGACTGGTGTCCTGGAGGCGCACAGCGGGAATGGCGCTGTGCTCGGTATCCAGCTCCGTGGCCGGATGCGGGAACACGACGAGTCCCTCGATCCACAGCGGCGTGCCGCGGAACAGATGCGGCAGCCGGCGGCGCAGGCACTCGCGGACTGCATAGATGTTGCGCTGGACTTGCGCGGCGGGGTCGCCGATATACGCGCCGTACGGTGTGCCCGCTCGCCCGACCTTGGTGCGCCGCCAGGTGCCGTCCGGATCGCACACGATATAGCCGGCCATCGTCTTCGTTTCGAGCAGAAAGACTCCGCTCGGTCCGACGACGAGGTGGTCGATGTCGCCGGCCGAATGCGGCAGCGTCAGTCCATTCAGGAGGGCGTACGTTTCAGGCAACTCCGCTGCCAGCGCGGCCCGGACCTGGTGCTCGCCGGAGCGGCCCATGTGCTGCTGGGCTTCGCGATCGCTATCAGACTCCCGAGATTGGCGCCTGCGCCAGCGGCGCGCTGGGCGGTTGCTCAGCCAGAGCACGCCCAGGAGGGCTACGGCAACGAACAGGGCCGGACCGAGTGCGGCCCGCGTCCCAACCGGCACGACCAGCGCCAGACCGCCGACAACCATCAACAGCCAGCCCAGGCGGGCACGTCGCCCAAGCGCTGCGAACAAGCCGAGCACCGCCAGCGCCCCGAGCATTGCGCTCACCCAGCCCACGGGTGGATCGGCCGCGCCAGCCAGCGGTACCAGCACCACGCTGGCGGCGATCGCCCATCTCACACCGCGTCCGGTGCGACTGCGTTCGCGTGCCCTGTCCATGAGACGCGGCGCGGCGAGGCCACAGTCGAACACGCGCGTCGTCACGGCGCACCACCATTCGGTCGAAAGCGCTCTCGACTGGCACTGGCGCGCACATGAATCGGCAAGCCGCCGGTCAGTGGAATCGGCACGATCGGGCTCAGCGCGGTGTCGATCGTGAACTCGACCACATCCATGTCGAGCCGGGCGTGCGTCTCGAGCGGTGCCACCATCGTGCCCAGACCGGTCCGTGCGAGCTCGGCGACGCGCGCGTAGCCATCGTCCAGTCCGCGGCCATCTTCAGCCGCCAGTCGCGCGCCCTCCTGCGCCGCGGACAGCACCACGTCGCGCGCGTGCGCATACAGCGCGACCTGCAGCACGCCCAGCGAGAGGGTGATGAGCAGCGGGAAAACGAGCGCGGCTTCAACCAGCGCCTGGCTTGGCCAGCCGCGTGCGCGGGACGTAGACGGCATGATCAGTCCTAGTGCCTGGCCGCGCTCCGCAGCGTGGCGCTGATGTTGTTGAACACCCCCGTGATTTCGGTACTCATCGCCGACAGCGCAACAGCACCGGCGATGACGATCAGCGCGCCCACGAGCGCGTACTCCACGGTGGATTGGCCACGGATGCGGCGGCTAAACCGCGCGAGCAGCTCCTGCCCGCCGACCGTGTCCTCCATCAACGCGAACCAGTACATTGCATGTTCCCCCGTTCGGAGAGAATGTCCCTAGCCACCCAGACGCGTCAGCTCGGCGGCCGCGGGCACGAGCACCACGACGAAGAGTGCGGGCAAGATCAAGAGCGCGACCGGCAGCAGCATGCGCACCGTCGCTTTGCCGCCCTCTTCGACCACATGCAGCCGCTGCTGTTCGCGCAGCGTCTGCGCTTGAGCCGCCAGCGCCTGTGCCAGCGGCAATCCCTGTTCATAGGCCGCGCCCATGCGACCGATCACGCGTTCAAACTCCGGCAATCCCAGCCGCTCGGCCATCGCCTCAAGGGCATCGTCGAGGCTGCGGCGCTGGCCCAGGGCCAGCTCGCGCACCAGCAGCCGAAGCTCGCGCGCGACGACACCTTCGCTGTGCCGGGCGACCTCTTCGAGCGCCTGCTCGAGCGCCATGCCCGCCGACGTCGCCAGCGTGAGCATATCCAGGATCGTCGGTAGCTCCATGAGCACCAATCCACGCCGCGCCGCCGCGCGGTGCTCGAGATCCCAGTCCGGCAGCAGGAAGCCAACGCCAAAGCTCACCAGCCACACCCACACCGGCCAGGGTCCTAGCGGGTGGATGTGCAGCACGTTCATGAGTGGGAACACCGTCGCCAGAATGAACCCGGCGGCGACCTTCTCGCCAAAGAACTGCACGGGCTCCACGCCCGGGCGGGTCACCCGCAGGCGCCGCTCCAGCTCGGCGCCGCCGGCGAGGCCAAGCCGCGCCAGGATCACGCGCGCCAGGCGGCCGGTGTCGTCGA
>WNGF01002266.1_pt1 | contig 39443 bp, 43 predicted proteins | sample 5400641 | NCBI WGS metagenome assembly WNGF01 (sample SAMN13153371, study PRJNA577476) | soil metagenome | isolation source: 80 cm soil or saprolite under grassland replicate 2 | place: USA:California | collected 2016-06-15 | reverse complement strand
CGCGGCTAGAGATATCGCGGGCAGTCTGTTGCCCCCGGCGAGCTAAATGTCGCCCATGCTCCCAACAATTGTCCAGATAAGCAGGGGCTTTGCATGGGCCGTGAAGGATTCGAACCTTCGACCTTGGGATTAAGAGTCCCCTGCTCTACCAACTGAGCTAACGGCCCGAAGCGGCGAAAGTGTAGCCGCGGTTATGCGCCCGAGATCGCGGCGAGAACGTGGTCGACGCGGCCCGCGACGAGATCTTCGCGCAGCCGGCTCCCGCCGGTCATGCCGCTCCGCCGCTCGAGCAGCGCGGCAAGGTCCTCGGACCGGATGCCGCGTTCCCGTGCGACGGCGAGCACATGCACGACCTCCGGCCGCACGCTTCCGTCGGGGCCGAACTGCCACGCGGGGAAGCGCCACTCCTGCGATCCCGCCGGGCGGAAGGCGAGCAGCTCGCCCGCCCGGCGCATCGCATTGATCTTCACCGTGTCGACGGCCCATTTCGTCGACAGCCATGACGCAGAGAGAGCCTGGCTCACGGCTTGAGGATAGATCGGCCGCCGTCCACGATCCACCCACCTACCGCGAGAACGAGCGCCGCGGTGACGATCACCCCGATGTAGAAGGTCCTCCGCATCACGCGGCCGACGGCGCGGGCTCGCCCGCCACCGGATCGAAGGTCGGGCCGAAGCCGAGCATCCGGCCGGCGGGGGCGCCGAGCACGAGTCCGAGCTTCTGCAGCGACTGCGGGATGAGCGGCAGACGCACGTCGTCGAAGTGGTGGTTCGCGATCACCGCGAGCCGCACCGGGTTCGGCATGCCCTTGCGGTTCGTCTTGCCCGCGGCCGCGAGCGAGTACATCGTCGCGATCAGTCGCTCGAACTGGAGTGCAGGCGTGACCGTGCAGACAAACCGCGCCTCGTCTTCACCGGCGTTCCAGAACTTGTGTGACGTACCGGGATCGACGACGACCGTCTCGCCGGCGCGCAGATCCACCTTCTCCTTGCCGCGGCGCAGGCCAAGCGTCCCCGCGAGCACCTCGAAGCGCTCGGTCTGGAACGGGTGGACGTGCGCTGCGGCGACAAAGCCGCCGGGCTGCACGATTGTCTCGAAGACGACGCGCTCGCCGTTCGTCTCGGCCGACGTCTCGTGGAAGACCAGGCGCTCGCCGGTGACGGGATTTTCGATCTGATCTCCTGCGTGGAACATCTCGTGACCTCCTCGTGGTTGACACGAAGAGCCTCTCTCGCAGCGGCTTCGATTACGTCCGTCCCAAGCGGGATCTGCACTCGGCCTGGCGGCCGATCTGCGTGTCGTCCTTAAGAAGGAGAGGCGCCCGGCTGCACGACGCCGGACTCGTACGCAAGGACGACCGCCTGCACGCGGTCGCGTAGGTTCAGCTTCATCAGCACGTGCGCGACGTGCGTTTTGACGGTCGTCTCGCTCACGAAGAGCTCCTTGGCGATCTCCGCGTTCGAGAGCCCGCGCGCGATCAGCTGCAGCACCTCGAGCTCGCGCGCGGTGAGCTCGTTGAGCGCGGGCGGCCGCTCCGTTTGCGCAGGGCCGGAGCGAACGAACTCCTCGATCAGCCGGCGTGTGATCGACGGCGCGAGCAGCGCGTCGCCGTTTCCAACCGCGCGGATCCCGTCGATGAGCTGCTCCGGCGGCACGTCCTTGAGGAGGAAGCCGCTCGCGCCCGCCCGCAGAGCGTCGTAGACGTACTCGTCCATGTCGAAGGTGGTCAGCATCACGACCTTCGTCTCCACCGCGCCGTTGCTAAGCAGCCGCCGCGTCGCCTCGATGCCGTCGAGCTCGGGCATGCGCACGTCCATCAAGACGACGTCCGGTGCGAGCCGCTGACCTTCGGCGATCGCCTCGAGCCCATCCGCCGCTTCGCCCACGACTTCGATGTCCTGTTCGGCTTCGAGGATCATGCGGAAGCCCGCTCGCACGAGCGCCTGATCGTCGACGATCAAGACGCGGAGGCTCATTCGAGCGTCACCGGCAGGCGCGCCCGCAATTCATAGCCGCCCTTTGACCGTGGCCCCGCCGCGAGCTCTCCGCCGATGACGGCGACTCGCTCGCGCATCCCCACGAGACCGTGCCCTCCGCCGTCGCCCTTTCCGTCGCCGTTGCCGTCGTCGCGCACGACGAGCTCGACAGAGCCGTCGGCGTAGCGGACGTGGACCTCGGCTTGGGTGGCACGCGAGTGCTTGAGGGCGTTCGTGAGCCCCTCCTGCACGACCCGGTAGGCGGTCAGGTCGATGCCGGCCGGCAAGGGTGAGGCGTCGCCCTCGACCGTGAGCCGGGTCGGTAGCCCGGCTTCACGCGTCTGCTGGACGAGCTTGTCCACGTGCTCGAGGCTCGGCTGCGGGGCGAGGGCCGGTGCGTCCTCGGGCCGCCTCAGGACGCCGACGAGCCTGCGCATCTCCGCGAGCGCGGCGCGGCCCGTCTCCTCGACCGTGATCAGCGCCTCGCGCTCGCGTTCCTGGTCCTCACGGAGCAGCCGGCGCACCGCGGAGGCCTGCACGGTCATCACGCTCACCGAGTGCCCGACGATGTCGTGCAGCTCGCGTGCGATTCGCGCGCGCTCCTCGGCAACGGCTGCGCGGGCCTCCGCCTCGCGCCCGAGCTCCAGCATCTCGGCGCGCTCGATCGCGCTGGCCGCCGTCTTGAGCTGGCTGCCGATCGCGAGGCCCGCGAGCCACGCAAGCCCGAAGGTGAACGCGATCCAGCCGATTTCGCTGTAGCCCTGCCTCGGATCGTTGTAGACGACGAACGACGCCGCGCCGATAGCGATGCCGAGGCCGATTGGAGACCGCTCCCGCTCGAAGAGCAGGCCGAACAGGAACGTGGCGGCCAGCACGCCGAGGAAGTTGCCGAACGTGTACGTGGCGAGCGTCCCGTTCCACAGGGATCCGGCAACGCCGATCGCGAAGACCGCGACGGGGGTCCCGAAGGGGAAGCGGCGTCGCGCGAGGAGAGGCAGGACGAACAGCGCAGCCCACGCTGTCATCAGCCACGTCGTCCCGTGAAGGTGCTGATCCTTGTTCTCGTTCAGCCGGAAGGCAACCTCGACCGCCGCGAGGATCGCGATGCCGACGACGCCGAGGTCGAACCAGTACCGCCGCCACAGGTTCCACACGACCTTGATCACGCATTGAAAGTAGCCCAAGCCTGTGCGAAACGCATCGGCCGCGGGGACGACGCACGAATCCTCCTCGAGGACGAGTCCGAATCCGGCCTCCGGGCGACGCTTTCGGAGTTCCGTCCGGAGACGATGGTCGCCTGAACCCGACGAAAGGAATCCCGAAATGAACGCAGCAATTGCGACCGCGCTCACCGACGAGCGCGTCCTCCACAAGCAGGACGCACCGATCGTGGTCGCCGCGCGCGACCTCGTCCGCCGCTACGGCGCGGGCGACACCGCCGTCGATGCGCTGCGCGGCGTCTCGCTCGAGATCGCCGCGGGCGAGCTGACCGCGGTCATGGGCCCGTCAGGCTCCGGCAAGTCGACACTCATGCACATCCTCGCCGGCCTGGATCAGCCGACCGGCGGCACCGTGGAGATCGCCGGACGGGAGATCACCACGCTCGGCGACAACGAGCTGACGAAGCTGCGCCGCGAGCACATCGGCTTCGTCTTCCAGTTCTTCAACTTGCTGCCGATGCTGAACGCGGAGGAGAACGTCGTCCTCCCGTTGTCGATCGCCGGCACGAAGCTGGACAAGCACTGGCTCGAGCAACTACTCGCCGACGTAGGGCTCGAGGACCGGCGCTCGCACCGCCCGTCCGAGCTCTCCGGCGGCCAGCAGCAGCGCGTCGCGCTCGCACGGGCCCTCGTCACACAGCCGACCGTGCTCTTCGCGGACGAGCCGACCGGCAACCTCGACTCCACGACGAGCGGTGAGATCCTCGAGTTGCTGCGTGCATCGGTCACGTCACGCGGTCAGACGACCGTGATGGTCACGCACGACCCGCGCGCGGCGACGATCGCCGATCGCGTTCTCTTCCTCGCGGACGGCGTGATCGTGCGCGAGCTGTCCAGCTCCTCGCAGCACGACATCCTCGAGGTGCTGAAGGAGGTGCAGGCGGCATGAGGCGCGTCGCTCTCAAGGGTCTCGCGTGGCGGAAGATCCGCGGCGTCCTGACCGCCCTTTCGATCGTGCTCGGCGTTGCGATGGTCAGCGGCGCGTTCGTCCTCACCGACACGATGAAGAAGGCCGCCGACAACCTCGAGAAGAGTTCCTACGCGGGAATCGACGGTGTCGTCACCGGAACGGCGAGCTTCCATGACGACAACAGCTGGCAGAAGACGCCGTCGATCTCGCAGAAGCTCGTGAGCAAGGTGCGGCGTGTGCCGCAGGTCGCCGCCGCCGCCGGCACCGTCCTCGACCAGGCGAAGCTCGTGAACGCAAAAGGAGAGGTGATCGGGCAGCCGCCGAACTTCGCCGTCGGCATCGACGCGAAAGTGCCGGGCGCCGATCGCGTGAACCCGCTTACGCTCGGTTCCGGACGCTGGGCCACGCGTCCCGGCGAGGTCGCGATCGACACCGGAACGGCGAAGCGCGAGCACCTGAGCATCGGCGACTCGGTCGGCGTCGTCGCCACCGGGCCTGTGCGTGCATTCACCATCGTCGGGCTCGTCAAGTACGGAAACGTCGATTCGCTCGGCGCGGCGACCGTTGCCGCCTTCGACCTGAGCACCGCTCAGGCGCTGTTCGACAAGCGAGGCGAGGTGGACCAGATCTCGCTCGAGAGCCGGCCCGGCGTCACGCCGGCCGCGGCGCGTCAGGCGGTCGCCGGCGCTCTCACAGCGACGTTTACGCAGGTACAGACCGCAGACGAGGCCGACCCGTTCGACTTCAAGGGTCTCAAGAGCTTCGTCACCTTCATCAAGGTCTTCCTGCTCGCCTTCGCCGGCATCGCGCTCTTCGTCGGCGCCTTCATCATCTTCAACACGTTCTCGATCACCGTGGCGCAGCGGACGCGAGAGTTCGCGCTGCTGCGGACGATCGGCGCGTCACGTCGCCAGATCCTGCGCTCGGTCGTGCTCGAGGCATTCGTGATCGGCCTCGCCGCAACGGCTGTCGGCGCCGCCTTCGGCGTGCTCATCGCGAAGCTCCTGGACTCGGTCATGAAGATGGCCGAAATCGACCTGCCCCAGGCAGGCACGGTCTTCGCGCTCCGCACGGTGCTCGTGAGCCTGCTCGTCGGCGTCGTCGTCACGGTCGTCGCCGGCCTCATCCCGGCGGTGCGCGCGACGCGCGTGCCTCCCGTCGCGGTGCTGCGCGAGGGCGCAACGACACCGAAGTCGCGCCTATCACCCCTCACCTCGTTCGTCGCTCTCGTCTTGATCGGAGGCGGCTTCGCGTCGCTCGTGTACGGCATGTTCTCGCACGGCGGCCCCGCGGTCGTGCACGTGCTCGCGTCCGCAGCCGGCACGCTGGGCATGTTCGTCGGCGTGGCGTTGATCGCACCTCGACTCGTGCGGCCGATCGCCTGGGTGGTCGGAGCCCCGGCCGCTCGCTTCGGCGGAGCTCCGGGACGACTGGCGCGCGAGAACGCCACTCGCAATCCCGGGCGCACGGCGGTGACGGCGTCCGCGCTGATGATCGGGCTCGCGCTGGTCACGTTCGTGACCGTCCTCGCCCAGGGGATTCGCAGCTCCTGGGGCTCGACGGTGAGGAAGCAGGTCTCGGCGGACTACATCCTGACGACGAGCTCCGGCTGGGACTCGTTCTCCCCCGCAGCCGCTGCAGCCATCGCGCACACCCCGGGTGTCGAGGCGGTCTCGAGTGTCCGGAGCTCGGTGGTGGATCTCGGTGCGTCGCAAGCCACGGTCTCCGGTCTCGACACCGCGAACGTGGACCGCTTTTTTCACTTCACATGGGTGGACGTTCGAACGCGACGCTCGCAAAGCTCGGCGCCGACGGTGCCGTCGTCCTCAAGAGCTTCGCCAAGGATCACCATCTGCGCGTCGGCGACGACCTCACCGTCGAGACGGCTGACGGGAACGTCGGCCTCCTCGTCGTCCGCGGCATCCACAAGCCGGCCGGTCTCGATTCGCTGCTCGGCAGCATCGCGATCTCGAACCGCGCGTACGGGACGCTCTTCCCGCGTCCGAGAAACACGATGGCATTCGTCGCGACGACGGACGGCGCGTCTCGTTCCCGGCTCGAGGCGGTGCTCAACCGCTACCCAGATGTGACGCTCAACACCGAGTCCGAGTTCGTGCAGGACCAGAACGCGTGGATCGACAAGATGCTGAAGCTGCTGTATGTGCTGCTCGGCTTGTCCGTGCTCGTCAGCCTCTTCGGCATCGTCAACACGCTCGTGCTCTCGATTGTCGAGCGAACGCGCGAGCTCGGCGCCCTCCGGGCCGTCGGGATGACGAGACGTCAGATGCGGAGGATGATCCGGCACGAGAGCGTGATCACGGCGCTGATCGGCACCACGATGGGCATCGTGCTCGGCATCGGGCTGGCGGCGCTCGTCATCCGGCGGCTCTCCGACTACTCGGTCTCGACCGGCGGCGACGGCATGCACCTGGCAGTTCCGATCCTCTCGCTCGCCGTCTTCGCGATCGTGGCGGTCTGCGCGGGAATCCTCGCGGCGGTCCTGCCCGCTCGGCGAGCGGGCAAGTTGAACGTGCTCCAAGCACTCCAGTACGAGTAGCGCTCTGGGAAGGGGGTGGCTCGGGCCGCCCCCTTCGGCTTTCCGCCAAGAGGGCTACGATCCGCTGGTGGCGGAGCAGATCGTGGGGCCCTCGGTCGACGAGCTCCTCCGCGAGCAGCAGGAGGAGCTCGCGCGTCTGGGAACGCTGGTCGAGGCGGCCGGGCGGCTGCTGGGGACGTTGGACCTGGAGACCGTCCTTCCAAATGTGCTCGCACTTGCCCAGGCGACGCTCGAGGCGGACGCGTACGCGATCTGGCGCCGGGACCCTGTGGACGGCAGGTGGTCGCTGCAGGCGAGCTCCGGGCTGTCGCCCGAGTACCTCTCCGCTGCGCCGGAAGCGATCGAGGGCAATCGGAGTGTGGTCTCGTTCGAGGGGCCGATCGTGGCGAGCGACATCGCCGCGACCAACTGGCTGACGAGCGAGCACAAGGAAGCGCATGCGGCCGAGGGCACGCGCGCCCTCCTCGCCATGCCGCTGCGTCACTGGGACGAGGTGATCGGGACGCTCGTGTTCTACTCGCGCCGCCCGCGGACCTTCGACGAGGCCGAGCTGCGGCAGGCCAAGGCCGTGGCGAGCCTCGCCGCCGCCGCGCTCGGGACGGTTGCGGTCTACGAGGAGCAGGCGCGGCTGGCGGAGAACCGCCGGGTGATCTCCGAGGCGAGCGAGCAACTCGCCTCCTCGCTCGACTACGAGACGACCCTCTCGAACGTCGCGGCGCTCGTCGTGCCGGCACTGGCCGACTGGTGCGTGGTCGACATCGTCGGCGAAGACGGCTCGATTCAGCGCCTCGCGGTCGCGCACTCGGATCCGGCGAAGACCGAGCGCGCCAGGGGGCTGATCGAGAAGCTGCCGATCGATCCCGACGCGCAGAGGGGCGTACCCGCAGTGATCCGAACGCAGCAACCGGAGGTGACGCCGGAGATCTCCGACGAGGACCTCGAGGAGCGGTTCGCCGATCGCCCCGGCCTGCTCGCGGAGCTGCGCAGCCTCGGTCTCCGGAGTTCGATGACGGTTCCGCTCGTGGTGCGCAGGCGCGCGGTCGGCGCGATCACATTCGTCGCCGCGGAGTCGAGACGCCGCTACGGCGACGCAGACCTCTCGATCGCGACCGATCTGGCGCGGCGCGCGGCGACCGCCGTCGACAATGCGCTGCTGTACCGCGAGGCGCTGGTCAAGGAAAGCCAGGTCCGCTTCTTGGCTGAGGCGGGAAACGTGCTCAGCGAGCTCCTCGACTACGAGGCGACGATCGAAGCTCTTGCGCGCCTCGCGGTTCCACGCGTCGCCGACTGGTGCATCGTCGACGTCATCGACGGCGCAGAGATCCGCCGAGCTGCGGTTGCCGCGGACGACGAGGAGAAGCAGTTGGCGCTCAACGAGCTCCGCACGTTCTATCCACCGACCTGGGACTCGCCGCAACCGGCCGCGCGTGCACTGCGCGAGGGTGCGCCCGTGATCATCGAGGAGTTCGAAGGCGACAAGCTCGAGGAGACCGTGATCGACGAGCGGCACCTTCGGATCATGCAGACGCTCGACCCCCACTCCGCCGTCGCCATGCCGCTCCTGGCGCGAGGCGAGAAGGTCGGCGCGATCACGTTCGCGTGGTCGCAGACTCGGCGCCGCTACAGCGAGCGCGACCTGCCGCTGATGGAAGATCTCGCGTCACGTGCCGCGCTCGCCGTCGACAACGCGCGCCTGTACGCGCGCGAGCGCGCGACCGGCGACCAGCTCGCCTTCCTTGCGGAGATGAGCTCGTTGCTCGCCTCGTCGCTCGATTACGAGACGACGCTGGCAAACGTGGCGCAGCTGATCGTCCCGCAGTTCGCCGATTGGTGCACTGTCGACATCGTCGCGGAGGACGGCCTGATCGAGCGCATCGCCGTCGTGCACCAGGATCCGGCGAAGGCCGGCTGGGCCGAGCGGCTGCGCGAGCTTCATCCACCTGATCCGGACGAGCAGGAGGGCGCCGCACGCGTGATCAGGACGGGTGAGCCCATGCTCTACCGGCGTATCACGGACCGGCTGCTTCAGTCGAGTGCCCCCGGGCCCGACAACCTGCGTGTTCTGCGAGAGCTCGGCATGGCGTCGGCGATGGTCGTGCCGATGAAGGCGCGCGGCCGCACGCTCGGCTCGTTGATGCTGGTCTCCTCCGACCCGAAGCGGCTCTACGATGACGACGCGCTGACCTTCGCGGAGCATCTGGGGCGCCGCTCCGCAACGGCCGTCGACAACGCGCTCATCTACCGCCGTTCCGAACAGCGCGCGCAGGCGGCGCGTGCACTCGCGTTCGTCGGCGACGGCGTGCTGCTCGTCGACGAGGACGGCGTCGTGGGCATCTGGAACGCCGCGGCGGAGGTGATCACGGGCCTGCCCGAGCGCGACGTCGTCGGTCGGCGCGTCGACGAGGCAGTGCCCGGCTGGGCCGCGATCGAGGCACACGTCCCCGTTGTCGCCGGCCCCGGGACGCCGCGTGCCGAGACGGTTCCCGTCGAGCTCCCCCGTGGCGAGCGCTGGCTCTCCATCTCCGGTGTGTCGCTTCCGGGCGGAACCGTCTACGCGTTTCGCGACCTCACCGAGGAACGGCGCGTCGAACGCTTGAAGAGCGAGTTCGTGTCCACGATCTCGCACGAGCTGCGAACGCCGCTGGCCGCCATCTACGGCGCCGCGCTCACGCTCCGGCGCGCCGAGCCTGCGCTGGAGGCGCAGAGGGAAGGTCTGCTGGACGTCGTCGCCGCCGAGTCGGAGCGTCTGGCGCGCATCGTCAACGACATTCTCTGGGTGAGCCGGGTGGAGTCGGGGACGTTGCACGTGGCCGTCGAGCGCTGCGATGCCGCTGAGCTCGCGTCCGCGGTGGCGGCCGCCGCACAGGCCCATCTGCCCGCGAACCTGACGCTCTCGCTCGACGTCGAGCCGGACGTTCCGGCCGTCGCTGCCGATGCGGACAAGGTCCGCCAGATCCTCACGAACCTGCTCGACAACGCCGTCAAGTACTCGCCGGACGGCGGCGCAATTCGGGTGGGCATTGCGCGTCACGACGCATTCGTCCGCTTCTCGGTCAGCGACGAAGGTCTCGGCGTGCCCGCGCCGGAGCACGCCCGGATCTTCGAGAAGTTCTACCGCCTCGACCCCGAGCTGACGCGAGGCGTCGGCGGGACCGGACTCGGCCTCTACATCTCCCGCGAGCTGATCCGCAGAATGAACGGCCGCATCAGCATCAGGTCGGACGAAGGTTTGGGCTCGACGTTCACCGTCGAGTTGCCCGTCGCGCGCTAACGGCGCGCTTCGCGCTTCGGCCGAAAATGCTTCGCATTTTCGGCCGGGTAGACCGTCAGGCGCGCTTCGCGCGCGTGACCTTTGGAGGCGGCCGTCGGGAGAGCTGCTTCGGCGGAGGTCGGTTTCGGCGCGGCTCGGCCGCGCGGAGCTGCTGGCCGTGGTCGAAGTGTTGCCACGCGGCAGCTCGTCGCAGTTCCTGCAGGCGCAGACGTCGGGTTTTCGTGCGCTGCTCTGTGCCCGCCGCGGCGAGACGGAAGAGGCAGAGCGACGCTTCAAGCGCGCGACCGGGCTCTTCCGCGAGCTGGCGCTCGTCTTCTACCTGGGAGTCGCTCTGCTCGAGTACGGCGAATCGCTCGTCGGCCAGAACCGCTCCGGAGAAGCCGAGCCGTTGCTGGCCGAGGCGCGCGCGACCTTCGAGCGGCTCGGGGCGATCCCGTGGCTCGATCGCGCCGGAGAGGCAGCTTCCAGCGGCCGCAAGCACGAACGCTGACCGGAAGCTCCTAGTACACAAACGTGCGCGAGCAGCGCGGCCAGGCCGCGCTGCTCGCGTCCTCAACCCCTAATAACCCGTCGGGCCTTCGTCGACGTACGTCCGTCTGCGCGCGGGTCCGCCGAAGCCGCCCCACGACGACCAGAAGATCATCGAGATGACGAGGCCGACGATTCCGACAATCAGCAGGATCACGCCGACCGTGTGGATGCTCACGCCGGTGACGGTCGCGGTGACCGCCCACGTGAGGATCGCACCGGCTGCGATGAGAAGAATGCTGACACCGACACCCATTGAGGTCCTCCTTCGAGTTTGGAGCGCGCCGGGAGACCTGCTCCGGCGGCTCGCTACTAGAACGAACAGAACGCCTCCCGGGTTACGCGGCAGAGGCGGCAGTGCCTCGCCGTGACGCGATAATCTCGCGAGCCAATGCGCCGGGGTGCGATCGTCCAGCTCACGCTGCTTGCCCTGATCGTGGGCGGTTTGACGACCTGGGTCGCGCTGTACCCGGTCTGGCTGCCTCCGACGGCGTCCGAGCAGGCCGACCGGATCGACTTCACCTTCTGGTACGTGACGGTCATCTGTATTGCGATCTACGCGATCGTGATCGCTGCGCTCGTGTACTCCGCTTGGAAGTTCCGCGTAGGACCCGACGACGACTCCGACGGTGCACCGATCCACGGCCATACCGGGCTCGAGATCGGCTGGACGGCAATCCCGTTCGTGCTCGTGACCTCGATGGCGATCGTCTCGGCGATCGTTCTCGCCCGGAACGACCGCACCGGCTCGAACCCGCTCAAGGTCGATGTCACCGCGCAGCAGTTCGCGTGGACGTTCAAGTACCCGGATCAGCACGGGCTCACGTCGAACGTGCTGAGACTGCCCATCGGTCGCCCCGCCCGGTTCACGCTGCGCGCGCTCGACGTGCTGCACTCCTTCTGGGTGCCCGAGTTCGGCCAGAAGCAGGACGCCGTGCCGGGGACGACCACGCAGGTCACGGTGACGCCGAACAGGTTGGGCACCTACCCGATCATCTGCACGGAGCTCTGCGGCCTCGGCCACGCCGTCATGCGCTCGACCGTGATCGTCATGCCGAAGGACGAGTTCGAGGCTTGGGTCAGCAAGTCGGGAAAGGCTGTGGGTGGCGGCGGCGGTGGAACGGCCGCCGGGAAAGCCGTGTTCGTGAACAACGGCTGCGGCTCGTGTCACACGCTGAAGGCCGCGAACAGCACCGGAAAGGTCGGCCCCGACCTCGATAAGCTGCCCGACTACGCGCAGCAGGCGGGGAAGCCGCTCGAGCAATTCGTCCACGAGTCGATCGTGAATCCAGACGCATACATCGAGAAGGGCTACCCGGCAAACGTCATGCCGAAGAACTTCGCGTCGCTGCCGAAGGATCAGCTGGACGCGCTCGTGAAATATCTCGTCGCGTCTTCCAAGGGAGCCAAGTGACGCACGTCGAGACGAACGGTCACGCGGTGCACGCCCTGCACGCGCCGGCGCCGCCGCCGACGGGCTGGCGTCGCTTCACCGCCGCCGGCTGGCTGCGCGTGCTCTGGATGATGCCGCTCTTCTTCGGCATCGGCCTCGGCATCGTCCTGGCTCTCCGCGCGATCGCCGGCTGGGACCCGTTGTGGGAGTGGAACACGATCGTTGTCGTCGCGTTCCTGACGACGATGCCGATCGGCTTCCTCGCGGGCCTCGGCGCGTTCGACTACTGGGTCTATTACGCCCTCGGCGGCGAGACGCGCCCGGAGGACCACTCGGGGCACGGCGCGCGCAGCTGGAAGGACTACTTTCGCGTCAACACCGACCACAAGGTGATCGGTGTGCAGTACCTCTCGACGACGTTCACCGACAACCAGGGCTTCAACGGCTTCTTCACCGTCCACGCGACGCTGATGATCTTCCTCTTCATCATCCCGGCGTTCGCGGGGCTCGCGAACTACGTCGTGCCGCTGATGCTCGGCGCGCCGGACATGGCGTTCCCGCGACTGAACGCGCTGTCGTACTGGCTCCTGCCGATCGCCGGCCTCATGCTCATCGGCTCGTTCCTCGCGCCGGGCGGTCCCCCGGCTGCGGGCTGGACCGGCTACGCGACGCTATCGACACACCAGCCGATGGGAACGCTGTTCTTCAACATGGCGGTGCAGTGGGCCGGCGCGAGCTCGATCATGACCGCGCTCAACTTTCTGGTCACGATCATCACCATGCGCGCGCCCGGAATGACCTTCTGGCGCATGCCGCTGCTCGTCTGGGCGAACTTCACGACGTCACTGCTCGTCGTGCTCGCGACGCCGTTCATCGCCGGCTCGCAGTTCTTCGTGATGTTCGACCGCGTGATGCACACACACTTCTTCGACCCCGTTCTCGGCGGCAACGTCCTCGGCTATCAGCACATCTTCTGGTTCTACTCGCACCCGGCCGTCTACATCATGATCCTGCCGGGCTTCGGGATCATCAGCGAGGTCATCTCCGTCTTCTCACGTAAGCCGATCTTCGGCTACCGCCTGATGGCCCTGTCGCTGCTGGCGATTCTCGTGCTCGGCTTCTCCGTGTGGGCGCACCACATGTTCGTCAGCGGGATGGCCGGCTACCTCCGCGTGCCGATGATGCTCACGACGCTGCTGATCGCCGTGCCGACCGGGGTGAAGGTCTTCAACTGGCTCGGGACGCTGTGGGAAGGGCGTATCCATTTCGCGACGCCCATGCTGTGGGCGCTCGGGTTCATCTCGACGTTCGTGATCGGCGGCCTCTCGGGTGTCTACCTCGGTGCGGTGCCGATCGACATCCACGTCAGCGACACGTACTTCATCGTGGCGCACATCCACTACGTGCTCTTCGGCGGTGCGTTCTTCACAATCATGGCAGGCGTCTATTACTGGTTCCCGAAGATGACGGGCCGGATGTACAACGAGACGCTCGGGAAGCTCCACTTCTGGCTCACGTTCATCACGTTCAACCTGACGTTCTTCCCGATGCACCTGATCGGGACGCGCGGGATGCCGCGGCGCGTCGCCGACTATGCCCCGCAGTTCGCGAACTGGAACTTCTTCATCTCGATCTGTTCGTTCGTGCTCGGTGCGTCGATCATCATCTTCTTCTACAACGTGATCCACTCTTGGAAGTACGGGCCGCCGGCGCCGGGTAATCCGTGGCGCGCGCTCACGCTCGAGTGGCAGGTCTCGTCACCGCCGCCGGTCTTCAACTTCGACGAGATCCCGCAGGTCATCGGCAGCCCGTACGAGTACGGGGTGCCGGGCGCGCGGCACGCGCTTCTCAACGGCGCGCGAACGCATGAGCTGGAGGAAGTCGAAAGGTGACCGCGCACGCAGCAGCCGAGCAGCACGGCCCGCCCATCGCGCACCAGAGCTCGCGGGTCAGCTCCCAGGTCCTCGGGATGCTGCTGTTCATCGCGTCCGAGGTGATGCTCTTCGGGGCGTTCTTCACCGCGTACTTCTTCATTCGTGTGGTGAACGGGTACGCGTGGCCGCCGGAGGGCTTCGCGCTTCCTCGGTACGTCGCGGGGGTCAATACGGCCATCCTGATCACGTCGAGCTTCACGGTGCACTGGGCCCTGCAGTCGATCCGGCGCGGCAACCGGGCCGGCATGCAGGCCGGCCTCGTGCTCACGTTCCTGATGGGCCTGACGTTCCTGCTCACGCAGGTGATCGAGTACGCGCGCGTCGGCTTCGCGCCGCGCGACAACGCCTTCACGACGATTTTCTTCTGTCTCACCGGCCTCCACGGGGCGCACGTCTTCGTCGGCCTGACGATTCTGCTCTTCATGTCGATCCGCGCTTTCCGCGGCCACTTTTCGGCGGCCCACCATTACGGCGTCGAGCTGGGCGGCATCTACTGGCACTTCGTCGACATCATGTGGATCGTCGTTTACACGACGGTGTACATCCTCTGAAAGAGGCCAGGAGAACGACGTGAGGAATCCCCTCCGCAGCGAGGCCGAGGCGTTCCGGTTCCTGTTGCTGACGATCGCCTACTTTGCGCTGATCGTCATCGGCGCGATCATCAACACGTGGGTCGGTCTCGCGGTGTTCGTCGTGCTGACCCTGGCGGTCGTGTACATCGCGTTCGTGCGCGGGCGAGACGAGCCGCCGCCGCGCATCGCGCCGACGCTCGCGCATCCGGCGGACGAGCGGCGCATCCTCGTGATCGCGAGCGAGACCGTGGGCGGCGAGACGCTGCACGCGATGATCCGGCAGAAGAGCGAGGGCTACCGGACGAACGTCCTCGTCGTCGCACCGGCGCAGCCGTCCCCGCTCCAGCACCTCGCGTCGGACGACGACCCGTCGCGCCGAGCTGCGCTGGAGCGTGTCGACGCGACTCTCGCCAGACTGCGCGAGGCCGGCTTCTCCGCGCAAGGCCAGGTCGGCGATTCCGACCCCTTGCAGGCGATCGAGGACGCGCTACGAACCTTCGGCCCCGACGAGATCATCATCTCGACGCACCCGGAGGGGCGCTCGCACTGGCTCGAGCGGAACGTCGTCGAGAACGCACGCGAACGCTTCGCCGTTCCGATCACTCACGTGGTCGTCGATCTCGAGTCGCAGAGCAGCGAAATTCGCTAGCTCCGCCCGACGAGGGAGCGGAGCTCGTCCGAGAGCGTCGAAAGCTTTTCCGGGTCGAGCGAGTAGACGACGTAGTAACCCTCGCGCTTTGCTTCCAGGAGGCCCGCCGCCGCGAGCAGTCGGAGTTGCTTCGATGTGCCTGCTTCGGTCAGCCCGACCAGCGGCGCGAGCTCCTGCGTGCTTCGCGGCTGCTTCGCGAGGAGCTCGAGGATCCTCAGTCGCGTCGGATCGGCGAGCGCCTTCAGGAGCTGAACCAGTTCCGGAGGCGTCGCATGACGCAGGTTCTGGACGAGATACGGAGCGCGGTAGATCACCGCCAGCGGCCACGGCGCGTCGCAGTTGATGCGGACGTGGGGCCAGACGTAGACGCTCGGCACGAGCAGCAAGGGATTCTGCGGCCCGATCGCAACGCGGTGGTCGTGCGGGATGTCGAGCCCGAAGCTCCGCCCGCCCGGATCGACACGGAGCTGCGGCGCCAGTGAGAGCAGGAAGGCGTGCATGCCGTCGCCGGCAATCTGGCGGCCCGACAGCTCGACGCTTTCGGCGAGCCTCGGCTCGATCCGGTTCCACTCGGCCGCGAACGCCTCCTCCCAGTACGCCTCGAGGAGCGAAGCGAAACGGTCGACGAGCCGGGCGGGATCGTCGAACAGCAGCGCGACGGCCCGGCGCGCCGAAGCGCCGAGCGCGGCCGCACGCTTGAGCGTTGTCGCGCGCACCTCCGGCGACTCGAAGATGCGGCGTCTGGCCGGACGCGCGCCGCCGCCGTGGTCGTACAGGCGTCGAAGCAAATCGAAGGCGACGACGTCGGTGCGAAGGCGCCGAAGCCGGTCGAGCTCTACCTCGAAGCTGTCGTATCCGGAGTCGGCGGAAGGCAGGACGCAATCGGGCAAGGTCCAGCGGTAGAGAAACGAAAGCGCCGAGATCTCTCGGCGCAGCGAGGCCGGCAGTGCTCGCATGGCTCGGACCCATTGGTGTTGAAGCGCGTGGTGCTTCGGCTCCGCGAGGACGTGGAGGCTGAGAACGCTTTCCAGGAGCGGCGAGTAGCCGAAGGCGACGCCGCCGTCCTGTTCGTCGGCGAGTTCGAAGCGGATCGCGATCACCGAACCTTCTGCGCGCGCGCTCGCCGCGTCAAGCAGGCTGACGCGCGATCTCCTCTTGGGCGAATCAGTTGACTGCGGCCGTCGCCGACCTCCAGCCTGAAGGCATGCGTAGAACCTTGCTTCTCTGCCTCCTGCCGCTCGCCTTCGGAACGGCTCCGGGTACGGCTGCAGACCCGCCGCTGCTCGTCGGCACCGTCGGGCCCGGCTTCACGATCGATCTCGCGGACGCAAACGGCAAGCAGGTCGACGTCCTCACCTCCGGCCGATACCAGCTGCTCGTACACGATCTGGCGGACGTCCACAACTTCGTCCTCGGCAGCAAGACCACGGGCGAACGTCTCGCCTCGACCGAGGTGGAGTTCGTCGGCGATGCGACATTCACGGTCGACCTCGTCCCGGGCTCGTACGTCTACGCCTGCTCGCCGCACTTCCAGACGATGTTCGGACGCTTGACGGTCGTCGCACCGGCGCAACCCGTAACCGTGCATCCACTGACGGCGAAGGTGACGTCGGGCGCCGTGTCGATCAGCGCCAGGAGCGTGACGGCCGGGACGTACCGGCTGACCGTGTCGGACCGGTCGCGTTCACGCAACTTCCACCTCGTGGGCCCGGGGGTCAATCGAAAGACCGGCAAGGCTTTTACCGGCAGCGTGACGTGGCGGTTGCACCTCGCGGCCGGCGGGTACCGGTTCGGCAGCGATCCGCGCCTGACCGGCCGACTCGTCGTCCGGACCGGCTGACCGCGCTACTTTACTTCGCCGAGGCGGCGAGGAACGCGACGAGCGCGTCGACCGTGCCCTTCGGCAGGCTCGAGAAGGACGGCATGACGTTCTTGGGATAGCCCTTTTCCACGTACCCGTTCGGATCGACGATCGACTCGCGGATGAAGGCGTCCAGCGGCTTGTTCGCCGCGCTCGCGTACGTCTTCAGCTTGTCGAGATCCGGGCCGATCGTCCCGTTCGATCCGGCGGCCGTCAACGTGTGACACGAGTTGCAGCCTTTGTCGGCGAAGGCCGCCTTGCCGGCCTCGACGTCTCCCCCGCCGCTCGGCCCGGTTGCTTGCGTCGTCGTCGGCGCGGGTGGTGCCGACGCCGTCACGGAGACGCCCTTCTGGCCTGCGACGTAGGCGACGTACGCCGCGACGTCGTCCACGTCAGATCCCTCGACGATGTCCTTCGGCATCGTCGGGCCCTTGTCACCGTAGTTGCCCGGGAACTTGATTTGGTCGGCGACTACCTGGCGGATCGTCGACTCCTTGAAGCCTTGCTTGCGGTCGGGGCGGAAGGAGGCGTCGAGGTCAGGCCCAATCTTCCCCATGGCCTTCGCCTCGGCGAGCGTATGGCAAGACGCGCAGTTGTCCAGGAAGAGCTGCTTCCCTTGTGACTTGTCGGCGCTGCTCGGAACGACGCCGCCCGTGCCGGAGGCGCAGCCGGTGACGGCGAACGCGAGAACGGCGAGTGCAGCGGCGGCCCGCGGCCCCACTACTGCGCCGACGCTCCGATCGTCGCGACGGCCTCTTCGCGGGATGGATAGATCGTGAAAACCCGATCGAGGCCGGTGATCTCGAAGATCTTCGTGATGTTGCGGTCGCTGCAGACGAGGGACAGCTGGCCCTCGTTCGACCGGAGGCGCTTGACGCCGCCGACGAGCACGCCGAGTGTCGTCGAGTCGATGAACGTCGTGTTCGAGAAGTCGACGATCACGTCCTTGCCGCCCTGTCCGATCACCTCGAGCAGCTGCTGCTTGAACTCCGGTGCGGTGTAGAGGTCGACCTCGCCCGCGAGCGAGATCACGTACGCGTCGTCGGCCACCTGTTCCGTCTTGATATCGAAGTTCATCGCGTCCCCCGGTTTTGTGTGGCCGGGAGTTTATCCAGCTAGCGAGCTAGCCCGTCTGGACGGACGGCTGCTGCGCGAGCTGCTTCAGACGCTGACGGATCGCCGGAGCGGTGGGATCCTCCGGTGCGAGCTTGAGGAAGCGCTTGTAGGCCGCGATCGCGGTCTTCGTATCCTGCGCCTGCTCGGCTGTCTGCGCGAGAGCGAACTGGACGCTCGGGTCGTTCGGCGTGACCTTCGCGACATCTTGGTAGCCGGCGACGGCCTGGCTGTACGCGGACGTCATCTTCGAGTACGCGGCGCTGAACTTCTCGTTCTCCTTGGTCTGGATTGCCTGCACGACCGGGTCGGAGAAGCTCTGGTACGCCTTGCCGAGCTCGGTCGACGCGCCGGGAGCGAACGTGGTCGGGCTGACCACGGACTGCCCCTGCGCCTGGACGTTCTGCGCCTCGGTGCGGGCGAGGTCGGCTTTGCGGAGGTAGAGGCCCGCGAGCTGTGTGATGCCTTCGACGTCCTTCGGGCGGATCGACTTCAGCTGCTGGAGCGTGGAGATCGCCTCGTCGAGCTTGTTGTCGGCTGCGAGTGCCGCCGCAAGCTCCTTGTACGCCGCGTAGTCCTTCGGATTCTTGTCGATCCGCTTCTGATCCTTCTTGACCTCGGCCGACGAGCCGCTGTTGCTGCTGAAGAGATCGCTCCAGTTCCCCTGCAGCAGGTCGCCGAGGCCGGACGATCCCGACCCGACGCCGAGGAAGACGAAGCCGCCACCGAAGACGATCGCGAGCAGTACGAACATCCACCGTGCATGCGCGCGAAGCTTCGGGAAGAACAGCGTGTCTTCGGCAATGCGCGCCCCTCCCCCCGCTTCGCGGGGACGGCGCTGCACCTGACGCGCCCGGCGCTGCGCCTGGCGGCGATCAGCCCGCGCCATGTGAATCCTCGGCGTTCATCGCCACGAGAGTAGCCGTTGTCGGCGGCCAGTCGAAGTTTTCGCCGATCGAGACAAGGCGGGTCTTTGTCGGCTCGTCGCAGAGCGCACCTGCCACTCCTGCTTCGTAGGCCGACCGCGGGTCGACGCCGAGCGAGGCAGCCGTCTCGTACTCGCGCGACAGATCCGTACCGAACATTGCGGGGTCGTCGGTGGAGACGGAGCAGCGGACACCGGCTGCGACGAGCTGCGGCAGCGGATGTTGCTCGAGCGACGTCACGGCCTTCGTGCAGACGTTCGAGATCGGACAAACGTCGAGGACGATCTCGCGGGCGGCGAGCTCGCGTACGAGCCCTGGATCCTCCACCGCGCGGATCCCGTGCCGCAGGCGATCGGCGCCGAGCGCTTCGAGCGCCCCGCGCACCGAAGCCGGCCCTGCGTGCTCGCCCGCGTGCGGAACCGAGCCGAGGCCCTCCGAGCGGGCGAATTCGAATGCGGGCGCGTAAGGCTCGGGCGGGTTCTCGGCCTCGGGTCCGCCGAGACCGATCCCGACCACGCCGCGATCCCGGTACTTCACCGCGTAGCGCACGATCTCCAGCGCTTCGTCGAGCGAGTACACCCGGGGGATGTCAGGTGTCAGCCGTACCTCGACGCCGTGCAGCTCGCGTGCCTCCTGGATCCCGTCGCAGGAGCCGCCGAAGATCTCGTCGCTGTCCAGGCCCCGCCAGAGCCCGGGCGCGAAGATCGCCTCGAGGTAGACGGCCCCGTGTGCGGCCGCCTCCGCCGCGTAGTCCACGAGGACTTGCCGGAAGTCGTCCGCGTGCTGCAGGGCACTCGTCGTGAGCTTCCAGACCTCGATGAAGTGGGCGAAGTCACGGAACTCGTAGAGCGCCAGAAGCTCCTCCACCGTCGTGCAGGGAAGCGCGTAGCCGTTTCGGCGCGCGATCTCGAGCAGCGTCTCCGGCCGCACCGTCCCCTCCAGGTGAACGTGCAGCTCGATCTTCGGATACCGCACCGTGCCAATGTATCCGCGGTGCAATCCCTCCTCGTCGCTCTCCATCTGCTCGCCGCCGCGGTCTGGGTGGGAGGAACTGTGGCGCTCGTTTTCGTTGGCGTGCCGGTCGTCGCGAAGCTGGAGGGGGAGGCACGCGCGCGCTCGATGCGGCTGCTCGGCCGGCGCTGGCGCCCGATCGGCTACGGCTCGCTCTTCGCCCTGGCCGTCACCGGCGTGCCGCTTGCCGCGGACGACTGGGACGCCGGCCCCGGCTTCCGCTGGACGCTGCTCGCGAAAGTGGCCTCCGCAGTCGTGCTTGCGGCGCTCGCGGCGCTGCACGATTTCGTGCTCGGACCGCGCCTTGCGCGGGACGTTCGCGAGGGCCGCGGGCAGGGGAGAAGGCCGCTGCTCGTGGCGGTCGGACGCGCCGCGTTCGTCTTTACGATCGCCGTGCCGCTCCTGGGAGTGGCGCTGACGAGGCTCGCAAATGGCTGATACTTTGTCCGCGAATCGGTCTTTCTTCTTTTCTTTGGAGGCTTTTTGATGTCAGCTCGTCGTCTCACGGTCGCACTTGCGGTGCTCGCGACCGCAGTTGGTATCGGCGCTTCGTCGGTGCTGGGTGCGCGGAGCCAGACCCAGACCACGACCGTCAAGGTCAAGGCCGGCGTCGGTGGTGCGTTGAAGTTCTCGCTCTCGAGGAAGAGCGCGCCTGCGGGCACGGTCAAGTTCGTCGTAACGAACGTGAGCTCGCTTCCGCACGACTTCGCGATCGTGGGCAAGAAGACCCCGACGCTCGGCAAGGGCAAGAGCGCGACGCTCACCGTCAAGCTGAAGAAGGGCAAGCACCCTTACAAGTGCACCATCGACGGCCACGCGGCCGCCGGCATGAAGGGAACCTTCACGTCGACCTAGGAGTCTCGTCCGGGCATGCGCGCCTCGGTGCGTGTGCCCGGCCGTCTCCCCTGAAAGCGCAGGTTCCGGGCGAAGATCAACGCCAGCGGTAGCAGCGCGACCAGCGCCACGTAGGGCGCGAGCGGGTGCGTTGTGCGCGTCCGTCCCACGGATTGCGTCGAGCCGCTGCCGAGCAGCGCGCGAAGCGCCGCCGACGCGTCCGCGAGCTTCCCTTCACCGAAGACGCGTCCGTGGCTTGACGTCGCGAGCGCCGTCAGCTGCATCTCGCTTGCGGCGTCGGGCCGGTAGTTCGGGTCCACCTTCCCCGAAGGCCTGTAGATCGCCTCGTCGCCACGCCAGAACCTGACGGCGAGCAGGCCCGCGCGCGGCGCGGCGGCCAGTGCACCGGCGACGACGCCAGGATCGAAGAAGCTCGACTCGCCGTCCGTGAGGAGAACGATCGCGCGACGCGACGCCGTGCTCTCGAAGTAACCCGACTTCGGAATTCCACTCAGCGCGAGGAAGTTCGTTGCGCGCACGTTCAGCGCGCGCGGCGGCGGCGTGTTGATCGCCACCGTCTGCCCTGCCGTTGCGTCGAACGCCGCTGCGTCGGGGACGGGCAGCAGGTTCGGCATGACGCGGTCGGTCAGCGTGGCCACTCCCGCCGGCACCTCGGGAATCGAAGCGCGCAGTCGCATCGCGGCGGCGGTCGCGCGCTCCAACCGCGTGGAGCCGCGCGCCCCCGACGACGCGGCCATCGATTGGGAGATGTCGATGACGAAAAGCGCCTGAGCGTCGGTGCGCACCTGCTGCGTCTGCGCGCTCGAGAGCGCCGGCTGTGCCGCGGCGAGCGCCAGCACGAGCACGATGGCGGCAAGCGACGCGAGCAGCAGGAGATCGGTACCACCGCGCGGCGGTTGAAGCGCGAGCTCACGTCGGACCTCCGCGACGCGTCGCTCGGCGAGCAGGAACGCGACGAATGGGAGAAGCACCGCGGCCGCGACGGCCGCGGCGAGCGGCGTGAGGAACACGAGGCCCGCGAGCATCAGTAGCCGGCCCCGGGAGTGCCGCCGCCGGCGCCGCGCCGGCCTGCCGACCCCGCACCTGTCTGCTGGCCGGCGCCGACCCGGATGCCCTGCACCAGGAGCACGCGCAGCGCGAGCTCGAGATCGTATTTCGCAACCGCGTTGCCCGGATCGGCCCGCACGGCGTCCTCGAAATCGGCGAGGCTCGCCTGCGCCTGATCGGGGTCGATCCCCGTCGTCTCCTGGAACGGATCGTTGCTCGGGCCGACGTCCGTGAACACCAGCACCCCGAGCAGCGTCTCAGCCTGCGACGCGCGCGCGCCGCTGCTCGTGCGCGCGACGGCGGCCAGCGCTTGCTCGGCGCGACCGCGCGCGATCGCGACTAGCTGCGTGTTGTCGAGACGCACGGGGACGTTGACGTTCTCGACGAAGAGCTTGATCGCGCGACGGGCGGCGACGTCGTCGTCGGCGCCGAGCAGGTGCTCGGCAAGTGAGGACAGGTGCGTCTGCGGCCGCCACGCAGCGAGGGCCGGTGCGGAGGCGAGAACGGCGTCGTCCTCTCGCAGCGTCCGGTGCCAAGTGCGCACGTCCGCTGCGAGGAGCGCTGCGAACCCGGCCAGAACGAGCAACACGACCGCCGTCGCGAACGCCAGCGGCGTCTTCACGTGCCGGTCCTCCATTCGAGGCGCGGCCCCCAGAGCTCGTGTACAGCGATCCCGGCCGCGACCACGAGTGCGAGCGCGAACAGCGTCCATGGAAACGGCGTGAGATTGTGAGGCTGCGGTCCCGGCTCGAGCGGTCCGGCGCGCACGATCTGCGCACCGCCGCTGAGCCGCTTGAACAACGCAACATCCTGGCTCGAGGGGTTCAGGCCGACGATCCGCAGCGGGATGTGGTCCCGCTTCAACGCCAGCATGATCGTCCGGAGGCGCGGCAGATCGTTCGGATCGTCGTCCAAGTCGCTCACGAGGATCGCGATCGGCTTGCTCAACCGGTCCTCGAACGCAATCTGGTGTGCGAGCTCGAGCCCCGCCGAGATCTTCGTGCCCGCGCTGAAGACCTTCTGCCACGGGTTCGGCGGGAACGTCTGCGCGAAGCCGGCTCGCTTTGCGGGCGGCAGTCTGAAGTAGCGCACCAGCGGTGTGAGATCCGCGGCCCCGGTTCCCGGCGGTAGCGCCTCGTACGCCTGGTCGGAGAAGACGACCAGTCCGTAGCGCCCGCCGCTGCGGGCGAGTGACGACAGCGTCCCGCCGATTCGCGAATACGTATCCGCGGAGATGCTCGCCGAGACGTCGAGCACGACGATCGCGGACGAGTGCGCCGGCAGCGCGACGATCGTCTGCGTGTGCGGATGGCGCGAGACGACGACGATGGCAACGAGGAGACCCGTGAGCGCGAGGGCAAGGGCGGACCGGACGACGAGCGTCCGGCGTGCCGCGGGGCGCAGAGCGCCGGTGTCCGCGAGCGGGATTGCGCTCATCGGCCGTTCACCTCGCGCTCAACCTGCGTCGCGAGCTGTGAGAGCGCGTCCGGCGTAGGCGCCGGCGCGGACCACGCGAGGTCGTCCGCCGCGCCGGCCAGATCGGGATCACGCGTCCCGAGCAGCCGCGCGAGGAAACCGACCGCGCGCCGCCGGTCCGGCGGCGGCCGCCCCTCCGCCTCACGCACGAGAGCGAGCGCCCGTTCGAGCTCGCTCAGGCGCCGGGCGCGCCGCCGGCGCCGGAGTAGCGCCGCCGCCGTCGCCCCGGCGAGAAACACCCCTGCCAGCGCCAGCACGAGCGCCGCCGCTTCGAGAACGAATGCAAGGCGGCTGGGGTCGACGCGGTAGCTCACGGACGCCGGAGTCACGTCCGTCCGGAGCGGCGGATGCGGCCGAGCCACGTCGGCGGGCGAGACGCGCGTGCGCACCTCGAGCACAGGCCAGGACGCAGTGTTTGCCTTCCGTCCCGGCGCTTCCACGACGGCGCGCGGCAGCACCACACGCGTCGCGCTTCGCCTGCCGACGCAGCGCTGGTCGAGGCAACTCGCTCGCGCGGTGTAGCTGACGGTCAGGAGCCGTCCGCGTGTAGTCCGCGTCACGCGCGTGCGGCCGAGTTGCGTGAGCGGCGCAAGATTCTCGCGCAGACGGATGTCCGGCGACCCTACGGCGCCGCGGTCGAGCAAGACGGTCACGGTCGCGGTGACGACGTCCCCGAACTCGACCGCCTCGCGGTCGAAGGCCGTGCGCACCGTCACCGGCGCTCGCGGCGGCACGCTCCCTGCCGGCTCGTTTCCGCCTGCGAGCAGGACCACGGCCGCCACGGCGACGGCTGCAGCCGCGAGCGTGCCGATCCAGATTCGCGTCACCGCGCCCATCGACTCACTCGCCGCACCTCGGCCCATTCCACGAACGCGCGGTCGATCTCGTGCGGATCGCTCGTGCCGAGGAGCACCGGCTGGAGGTCGAGCGAAACGAGCTCCTGCAGAAGCGTCTCGAGGCGCGCGGCGTTGCTTCTCCTGAGACCGAGTGCCTCGCGGCGGGACAGCCGCACCAGCTCGGTGCGGCCGCTTCTCGGATCGGCGACGGGGACGGCGACAGAGCCGATGTCGGGAAAGCTCTGTTCCCAGACGGGGTCCTGGATCACGACGGGCACGAGGTCCCAGCCGCGTGCCGCGGCGTCGAGCCACGCATCCGCCGGGGGTGGCACGAGGAAATCGGAGAGCACGAACACGAATGCACCGGTCGGCAGGTCGCTGTGCAATTGCCCGAGGAACGTCAGCGCGACCGTCAGGTTGTCGTCGGCCGCCGCGAACGGCGCTGTCGCCTGGCGCTCCTGCACGAACCACGGCACGTCTTTGCGTCCCGGAGGCAGCCAGTGCGGCTCGCCTTCGCCGTAATCGAGTGACGCGACATCTGCGCGCGCGGCGATTGCGCTTGCCACGAGCGCAGCGGTCGCTTCGACCACGACCTGCGGCTTCGACAGCCACGGCAGCGGCGGCTCGTAGATCCCCATCGCCGGCCTGCGGTCGCAAACGATCACGACCCGCGGCGCCTCGTCGGCGGCATGGTCGCGCACGACGAACTCGTCGCGTCCGGTGGCTGCGGAGAGGCGTGCACTCGCGAACCAGTCGATCGTCGAGACGGGGTCGCCGATCTCGTAGGGGCGGGCGCCGATCACGTCGCTGCCGTGTCCCCGGCGGCGGCTCGGAAGGTCGCCGAACGGCAGTCCGACCAGCCGCCGCCGCGGCACGAGAGGAAACGTTTGCCGCTCCGCGCGCCCCTCGCCGGCGACACCTCCCGGCCGGCGGAGCCGACCTCCGGCGTCGCCTGACGCCGCTCGCGGCACGGTGCCTTCCGGGCCCGTATTACCCATACTGTTCCCTCCGGCCCCGCACCGCGAGCGGCGCCCGAGGAACACGCGGGCGCCTCGCTTTGACCAGGCGGGCCATGTGGTCTAGACCGTCGGAGTGCCGCCGGCCCAGTCGGGCGCCGGTGGAGGCGCGAGCGCCAGGCAGCGCTCCTTGATCCGCCGCAGTGCCTCGTCACGGCCGAGTGTGCGGGTCTCGGCGACGAACGACGGCGTCAGGAGCAGGCGGTGGCCTAGGACCGGCAGGAAGAGCGCGTCGATGTCCGCCGGAATGACGTGGTCGCGACCGCGCATGAGCGCCCAGGCGCGCGCGGTGCGCTCGAGCGTAAGACTGCCGCGCACCGATGCGCCGTTCGAAACGCCTTCCACGTTCCGCGTCGCCCGCACGAGATCGACGATCCAGCGGAGGACGAGCTCGTCCACGTACACCTCCTCGACCGCGGCGCGCAGCGTCTCAACCTCGTCCGCGTCGACGCGCGGCTGCAGGTCCACGATCGGGTGGCCGTGGCGCTGCGCGACGACGATCTCGACTTCCTCCTCGTCCGAGGGGTAGCCGAGCGCCGACCGAAGCGAGAAGCGGTCGAGCTGCGCCTCGGGCAGCGGGAACGTCCCCTCCTGCTCGATCGGGTTCTCGGTGGCGATCACGAGGAACGGCGTCGGCAACGGCCGCGTGACTCCGTCGACGGTCACTTGCTGCTCGGCCATCGCCTCGAGCAGCGCCGACTGCGTGCGCGGCATCGCGCGGTTGATCTCGTCGACGAGCACGATGTTCGCGAAGACCGGTCCGGGGCGGAACTCGAACTCGCGCGTCTTCTGGTTGTAGATCGCGAGCCCGGTCACGTCCGTCGGCTGAAGATCCGGCGTGCACTGGATGCGTGCGAAGCTGGTGCCCGCGATCGTCTGAGCGATCGAGCGCGCGAGAATCGTCTTCGCGGTGCCGGGCACGTCTTCGAGCAGCACGTGCCCGCCGCTCGCGAGTGCCGAGAGCACGAGGGCGATCTCGTCGTGCTTGCCGAGCACGACCTGCTCGATGTTGTCGATCAGCCGCTCGGCGATCGCCTGCGCAGCGGCAAGGCTGTCCGACTCCGCGATGCGTGGAGCTTCCGCCATTGAAGCTAACGGTACCGCCTTGGAAGGTCACCCACGAGGAGCCGCGGAGACGAAACTCGAAGCTGAACCTTTCGGCGGCAGTGCGGCTTGGCCGCACTGCACACCGACAATTGGCGAAGCAGCATGCCTCCAATTCCCATCTTGGGCACGCGCGCTAAGCGCACGCCCGGTCTACCCCACGCAAAGTGCGTAGCACTTTGCGTGGCGCGTCAGCGTCGAGGGATCTTCAGCGTCGCGAGGTGGCTCGGGGTGCCGGATCCGAGCAGCGACGGCCACGCGGCCAGGTCGACCTTGCCGCCCGGCGTTGCGGCGAAGCGTGAGAAGAAGAGGCGGCGGCTCTGCCAGAAGGCAACCGTTTTCCCGCGAACCGACGCCGGCAGCGTCATCGAGAAACGCCCCTTCGCGTCGGGCCAGCGCTCGGCGACCGGCTTGATCACGCGGCCGCCCGTTGCGACTCCGACCGCCGGGCCCTCGTAGATGGCGCCCGGGTACGAGACAGGCTTCGCGACGGTGTATGCGGTGCCTGCGCGAAGCTGAATGTCCAGTGTCGCGCTCTGGTTGCGCTTGAAATTGGCGGCGGTGCCGAGGTTGCCGCCGTAGGAGATGGCACCGAGCGCCACGCCGATGTTGATCGGCACCGGGTCGGCGTCCGTCTCGTCCGACGCATGGAAGAGCGAGGTGTAGTGCCCGCCGCTGTCCGACGGCGAGGAGAACGTCCAGAAGTCGCGGTCGTTCGTGCGGCCGACGACGACCGCGCCCTGTACAGGCCTACCGGCGGCGTCGGTGATCGTGCCGCTCAGCCTGTACGTGTAGAGGCCGACCGACGGCGGCGCCGTCCCGGCGGAGTTCGTGACGCGTCCGGTGACGAGCACGCTGCCGTTCGACTGAACCTTCGCGCGCAGGCCGCTCAACCGGTAGCCCACGTTGAACGCTCCATTCGCCCCGCGGAGCGCCGACTGTTCGCGGGTGGTCAGCTTGCGTCCATTCACCTTCGCCCGCGAAAGCCCCACGACCCGCACTCCATGCCGGCCCGGCTCGGTGATGTCAGCTGCGTAGGCGAAGCCACCCTGACGGCCCGTGGGTGCCGGAAGCGTGAACCGGTCGACGCGGATCTGCGCTCCGACGACCGGCGACTTGCCGAGCAAGACCTTGCCGAACACGAACTGCCAGTTCGACGTGTTCGGATTCCACGGCCTCACGACGAGCGCGCGACCCGTGGTGATCCGGGCGCGGCCGGCCGCCGTTGTCCTCGACACGCGCTGTTGCTGCGCGCGTTGCGCGTGCGCCGCATTCTGCGTGGGCGTGAACTCCATCGTCGCCGGCACGTCGGCGGTCTGCAGGTTGCGGAAGGGCGGCAGATTCGGCGGCGGGGGAAACTCGTCATGCGAGCCACCGAGAGCGAACACCATCAGCCCGGGCAAGACGCCGCCGTTCGACGACGTCGGAGTCCCACCGATGGTGATCGCGACGTACTCCTTGCCGTTCACGGAGTAGATCGACGGCCCTGCGGCGATCTGCCGACCTGTCTGGAACTTCCACAGCTGCTTGCCGGTCTTGAGGTCGAACGCGCGCAGGTTTCCGTCTCCGCCACCGGCGAAGCCGATGCCGCTCGCGGTGATGGAAACGCCGCCGCGCTCCGGCTCGGGCGTCAGGAACTTCCACACGCGCCGCCCGCTGTTCACGTCGATCGCGCTGATCGACCCGTGGTCGTGCCAGCCCGGCAGGTACGACCCGAAGTCGCCGTTCTGCAGGCCGAGGAAGATGTCACCCTGCAGCCGCTTGCGCTTCTTCCGCGTGGGCGTCAGCTTCCGCTGGATCATCACGCTCGCGGTCTCGGCCGCCGCGTTGAAGATGTAGTTCGTCTTCGGGTCGTAGGCGGCGGGCGAAAAGTTCAGGCCGCCGATCGAGCCGGGATACACGACGACCGGCTTGCCGGGCTGCAGCGGCGGATGCTCCGTGCGGTCGATCACCTTGATGCGCTGGTAGATCGGCTTGCCCGTTCTCGCGTCGTAGCAGAACCAGACCCCTTCCATCGTCGCGACGGAGACGACACGCCGCTTCTTGCCTCCGACCTTGCCGTCGTAGACGAGCGGCGGCTGCGCCGTGTCGTACGACCACTCGTTGTGCGCCATCTGCTGCTGCCACCACTTCAGGCGCCCCGTGCTCAGGTCGACCGCAATCAGCGAGTCCGTACGCGGCGCCGAGCCCGGCCGCCACGCGGGGAAGTACAGCGGCGTGGCCGAGCCGGTGCCGTAGTAAACCGTGTTGGTCCTGGTGTCGATCGTCACCGGTGTCCAGGTGACGCCTCCGCCGACGATTCTGCTGACCCTTCGCCAGCCCGTTCCCGACGGCGGGATCGACCAGACGGGATTCGCCCACGCGGGCGAGAGATCGCTTGTCCTGAAGGCCATGACGAAGCCGCGGACGCCGTACTCGGAGCCGGCGGCGCCGGTGATCACGCGGTGCTTCGCGCAAATGGGCGCGCTCGTCTCCGAGTAGCCGAAGCGGGTCGCCGCGCCGGGCACGGCGCTCGAGATCGCCACGCGCTTGATCACGGCTCCGGTGCTCGCGTTGAGCATCGTGATCGTCATGTCGATGTTGAGGACGAAGACCTTTCCGTCGCAGACGGCAACACCGCGGTTGGCGACGATGCCCGCCTTGTTGAAGACCGCGATGTCGTTCGGGAACCACTTCCAGATCAGCTCGCCGGTGGCGGCGTTGAGCGCGTACGTCTTCCCTTCGCCGGTCGTGACGTACATGCGGTTGCCGATCACGACGGGGAACGACTGCTGACCGAGGCGCGCGATCGGGTCGAGCGAGCGAAAGTTGACCGTGAAAACACGCCCGAGCTGGGCGATGTTGCCCGTGTTGATCGACGTCAGCGGCGAGTAGCGCATGTTGTCGGGCGTGTTTCCCCACCCGCCCCAACCGACGTCGCCGCTCGCCCCGGACCCTGTCGCGACCAGCGAAAGCGCGATCGCGGTCGCCGACGCGACAAGAACTGGCCACGACGCCATCGTCCGGCTCATTCCTAGGGAAATGCTACTCCAGACCTACTTCGGCGGTTTTATCCGCAGGGGTGCGTTGAACGGCCCGTAGATCTCATGCATGAAATGCGCCGTCGTGTTCATCTTCAGGTCGAGCGTCCGCAGCGAGCGCTTGTCGACAAGCAGCTCGTACCACGCCGGCGACTTCGGGTCGAAGAACGAGAGGCGCCATGCGTGCTTGGTGCTTTCGAGGACGTGCGCGTCGGTCGAAGCCGTCCAGAACGGCGCCGGCTGGCGGATCGGCGCCTGCGCTGCTTCCTTCCATTCCTCACCCGGGAGCTTGTCCCAGCGCCGCTTGCCGATGATGATCCCCGCCGGTCCGCCGACGACCTGGTACGAGAGCCGGTCCGGGGCGACGAGCTTCCAGTGTGTAAGCAGGGCATGCTGCGCGTCCGATGCGAGGTGGTCGCGCGTGACGAGCGTGCGCAACGTTCCGAAGGTCCGCGCCGCGCGCGCGACGAGCGCGGAAGCGTCCCGCGGCGGCCACGGCCGTGGCATCCGAACGACCCAGCTCGTCGTACGGTCGGCGCGGCGGACGTTCACCACGACCGTCGTCGGCGCATCGCCGGTCGACGTCGTTGCGCGGTAGCAGCCCGCGCCGCACGTCTCGGCCTCCGTGACGCGCGTGCCGACGCGGAACGAGACCCGCAACCCGTTGACGCCACCGCCCTGGCCGACGACGGACGCCTGCAGGCCGAGCGTCCTTCCTGGGACGACCGCCAGCGCGAGCAAGTCGCTTCCGTCCTGGCGGCTGAAGACCACTGCGCCCTTAGGCGGCGCTGGGAACGCCGGTTCTTTCGCGGCCGTGGTCGGCGGCGTGGCTTCGGATGGCCCCGCGGCCGAGGCGACCGGGCCGGGCGTCCGGTGCGCGAGCACGACCACGATGACGACCGCGGCCGCGCCGAGCGCCAAGGCACCGAAGGCCGCAAGGAGTCGCAGCCAGACGCCCGCGTCAGACATCGGGCGCGGCTTCGGGCGCGCGTGTCTCCCGCCAGCGCGGCTCGAAGAACGTGGCGAGGCCGATCGACAGCGCGTAGAGCGTGATCAGCACTGCAACGGAGAGCATCGTCGATACCGGATCGACTCCCGGCAGCAGGACGCCGAGCGCCGTCATCGCGAAGATGCCGACGCGCCAGCTACTGCGCAGCCGCGCCGCCGAGAGGATGCGTAGGCGCACGAGCCCCAGCACGAACACAGGCACCTCGAACGCGAGCGCCACGGCGAGCAACAAGAACGACGTGAACGAGTAGTACTCGCGCGCGCGAACGACGATCTCGAAGTGCGACGAGTCGTAGTTCGTCAGGAAGTGGACGGCCGCCGGCAGCACGAGCCAGTACCCGAAGGCGGCTCCTCCGATGCCGAGGGCCGTGGCGAATGCGACGAGCACGGCCATCGAGCGCTGGTGCCGCTCTTCGAACGCCGGTGCCAGGAACGCCCACAGTTGCCAGAAGATGATCGGCAGCGCGATCAAGACGGCCGCGTAGAAGCTGACCATGATCGACACCGTGAAAGGCTCGAGCACGCCGAACGTGATCGGCGGCCGCTTGTCCGCCGGCAGAGGGCGGTTCAGCCATTCGAGCAGCCGCCCGTGAAAGACGTACACGCTCGCGAAAGCGGCGACGACTGCGACGATGCAGATGATCAGCCGCGTTCGCAGCTCGCCGAGGTGCTCGACGAGCGTGGCCTCCTCGCCGTGGCGCAGGCGCCGCGGAAGCAGGCTCATCTTGCTACGCCGAGGGCGGCGGGGTCTTGTCCGCGGGCGGAGGCGGCAACTCCGCCTTCTCGTCCTGGCCTGTGACCGAGTCCTTGAACTCGCGCATTCCCCGACCGAGCGAGCGCCCGATCTCGGGGAGCCGCTTCGGCCCGAACACGAGCAGAGCGACAACGAGGAGGATGATCAACCCCGTGATTCCGATCTCCGGCATGCGTCAAGGGTAGCGCGTTTGGGTACGAGCGGCCTATGCCGGGCCGGAAGAAGCCGCTGGCCGAGCAGGTCGTCGTCGTAACCGGCGCGTCGAGCGGGCTCGGCCGCGCGATCGCGCGCGGCGCAGGCGAGCACGGCGCGAAGGTCATTGTGACAGCACGGAACGCGGAGGCGCTCGACGACGCCGTGCGCGAGATCGAAGCGTTCGGCTCGGAAGCGCTTGCCGTTCCGGCTGACCATGCGGTGCGGGACGAGGTCGGGCAGGTGGTCGAGCAGGCGGTCGACCGCTTCGGCCGTATCGACACGTACGTCGCGAACGCCATCGTCACCGTCATGAGCGAGGTCGAGCAGCTGCAGGCGGACGAGCTACGCCGCGTGCTCGACGTCAACTTCTTCGGGATGGTGTACGGGTTCTGGGCCTCGCTTCCGCAGCTCAAGGAAAGCCGCGGCACGTTCCTGCACGTCAGCTCCGCGTTGGCGTATCGCGGCATTCCGCTGCAGGCCGCGTACTGCGCGTCGAAAGCCGCCGGCCGGACGTTTCTCGAATCGGCGCGCGTCGAGTTGCAGAAGCACAAGGTTCCCGTCGACGTGTCGCTCGTGCTTCCGGGCGCGATCAACACGCCCCAGTTCGACCGCTCGCGTCAGCGCATCGGCTATCAGCCGCGACCGGTGCCGCCGATCTACCAGCCCGAACCGTTCGCGCAGGCCGTGTTGCACTGCTGCGAGCATCCGGTGCGGGAGCTGTCGGTCGGCTGGGGCGCGCAGAAGCTCCTCTGGGGTCAGAAGCTCTCACCGCGCGCTGGCGACCTGATGCTGCGGCGCATCGGCTGGAAGGCGCAGCGCACCGACGAGCCGAAGCCTCTCGACGCGGCCGACAACCTCTACGAGACGCTGCCCGGCGACCCCGGAGCGCACGGTCGGTTCGACGAGCAGGCGCGCGAATCGACCCTCTGGACCTCCCTCCGGCTGAGGCGCTGGCTGGTCGGCGGCGCCGCCGCAGCAGCCGGTGCCGCGGTGGCTCGGGAGCTGGTTCGTTCTCGCTAGACTGAGTCACGAACCCGGCCGGAAATGCGCTTGGTTATGCCGGATTCGCTCTCACAATGGCATTGCTGGAGATCACAAACCTGCACGTCGCACTCGAGGACGGGACCGAGATCGTCAAGGGCGTCGACCTTGCCGTGGACCAGAACGAGATCCACGCGATCATGGGGCCGAACGGCTCCGGCAAGTCGACCCTCGCGTACGCGCTGATGGGACATCCCGCCTATCAGATCACCGAGGGGGAGATCCTCTTCGGCGGTGAGGATCTCGTGCCGCTGGGTGCGGACGAGCGCGCGCAGCGCGGCCTCTTCCTCGCGTTCCAGTACCCGCACGCAGTTCCGGGCGTGACGGTGACGAGCTTCCTGCGCAGCGCCATCAACGCGATTCGCAAGGCGCGCGCCGGAGGGGACGACCCGGTCCCGATCCCGCAGTTCCGCAAGGACCTGTTCGCAGCGATGGACCGGCTGAAGGTCTCGCGCGAACTCGCGTCGCGCTATCTCAATGACGGGTTCTCCGGCGGAGAGAAGAAGCGCGTCGAGATCCTGCAGATGGCGATGCTGAACCCGAAGATCGCGGTGCTCGACGAGACCGACTCGGGCCTCGACATCGACGCGCTGCGGATCGTTGCGAATGGGGTCCAAGACCTCGCCGGCCCGGAGATGGGGGTCTTGCTGATCACGCACTACCAGCGGATCCTCAACTACGTGACGCCGGATTACGTCCATGTGTTCATCGATGGGCGTATCGTGGAAGAAGGAGGCCCAGAGCTCGCGCACACGCTCGAGGCAGAGGGCTACGAGAGATACGGGAAGGCTGCAGCCTGATGACACAAACCGAGACCGACGTCGTCAAGGGGATCCGCGAGGAGTACCAGTTCGGTTTCTCCAACCCCGACGAGGCGAAGGACTACTTCTTCAAGTCGGGGCGTGGGCTGAACCACGAGATCGTCGAGGCGATCTCGGCGCACAAGAAGGAGCCGGAGTGGATGCGCAAGTTCCGGCACAAGTCGCTCGACTACTTCTTTGCGCGCCCGCTGCCGACATGGGGCGGCGACCTGACGCAGATCGACTTCGAGAACATCTTCTACTACATCAAGCCGACCGAGAAGCAGGCGAACTCGTGGGAAGAGCTGCCCGCGGAGATCAAGGACACGTGGGACAAGCTCGGCATCCCGGAGGCGGAGAAGAAGTACCTCGCCGGCGTTGGCGCGCAGTACGAGTCGGAGGTCGTCTACCACAAGCTCCAGGAGGAGCTCACCAAGCAGGGCGTGCTCTTCCTCGACATGGACTCCGGTCTGCGCGAGCACGAGGAGCTGGTCAAGCAGTACTTCGGCACGATCATCCCGCAGAACGACAACAAGTTCGCGGCGCTCAACTCCGCCGTCTGGTCGGGCGGCAGCTTCATCTACGTGCCGCCGGGCGTGAAGATCGAGATGCCGCTGCAGGCCTACTTCCGCATCAACGCGGAGAACATGGGCCAGTTCGAGCGCACGCTGATCCTCGTCGACGAGGGCGCCTACGTCCATTACGTCGAGGGCTGTACGGCGCCGGTCTATTCGAGCGACTCGCTGCACTCGGCCGTCGTGGAGATCGTCGTCAAGAAGGATGCGCGGTGCCGCTACACGACGATCCAGAACTGGTCGAACAACGTCTACAACCTCGTCACCAAGCGCGCTGTCGCGTACGAAGGAGCGACGATGGAGTGGGTCGACGGGAACCTCGGCTCGAAGCTCACGATGAAGTACCCCGCTATTTGGCTCATGGGCGAAAGGGCCCATGGTGAGGTGCTGTCGATTGCATTCGCCGGCAACGGCCAGCACCAGGACGCGGGCGGCAAGGCGGTCCACGTCGCGCCGCGGACGTCGTCGGTGATCACGTCGAAGTCGATCTCGAAGAACGGCGGCCGCGCCGGCTACCGTGGGCTGCTCGAGGTGGCGAAGGGTGCGGTCGGCTCGAAGTCGAAGGTCGTTTGCGACGCGCTGATCCTCGACGAGGAGTCGCGCTCCGACACCTACCCGTACATCCAGGTGGACGAGAACGACGTCGACCTCGGCCACGAGGCGACGGTCTCGAAGATCGGCGAGGAGCAGCTCTTCTATCTCATGTCGCGCGGCCTGTCGGAGGCCGAGGCGAGCGCGCTGATCGTCAGCGGCTTCGTCGAGCCGATCACGAAGGAACTTCCCCTTGAGTACGCGGTGGAAATGAACCGGCTGATCCAGCTCCAGATGGAGGGATCCGTTGGGTAAGCAGAAGAAGAAGGTCTCGCCGGAAGTGGCCGCTCAGGCGGAGAAGATGAAGGAGCGACTCGAGCAGCTGGCGGCCGAGCGGCGCGAGCGCGAAGAGGCGCACGCGCGCGGTGGCAACGCAGGCGGCGGCTGGACTCCGGGCGGCGTCGAGCCGCACCAGATCCGCTCCGGCCGTCGCGGCAATCGTTGACACGTCCGTGCAGGTCGAGCAGGTCGACTTCCTGACGATCCCGACGCGCGACGTGGAGCGGTCCGTCGCGTTTTACCGTGACGTCCTCGGTCTTGCTCCCGGTGCCGCGGGCGAGGTCGAGACGCCGAACGTGACGCTGTCGTTCTGGAATCCCGAGCGCGACGGCGAAAAGTTCAAGCCGCACGTCGGCGGCTTCGCGATCCGCGTCGCGGACGTGGCCGAGGCGCGGCGTGAGCTGGAGGCGAAGGGCGTCGAGTTCGTCGGCGAGACGTTCGACTCGGGCGTCTGCCACATGGGCTTCTTCAAGGACCCGGACGGCAACACGGTGATCCTGCACCGGAGGTACGAGCCGCGTGGCTAGGGCGGAGCTGCTCGAGCGTTACCGCGCGCTGCCGTTCCCGACCACGAAGGACGAGGCGTGGCGGTTCACGGACCTGCGCGACTTCGATCCTGACGCTTTCGGACATGACGGGGGTCAGACCCCTGCCATGGCTCCTGCGCCCATGCTCGACGTGGCGGTGTCCGGCATGGCCACGGTGAACGAGGCGACGATCGAGATCGAGCGTGCGCCGGAGGGCGTGACGTTCGAGCCGCTCGGCGATCATCCGCGGCTGCACCAGCTCGTCGGTTGGGACGAGAAGTTCGCGGCGCACAACGCCGTACTCTGGAAGAACGGGCTGCTGGTCGTTGTTCCGCGCGGCGTCGTGCTCGAGGAGCCGCTGTACGTGCGGATCGCGAACGGCGTCGACGGCGGCTCGCTCTTCTGGCGCCTGCTCGTGGTCGCCGAGGAAGGCTCCCGCTTCTCGCTGATCGAGGAATACGTGTCCGCTCGACCCGATGTCGCCGGCTACTCGAATGCCGTCGTCGAGCTGTTCGTCGAGGAGGGCGCGAAGCTCGAGTACGTGTCGTTGCAGAACCTCTCGCAGCAGACGTGGCACTTCGGGTCGCATCACGCGCGGGTCGGGCGCGACGCGGAGCTCGACTGGGTCGCCGGTGGGTTCGGCTCGAAGAAGGGGAAGATCCGGATCCAAAACGACCTCGCCGGGCCGGGTGCGACCTCGCGCGTGACGGGCGCGTACTTCGCCGACGCGACGCAGCACCTCGATTACGACACGTTCCAGGAACACATCGCTCCGAACACGACGAGCGACTTCGCGTTCAAGGGCGCCTTGCGCGACGAGGCGTCGACGGTGTGGCGCGGGATGATCCGCGTGGAGAAGGACGCGCAGAAGACGAACGCCTACCAGGAGAACCGCAACCTGCTGCTCTCGAAGTCCGCGCACGCCGATTCGATCCCGGGCCTCGAGATCCTGGCGAACGACGTGCGCTGCACGCACGGCGCGACGCTTGGCCAGGTCGACCGCGAGCAGCTCTTTTACCTGATGGCGCGCGGCCTGCCGCGTGCGGAAGCGGAGCGGCTGATCGTGCGCGGCTTCTTCCAGGACGTGCTCGACCGCATCAAGATCGAGGCCGTGCGCGAGGCGCTCGGCTCCGCGCTCGAAGCGCGCATCCCGCAGGCCTGACGAGAGCTGCAGCTCTACGGCTCGCTCGGTGAGTCGGCATGGAACCCGTTTTGACGCGGCCGACGAAGTTACCTAGAATACCTAGGTATGACGGAGCGCACCGAGTTGAAGGGTCATCTCGACCTGCTGCTGCTGAGCGTGTTGGCGAACGGAGCAGCGCACGGCTACGGCGTCATCGAACGGCTTCGGACTCGCACCGACGGGGTGCTCGACTTCCCGGAAGGAACCGTCTACCCCGCGTTGCACAAGCTCGAACAGCAGGGCCTCGTCGCGAGTCGCTGGACCAAGATCGCCGGCCGCAGCCGGCGCATGTACGCCCTCACGCGCCGCGGCCGCACCGCGCGACAGCGCCGAGCCGGCGAGTGGCGAACCGTCACGCAAGCTGTCGACCTCGTGGTCGGGGCGTCATGATCGAGGCCTATCTCCGGGAGCTCGCGCGAGCTTTGCCGTGGGCGCCGAGGCTCAAGCGTCGCCTCCTTGCGGAAGTCGACGACCACCTGCGCTCCTCGGCTGCCGAAGTCGGCGAGCGCGAGGCGATCGCCCGCTTCGGCCCTCCCGCCGAGTTCGCGCGGTCGTGCCTGCAGGCCTACGCGCGCAGCTTCGGACGGCTTGGAATGCTCGCCCTCGTGGGCGCGCTCGTTGGGCTGTTTGCCGTGATCTACCCGATCCCCGAGAACACCCTCCCGCCGGCGCCCTGGCCCGAGGGCGCGAAGCCCGCCGCGCTCGCGTGGAAGCAGGACGCGATGCTGGCGTTGTTCGTCGCCGCACTCGTCTGCGGCATGCTGGCCGGCGTCGCGCATCGGTGGACCGCCCCGGTCGTCGCAGCGGCTCTCGCCGCGATCGTTGCAAGCGTCGGCGTGGGCATCGCGCTCGCCTTCGAATGGGCTGCGGCTGTCCCCGGAACGCCGTCGCCGTGGTGGACGGTGCTCGCGGGATTGCTGCTGCTCGGGCTCTCGCTCGTTTCGGCCGTGCTGATGACACACGCAGCGGCCCTGCGCCTGCTCGAGTCGACCTAGCGCGGATACGATGGAACGCGTGGCCGTCACAGCCGAGACGAGGCTCGATTCGCAGCGGATCCGCGCCGACTTTGCGTATCTCGAGGAGCTGCGCAACGGTAAGCCGATCGCTTTTCTGGATTCCGCCGCGTCGACGCAGAAGCCGCGGCAGGTGCTCGACGCGTTGCGAGACTTCTATGAGCACTCGTACGCGAACGTCCACCGTGGCGTCTACCAGCTCGCGGAACGCGCGACCGCGGGCTACGAGGGGGCGCGAGAGAAGACGCGCGCGTTCATCAACGCACCCTCGACGCGCGAGATTGTCTTCACGCGGAGCGCGACGGAGGGCATCAACCTCGTCGCCTACGCGTGGGGCCTGGACAACCTCGGACCGGGCGACCTCGTCGTGGTCACCGAGCTCGAGCACCACTCCAACTTCGTCCCGTGGCAGTACATCGCCAAGCGCACCGGCGCCGGGTTCCGGATGATTCCCATCGACGACCACGGCGAGCTGCAGGTCGACGCGCTCGACGCGATCGCGCGCGACGGCAACGTCAAGGTTGTCGCGAACAACCTGATCTCGAACTCGCTGGGAACGGTGAATCCCGTCGAGCAGCTCACGGAATGGGCGCACGAGCAGGGGGCGATCATGGTCGTCGACGCCGCGCAGGCCGTGCCGCACCGCAGGGTCGACGTGCAGGCGCTGGGCTGCGACTTTCTCGGCTTCACGTCCCACAAGATGTGCGGACCCGGCGGGTCGGGCGCCCTCTGGGGCCGGCGCGAGCTGCTGGAGCAGATGCCTCCGTTCGAGATGGGCGGGGAGATGATCCGCTCCGTCAAGATGGAGGAGACGACCTGGAACGAGCTCCCGTACAAGTTCGAAGCCGGCACCCCCGAGATTGCGGAGGCCTACGGGCTGGGCTGCGCGATCGACTACATCACGGGCATCGGTCTCGAAGCGATCGAGGAGCATGAGCACGAGTTGACCGCGTATGCGCTCGAGCGGCTCGGCGAGCTGCCCTTCGTCACGATCTACGGACCGCCGCTCGAACGCCGCGCCGGAATCGTCTCGTTCAACGTCGACGGCGTCCACCCGCACGACGTCGCTCAGATCCTCGACTGGGAAGGCGTCGCCGTGCGGGCCGGTCATCACTGCACGCAGCCGCTGATGACGCGGCTCGGAGTCACCGCGACGACCCGGGCGAGCTTCTACCTCTACTCGGTACCCGAGGAGGTCGACCGCCTGGTCGAAGCCGTTCAGAAGACGCAGAAGGTCCTGGGTTGAGCGAGTTCGACCAGCTCTACCGCGAGGTGATCCTCGACCACTACAAGAACCCACGTGGTCACGGGGTGATGGCGGACGCCGACGCCGAGGCCGAGGGGCAGAATCCGCTTTGCGGCGACGAGGTCTCGATCTACGTCTCGTTCGGCGAGGACGGCGACACGATCGACGACGTCATGTTCTCCGGCCGCGGCTGCGCGATCAGCCAGGCGGCGAGCTCCATGCTGACCGAGATGGTCAAGGGCCGGAAGGCGAGCGAGGTGGCGGCGATGCCGAAGGAGGACCTGCTCGAGGAGATCGGCATTCCGCTGACGCCGGTCCGGCTGAAGTGCGCGATCCTCGGCCTGACCACGCTCAAGCTCGCCCTGCACAAGGGCAAGGGCACCCCGCTCCCCGAGGGCCTCGCCGAGCTCGACGAGCTCGAGCTGAAGTAGCCGTGCCCGAGCTGGACGTGTGCCCGGTGGACGAGCTGCCGCCGGGTGAGGTGAAGATCGTCCACGCCGGGCTGACCTCGGTCGGCGTCTACAACCTCGACGGCGAGCTCTACGCGATCGAGGACCGCTGCTCGCATGACGACGGGCCGCTCTGCGAGGGCGACTTCGACCCCGAGACCGGTGTTGTCATCTGCCCGCGCCACGGCGCCAACTTCGACATCAAGAGCGGACGGGCGCTGACCCTGCCCGCCTTCGAACCGGTCGACATCTTCCCCGTCAGGGTCGTGGACGGCGTGATCAAGGTTCACGTCTAGCGCCGCTTGACGCCGGTCGTGGCATGCGCCACGATCCACCCGCCGTCAGTCCGAAGGAGGGTCACATGAGCCTGATCTCGCTCGCGTCCGTCCGCGCGCTGCAGGAGGACGCGCTCGCTGAGGGGAAGGCACGGCCGGGTCGCATTCCCAACGCCGCCGACGCGCAGGAGCGGATCGTCGGCCAGCTCGTCGCGTTCATCCCGGCCGAGCC
>WNGF01001501.1_pt1 | contig 39469 bp, 33 predicted proteins | sample 5400641 | NCBI WGS metagenome assembly WNGF01 (sample SAMN13153371, study PRJNA577476) | soil metagenome | isolation source: 80 cm soil or saprolite under grassland replicate 2 | place: USA:California | collected 2016-06-15 | reverse complement strand
CGCAGCTCGCGCGCGACCTGACTGTTGGAGCAGCCGTCACTGCATCGCAACACAATCTCCGCGCGCGTCGCCAGCCCGTGGGCGGTCTTGCGACGTGTGGTCCAGCGCTCCAGCGTCGCCCGGTCTTCGGGCGTCAACCGCAACTCCGCCAACGGACTGCGTCGCGGTTTCCGAACAATCCCAATATCACCTGCACGCACGTCCCCACATTAGCAGAATCTTCCGGGACAGGACACTAGTGAGGCCAGCCTCAGACCGCCGAGATGACTCAGGGTGGGTACGATGATGGGCTTACGGTGAACCACCGTTGCAGATCATGGCGGAGGTGGTGGGGTGGCCGAGAAGGTCAACATCAACGATGTGCTCAACGGCCATGTGGTGCTGGACCTCGAATGCCTCGACCGCGTGTATCTGAATGGGTACGTCCCCACGCTACAGGTGCCAGGCCAAGTCGTCACCTACTTGACCCATCACCTCGGTAACCCGATTCCCTCACCGGCGCTGTTCAAGCAGATTGGTGATCGATTCCGCGATGCCGTCCGCAGCTTCGCCGAAACCAATGGCATCCCGGTACTGCAGTTGAACACGCCTGATCGCTCACGTTGGGATGACCGCAAGGTCGATCACGTGCGCGAATACATCGACCAGGCCTCGCAGCCGGGAGTGGTGGCCATTGTCGTGGCGCAAGAGGTCCAGAAGGTCTTCATGGGGTACACGCGACGATGCAAGACCGGCTCACCGCAATTCGGCTTTGATAAGGCTGATCGGAGAGTGACCGTCTATTACTTCTACATCCTCGACCCAGCATTCGGCGTTGGCTTCATCAAGATCTGCAGCTACTTCCCGTACCCGCTGAAGATGTGGGTCAACGGGCACGAGTGGGCCAAACGGCAAGCGGCTGCCGACGGCCTGGCCTTCACCGAGCTGGCCAACGGATTCGCCACCTGCCAAGACCCAGCCCGGTTGCAGTCCATCTGCGATCGGTTGACCCCGGCGAAATTGCAGGCCTTCTTCAACTACTGGATCGCCCGCGTCCCCTGCCCCTTCACGCGCGCCGACCGGTTGGCTGGCTACTGGTGGCACCTCAGCATGCGGCAGGTCGAAGTCTCCCGCACCATCGTCCTGGACGCACCCCGACGAGCGCGCGCGTTCTTCGAGGCACTGGTCGCCGACAACATCGGCATCGGCCGACCAGCCGTCGTCTCCATGCTGTTCGCTCGTCGGGTGCAGCGCAACACACAGAGCATCTTCCGCAGCCGCGTGTTCACCCAGGGCACCCAGGTGCGCATCGACTTCACGTACAAGCACTGCCGTGTCAAGCTCTATCTCAAAGAAGGCTGCGCTTTGCGTATCGAAACCGTGGTCAACGACCCCGACGATCTCGACATCCTGAAGGGCCTCGCGCATCTGCCGCAGGTGCAGCGAACGGCTCGCCAAATCAACGCTCGCGTGCTTACCATGCTGCGTGTCGGTCAGAGCTGTGCCATCGAGACCGCGCTCCTTGAACGCGTCTCACAGCCGTACGTAAGGGACGGCCAACGAACCGGAGCCTTGCGCTTCGGGGACTCACGCGTCATGGCTCTGGCCGGCGCCTTGTGTCTGACGGTGCATGCCGTCGCCGGCTTCAACAACAGGAGCCTTCGTGCCCTCGTCGCCGGCCTGCTCGGCACCACCTACACCACGTCGCAGATGACCTACGATCTGCGCCGCCTTCGTCTTCACCGACTCATCAGGCGCTTACCTCGGTCGAACACGTACCTGCTCACCACCGAAGGTATGCGGGTGGCACTCTTCTATACCAAGGTGCACGACCGGCTGCTCACCCCATTGCTGGCCGCCCATACACCTCCAGCTCCCCTTCCACTCAGACGCGCTCTTCAGACCATCGATCCCAGCTCCCCTTCCACTCAGACGCGCTCTTCAGACCATCGATCAGAGTGTGGACTTCTACATCGATCAGGCACGCATACGCCGTGCTGCCTGAAAAACTTGTCACAACGTCATGCGAGTGGGCTCCCAAGGAGCCCTAGGAGGGGTTCGGAAGGAAATACCCCTGGGTCACCCGACTTACCTGAAGTCGAAAGGCAGAGGGGACAACAGCATGTCGGGAAAGCAGGAAGGATGCCGAAGATGCCAAAGCTGCTGTCCTGCAAGACCCGCGTGATATGGCGAAGGCTGAATTGCTTGAATCCTATGTTCCCAGAGGTGTTTAGGCCACTCGCTGCTACGGCATATAAGAGCAGCGCCATCAGGTTACGGATCCAGAGCCAACGGGGATCCAGAATCTTCCGCCTGATGGGCGATGGGGAATGACCCCATTCAAGGGGACGAACGGGACGCCTACGTCACGCTAGAACGTCAAGTTCCAGAGAAACTTGGGATCGCCTAAGGGGCGCGAGCCCTATGGCGACGGAGCCCCCATAGTAGTCCGCGCCGGGGAAAGCCCGGTACATGGCGAAGGGGGGCAGGTGTCTTCGGCTACCCAGATGGGAGGTGCGCGTGATGCGCAATGCTGAAACAATACTGGGAGTCATCCGCGAACGTGGCAGACGAGGATTGCCACTGGAGCGTGTCTACCGACTCTTGTTCAGCCGCGACCTCTATCTCCATGCGTATGGTCGCCTCTACCGCAACGAAGGTGCACTTACCCGCGGTTCTACACCGGAGACCGTGGACGGAATGAGTCTGGCGAAGATCGATGCCATCATCGAAGCAGTTCGCTTCGAGCGGTATCGTTGGACGCCAGTCCGACGGACATACATTCCCAAGACGAACGGGAAGGTACGACCGCTCGGCATTCCGACCTGGTCGGACAAACTGCTGCAGGAGGTCATCAGGATGATCCTGGAGGCCTACTACGAGCCGCAGTTCTCCGACCGCTCCCACGGCTTCCGACCGAATCGGGGTTGCCACACAGCGCTGCGCGAGGTTACGGATGCATGGGGTGGAACGACGTGGTTCATCGAGGGCGACTTCTCCGGCTGCTTCGACAGCATCGACCACGAGGTCCTGCTGGCGATTCTGGCGGAGAACATCCATGATGGCCGCTTCGTGCGGTTGATTGCCAACCTGCTCAGCACTGGATATCTGGAGAACTGGCAATACAACGCCACTCTGAGCGGAACGCCGCAAGGAGCTGTTGTAAGCCCCATCCTCTCCAATGTCTATCTGAACAGACTGGACAGGTTCGTCGAGCAGACATTGCTCCCATCTTTCAACAGAGGAGTCCAGCGAAAGCCGAACCCGACGTACATGCGCCTGGCGGGGCTGGCCTACTACTATCGGAAGCGGCGAGGTCTTGAGAAGGCAAGGAATCTGCGTCGTGAGATGCAGAGACTGCCATCCAAAGACACAACCGATCCGAATTTTAGGCGGCTCCAATACGTGCGATACGCGGACGACTGTGTGCCACGAAAGCTGAAGGAGGGATCGATGTAGAAGATCGGCCCAACGGATGCTGGTTGCGCCAGAGATGGAGGTTGGCCCTCCGGAGCCGCCCTGCAGGGGGAGGCTCCAAACCACCGCAAGCTGCGTCGGTCAAAAGCCGGGGTGGTGAGCGTTGCGGACAAGGCGCACACATAGTGCGTCAGGTACGAGCCAAGAAGGCGAACGGAAGTGAACCACTGATGACGTGCCGAAAGCGTAGCAACGGCATCGAAACCGAGGAGAGTCGTTACCTCGGGAAAGGGCCTGGGGGAGACCTGCTTACTGCCCAGGTGGTGCCCGGCATAAAGGTGGCGCGAGCTTGGCTCAGGCTCTGGCACGAAACGTGGGAACCTGGCGCCTCGAATGTGGCGGCCGGCCTCGGGCAACGACCCGCCCGGCCGTGCAAGGGAGAACCTCAAGCAGCTGAAACTGCGAGGGGCAGAGTACCGAGGCGAGGCACAGGGGCGGACTGCCCGGTAGTAGCGACGAAGCCCAGTAATGCGGGTGGAGCGAAGCGGGCAGGTTGTTCGGGTTCGTTCGGCGGTCAACCACCGCGAGGTGGGAGGAGCCGATGAGCGAGCCGAAGCCGAAGGGCAAGCCGTTTGAGATTTCCAAATGGAAAGTTTGGGAAGCCTACCAGCGAGTCAAAGCCAATGACGGCGCGGCCGGCGTCGACGAGCAGTCGATCGAGGAGTTCGAGCGGGACCTGAAAAGGAACCTCTACAAACTCTGGAATCGGCTTTCGTCAGGGAGTTATTTCCCGGCGCCGGTGCGGGCGGTCGAAATACCCAAGAAGCACGGGCAAGGAGGAGTCAGAGTCCTCGGCGTGCCCACGGTGGCGGACCGCATCGCCCAGACGGTCGTGCGCCTGTATTTCGAGCCGAAGGTGGAGCCGCTGTTTCACCCCGACTCGTACGGGTATCGACCGAGGCGGTCGGCCCTCCAAGCAGTGGGGGCATGCCGAGAGCGGTGTTGGAGAAGTGATTGGGTGATCGAGCTCGACATCAAATCCTTCTTCGACTCTGTTCCGCACGAGCTGGTGTTGCGCGCGGTACGACGACACACTGACGAGCGATGGATTCTGCTGTACGTGGAGCGCTGGCTGAAAGCCCCGCTCCAACAGCAGGATGGCACGCTTGTGCAACGGGATCGAGGTACGCCGCAAGGCTCATCGATCTCGCCGTTGCTGGCGAATCTGTTCTTGCATTACGCGTTCGACGTGTGGATGGCGAAGCAATTCCCTGATCTGCGGTTCGAACGCTATTGCGACGACGCAGTTGTGCACTGCAGGAGTGAGTGGCGAGCACAATACGTTCGGGACGCCATCACGCGACGGCTGGCGCAATGTGGTCTGGAAGTACATCCGGACAAGACGCGCATTGTGTACTGCAAGGACGAGTATCGCCGAGCTACCTATGCCAACGAGCGATTCGACTTCCTGGGGTACACCTTTCGTCCTCGCCTTTCGAAGAGCAAGGTTGGTAAGCACTTTGTCAACTTCTCGCCGGCGGTGAGCGACGACGCTCTCAAAGCGATGAGTCAAGAGCTACGAAGTTGGCGGCTCAACTGCCGCAGTGACAAGACTCTGAGTGACCTTGCACGCATGTTCAACAGCGTCGTGCAGGGGTGGATCAACTATTACGGACGCTTCTACAAATCCGGGTTGTATCCGCTTCTCCAACGCCTCAACGACTATCTCGTTCGCTGGGCCAAGCGGAAGTACAAACGATTGCGCGGCCACACCCGGCGAGCAAAGCAATGGCTGGTGCGCGTCGCTCGACGCGAGCCGACGCTGGCTGGTGCGCGTCGCTCGACGCGAGCCGACGCTGTTTGCTCACTGGAAGTTGGGCGTGCGGCCCGCAGGCTGGACAATGGGAGCCGGGTGAGCTGAGAGGTTCACGCCCGGTTCTGCGAGAGCCAGGGGGTGGGACTACCCCTGGCTACTCACCTCCTATTGGGCTTCGCCGGACCACGGGCAGAAGCCGAGGAGATCAAACGTCGTCTGGCCGAGTTCCTGCGCGATGAACTCAAACTGGAACTGTCACCCGAGAAGACACTGATCACGCACGGGCGGACACAAGCCGCTCGATTCCTCGGTTACGAGATGGTCGTGTTCCATGATGATGCCAAGCGCAAACACGCGATGCGCAGCATCAACGGGTGCATCGGCCTCCGCGTGCCCATGGACGTCGTCAGAGCCAAATGCCAACCCTACGAAAGGTACGACAAGCCAGTCCATCGCCCGGAGCGGCGCCACAATAGCGATTTCAGCATCGTGGCGCAGTATCAGGCGGAGTACCGGGGCGTCGTACAGTACTACCAATTGGCGTATAACGTCCACTGCTTCGCTCGACTTAAGTGGGTGATGGAGCGCTCGTTGACCACTACTCTGGCCGGTAAACATCGAACCAGGGTCAGCAAGATCTACAAGCGCTACGCTGCCAACCTCCAGCGCCCGGAGGGCTCGTATAAGGGCCTCCGAGTCGTGGTCGACCGAGGTGAAGGACGACGCCCTCTGGTGGCTGAATGGGGTGGTATCCCCCTCCGACGACGGAAGGATGCAATCCTCGACAACCAGCCAATGCGAGTCTGGAACGTCGGAACAGAGCTTCTCCAACGCCTTACCGCCGACGAGTGCGAGCTTTGCGGCTCACACGAGCAGGTGGAAGTGCATCATGTGAGAGCTCTCAAGACGCTACAGCCGATGCGGTCAGGTCCCAAGCCTGAGTGGGCCAAGGTCATGATCGCTCGGAAGCGCAAAACGTTGGTCGTTTGTCACGACTGCCACTTGGACATCCAGCACGGGCGTCCTCGACGGCAGGCTAGGATCTAGCAGAGTAGCAGCGAACGGGTGACCAATACTGATGGCGTCCGGAGCATCGTAGTGCGCTTGTACCGACCGGCCGATCAAGCCAAAGTGCGGGCACTACATGATCGAACGCCCCCGGCGGGGAGCCCCCAGACCACACCGCAGCCATGGCCGTCTGATCTTGATCATATTCAGGACGCCTACCTCGCGTTCTGGGTGGCAATCGAGCCTGACGACACTGGAGAACGCGTGGTCGGAATCACCGGCATAGAGCCGGCTGGGCCTGATGTACCGGCAACCGTACTGCGCGGGAGGTCGGGCGTCGCGCGCCTCAAGCGAATGCGTGTAGCGCCTGATCGACAACGGCAGGGCATCGGTACCAAGTTGACCAGAGCCGCAATCGCGTGGGTACGCGAGCGCGGATTCAGTGGACTCATCCTGGAAACGACGCCCCAGCAGATTGCCGCGATCTGCTTGTACCAGCACATGGGTTTCGCAGAGGTTGACCGCTCAACGCTTGGCCAGTTCGAACTCGTGTGGTTTGAATTGCCAGTCAACACACCGGCCGCCGCTGCTCAATTCCCATGTGACCAAGACTAGATTCGCGCAGCTGCTACGCCATACCTGCACTGCTCACGCCTAGATAGATCGGAATAGACACTGGAGAGCCGGATGCGACGAAAGTCGCAAGTCCGGTTGTGCGTCCAGCGAAGGCTGGCGCGTTCAGCGGGAGACAAACCCGCCGGGGTAAGAGCCAGACGCCCCGTAGCTTGGATGGCAGGGAGGAGGGAAACCAACGATCCTGAAGCCCATCGACAAAGCCATCGATTCGGATGGTGAGCGAGTCACCGGGCCGTAACGTGAGTGAACGCACAGGTGGCCCCGAAAGTGCGCAGCCTCGGAGGCCGAGCCCGCAACCGGAAAGGGCGAAGGCAGCATGAACCGTCGCAGGCTGGCTGGCGCGGCGGCTCACTCCGACGGGGTGGGAGCGACAGCACGGTGACAAGGACGCGCCGAGCAACTGGAGAAGCCCTACTCGTCCCGCCGCGAAATCGGCGGAGCAAGGTAGGTCCTATAACCGGCGAACCCGGGAAGTGGGCCGAAGGCGAGAGGGTGGCGGAGGGGTCCGCAGTAGCCAGGAAGGCGGGTAATGCCGCTGGAGCAAAGGGACCCCGCTGTTCAGCACTGGCTCCGACAACACGGGAGGCAGGGGCGAGATGACAAAGGCGCCCATCGATCTGCAGGACCTGAGACGGAGCCTATACCGCAAGGCGAAGGCTGACACAGCCTGGCGGTTCTGGGGCCTGTACGTCCACGTATGCAAGCTGGAGACGCTCGGCGCCGCGTACGAGCTCGCCAAGAAGAACAACGGCGCCGCGGGTATCGACGGCGTCAGCTTCGAGGCGATCGAGGCGCGCGGGGTCGAGTCGTTCCTAGAGCAGCTGCGGGACGAACTGGTCTCGGGCACGTATCGGCCACAACGGAATCGGCGAGTGGAGATCCCGAAGAACGGGGACAAGAAGAAGGTCCGCGTGCTCGGGGTGCCCACGATCCGGGACCGTGTGGTCCAGGGTGCGCTACGGCTCATCCTGGAGCCAATCTTCGAAGCTGAGTTCCTGGACGGGTCGTACGGGTACCGCCCTAAGCGGCGGGCTGAGCAAGCAGTAGCACGGGTGGCGACAGCCATCATCCACAACAAGACGCGGGTGATCGATCTTGACCTGGCGAACTTCTTCGACAGCATGCGGCACGACCTGGTGCTGACGAAAGTGGCGCGCCGAGTTCAGGATGCAGCGATCCTGCACTTGCTGAAGATGATCCTGAAGGCATCCGGGAAGCGAGGCGTGGTTCAAGGCGGACCACTCTCGCCGCTCCTGGCCAACGTCTACCTGAACGAGGTGGATGCCATGCTGGAGCGGGCCAAAGAGGTGAGCCGGAACGGTCAGTACACGTACGTCGAGTACGTGCGCTGGGCCGATGACCTGGTGATCCTCGTGGACGGCTACCGTCGGCACGACTGGCTGCTGCGGGGGATACACCGACGACTGCGCGAGGAGCTAGCCAAACTCGACCTGCGCTTAAACGAGGAAAAGACCCGGATTGTGGACCTGAGCCGTGATGAGAGCTTCGGCTTCCTGGGGTTTGACTTCAGACGCTTGCGCTCACGGCGTGGCGCCTGGTGGCCACAGTACACACCGAAGTTGAAGGCGCGGACGGCGCTCTTGAGGAAGCTCAAGGAGATCTTCCGTCGCTTCGTCTCCCAGCCCGTGGATCGCGTGATCGCGTTGATCAATCCGATCATACGGGGATGGGTGAACTACTTCAGGATTGGGCACGCGAGTCGGTGCTTCGGCTACGTCAAAGACTGGGTCGAGAAGAAGGTACGGCGGCATTTGATGCGAGCCAGGAACCAACGAGGTTTCGGCTGGAAGAGGTGGAGTAAGGCTTGGGTGTACGACGGGCTCGGCTTGTACCGAAACTACCGAGTTCAGCGAATGGCCGATGCCTGAAAGCGCTCCTGGCACGATAGGTCACATAACCCTTGAGGTGAAGCTGGCAGGAGAGCGGTGTGCGGGAAAGCCGCATGCACCGTTCGACGAGGCGGGAGCTGGAAACGGGGGCACGGTCTCGGGACCGCAGCGCCTGCAGCGAAGTGCGTGGACAGCGCCGGATCTATTCGGCCACCGCGCCAGCTCTCGACCCTACCGGAGGGGGCCGACGGAAAAGTGCTGGGACCATCTTCACGACTGAGCGAGGTGCGAGGGACGTGCAGCTCGAGATGAAGCGCACACTCGACGAAGCACCGTGGAGTAGGCACCAGCCGTAGAGTCGACCGAGTGGTGCCGGCAACACGCCGAAGTCCAGCACAGCCCGGACGAAGCCCGCGCGATCGGTCAGCTTGGCGGCACCGGCCGCGAGCAGGATGCCGCCCAGGCACAGGCGCACGAGCAGGTGCAAGTCCAACTCGGTCCTCCAGAAACCAGAGTTCGAGCACATTGTGGGCAACGCACGTATGTTCTGGCGTCTACCCGGGGCTAGATCGCGGGTCTATCCACAGGTAGACACGGCCGCATGCATGTCTTCTCGACCGGCGACCCGACATGGGACGCGGTCGCTCTACACTGCCCGACAGAATGACTGAGATCTCGAGGCCACAGCCGAGGCAGCAGACCTACAAACGTGAGGTGATCGCCTCGCAGGCCGTCGTCGCGTCGAACCATCCGCTCGCTTCGGCGGCAGGCGCCGAAGTGCTTAGTTCGGGCGGCAACGCGATCGACGCGGCGGTAGCGACACTGTTTGCTTTGTCGGTCGTCGAGCCAATGATGGTCTCGCCTTTCGGCGCCGGATTCTTCCTCATTCGCGACGGGCGCACTGGTGACGTCGCGTTCATCGACAACTACGCGATCGTGCCAAGCGCCGCCACCCAGAACATGTATCAACCGGTGCCGGGTAGCCTCGATTACGAGACCGTAGACGAAGCGAATAGTATCGGCTACCGCGCGATTGCCACTCCTGGTGCGCTGAAGGGCTGGTCGCACGCGGTGCAGCGGTATGGCCGGCTCCCATTCGCCAGGCTGCTCGAGCCAGCCATCCGGTTCGCGACAACTGGCTTCGCCGCCAGCGGTTACCTGGTCAACATGATCTGCGACTCGGCTGCCGCCATCGCTCGCTTCCCGGCCACGGCCGAAGTGTTCCTGCCGGCGGGCAGTCCACCCAGCATCGGCCAGCTGATCATCCGACGAGACTATGCCCGCACGCTGCGGCAGATTGCCGACGAGGGCGCCGAAACGATGTACACGGGCGCGCTCGCGCACACGGTGGTCGCGGACATGCAAGCCAACGGCGGTCTGATAACACTGGAAGACCTGGCGGATTACCGGGTGCACGAGCGGCCCCCCGTTCGCGGACAGTATCGCGGCTACGAGATCCTCTCGGCCGCGCCGCCGTCCTCGGGCGGGACGCACATCGTACAGATGCTCAATCTGCTGGGTGGGTTCCCGATCGGCCACGACAGCATCCGCTTCGGCGAGGCAGGCTACGTTCACTTGCTCGCGGAAGCATTCAAGATCGCGTTCGCGGACCGGCGGCAGCACATGGCGGATCCCGACCGGGTAGACGTGCCTGTTGACAGGTTGATCTCGACAGCCTACGCAGACCAGCGGCGCTCCGAGATCGACCCCGGCCGCGCGCGCGACCACGCCGCGGGCCAGTTTGCTGAAGTAGCGCGTTTCATGGGTGGCGAGGGCTCCAACACCACGCACTGCACAGTCGTCGATGCGGATGGCACGATTGTCAGCACGACGCAGACGTTGCAGAGCGCTTTCGGTTCGAAGGTGACGACGCCAGGTACGGGGATGCTCCTCGATAACCACATGAGCTTGATGGATCCGGTTCCCGACAATGTGAACTCAATCGAACCAGGCAAACGCGTTCTGTCCAGCATGGCTCCGACAATCGTGCTTCGCGCGGGCAGGCCGTTTCTCGCACTCGGGACGCCCGGTGGAAAGCGCATTTTCGGGGCAATAGCTCAGGCGTTACTGAACGTGATCGATCACCGCATGACGCTCCAGGAAGCAGTCGAGGCGCCACGTGTGTGGACCGAGGGCGCGCAGCTCGAGCTGGAGGAAGGATTTCCTGACGTGCTCGACCTGCGCCGGAAACTCGAAGAACTGGGGCATTCGCTCACCATTGTGGAGAAGGTGGCCGGCGGCATGAATGGAGTGTTGATCGACGATCAGGGCTGGCTGCACGGCGCCGCCTGCTGGCGTGCCGACGGCGTCCCGATCGGGATCAGTGGCGGCCAAGCCCGCCCGTCCGCGATGTCAGGCGTTCCGCTCTAGCGTCTCGGCGACCGCTGCGCCGTTGGCGTGGTGGTATTGCTGCACGTCCCCTTAGCCCAGCCTCAACTGGAATCCAGCCGCCGCCGCAGTATACTGCCGCCCGTGACGGTCGGACAGGTGCCCAGCATCGAAGCTGCCCCGCTTGAACAAGGCCAGCCGTCACCACCAATTGCGAGTCAGAAGGCTGCGCCACTGGAACGCGATTGTCGACTCTCTGAGTCGATCTTATGGCAACTGCAGCGCAACTTCTATCGTCAGCGCAGTCTCGACGCGTGGCGCACAAGCGATCCGGTCCCCTATTACGTGACCACGAGCCCTGCGCTAGTAGATGCCAGCGTCAAGCTCGCGGAGGCCTTCCTGCGCGACTGTTCAGCCCGCGAAGTCCCGCGCGAGCCCATCTACTTCATCGAGTTGGGAGCGGGCCACGGTCGCTTCGGCTACCGCTTTCTCAAGCGCTTCTCCCAGCGAGCCGCGGGCCTCGACTGGACGTACGTGATGACCGACCTTGCCGAGCGCAATCTCGAGTTCCTGGAGTCCAATCCAGCGCTGCGTTCGTACGTGGACAGCGGACACCTGGACTTCGCCCGGTTCGACATCGGTCAGGATTCGCAGTTGAAGCTCAGCCACTCCAGACGGGTGCTTCAACCAGGCGCGTCCGCATCGCCGCTGGTCATCTTCGCCAACTACGTGTTCGATACGCTGCCCCAAGACGCGTTTTACGTGCAGGGCGGCGATCTCCACGAATACAGGGTCACGGTTTCGACGGGTCAGCCGGAGCCCGATCTCAACGACCCTGCGATCCTGACACGGGCGCAGGTTGCGTTCAGCCGACAGGGAACCGCTGCCACACACTATTCCGATTCCTATTCGAACGCGATTCTAGACTCATATCGGCAGCGGCTTCCGGAAACGTCTTTTTCGTTTCCGGTTGTCGCCCTCGAGTGTCTGCGCACGCTCCAGCGCCTCTCGGACGGGCGCCTGATGCTCGTTGCCGCGGACAAGGCAGTGACTCGCGCCGATCAGTTCGCCACCGGCCTCGACCCATCAGGCATGACCATTCATGCGAGTCACTCCTTTTCGATGACGGTCAATTTCGACGCAATCGCCCAGCACTTCCGTCTGCATGGCGGCCACGCATTTCACCCGCCGCGCGACCCACAAAGCCTGACCGTATCGACGTTTGTCGTCGGTTCGACTCCGGGCGATGAGTTTCCAGAAACGGCCAGAGCATATACCGAGACCGTGGGGGGGTTCGGTCCCGACGATTTCTACACCGCGATGGGAGCTCTGAACGGGCGCTGGCAGTCCATGCAAGCCGAGGAACTGTTCGCCTTCTTGCATCTCGCTCGCGGCGATGATTGGGTGCTCGGCAATTGCCTGCCCATGCTGACGGCTCTGGTCCCATCGCTGTCGGAGGCTCAGCGGCGTCATCTGCTCAGCCTGGTCCGCGACGCGTGGGATGCCTACCTGCCCATCGGCGAGGTGCACGATCGCCCGTTCGAACTGGGCCTCCTTCTGTACGAGATGGGATGCTATGCGGATGCTCTCGAGCTCTTCAACACCTCGGCTGACGTGTACGGCCCGCAGCCGGGCACTCTCTACAACATTGCTGCGTGTCTGTATCGGCTAAGCGATAATGAGAAGGCACTCGCAGCAGTCAACGCGTCGCTCGAGTTGGACCCCAGCTTCGACGCCGCGCGGGCTCTGCGGTTGATGATCGAAGGCGCCCGTGGCTGAACACGCCGCTCCCGAAAGCAAGTCGTCCGCGCGAGGCCCAGCAAAAGCCGAGTCAGCGCGCGAGCCCGGCCTTGGACCGGACGAGCAAGTCGCGTCGGCCCTGCCGAGTCAGCCAACGTTCGCACCGCCCAGCCCGCCGTCCGCGCGGATGCTGCTGCGACTGCAGCGGACTGTTGGGAATCGGTCCGTGCAGCGCATCGTTCAGCGCTTCAGTCAGGCGAACGCGGCTGGCGACGAACACGAAGCAGAGGCCGAACGAGTCGCGCAGCAGGTTGCCGCGGCGCCCGCCGCAATCGCGCGCACCGCCGATGGCGACGCCCCCGGGCACGTGGGGTCGGACATCGAGACCGCGCGCCAGGGCGGCGAGGGCCTGGACGAGCAGACGCAGAGCTCGATGGAGCACGCCTTCGGCGCTGACCTGTCGCGAGTAAGGGTCCACACCGGCTCCGAGGCTGGGCAAATGAATCGGGCGCTCGGCGCGCGCGCGTTCACCACCGGCTCGGACATCTTTTTTGGCCCGGGCAGCTATGACCCGAATAGCCAATCCGGGCGCCACCTGCTGGCGCATGAGCTCACTCACGTGGTGCAGCAAGGGGGTGCGACGCCCAGCGCGCAGCCAATGCGGCAGCTTGGCGCCCCGTTACCACGCGCCGTGCCACCGGCATACAGTCCTCAGCCGGCGGCTGCCTCGATCTCCGCGGCGCCATACGGGGTAGTCCAGGCGGCGCCAGTGATCACGGCGATTACCTCCCCGGCTGACGTCGGGGTCGGCCGCTCGATCGGCGTTGAAGCCGTCCTGGCAGCAGCTGGCGGCAAGCCGCCGGCCGTCACGTGGAGCCTCGTGGCCGCGCCAGCCGGTGTGACGATCGCGCCCGCCGGCAAGAAGGCGACCATCACCGCCAGCAAAGGCGCGAAAGCGGCGGCGGGCGGGACCTTCAAGGTCCAGGCAGCACTGACCAAGACGCCGGCTGATTCAGCGACCTCGGGCAACATCAACCTGGTGGGGATCACCAAAGTCACGTTCACGGCAGCACCAGCGTTCACGCCGATCGCTGCCCTCGGTGGGCCCTTTCCATTTCCGCCAAACACGGCCGATCCGAATACACAAGGGGTGGCGGGCAACACCGCGACGGTTGCCGCCGTCACCGCGCCCGCGGGTCGCGCCGTGACGGTGAGCCTCAAGAAAGCGCTTGGGGGCGCCGCGGCCGGCACCACCGTCACCCCAGGCACGGAGACCGGCGACATGCTCGTCAAAGTCGAAGAGACCGCGTCCAAGACGTTCGAGGAATCGAAGCTGCCGATCAACCCGGTCCCACTCCAGCTCAGCGCCTTCACGGCCCAGGGACCGCATGGCATCGCCGGCGCGTACGGACCGCTGAATACCATTGCCTGGAAGAGGTCGGACAAGACCGCCAACCCGCTGACCCGCATCGTGGGTGAGACGATCACTGCTGGCGCGCACGACGACTTCGGGTTGACGAAGGGCATCAACCCGCCCATCGGACCCAACGCGGCGCCGACGCTCAAGCTCGCGGTGCCGGCGAATGCCTGGTCGGATCAACTTGCCACGCCAATCGGCGCGGCGGCCGGAGCAGCCGGCGACGCGAACCCGATCAACGTGAACAAGTTTGTCGGCCCTGGCGTGGCCAAGAAACTCCCGGCCAGGTGGTTCCTACGGCAAGGCTTCCACTGGCACAGTTGGGCTGGGGCATGGAGCACCGAGTTCGATAACGGCACGCACCAACGCTCGTTGATCCAGTCGGGGGCAAAGGCCTTCAAATTCCAGACCGACCACGTGTTTCCGGCAGCCAAGTCGGGTACGTGGCTGGATGCCTACGCTGGTCCGCCGTTGATCGTGTTCTCTGGTATCACTGCCACGCCGTTGGCGCCGGCCGCCGCGGGCTGGGCGGCGGATGGCGTGGCAACGGCCAATCTCAACGTCGTTTCTTCGGTCCCTGGTCGGAAAGTGGTCTGGTCGGCGACTGGGGGCGGCTTCGCCGTTCCTGGGGCGCCAGCGGCCGTCGGCACACCCGCCGTCGGCACGGCCGGCGCCGCGGCGGGTTCGTTTGGCGTCAAAGTGGCCGACACGGTTTTCCCGAATCGGCAACTCGTGGGCAAGGTCACGATCCAGTCGGTCAACGTGAGTGGGATGACGGCACCGGTCGCCAAGGTGCCAGCTGGAACGAACACGGCCGTCATCAACCTGAGCGCGGCTCCCGGTGGACGCACCGTGAATTTCACCGTTGACGCGGCTTCGGCGGCAAAGGGCGTGACGGTCCTCGGCGTCGTGCCCGGTGCCGCCAATGCCCCGGCACGGGGTGCCAAGGTCACTAGCCCCGCCGGCTTCAAAGGCAAAGTCACCGTCACCGCCGCGGACAGCGTTCTGCCGGCTAAGAAGGCCTCCGTGACAATTACTTTCAAATAGTCGCGTGACGCGTGTCCATTGCTCACCCCGCTTCTGGTCAAGCATGTGCGCGGCGCTCATTGTCACCGCTGCGTGCGGCGCCGTGCGCTCCGACGCCGCGCCACCGAGCATCGACGCGTTCCGAGCGGAGGGTGCAGTCGCAATGAATCAGTCGCGTCAGTCGTCCCCTGACGTCGTTCAGGAAGTGTTCACCGACCTCGAAGTGGATGGCGTTCCGGTGCGGGCAGGCTTCCGCGTCTCGACACAGGATGTGCTCGCGGGCGGTCCGCTCGAAGTCGACTTCGTCGTAGCGAACTCAGGTGACACGCCGGTGTATCTCACGGTGAGCGCGGATCGAAGCCGGCTTCGACCCGACCAATTCACGCTCACTGCCGGGCTGGTCGAGCCGAACCGCGAGTTCGGCGACCCGATGGCCGACGCGGTGTATCTCGGCGGTCCATCAACCGTGGTGAGCGTCCAGCCCAGTGGCACGTACACCCAGAGTCTCCTGGTCAACCAGTTTGTCAGCCTCGAGCAGGTCCCCGACGCGCTCGCTGCTTCGGGGTCCGAAGCGGGAATGCTGTGGCTGCGCTGTCAGCGACAACTGCGCATTTCGGCCAGCGAAGACCGCGTCCGCGCCGCCCAACCCATGTCCGTGGAAGGGACGCTGAGTCTGCCGCTACGTACCGATCAGGCTGCGCTCGACGCGCAGATCGCCGCGCTCGCCGATCAACTCCGCTCGGACACCGAGCCAACTGGAGCTGGTGACCGCGAGGCGCGCGTCACCGAGCTCATCGCGCTGCGCAGCCCCGCGGCACTTGGTCAACTGGAAAGCCTGCGCAATCATCCTGACCCAACCGTGCGGTTCCTGGTGGAAGGCGCACTCAACCAGCCGCGCTAGCAACGAGCAGAGGACTGAGCAAACGATGGACATCGGCCTGACCCTGCCCAACCGCGGCGTACTACTCGGCGCCACAACACCAGACCAGATGCTGGACCTCGCCGAAGCGGCTGACCAGTCGGGTCTGTTCCGATCGGTGTGGGTGGGTGACAGTCTGTTGGGTAAGCCGCGGATGGAATCGGTCTCGCTGCTCGCGGGTATCGCCGCTCGCACCAGACGCGTGCGCCTCGGACCCGCGTGCATGGCCAGCTTCGTGTTGCGCGATCCGGTTTTGCTCGCGTATCAGTGGGCGAGCCTCGACCTCCTCTCAGGTGGTCGAACCGTGCTCGTCGGCTGCACCGGCATTGTCGAGCAAGAGGGCGCGCGCATTGAAGGCGAGCTGTATGGGCTTACTCCTGGTGACCGCGTGAGTCGGCTGATCGAGTGGATTGCGCTGCTCAAGAAGCTGTGGACCGAGGACAACGTCACCTTCGAAGGCAAGCACTATCGATGTGCAGGCGTGACCATCGAGCCGAAGCCCGCAGCAAAGCCGCGTCCGCCGATCTGGATCGCGAACAATGCCCGCGAGGAGAAACCGTTCGCCGAGTGGACGGCCGAGGACTTCGCTCTGGTAGAGCGAACTCACCGCCGCTGTGCGCGACACGCGGACGGCTGGCAGACGTCCGCCTGGGATCCGAAGGACCTGGAGTTTCGTATCCAGGACACGCTCAAGAAGGTGAGCGAGCAAGGCCGCGATCCAGCCACGTTCGAGCGGCATCTCTACCACAACATCAACGTAAACGAGGACCGCGAAGCCGCGCTCGAGGAGTCCAGGCGGTTCCTCGAGGAGTACTACGTGCCGACGAAGTTCCCTCGCACATTTGTCGATCAATGGGTCGCCACTGGCTCCCCAAAGCAGTGTGCCGAGCGGCTCGGGCAAATCCGCGACCTCGGCTTTACGGAGGTAACGCTGAGAATTACCAGTTGGAACCAGGCGGACCAGTTCCGCCGATTGGTGGAGGAGGTGCTGCCACTGGCGGGGATCACAACGCCGACCGTCGGGATACGCGTATGAGCGATCTTTTGGCCATCACGGGTGGCACCGTGATCGACGTGCGCGCGGGGACAAAGCATCCGAACGCCACGGTGCTGGTTGACGGCGAGCGCATCGCCGCGGTGGGCACTTCGCTTGACGTCCCCGAGAACGCGCGCGTGATCGACGCCACGGGGATGTGGTTGCTGCCAGGTCTGATGGACATGCATGCCCACATCACCGGTGAGCAGAATGCGCACAAGGAGAAGGTCCATCATCTGCACCTGGCATATGGTGTGACGACCGTCCGTGACACCGGCGGCAATCTCACACTCCTCCGCCTCCTGCGTGACCGTATCGAACGAGGTTTGCACAGCGGTCCGAGAATCTTCTTCTCCGGGCCACTTCTGGATGGCTCAACGCCAGTGTGGCCACCCATGTCGATCATGGTCGACACGCCGGACCGTGCGCGCGGCGCAGTCCAGTTCCTTGCCAGCCAGGGCGTCGACTTCATCAAGACTTACAACTGGGTACCCGAAGCATCACTGCAAGTCATTCTGGACACAGCGCATAGTCTCGGGCTGCGCGTCACGGGCCACGTGCCGCGCACAATCACGATGACCCGCGCGATCCAGCTCGGCATGGACTGCCTGGAACACATTCGCATCACGGGCCGCGAATTGCTGCCGCGCGATGAAGCGGATCGGCTCGACCCGCTGCCGGTGGCCCGCCGCGAAACACTGCTTTGGGAGCGCTTTGATCTGGAGTCGGCGCCGATGCAGCGGCTGATCAGACTCATCGCCGACGCGCGCGTGTTCTTCGATCCGACGTTGCTGGTGGACACGGCTTTGAGTCTCGACGGCTACGCAGTCGACACAGACAATCCCGCCAATGCAGACGTGCCGGAGGACGTTCGTGAGGCGTTCGCTAGCCAGGAACGGCCGAAGATCTTTGACGTTTCCGAAGTGAATCTGGAAACCGCTCGCGACGGTTTTCGCAAGCGGCAGCGGTTCGTCGGCATGCTCCATGAGGCAGGTGCGCGGTTGCTGGCGGGCACCGACTGTTTCGGGTTGGGCAAGCACCTGCCAGGGCTGGGCCTGCAACAAGAGCTGGCGTTGCTGGTGGAATCGGGGCTCAGCCCGTTGGCTGCGCTGCAGGCTGCAACCGTCACGGCCGCGGACGCGCTCGGCCAATCCGATTCGCTTGGTGCGCTCGAGCCGGGCAAGCTCGCAGATATCGTTCTGCTGGAAGCGGACCCGTTGGTTGACATTTTTTTCGCGCGGCGCGTGCGAACCGTCCTGAAAGCTGGTCGCGTCTACGATGTAGCCACGCTCCGCGAGCAGGGCCGGTCAAACTGATTGGAGAGGAGTCACATACATGCGCTTTGGGCTGACACTGCCCAATCGCGGCGTGCTTTTTGGAGTCACCACCCCTGCAGAGATGCTGCGCATGGCTCAGATCGCGGATGACTCGGAGCTGTTTCAATCGGTCTGGGTCGGCGATTCGCTGCTCGGCAAACCGCGCATGGAGTCGATCGCGCTGCTTGGCGGCATCGCCGCGACCACACGTCGCGTGCGCCTTGGTCCAGCCTGCATGGCCAGCTTCCCGCTACGCGATCCGGTGTTGCTCGCGTATCAGTGGGCGAGCCTGGACCTCCTGGCTGGTGGCCGCACCGTGCTGGTGGTGTGCACCGGGATTGTGCCGCAGGAGGGTGGGCGCATCGAGGGTGAGCTCTACGGGCTGCAACCCCGCGACCGCGTACAACGCATGCTCGAGTGGATCGAGCTGCTGAAATTGCTGTGGACGCAGGACAACGTCTCGTTCGAAGGCCACCACTATCGTTGCGAGGGCATCACTATCGATCCCAAGCCGGCCGCCAAACCGCGCCCGCCGATCTGGATCGCGAACAATCCGCGTCCCGGCGATCAGGAAGTCATCCGCCGCACGCTGCGTCGTGTGATCAACCACGCGGACGGGTGGGAGACCTCGCTTTGGGACGCGGCTGACGTGGGCTGGCGCATGCAGGAGCTGCGGCGCCTGGCTGATGAGGCCGGCCGTGATCCGGCCACCATCGAGACCCACCTTTACCACAACATCAACGTCAACGAAGATCGTCAGGCGGCGCTCGACGAGTCCAAGCGCTTCCTCGATACCTACTACACGATGGACTATCCGCCGAGCTTCATCGACGGGTGGACCGCTACCGGCTCGCCGGCGGAGTGCGTCGAGCACTTGCGCGTGTACAAGGAGATGGGCTTCGACGAGGTGACACTGCGCATGACCGGCTGGGATCAGTTCGGTCAGCTCGAGCGAGTCATGCGCGAGGTGTTGCCGTGTCTGATGGATTGACCGATTCTCCGGCCTTCAGCGGCCGATGATCACGCGGCTTGACCACGTCGTTATCGGCGTGCGCGACCTGGACGAAGCGATACGGAACTATCAGCAACTTGGCTTCGACGTGCGGCCCGGCGGGCGCCACACCGGGCTGGGCACGCACAACGCACTCATCCGCTTCGGACTGGACTACATCGAGCTGCTGGCTGTATACGACGAGTCGGAGGTCACGCGCTCCGGAGGTCGAGGTCACTTCATGACCGAGCATCTGCGTGATCGCCCAGGCGCGCTACTGGGATTCGCGCTCGCCTCCGACAACCTCGAGGATGAGGCCGCACGCGGCGGCGCACCGGACAGCGGTTATATGCCCGGGCAAGGTCTTTGCAATGCAGCGCACACGGCCCGACGGGCAGGTGCTGAGCTGGCGTCTGCTGGTGCCAGGCCAGCATACGTGGCGACGACCCTGGCCGTTCCTCATTCAATGGGACACTCCCGATCCACAGCGGCTGGGCTGGGAAGGCATCGGGGATCATGCTAACGGTGCGCGCGGCGTCGCCGGCCTGCGCGTTGCGGCGCGAAATGTACCGGCCGTACTTAGCATCTACGACAAGCAGCTTGGACTCGCTGTAAGCTCTTCGAGCGTGGCGCTGCCGAATTGCCCAATTGAAATCGTCCAGGCCGAGGACGACGATGAAGGCCTCGTGGAGGTCCAACTGCGCTCGCAAGACCGAACGGCCATCCCCGCGGAGCGCGCGCTCGGCGCGCAGCTGGTATTCGTCGCATGACAGGCAGCATCGAGATCCACGTGGATCCACCGCACAGCATGGTCGATGAGTCGCTCGGCATTCGGCTCACCGGCCTCGAGTCCGGGCAGCATGTCACGGTACGTGCCTCACAGACCGACGATCACCAGCGGACCTGGCGCGCGCACGCGACGTTCGTCGCCGACGCCAAGGGTCAGATCGATGTGGCCGCGCAGGCGCCGGTGTCCGGCACCTATGCGGATGCCGACGCAATGGGCCTGATCTGGTCCATGGAGTTGGCTGCCGACGAACCGAATCAGGCGCCGTTCTTTCGAAACGTGCCGACGCCACTGCCAATCGAGTTTGTCGCAGAAGTCGACAATGCGATGGTTGCGCGGACTACGGTGGAGCGACGGTACGCAGCTGATGGAGTCGAACGAATCCCGGTGCGCGCAGAGGGTCTGGTGGGGACGCTGTTTGTCCCACCCGGTGCCGGTCCGCACCCGGTGGTCATCACGTTGAGTGGCTCCGGTGGCGGGCTGTCGGAAGGTGGGGCGGCGCTGTACGCCTCGCACGGCTACGCCGGCTTCGCGCTTGCCTATTTCAATTATGAGGACCTCCCCAACGACCTGATCGAGATTCCGCTCGAATACTTTGAAACCGCCATTCGCTGGTTGCAACGTCAGCCGCGTTTGGACGGCGACCGCATCGCCGTCTCGGGCGCCTCCCGTGGCGGTGAGCTCGTGCTGTTGCTGGGCGCGACGTTCCCCGCGGTGAAGGCGGTGATCGCGTACGTGCCAAGTGGCGTCGTGCACGGCGGCATTGGCCGCTCCGGCGTACGTGGCGCGAGCCCGGCGTGGACGTTCCACGGCGAGGCCATCCCGTACCTGCAGCCGCGTGCGGAGAAACTTTCACCGGAGCCGCCACCGCCACCGCAGGGAGAGCCCATAGCGCTCACGCCGCGGTTTCTGCGCTTCCTCGAAGACGAGGAGGCGGCGGAGCGAGCGGAGATTCCGGTGGAACGTATCAATGGGCCAGTGCTGCTGATCTCGGGGAAGGACGACGCGATGTGGCCGTCAGAGCGACTGGCCGAGATCGCGCGGAGGCGCCTCGAAGAGCACCACTTCCCGAATCCCTACCGGCACCTCGCGTATGACGGCGCTGGGCACATGATTGGTATGCCGTACATGCCGACGACCACGCTTGCCTCCCGCCACCCGTTGACAGGCGAGCTCTTCGCGTATGGCGGGACGCCGAAGGCGTATGCGGCGGCGCGCCGAGACTCGTGGCGAGAAATCCTGAAGATGCTGGACGAGACCTTCGGACCGACCTACGCCCAGACCGGCCTGTTCCAGGAAGGCGGCATCCACGCTGGCAGTGGTCGATAAGAGTTTCGGCCGCCTTCCTGGAACAAGTCTGTCAGAAGAAGTTCGGCCGACTGCGACGCGCGCCAAAACGGGCTTGTCGGCCGAACTTCTACGCGAGGTGAGCTCGGCGCGGATCGAAGACATCACGTAGGCCGTCGCCCACAAGATTGGTGGCGATGACCACGACGAGGAGCGCGACGCCTGGAAAGGTGGAGACCCACCATGCCACGTCGAGTGAAGTGCGACCGTCGGCCACCATTCCGCCCCAGGTCGGCGCCGGCGGCGGAACGCCGAGTCCGAAGTAGCTGAGCCCCGCCTCGGTGAGGATCGCCGCACCCACGCGAAGTGTGGCGGAGACGACGATGATCGGAAGGAGGTTGGGCAGGATGTGGCGCACCATGATCCGCCAGGGCGACGACCCGATCACACGCGAGGCGGTGATGAACTCGCGCGGCATGAGCGAGAGGACCTCCGCTCGCACGATGCGGGCCGCACCAGGGAACGCCGAGAGGCCGATGAAGGTGATCAGCAGCGGCACGTTTGACCCGTAGATGGCAACGATCGTCAAGAGCAGCATGAACACCGGGATCGAGATGACGACGTCGACGAAACGCATAAGTGCTCCGTCGATCCACCCGCCACCGTATCCAGCGGCGATACCAATGGCCGTACCAATGACGATGGTGATCAGAACGGAGGAGAATCCGACGCCCAGCGACACGCGAGATCCCCAGATCGCCCTGCTGAGCACGTCGCGACCCAGCTGATCCGTTCCGAACAGGTGCGCGAAGCTCGGTGGACCAAACCGCGTAGCAAGGACCTGCGCGTTGGGGTCGTACGGCGCAAGCTGAGTGGCAAAGACAGCCGCGAGCAACGCGGCGAGCAGTGCCGAACAGCCGACAACGACGCGCTCATTGCCCGCCATTCGGAGCATTAGTCCGCGGCGTCGGGGAGGCGGGCCGGCCCGCTCGAAGACTCGCGGCGCGGCCGCCGCGGCGACGTCAGCCATACCGGATCCGCGGGTCGGCGACGGCATACAGCACGTCGGCGATGAGGTTGCCAAAAATGACTGCGATAGAGCTGAAGATGGTGATCGTCAGGATGACCGGGTAGTCCCGTGCGAACACCGCGTCTACCGCGAGGCGGCCCATTCCCGGAAGCGCGAACACGTACTCCACAACCACGGCACCGCCAATGAGCAACGGCAAGAGGAACCCGGCGATGGTGATGACCGGCAGCAGCGAATTGCGGAGCACATGACGGACGATCACTGCCACTTCATGGAGGCCTTTCGACCGCGCGGTGCGCACATAATCCTGGCCGAGCGCATCCAGCATCGACGAGCGCACGAACCGCGCGACGTAGGCGAGCAAACCAGTTCCGAGAACGATGGTCGGCATCACCAGGTACGGCGCCATCTCGAGCGGATTCCAACTGCTGGACGTGACCGGCCGGATGCCGCTCGACGGCAACCAGCGCAGGCGCACACCGAAGAGCAGCACGAGCATCAGCGCGAACCAGAAGTGCGGGAGCGAGAAACCCGTCAGAGAAAGCAACGTCCCGATGTCGTCCACGCGGCTATAGGGTTTGATGGCCTGAACGACTCCGATGAGCGTACCGAAAAGGAGTCCAAAGAGGATGGCGAGGATGCCCAGCGACAGTGACGTCGGCAGGCGTTCGCCGATCGCATCGACCACGCGCTGCTGTGTCCGAAACGAGCGCAGCTCGCCAGTGAACAGCGACGACATCGTCTTGACGTAGCGCACCGGGCCCGGGTCATCCAGGCCGAGCTCGGCGCGCATGCTGATGTACGACTCGGCCGTCAACTTTTCGGGATCCGCCAGCAACTTGGCAGGGTCGCCGGGAGCCAGAACGATAATCGCGTACGAGAGCACCGAGATGCCGATGACCAGCGGGATCATCAGCAGGAGGCGTCGAATGACGTACGCGGCCAGCGCTCCTCCTACGCCCTACTTGATCGTCCAGCTGGGGAGCGCGTCGTAAATCTCGGCCTGGATGCGGGCCGTTGGTAGCACCAGATTGTTGGAGCTCGCGCCCAACTGCTTCGGGCGGACGAGATACGCGTACACGCAGTCGCCTTCGACAAGCATCTGGATCTGATCGTAGAGACGTTTTTCCTCATCGTGGGAGGTTGCCTTGGTGGCCTGCGTGAACAACTGGTCAACCTGTTCGTTCTTGTAGCCGGTGCCGTCACCGCGCGCGGCCTTCGTGGGCGACCAGAAATGGGCAGCCAGATCAGCACGCGGGTCAATCGCGAAGTTACCCCAACCGTTCATCGTCGACTCGTACTTACCCACGTTGAGACGGCTGATCCACGTCGGGAAGTCGACGACGTCAACTTTACTAATGCCGATGCCTACTGCTTGCAGCATGGGCTGGATCGCGAGGAACCAGTCCTTTGTGGTGGAGGTGACCATCATGGCGTACTCCAACCGCTGGCCGCCCTTCACACGAATCCCGTCGGAGCCGACCATCCAACCCAGCCCATCGAGCAGTTTCCGCGACATATCAGGGTCGTAGTCGTACGAGGGGGCGTTCGCGTTGTAGATCCACGAAAGCGGTGATGCCAGGCTGCGGCCCGGCTCGGCCAAGCCCCTGAAGAGCGAGTCAACCAGCGTCTTGCGATCGACCGCGCGACTCACCGCAATTCGAAAGTCCTTCTCTCCGAACGGGAAGGTCGTGTTGGTCATATCCCACGAGAAGAACCAGCCGAGTGTGCCTGCCAGCTGCTGGGTCGCATAGTTGGAGTTGCTCTGAAAGTCCGCGAACTGGTCGGGATTGGAAATGAATGCCTGCTGAATGCCACCGCTGCGCAACTCGGTGACGGCGGTGGTCGGGTCGGGGAAGATCCGCTGCACGACCTTGTCGAGCTTTGGGCGACCCTTGAAGTGATCTGCGAACGCCGAATATGTGATCGATTCCCCGCTCTTCCATTCGTCCACTTTGAACGGACCGGTGTAGATCGGTTGGCGCGCGAAGGGGTGCTTGGGAAAATCCGGCGGCTGCACGTCCTGGAGGACGTGCCTGGGCATGATGATGTACGTCGCGACGTTGACCAGGAAGCTGGTCGATGGTGCGATGAGCGAGATTTCGACGCGGTTCGTACCTGGACTGAGCTTCAAGCCGCTGATCTCGCTGGCCTGCTTGGCCTTGAACTCCTTGACGCCCACGACGTTCGCCAGATCGTCGATGAGCGGCTTCGGATTGTTGGGATGGGCGAAGTACTCGAACGTGAACTTCACGTCGTCGGAGCTGAACGCCTGCCCGTCCTGCCATTTCACGCCGGGATGCAAGTCGAACGTGTAGGTCTTGCCGTCGGGCGACACGACGTATTTGTCCGCGAGGTCTTCGATCACGGTCATGTCGGGGTACTTGAGCCGAACCAGGCCGTTGGCGATGAAGCTGCGGATGTAGGCAGACACGAGGGCACGCGACTCGCTCATTAGCAGCGTGTCGGGCTCGCCGAAGGAGATGATCGCCTGTCCACCGGCCCGCGCCGCGGCCGGTGCAGTGGTAGCGGCGACGGCCGGGGCAGTGGTAGCCGCGACGGCCGGGGCGGTGGTGGCCGCGGCGGCCGGGGCGGTGGTGGCAGCGGCGGCCGGTGCGGTGGCGGCCGCGGCGGCCGGTGCGGTTGTGGCTGACGGCGGCGCCGCGGGTCCACAAGCCCCGGCCAGGTAGCCGACGACGGCGAGTCCGGCGGTCGCCTCGAGGAACTGTCGCCTGGTCCATCTGCGAGTGCGAGGACTTCGAGCCGCCATGCCTGCCCCTTCGGCGAGGAGTGGATCCAAGCCCACTAGCCTATACCGCCTGATCCCGCGCTGTCAGCCATGCAGCAGAAAATCAAAGTCGGCGCCGCGGTCCGCTTGCAGCACGTGATCCACGTACAGCCGGGTGTAGCCACGCGCCTGCTGCACGCTGGCGGGAGGCTGCCAGGCGGTACGCCGCCGCGCAAGCTCATCATCCGCGACTTCGAGGTGTAGCGTGCGCTGAGCGACGTCGAGCGCGATCCAGTCTCCAGTGCGCACGAGTCCAAGGGGACCACCCACCGCCGACTCCGGCGCCACATGCAGGACCACAGCTCCGTAGCCCGTTCCGCTCATACGGGCATCCGAGATGCGGACCATGTCGCGCACACCCTGCGCAAGCAGCTTCTTGGGAATCGGCAACCCACCTGCCTCCGGCATTCCCGGCGCGCCCTTGGGTCCTGTGTTCAGCAACACCAGAACGCTGTCGGGCGTCACGTCCAGGGCTGGATCGTCGATGCGCTCGGCAAGGTCACGCGTAGAGCTGAACACGATGGCTTGACCACGATGGCGCATCAAGTGCGGCGAGACCGAGGTCTGCTTGATGACCGCGCCGTCCGGTGCGAGATTGCCGCGCAGGATCGCAATGCCGCCCTGCGGTCCGAGTGGTTCCTCCAGGCGATGCACAATCCGCTCCGGTCCGCACCAGCCCGTGCCGCTCGCAGCATCCGCGCCCACCGCCGGTACCTGCTCCAGATGCTGGCCGAGGCTGCGACCCGTGATCGTCGGCTCATCCAGGTGAAGCAAACCGCCGCGAGCGAGCTCCTTCATGACCGCCGGCACTCCACCGGCTTCGTACAGCTGCTCCATGTGGAAGGTGCCACTCGGTCGAAGATTGGTCAGGAACGGAGTCTCCCGCGACATCCGGTCGAATAACTCCAGTGGCAAGCGGATGCCACGTCGTCCGGCGATGGCGGTCAGGTGAATGACGGCGTTCGTGGAACCGCCGAGCGCCATCATCACGCGCATGGCGTTCTCGAATGCGCGCGGAGTCAGCACATCGCTGGGCCGAATGGCCTGTCGTACCGTGTCGACGATCTGTCGACCGACAGCCTCGGCCATGCGCAGTCGGCGCGCGTCCGGAGCTGGAATGGCCGCCGATCCCAGCAGCGACATGCCAAGCGCCTCGGCGAGGGCAGCCATGGTTGAGGCGGTGCCCATGACCGTGCAGTGCCCGTCCGAGCGGTTGATTCCCTCTTCCAGTTCACGCATCGCGTCCTCGTCCATGGCGCCGGCGCGATACTCAGCCCAGAAGCGACGGCAATCGGAGCATGCGCCGAGACTTTCACCGCGGAATCGACCGCTCAGGTGTGGCCCACCAGTGAGCATGATCGTCGGCACGTCGGCGCTGGCGGCGCCCATCAGCTGCGCAGGGGTCGTCTTGTCGCAGTTGCCGAGCAGCACGACGCCGTCGAGCGGGTGCGCACGGATCATCTCCTCGGTGTCCATCGCCATCAGGTTGCGGTAGAGCATCGTCGTTGGCCGCATGAACAGCTCGCCCAGCGAGATCGTCGGAAATTCCAACGGGGTGCCGCCGGCTTGCCAGACGCCGCGCTTCACGAACTCGGCGAGCTCGTGGAAGTTGTTGTTGCAGTTGTTCAGGTCGCTCTGCGTCTGGGCGATGCCGATGATCGGCCGACCGAGGTCGGCATTGTCCAAGCCCATGCTCTTGGCGAACGCGCGCCGCACGAAGCCATACATATCGGGATCGTGGAACCATTCGTCTGAGCGCCGGGCCGCGCGTGCTGTCGGGACGTCTGCCACGGCACCAGACTATCGCGCCCAGCTCGGCATACCATGCCGGCGTGTCCAGCCCTGCCGACCGCCTGCCGCGTGAAATTCTCGACCTTGCGCGTGCGGTTTCGACCGCGACGCTCAGCAGCCAACTCCAGAAGCGCGGCTTCGTCCACTCTTTCATGCACGGCGTGCTGCCGCTGCGACCCGACCTGCGGCTGGCGGGTTACGCCTTCACGCTGCGCTACATCCCGATGCGCGAAGACCTCGAACGCACTGGTGAATTCGACAACCGCACGAATCAACAGCGCGTCGCTGTGGAATCAGTCGGGCCGGACGAGGTGCTCGTCATCGATGCCCGCGGAGACACGCGCGCCGCAACGCTGGGCAACATCCTGGCCACGCGCATTATGCGGCGGGGCGCGGCGGGCATCGTCACCGATGGCGCATTTCGCGACACACCCGCCATACGCACGCTGGATATGCCGACGTACACCAGGGGACAGAGCCCGGACGTCTCGAATCAGATCCATCACCCGCAGGACATCAACGTGCCCATCGGCTGCGGCGGGGTCGCGGTCGTGCCGGGCGACCTGGTTGTCGGCGATGCCGAGGGCGTCATGGTCATCCCCAGCAGCCTCGCCGAGGAGGTTGTGCGCGCTGCCCGTGAGCAAGAGCAGCGCGAGGAGTTCATTCTGAGCAAGATCGACGGTGGCAGCAGCATCCTGGGCGTCTATCCGCCAGACGAGGCGACCCTGCGTGAGTACGAGCAATGGCAGCAGAGGTCCGGCGGCTTCACGTTCCGGTGATCTGGCGGATGGTGTCGAAGCAGGCGCGTTTGCGTTCGGTGCTGATGCCCGGTCGCTCGCGGATGACACTGACGATCAGCCAGCGCTCAGCTGCTCGAAAGCGGCGCACGCCAATTCGGCCTTTTGACGCTCACGAGGTGGCAGTGACCGTGGGAGTTGGGAGCACGTCGTGATCAACGTGTCGCTCACCCTTGCGGTCGCTGATGATGTTGATGGCCACACGCGCGCCATCGCCGGCGGTGATGATCACGTGGACGCTTGCACCCGCGGCAGCGCCTGCCGCCCAGAGTCTGCGCAGACTGGTCCGTCCCTGCTCGTCGACCACGATCGCCTCCTTCATTCGCGGCTCCGTGCCTGGGCGGGTGTCGACGCCTGCGTCGTGGGCCAGTGCAGCACTTGCGCCAGTTGTCAGCAATACGTGGTCGGCGTCGAACGTGCCTCCATCAGACGTGGCCAATCGCACGGTGTCATCCGCTGGCTGGAGCGCCGTAACCTCCGTGTTCTGCCAATCGGCGCCCGCGCCTTGCGCATGCTGCTGGCCTAGCTCGACCAGCTCCGGGCCAGTGATTCCATCGGGGAAGCCGAGCAGGTTGTTCACCTGCGCGCGGCGAGTCATGCCTTTGTCCGCGTCCAGGACGAGTGTGCGCAGACCGGCGCGGGCCGCGAAGATGGCGGCACTGGCGCCCGCTGGTCCGCCACCCACGATCACCAGGTCGTACTTGTCAGCCATTGGTTTGCTCCTCAGTTGCTTCCTTCATCGTGTAGTCACTCCGTGGCACCGGCAAGCGTACGTCGGGTGCCGGCGCCAGCTGCATATGACAAGCCGGGGCCTGTGAAAGCACCGTGGCTTCGGAGATCGTGCGCCGCTAGGGTGCGGGTACCACGGTTCGGTTCGCGGGCACGATCTGGGGCTGGAACGCGAAGACGTCGAGGCTCGCCGGATCGTGAACAGCAGGTAAACAATCTAATGATGCTTATAGTCTCTAGACTCCCGGCGTGGGGCTCCTCGATATGGCCAGAGCACAGGCCGAGCGTCTCAAACGCGACGCCTATGCGCTGTACTTTGTTGCCCGAGATCCACGTACCCCCTGGTACGCGAGAGCACTTGCGGCCGCGGTCGTCGCCTACGCGCTGAGCCCGTTCGACCTGATCCCCGACTTCGTGCCCGTGCTGGGCTACCTCGACGACCTGGTCATCGTGCCGCTTGGCATCGCCCTGGTGCTCCGGCTGGTCCCGCGCGCGGTGCTCGACGACTGCCGCGTCCGCGCGCAACGGGCGGCAGACCGCCCGGTTAGCCGCCTCGGCGCCGCGTTCATGATCGCGGTGTGGCTCGCGCTCGCCGCCCTGGCGATTCTGCTCGTCCGCGACCTGCTCGACTGAGCGCGCTCTTTCAGATCACGGCGCTGCCCGTCGGGCGGCGCCCAATAAAAAAGGCGCCTGCGCTTAACAGCGGCGAACGATAATCATGCCGAACGGCTGCATAGCGTGGAGACTGGACTCATGTCTGAACCTATGGTCGTGGAAGGCTGGCCAGTTTTCCCGGTGACCGGGTGGGAGGAAACTCGACCGAGTCTGCAGCGCTGGTCGCAGATCGTCGGCCAGATCCGGATGGCGCTGACGCCGCCGGTCAATCACTACTGGCACGTGCCGCTGTACGTCTCGGCGCGCGGGCTCACCACTTCGGCCATCCCGTACCGTTCGGAGCTGTTCGAGATGGAGTTCGATTTCCTGCGCCATCAACTGGAAATCACGACCAACTGGAGAGGCAGCAAAACAGTCCCCCTGCGTGCTACCAGTGTTGCTGAAATGTACTCCGACATCTTCGCAGGGTTGCGGCAACTCGATATCCAGGTGTCGATCTTGAATACGCCAGTGGAGATCCCGGATCCGATCCCGTTCGAGGAGGATCGCTCCCAGCGCGGCTACGACCCGATCGCTGCCGAGACCTTCTGGCGCGTCCTGATCCAGGCTGATCGGGTGTTCAAGACGTTCCGCGGTGAATTCCTCGGCAAGGCGAGCCCGGTCCACTTCTTCTGGGGCGGGTTCGATCTGGCGGTGACGCGCTTCTCAGGTCTGCGTGGCCCGATGTGGGACGGTCCGACGCTGAACGTCGATCCGCACGTGATGCACGAGTCCTACTCACACGAGGTGAGCAGCGCCGGCTTCTGGCCTGGCGACGCGAGCACCGGGCCAGCCTTCTACAGCTACGCGGTGCCCGAGCCGAGCGGCTTCCGCCAGGCGGCGATGCCGTCCGGCGTGACCTACAACGATCAACTCGGCGAGTTCCTGCTGCCATACGAGACAGTTCAATCTTCCGCTGACCATGACGCGACGCTGCTCGCGTTCCTGCACAGCACGTACGCTGCCGCTGCCGATCTCGGTCGCTGGGATCGTACGCTGCTGGAGGAGCGGCCACCGTGCGTCTGTGACCTTCCCGGAGAACAACAATGACCATTGAATGTACGCACCTCGACCAGGTGCACGATGTTCACGCGCGCACGCCCGACGGTTGCGAAGAGTGTCTGCAGATGGGCAGCGAGTGGGTGCATTTGCGGCTCTGCCTGGGCTGCGGCCACGTTGGTTGCTGCGACAACTCGCCGAACAAGCACGCCACTGGGCACTTCAGGCAGAGCCACGAGCCGCTGATCCAGTCGTTCGAACCCGGTGAGGACTGGGGATGGTGCTACGTCGACGAGGTTTTCCTCGAGCCAGCACCGCTCCCCAAGGCCCGCCGCTGACCTGGCTTACCAACCCTGGTAAGGGGCAGCCCGTGTGGGATAGTTTGAGCGGCCACCCGTTGTGAAGGAGGACAGCAGCGATGTTTCAGGCGAAGGGCGCCTTCAGCGGCTTCTCGGTCAATGACCTGCAGAAAGCCAGAGACTTCTATGCCAACACGCTCGGGCTGCGCATCGAAGACGAGCCGGCGGGCCTGAGCCTGCAGATGCCTGGTACCGGACGTGCCGTGTTCGTTTATCCCAAGCCGGATCATCAACCCGCCACGTTCACGATATTGAACTTCGAAGTAGACGACATTGACCAGGCGGTCGACGAGCTGAGCAGCCGCGGCGTGCACTTCGAGCGATACGAGGGCCTGCCCGCCGACGTGAAGGGCATCATGCGCGGCAACGGTCCGAGCATCGCCTGGTTCAAAGACCCGGCCGGCAACATCCTGTCAGTCATCGCAGCTTCGTAGTCAGGCAGGCACTTTGCCCAGATCACGCGCGAACGCAGTGCCGCCACCGTCGTGCGCCATGGCACTCAGCCCTAGCGGGCAGGGACTCCGATTCATGCATCCGCTTCGACCATCGCGACTGTAGCGTCACGGACGAGGCGGCGTAGACTCTCCACACAGCCGCCGCACGGGGCAATCGAACCGAAGCGCACGAATCGCTTGGCCGTGCCACCTCGCTGCGCCCTTGAGCGCGTCGAAACCGCGGCCGCAGCGCGAGCATCGGCGAGGTGACGCGCGGTGGCTCGCGATGACGAACAGCTGGTTTGCGAGATTCTGCCACTCGCTGACGATGCGCGCCGCGCGATTCAGCTGTGTTGGAAGCGGTAGCCGCGGCCGTCGGACGCGCGGGCCAGACGTTGCTGCAGCTTGTCCATCACGCCGACCAGATAGGCGTCGCGGTCGAAATCGGTCATAGCGAACTGCTTGGCGGCGATCGCCTCTGCAGTGAGGGCGGAGGCGTAGATGGCGACCCACTCGATGTCGAGCAGTAGTCCAACGCGTTCGAAACGGGCGGCTTCATCGGCTGACAAGGAACGCATCTGGGAATATGTGCTCAGAAACAGTTGCACGGCGCCCGGCGTGAGGTCCTCGCTCGCGGCATGAGCGACGAAGCCCATGACCAGGCGCGCGGGATCATCCCAACCACCGGCCTCGAAGTCGACCACCGTTAGGTCGCCCCGGTCCGTGAACAGCAGGTTCTGCGGCCCGAAATCAGCACTGTTGATGCGCCAGGCGGACCTCGGCAGTGCTTGCACTCGATCGGCGCCGCTCAGTCCATCAGTCGCGCGCTCGATCAGCTCCGCCACACGTGCGTGAAGAGTCAGCCCGGTTGCAACGTCGGGCCGAGCATTCAGGCGCGCGTCTATCACCCGCAACTGATCGGCAACGCAAAAGCTCGCCTCAACCGCGGGCGAGAGGTCGCAGCTCATGTCATCTGGAGCGAGCGAGTGCAGGTCGGCCGCGAATGCCGCCACCGCACGCAGCTCCTCCAGCCCGAGTTCGGAAGCCTGCCGCGACGTGCCGGACTCGAGGGTGTAGACGCCATACATGAATTCATCACTTCTGAGCAGCGCCCGCGGTACGCGCGCCAGCCCTATCTGGCCCAGACACGCCAGGACGGTGAACTCACGCTCGAGACGATTCCATCGATCGCGGTGATAGAACTTGGCCACCAGCGGGGGACCGCCTTGTGTGTCAATGCGAAAGAGGCGATTCTGCGCTCCGCCTGCGATCGGCGACCAACCTGCTACGGTGCGGCCGAGCTCCGTTAGCAGGCGCTGTTCCAAATCGCGTTCGGCGACGCCTGCCAACGCTGATTAGCTCATGTTGCGCGGCGCTGAGCCAGCAGGTGTTTGACGTAGCCCAGGTTGTCGCGCAAACGATCCTGGAGAGGCTGTTCGGTGGAGAAATCCTCGAATGAGATCCACTCGTCGTAGCCGACAGCTTCGAGCGCATCGAACAGCGCCGCGACGTCGACCACGCCTTGTGTCAGCGGCGCCCAGTCAGCCTGCCACGCCTGGCTTCCGTCCTCGCGCGGTCCAGTCGTGCGCCAGCGGCAGTTCTTCAAATGGACGTGCGCAAGGTACGGCCCCAGCGCTTCCAGACCGAGCCGATAGTGCTCGAAGCCCTCGATGACCATGTTGCCAGCGTCGTGGATGGCCCCGACATCGCGCGGGTCGAAGGGCTCGAGAAAGCGCACCGCGGCGCTGGCGCTTGGCGCGATCGTGCCTGGATGTGTCTCGACGACCGCGCGCACCGCGTACTCCCGCGCCAGTGCCGCGACTGCCTCGAACTGTTTCTGGGCCAGGGGCCAGATTCGGCTGAAGCTGTCGCGACCGTCGTAGCCGGGCAGTCGCACTCGCAGCGAGGGTGCTCCGAGCAGCGCCGCTCCGCGCATGCCACGCTCGACGCCAGCCATATCGTCGCACCGCGCATACGTCCCGATGTTCGGCATAACCAGCCCGGCGCCTTCGGTCATGGCGCGAATGCGCGGCGCCTCTTCGACGAAAGTCGCCAGCGGCAGCGTACAGCGATTACCTGCCCAGAAGCCTGGCCTGCCGTCGGTAGACGGTACTTGATCGACGACACGCCACTCGACGCCGTCATAGCCGAGCTCGCGCAGCGTCGCCACAGCCGCCTCGGGATCGAGTTCGGGCATGCTGGCGGTGAAGACGGCGAAGCGCATGTGAGCTGTCTCTACAATCGAATCACAGGAGCAAGCAGTGCCGCGACTACGCACCGTTGTAATTGGAGTTGGCGCCGGCGTGTTCTCGTTGCACCGCCCAGTGCTGGCGGCCAGCGTCGAGCTCGAGCTGGTGGGTGTCGCCGATGTCAACGCCGAGCCCGGTGCCAGCCGTGCAGCCGAGCTTGGCTGTGCCTTCTACACCGACCATCGCGTGATGCTGGCGGAGACGCGACCGGAGCTGGCGGTCATCCTGACGCCGCATCCGTTCCACGCTGCCGTCGCGCTCGACTGTTTTGCCGCGGGCTGCCATGTCCTGGTCGAGAAGCCGATGGCGGTCCAGGTTGCCGAGGCCGACGCGATGATAGAGGCAGGGCGGCGAGCCAACCGACTGCTCGCGGTCAATTTCCAGCAGCGTCACCGCGCTGACGTCCGCGCCGCGCTGGGGCTCATCCAGGCTGGGCGGCTCGGGCATTTGCAGCGGGTGGAACTGGTCGCGATGTGGACCCGCACCGCAAGCTACTACGCGATGGGCGCCTGGCGCGGCACCTGGGCTGGCGAGGGTGGTGGCATCTTGATGAACCAGGCGCCGCACCACCTCGACCTGCTGTGCTACCTGGTTGGGGCTCCCAGTCGAGTCGTCGGTTGGACGCGCACACTGCTACACGACATCGAGACGGAAGACACCGCGCTGGGGCTCGTCGAGTGGCCATCAGGCGCAGTTGGCACCGTCCACGTGAGCACCGCCGAAGCCGGCGAGCCCGAGCGTATCCAGATCACAGGAACACGTGGCAGCCTGAGCATCGGCCGCGATGGGCTAACGTTCCGCGAGGCCGACACCGACCTGCGGACCTTCATCGCCGAGAACTCGAATCCGTACGGGCACCTGGAGCTACGTGAAATGCCGGTCGAGCTCGAGGCTGGCGGCGCCGACCACGCCGCGGTCTATCGCAACGTGCTGGCCGCGATTTGCAAGGGCGAAGCGCTGCTGACCGATGGTGTCTCGGGGCGTCAGTCGCTCGAGCTGGCCAACGCTCTCATCTATTCGGGGCACACCCACACGCCAGTGGAGCTGCCCCTCGACCGCGTGGCCTATGCACGCGTGCTCGGGCAGCTCCAGTCGGGTTCGAGGCGAGTGCTGACGGGCTAGCAGAATATCGCGACGAGTGGCGCTGACGTCCACAGAGAGATGTCGTCCAGCCAGTAGTCGGTCGTGATCGGCATGAAGTTGTTGGCCTGCAACGGCACCTGACTGTTGATCTCGGTGACGAACCACAACTGGATCGCCTGGCCAGCAATCGGCTGCCCGCCGACGGTCGTCGGCAGGTTGATCGACTTGCGTACCCAGGTTGAGTTGGTGGTGTCGAGGTTCGAGTAGACAGCCAACGGCGTACCGACGGTCTGTCCGGTAGCGGAGTCGATCCGCGTCGGGTCGTTCCAGATCATGTCGGCGGTGCCAGGCATGACGTACACCTTCAGTTTGTCGACCACGTTCGGGCCCGCCACGTCGGACCTTGCATACAAGTAGAACTGGAGCACCGGGGCAGTCGCGGTGGCCGGGATCGTCAGTTGGGTGTAGATGAATCCGTTGCCGCCCATGTGACCGCCACTCTGCATGGAGTAGTTGCCGCAGTGATCGCGCGTGTTGACGAATACCTCGGCGCCGCCGCGCACCCAGCCGTGCTGCTGGATCATCGCCGAAACGGGCGTGATGCCGCCGGCGGTGTCTTCGAACCCGCCGTTGGTCACCGGGATCGGCTGCGCGACGCGCACGATGGGCCCAATGGGTTGACTTGGCGTGCAATTGATCACGATGACGCATGGGTTGGCGCTCTGCGCCGCGGCGCTGCCAGCCAGGGGTCCCAACATCAGCAGCGACGCGGTTAGTGTCATCAGCGGTCGAACGAAACAACGAGGGAGTGCGGATCGAGCCGTCATCGGAGGTCTCCTATCATGCAGGTTGTGCCCGCACTCTAGGAGTCGCGTTCGGTGCCTTCTGTGGGGGCCATCACATGGAACATGTGAGGTCGATCGCATTCGACTTCCTAACTCGAATCACGGATGGATATCCGTCGAGAACGCGGCCCCGTCCGTGAGCCTGGCCGTGTGCGCCCGACTCGTGTCAACAGCTTGCAGGCCGCTGGCCTCGTCGAATTGCCAGTTGGCCACCAGGCCCAGCGGGACACAAAGCTGGCTGCCACGTGGTGCCACTCCTTGGGATCGACACCGGCGTTGAACAGGTTGTAGCTCAGCGCGTAGTCGACCGAGCTCGTGCGCAAGCCAACCACCAGCTGCTTGAAGCCGAGGCTGATGAAATAGGGGGCCCGAGCAGTCGCTTCGCGATCGCCCTTGTAGATCAGGCCCACATAGTCGTGGTCGAAGCCGAGCGATCGACATGTCGCCGATATTCTGTCCAGGCTCGGACTGCACTCGCGCATGCAGTTGGCAGCCTGGACGATCGACCACGGACTGCGGCCGGGCCCGCCGTCCTGACGCCTGAGCCGCGGCGAGTGTCCCTTGTGGATCAGCCGTCGGCGAGTACCTGTTTGGCCAGCCGACTCGGCGCGTTGAGGCGGTAGCTCTCGGTCACCAGCTCGCGGATCTCGTCCCAATCCAGCGGTCCACTGGTGTCGACGTTGATCCAGCCATGCTTGCCCACGTACGCGGCGATGGTGATGCGTTTGTCGGTGTGGACGAGTGCCTGCTGGTGCGCCTTTTCGACCTTCATGCCGAGTGAGAATGGCTCGGTGTCGTCGGGACCGCACGACGCAAACATCTTCAGCTTGGGACCCACGCGAAACGTTGGATGGCCCCACTCCTCGACGAACACTTCCGTCCTCTCGGGCAAGCTCAGGCAGATAGCTCGGAACCGTTCGTATGCGTCACTCGTCATGGCCACGATGTCCATACTAACCGCGCCCCTAGCGTATGAACGTGGGACGAATCAACGGAAGTTGTAGTCCCGCTCAACCTGACAACAACCGAGCGCGTCGCTGGGTTCGGTAGCATTTTGCTGGTCGGACAGCGCCGGGGGAGACGGCACGCGTGCGCCAGAAGACACAATCCGGGGTGAAGAGGGGGTCGAAGTGTTGGCCCGTGTGCTGCTGTGTGCGAACGATTCTGCGCTCAACAGGATCCTGTTCGACGTCCTTACCGACGAGGACGTCGAAGTCGTCGAATGCGCGTCTCTGGCGGATATTGACGCCGCGCTGCTCGCCTACCCGGGCTCGCTGGTTGTCACCGACTCCTGGACGGGCTCGTGGCATGCCGTGTTGAGTGACGCCGAACGCGAAGACCTGAACCGGCTCGCCGAGCAGACCACGGTCATTGTGACCACCGGCCGATCGTGGGCAAGCAATCCTACCGGGCAGCGGCTTCATCCGCGCGTCAAGGTGATCCCAAAGCCATTCGATCTCGACGAGGTCATCGAGGCAGTACGGAACGCGGTGCTCCCCGACCGCGTGCGCTGACGGCCTGGCCGCGCGGCTACATCACGGCTGCTGCCTGCCGCATCGACAGGATCGATCATCCGGCAGCCCCGAGCGGTCGGTAGCGAGCATGGATCGCGTGCGGCGCGGCGAAGCAGTCGAGCAAGCAGTTCGTCGGCAACCGCGCGGTTGCGGCCTTCAGGATGGAAAAACGGACTGAGGCGACACGGTTCATCGCCGCTGAACAGCCAGTCGTGCAGATGCTCGCCGCCGTTGCCGCCCAGCCCCTGCCCATGGCTATCGTCCGGCCCGGCGACATAGCCGTCGAGCGACATAGTCATGTCGATCACAACCTTGCCCATCGCGAACCTCACACCTGCAGTGCGCCTCGCGCAGTTCGTTGTCGCCGTGCACAACCCGCTCGCACGCGCTTCACACGCGTCTCGGATGGGCGGCCCGTGCGTCGCTTACTACGCCAATCCGCTCTGCATTTCTGCACTACGCTACCTGTTACCATCGCATCGATGAGGACGCGTTTGACCACTGACTCGGGCAGGATCAACCAGGCGCGCGTCCAACCTGGCCGCTGCTAACGCCGGCTTCACGCCGCACATGACGGCGCCTGGCGCGCGCTGCGCTGAACCGTCTGTCTTCTAAGAGCCGGTTACGGCTTGCCCGTGCCCGGCCGCTGTGTTCCACGCGTGGAGCCTCAATGTCCAATGCATCACCTGGCCTGTGGCGTCAATCGAACTTTGTCAAAGTGCTGGCCGGCGAGACGGTGTCCGATACCGGCTCACGGATCGGCGGGCTGGCGCTGCCGCTGGCGGCCGCGCTAACGCTGCAGGCGACACCTGCTCAGATGGCTGCCCTGCGGGCCGCCGAATACTTGCCCCGCGTCCTGGTCGGACTCGTCGCGGGTGTGTGGATCGACCGCGTGCGGCGGCGACCAGTCCTGATCGTATCGAACCTCGTCCGCGCGGCGCTGTTGGTGCTGGTCGCGATCGCGGCCGCACTCGGACTCCTGCGCCTCGAATTGCTGCTGGTCGTGGGCATCGCGCTGGCCGCGCTCGAGATGCTGTTCAGCACCACACTCGCCGCCTATCTGCCAACGCTCGTGCCGCGTCGTCTGCTCCTCCAGGCCAACAGCGCCCGCGCGACGAGCGACGCCGCCACGGAGGTCGGCGGCCAGACCGCGGCCGGCGTGCTGATCCAGGTCCTCGGCGTGCCACTGGCCGTGGGCATCGACGGCGCCTCATTTCTGGCGTCGGCGCTGGGCATCGCGCTCGTACGTGCGCCCGAGCCCACCCCGCCGCCGCGGGCCGAACGTCGACGGCTGGACGCGGAGCTCCGCGAGGGCATGCGTACGCTGGTCGGCCAACCCATCCTCAGGGCATTTCTGGCGACTGCTGTGACCGCGAACTTCTCTTACAGCGTGATCATGGCGATCTACGTCCTGTACCTGACCCAGGAGTTGGCGCTTTCGCCGGCCGCGATCGGCATCGTCTTTGGGCTCGGCGGCGGGAGCGGGGTGCTGCTCGGCTCGGCCGCGGCAGTCCGCTGTAGCCAGCGCTTCGGCCTCGGCCGCACGCTCGTCGCGGCGCACTGCTTGTTCGGTATCTTCGGCATCTTGCTCGCGCTGGCCGTTGTGTGGCCGAGGCTGGCCGGTCCACTGGTCTTTTCCGCCGAATTCGCGCAGTTGTCCGTCAACGCGGTCTACATGGTCAACCGCGTGAGCGTCGAACAAGCCGTCACCCCGCCGCGGCTGCAGGGCCGCGTCCAGTCCGGCCAGCGGGTCGCGCATGCGCTATCAGGCACACTCGGCATCGTCGTCGGTGGTGCGCTGGGCGAGTGGCTGGGCCTGAGCGCGGCCATCACCATCGGCGTATGCGGTGGTCTGTTCTCCTTCGTGTGGCTCTTGCGGTCACCAGTCCGTCACCTGAGTGCCCTGCCCGCGTACGTTGACCATCATCGTTGCTAACTACTTCGGCACGCAGCCGCGCCGCCGCCCTGGAATGCGACCGCCCAGTAGGGCTAGCCGCTCAGGTCGTGGCCGTGGCGCGCCGTCGAGCCCCAGGCTGCCTGGTCAGGCGTGCGCGACCACTGGCTCCGTGTTGCGGGCTTGGAATACTTCGACTGGATAGCTGCTCATGCCGCCCCAAACCATGCGCTTCACTGAGCCGTCGGCGTCGCGCTCGTAGCGCACCAGCTCACCTTGCGAGCCGTAGCCGCCAGTCTTGCGGATACGCAGCGAGCTGGCGTCCACGACCTCGAGCTCTGAGATGCGCTCGACCGGATTGTCAGCTTCGGGCGACGTGGCGATCAACGTGTCGCCGAACTGGACGACGTCGAGCACGCCCCAGGCATTGGCGAAGCGGCCGGTATAGGCACGCAAGTCGGCTGCACTATCGGCAGATGACTTCGACTGCGCGAAGTCGATGATCTTGACCACGCTCTCCGCGAGTGGTCCAGCCAAACCGTCCGAAGCGTTCGTGTTGCTCAGGACAACGACGACGAGGTGGTGGTCTTGAGCGTCGATGAGCGTGCGGGTTGACTGGCCTGGAAAGCCACCACCGTGTCCGACCAGGTGGCGCTTGCCGATCTCGCGCACCGAGAAGCCGAGACCGTAGTGCTCGTCGGCGTGCTCGACGCTCCAGTACGGCTGCTGCATCTCGCGCTTGGACGCGTC
>WNGF01001122.1_pt1 | contig 39495 bp, 28 predicted proteins | sample 5400641 | NCBI WGS metagenome assembly WNGF01 (sample SAMN13153371, study PRJNA577476) | soil metagenome | isolation source: 80 cm soil or saprolite under grassland replicate 2 | place: USA:California | collected 2016-06-15 | reverse complement strand
CCGAGCCGTACTTCACCGGCAACTGCCCCAAGCCCACAGGGTTGCCCGCGATCGCCCAGCCGGTCTCGGTCTGCCACCAGTGGTCGATTACCGGCACCTTGAGCAGATTCTCCGCCCACTGCACGGTGTCGGGATCGGCGCGCTCGCCGGCAAGGAACAGGGTCCGGAACTTGCCGAGATCGTATTGCGCGAGCAGCTTGCCTTGCGGGTCCTCCTTCTTGATCGCGCGGAATGCCGTCGGCGCCGTGAACAAGGCGACGCAGCCATGCTCGGCGATCACGCGCCAGAACGCGCCCGCGTCGGGCGTGCCCACTGGCTTGCCTTCGTAGAGGATGGACGTGCAGCCGTGCAGGAGCGGCGCATAGACGATGTAACTGTGGCCGACCACCCATCCGACGTCGGAGGCGGCCCAATAGACCTCGCCGGGCTCGACGCCGTAGAGATTCTGCATGGACCATTTCAGCGCCACCATGTGGCCGCCGTTGTCGCGCACGACCCCTTTGGGCCGGCCGGTCGTGCCCGAGGTGTAGAGGATGTAGAGCGGATCGGTCGCCGCCAGCGGCACGCAATCATAGACCGAGCGCGCGAACACGATCGCCTCGTCGCGCAGCTTGGCCCAGTCGTGGTCGCGGCCCGCCACGAGGGCGGCTTCCTCCTGCGGTCGCTGCAGGATGAGGCAGGCCTCGGGCTTGTGCCGGGCGAGCCGGATCGCCTCATCGAGCAGCGGCTTATATTTGACGATGCGGCCAACCTCGAGGCCGCAGCTCGCGGACAGGATCACTTTCGGCTTGGCATCGTCGATGCGAGTTGCGAGCTCGTTCGCCGCAAAACCGCCGAACACGACCGAGTGCACCGCGCCGATCCGCGCGCAGGCAAGCATACCAATCACTGCTTCCGGCACCATTGGCATGTAGAGAACGACGCGGTCGCCTTTTGCGACTCCGAGATTGCGCAGGATCGCGGCGAGCACCTGCGTCTCCACCTGCAGGCGATGGTAACTGATGGTGCGCTTTTGCCCGGCAAGCGGGGAATCGTAGATGATCGCCGTCTGCTCGCCGCGCCCGCTCAGGACATGCCGGTCGACCGCGTTCCAGCAGGTGTTGCACACACCGCCGGTGAACCAGCACCCATAGATGCCGGCATGGGGATCGAACACCTGCTTGGGCGGCTCGATCCAGTCGATGTCCTGCGCCGCTTCGCGCCAAAAACCCTCCGGGTCGCGCTGCCAGCGCGCGTAAACCTCGTGATAGCGGCTCGTGCGGGTGTCCATGCGACCTCTCCCTTGGCTCCGGCGCTGGTCTCTCCATAGCGCTGGCGTTTTCTGCATTGTGAAGCGGTGCGTGAGCTTTGCAAGTCGCGCGAGTTACACAACTCGGCCATGCGGCAAGACGCTGGCGCGCGGCGGCGCGCTAGGGTTTGATCGCAAGCCACAGACGCGGCCTCCCATCATCCTCCCTTTCGCTACCTTCCCACTGTGATCGCCGACCCCTTTTTTTACCTGCTCGCCGTGGTGGCGGTGATCCTGCTGGGCCTCTCCAAGGGCGGCTTCTTCGGCCTGGGCGTGATGGCGCTGCCATTGATGTCGCTGTTCGTCCCGCCCCTGCAGGCGGCCGCGATCATCCTGCCCATCGTGCTGGCCCAGGACGCGCTCACGGTGTGGACCTATCGGCGGGATTGGAGCGCGTGGAATTTGAAGATCATGATTCCGAGCATGGCGGCGGGCATTGCCGTCGCCGGGTTGTTCGCGGCCTCGCTCACCGCCGCCCATATCCGACTGGCGATCGGGCTCATCGCAGGCATCTTCGTGCTGCGCCATTGGCTCGGTGCGCGCTTCGATCGGCTCGCGCCCCGGCCGGACATGCTCACGGGCGTGATATGCGGCGTGGTCGGCGGCTTCACCACCATGCTGGCCAATGCCGGCGGCCCGGCGTGGCAGATGCATCTGCTGCCGCAGCGGCTCGACAAGTTCACCTATGTGGGAACCTTCACCATGCTGTTTGCCGCCAGCAATCTGATGAAAATTCCGGCCTATGGCGCGCTCGGCCAATTGACGGGCGAAAATCTATTGATCGGCACGGTCCTGCTGCCGCTGGCCGTGATTGCCAATTACGCCGGAATCTGGCTGGTGCGGCGCACGCCGACCGAGCTGTTCTTCCGCATTGCGTATGTGCTGATGTTCCTGATCTCGATCGAGTTGATCCGCAGCGGGCTTATCGAAATGCTGCGCGCGTAAGCGCATGCGATGCCGCCATGCGCAAAACCGGCTGGCGCTGGCCGCGCGTCTCCGCTTTAAGTCCCGCGGACCCGCCTGCGTTGCATGACCATCATCACCGACCCGCTGTTCTATGTGCTTGCTGTGCCGGCCATCACTGCGCTCGGCCTTGGCAAGGGCGGCTTTGCGGGCGTGGGCATGATCTCGACCCCGCTGCTTGCGCTCACTGTGCCGCCGTTGCAGGCAGCCGCGATCCTGTTGCCGATCCTGCTCTGCCAGGACGCGATCTCGGTGTGGGCGTATCGTCGCCAGTGGAGCGCCTGGAACCTCAAGGTTCTATTGCCCGGAGCGGTGGTCGGCGTGGGCGCGGCCTGGCTGTTCGCCGCCTACGTGCCGAACGCCTATGTGGAGATCGTCGTCGGCGTGACCGGCGTCTGTTTTGCGCTCTACAACTGGTTCGGCAAAGTACGGACGCAGCCGCGGCGGCCCAGCGTGGCGGCGGGGATGTTCTGGGGCTCGCTCGCGGGCTTCACCTCGACCATCATTCAGGTCGGCGCTCCGCCCTACCAGGTGCATATCCTGCCGCAGCGACTCGACAAGCTCACGCTCATCGGCACGACCATCATCTTCTTCGCGCTGATAAACGTAATGAAGCTCGCGCCCTATTTCGCGCTCGGCCAGTTCTCGCCGCTAACCTTAGCGACCTCGCTCGTGCTCTTGCCGTTTGCGGTCGCCGCCAATTTTCTCGGCCTGTGGCTTGCGCGGCGCACGCCGACCGAGCAGTTCTACCGGATCACGTATGTGCTGATGTTTTTCATCTCGCTGGCTCTGATCTGGCAAGGCGGCAGCGCCATTCGCGCGGCGTGACGGCGTCATAATAGCTTCTCGCAGCCGGCGTAAGCATCGAGCGCTCGATGCTGCGGCGCGAGCTTGCGCGGAGCGCTCCCCATGACAAAAATCATCGCAGCGGCGATCGTTGGTTCCATTTTAGCTTCGCCGGCGAGCGCATTCGACCTGCAGGGCCATCGCGGCGCACGCGGTTTGGCGCCGGAAAACACGCTCGAGGCCTTCAAGACGGCGTTGTCGATCGGCGTGACCACGCTCGAGCTCGATCTCGCCATGACGAGCGACGGCGTTCTCGTCGTCAGCCACGATAGCCGTCTCAACCCCGACCACACGCGCGGGCCGGACGGCAAGTTTCTCGACGCCGAGGGACCCGCGATCCGTTCGCTCACATTGGCGCAGGTGCAGCGCTATGACGTGGGACGCTTGAAGCCCGGCACCGCCCTCGCCGCGGCCTTTCCCGAGCAGCGGGGCATGGACGGCGTCCGCATCCCGACATTGATGGAGGTGTTCGATCTGGTGCGGCGGGCGAACGCCGGCCACATCCGCTTCAATATCGAAACCAAATTGACGCCGACGTCGGGCGCCGACACGCCGGACCCTGAGAGGTTCGCCGCTGCCACGGTGCAGGCGGTGCGCGAGGCGGAGCTTACCGCGCGGGTGAGCATTCAATCCTTCGATTGGCGCACGCTTGCCGTCCTGCGTCGCATTGCACCACAGATCGAGCGCGTCTGCCTGACCAGCGATGGCGGCGACGGAGACACCCTGCAGCGCGGCCAGCCGGGGCCATCGCCATGGACGGCGGGGTTGGACATCGACGATTTTGCCGGTTCGACGCCACGGCTGGTGGTCGCAGCCGGCTGCTCGGTCTGGTCGCCCAACTACGGCAACCTGACTGCGCCGTCGCTGGCGGAAGCAAAGGGGCTCGGGCTCAAGGTCATCCCCTGGACCGTCAACGAGCGCGCCGATATGGAGCGCGTGCTCCAGATGGGGGTTGCCGGCATTATCACGGACTATCCGAACCGCTTGCGCGCGGCGATGGCGAAGAACGACATCCCGCTGCCGCCGCCTGTTCCCGGCCCCTGAAGCACCGCTCCGCCGATCCGCTCGCGGATTGATTGGGAGGCTTGCCGTTCGTAAGCTGGCGGCGGCAGGCCAGCCATGACGCTCTACGATATCGATCTCGACCGCAATCCCGCGAACTTCCAGCCGCTCACCCCGCTCTCGTTCCTCGAGCGCTCCGCGGCGGTCTTTCCCGACCACACCGCGATCATTCATGGGAGCTTGCGGCGCAGTTACGCCGACTTCTACGCGCGCTCGCGGCGCCTTGCGTCGTCGCTGACCAAGCGCGGCATCACGCGCGGCGATGCGGTCTCGGCGCTGCTTGCCAACACGCCGGCGATGCTCGAATGCCACTATGGCGTGCCGATGGCCGCCGCCGTGCTCAACACTATCAACACGCGGCTCGACGCTGCCATCGTCGCGTTCCAGCTCGACCACGCCGAGTCGAAGGTGCTCATCACCGACCGCGAGTTCTCCAACCTCGCGAAGGAAGCGCTCGCCCTCGCCAAGGTCAAGCCGCTGGTCATCGATTACGACGACCCCGAGTTCACGGGCGTGGGCGAGCGGCTGGGCACGATCGACTACGAAGATTTCATCGCGGCAGGTGACCCCGATTTCGCGTGGAAAATGCCCGAGGACGAATGGAACGCCATCGCGCTCAACTACACCTCCGGCACCACCGGCGATCCCAAGGGCGTGGTCTATCACCACCGCGGCGCCTATCTGCTCGCGGTCGGGAATGTGCTCACCGGCAGCATGGGTAAGCACTGCGTCTATCTCTGGACGCTGCCCATGTTCCACTGCAACGGCTGGTGCTTCCCGTGGACCCTCTCCGTGGTCGGCGGCACGCATGTGTGCCTGCGCCAGGTGCGCGCGCCGGCGATGTACGACGCCATTGCCCGGCACAAGGTCACGCATCTGTGTGGTGCACCGATCGTGATGGCGACGCTGCTCAACGCGCCCCCCGAAGAGCAAAAGCCGCTGCCGCACGTGGTCGAGTTCTTCACCGCGGCGGCGCCGCCGCCCGAAGCCGTACTGGCGGCGATGAAGGCCGCGGGCTTCAACGTCACCCATCTCTACGGGCTCACCGAGACTTACGGTCCCGCCGCGGTCAACGAATGGCGCGCCGGCTGGGATGCGTTGTCGCCGGGAGAGCAAGCGGCGAAGAAGGCACGCCAGGGCGTACGTTACGTGCCGCTCGAGGCGCTCGACGTGCGCGACCCCGACACGCTCAAGCCGGTGCCCTGGGACGGCGAGACTTTGGGCGAGGTGATGTTCCGCGGCAACGTGGTGATGAAGGGCTATCTCAAGAACAAGTCCGCGACCGAGAAGGCGTTCGCCGGCGGCTGGTTTCATTCCGGCGACCTCGGCGTCATGCATCGCGACGGCTATATCCAACTTAAGGACCGTTCCAAGGACATCATCATCTCCGGCGGTGAGAACATTTCCTCGATCGAGGTGGAGGACGCCCTCTACAAGCATCCCGCCGTCGGCGCCGCCGCGGTGGTGGCCAAGCCCGACGACAAGTGGGGCGAGACGCCTTGCGCCTTCATCGAGCTCAAGCCGGGGCAAGAGGCGACGCGGGAGGATCTCATCGCCTGGTGCCGCAACAACCTCGCCGGCTACAAGTGCCCGCGCCACGTCGTGTTCACCGAATTGCCGCGCACCTCGACTGGCAAGATCCAGAAGTTCAAGCTGCGCGAGATGGCGAAGGAGGTGTGAGCATGGCGAGGGCCACGCTTCGCCCTGACCAAAACTTTAGACCCGCGGGTCGTCAGCCAGGCAAGAGCGTGAGCGCGAGCAGGTCCGAGACGTCTGAGCTTTCCTCCAAGCTCCAGACAGCCTCGATGAGCGACGCGGCGTTGTAGCCAGGGCCGCATCCGGCGACGATCGTGCGCAGCTTGTCTTCGATCTCTTCATCGCGCATCGGATTTGCCGGGCTTCCGCGCGCGGCCGATGTCGAGAGGCTGTGCTTGGTCCCGTCGCTCGTCCATAGCTCGACCGCTGCGGCGACCGTCGCGATGGCGGGGTCGCGGATCACCTCGACCTTGCGGCGCAGCGCAAGCACGGCGGGATCGCGCACGCACGCGTCGCTGAATTGATCAAGCCCGGCCTTGCCGGTAACGAGCGCGGCGGCCACCGCATGCTGCACGCTCACCTGCGATTCGCTCCCGGTCGCAACGTCGGGCCGGTCGGTGCGGTCGCTCAGAAGCGGATGGCCGCGCACGATCACCCGCCCGACCGACTCGCGCGGGTGATCGCGCCGCCAGTCGAGCACGCAATCGAGGACGGGATGGATCACGAAGCCACAGGGATAAGGCTTGATCGAATTTCGTTCGATCTCCCACGCCTCGCCCAAACCTTCGGTTAAGGCGGGCCAATTCGGCGGCTCCGCCATCGCGCTGAGAAAGCCCTGTACGCCGGCGATCGGCTCGGGCGGCCCTTCGAATCCGCGTTCGGCGAGGAGCGCCGACCACAGGCCGTTGCGCGCGCTGTTGCCGACACCGATGCTCTTGGCCGGCCAGCCCAGACATTCGCAGAGTCCGCAAGCCTGGGTCGCCGCGCTCGCGAGCGCCCAGATCATGCGGGTTTCGTCGAGGCGCATGAGCTTGCCGGCGCCGGTTGCCGCGCCGAACACCCCGCATGTGGAGGTAATGTGCCAGCCCTTGGCGTAGTGGCCGGGCGAAATGGCGCGGCCGATGCGGCATTCGATCTCGACCCCGAGAACGAACGCCAGCAACAGCTCGACGCCGCGCACGCGGCGCAGCTCAGCCAATGCGAAGAGCGCCGCCGCGACCGAGGCAGTCGGATGGATGACCGTCGGAATATGGGTGTCGCAAAAATCCATGACGTTGGCGGCGGCCGCGTTGAGAAAAGCCGCGCTCAGCGCATCCGTGCGCTCGCGGCCGCCAATCACGGTCGCTTGGTTACGGCCCGAAAATTCAGCGAGCGATTTAGCCGCGATCTCCACCGGGCGAGCGCGGCAGCCCGCGAGCGCAACGGCAAAGAAATTCAGCAATGCACGCTTGGCCTCATGGCGTGCGGACTCGGGCACATCCTCCCAGCCGGTTTCGATAGCAAAGCGGGCCAGCGTCTGCGTGACGGCGGGTGCCTGCAGCATGGATCTTTCCAACGGTTCTATAGGATCAAGCTACTCCGCCGTTCGGCACGTGTCCCGGATGCGGTGCAGCGCGAAGCTCTTGTGGAGCGGTGCACCGCTGATCCGGGACCGCCCCAGACTGGAACGGTCCACGCAAGTCGGGTTTACCCGACTTGCGCACATTTAAGCGCCGATCTCGGGTAAACCCGAGATCGGGGTCTGCAGCGCATCATGCGCCATAGCGCGTCGAAGACGCGCGTGAACGCGCTTAAGGCTTCATGCTGCGCTGCGCCCGGGACACAGCCGACGCCTCCAGTTGCTCGTCACTCCGCCGCTTGCCGCAACCCCAGATGCCGCAGCGAGCGGTCGATCCACAGCCGCGTGAGCTTTTCTTGCACGCCGTTCTGGTTGAGCCGCGCGCGCAGATTTTCGAAGTCGACGCGGTCGAGATCCTGGTCCTGATCGAAGCAGGAGAACACCACGCTCTCGACGCCGGTTGCGGGATCGCGATGCACCTGCAGGCACTGGGCGCAGATTTCCTTCATCATGCACTGCATAGGCGAGTTGATAGAGGCGATCGCCTTGTGCCCGGGCTTGAGATGCTGCGCGAGCATTCCTTGCCGCGCCCGTGAGACCGCCGCCATCATGCCGTCGGAGCCGATCGCGATCACGCGATCGATTTCGCCGAGCGGGATCGGCACCTCCCCGAGCGCGCCTGATGCATAGGCGTCCAGCGCAGCCACGATGTTGCCGACGAACGCCTTGTCCTGCGCCCGCTCGGAACGAAAGCCCGGCGCCTCGTCGCAGCACCACACGATGGCATCGGCCGCGCGCTCGATCTCGTCGACCTTGTAACGGTCGAGCGCGCGCTTGTAGCCGGCGAAATAGAGCACGCGGCTGCCGTTGTTGCGCAGCGCCTGCCCGATCGAGAATAAAACCGCATTGCCAAGGCCGCCGCCGATCAGCAGCACGCTTTCGCCGCCGGGCGTTTCCGTCGGATGCCCGGTCGGGCCCATGAGCACGATCGGCTCTCCCGGCGCAAGCTGCGCGCACAAGTCGGACGAGCCGCCCATTTCGAGTACGATGGTCGACAACAAGCCGCGCTCGCGATCGACCGCGGCGCCGGTCAGCGCGAGCCCTTCCTTGGCGAGCCGGGTGCCGTCGGCATCGCGCGAGAGCGTCTCGTAGTTCTGCAGACGGTAGAATTGCCCGGGCTTGAACGCGCGCGCCGCCATCGGCGCGCGCACGACGACCTCGACGATCGCGGGCGTGAGCCGATTGACCTCCTGCACGGCGGGCCGTAGCTCGTCATTCAGTCGCGCGATCAATGACGTCGGGGAGATCTCGGACGGTCGCTGCAGCGCCAGCATCCGACTGACGACCGGATAGCCTTGCTTGGCGCTCGCCATTGCCTTGACCACGTTGCCGGCAAAGGAAGGGTGCAAATCGCCGAAGAAGCTGATAGCGCGGCCGTCCGCGCGCACGCTCATCAGCACATGGGCGGAGGACGGCTTGGTGATGCGCTCGGGCGTCACGTTGCGGCCGTCCTCGTCGACCGCCTGGAAATATTTGCCGTCGAGGCGCACGTGTTCCGGCTCCTCGCGCGCGAGCACGGTGTTGGGTTGTGTGCCGGCGGCGACCAGGATCGTGCGCGCCGGCAGGACGACCTCGCGGGGCGGAGCGGACGGATCGTCTTCGACGCGAGAGAGGCGCAGCGCGCGGGCGCAGCCGAAGTCATCGAGCAGGACCTCTTGCGGCGTCAACCGCTCGGCGAAGGCGATCCCTTCCTCCAGCGCTTTGCCGACCTCCTCGTGGTTGAGTGTGTAGCTCGGCGAATCGATCAGGCGCCGCCGATAGGCGATCGTGGCGCCGCCCCATTGGCGCATGAGTTCGGCGAGCTGCGGCTTGCGGCCCTCGCGCGCGGCCAATGCACGCTCGGCGCGGATCTCGCGTGCGTGCCGCAGGAACTCGGATGCGGTTTCCGCCTCCTGGGCGGTCCAGTCGGCGCGCACCGCCGCTTCGCCGCGCTCGGCGGCGAGCGTTTCGTAGCGGCTGAGGAACTTCTCCACTTGCAGCGGATAATAGGCGAGCGCCTCGGTCGCGGTGTCGATCGCGGTGAGGCCGCCGCCGATGATGACGACGGGTAGGCGGACCTGCAAATTGGCCAAGCTCTCGGTCTTACCGGCGCCGGTGAGCTGCAGCGCCATCAAAAAATCGGAGGCCTGGCGCACCCCGGCGGCAAGCCCGTTCTTCATCGGCACGATAGTGGGTCGCCCCGCGCCGGCACAGAACGCGATGTGGTCGAAGCCGAGCGCAAAGGCGCCGTCGATGGTGAGCGTGCCGCCGAACCGCACGCCGCCGAACATTGCAAATTCGCGGCGCCGCTCCAGCAGGAGACGGATGAGCTTGAGGAAATTCTTGTCCCAGCGCACGGTGATGCCGTATTCGGCGACCCCGCCGAATCCGGCCATCACGCGAGCATCGAGCGGTTCATGCAGCTCGGCCGTGTCGCGGATCGGGCGGAAGGCGGCGCGCCGCCCGTTGACGTCCACGCCCGAAACATCCGCCTCGAGCGGCTCGATCTTGAGTCCGTCCACTGCAACCACGTTGTGACCGTCGTTGATGAGGTGGTGCGCGAGCGTAAAGCCCGCGGGTCCCAATCCCACGACCAAGACCGTGCGGCCGGTCGGGGGCTTCGGCACCGGCCGGCGCAGGTCGAGCGGATTCCACCGCGTGAGCAAACCGTAAATTTCGAAGCCCCAAGGCAGCGCGAGAACGTCCTTGAGGATGCGCGTCTCGACCTGGGGGATATCGACCGGCTCTTGCTTCTGATAGATGCAGGCCTTCATGCAATCATTGCAGATGCGATGGCCGGTGGCCGCGCACATCGGATTATCGAGCGTGACGATGGCGAGCGCGCCGACCGTATGGCCGCCGGCCTCGACCAGATTCATCTCGGAGATTTTCTCGTCGAGCGGGCATCCCGCCAGCGCGACGCCGAAGGTGCTTTTCTTGAACTCGCCACCCTTCTCCCTGAGCCCCTTGGCGCAGGAATCCTTGCCCTGGTTATGACACCAGATGCAGTAGTTGGCGTGATCGAGTGCGCCGGCGAGATCGGTGCCCGGATCGGTTAGCGCGAAACCGTCGCGCGCGCGGCGATGTGAAGCCGGGAGCTTGAGCATCGCCACGCCATCGACGACTTCGGTCTCGACCGCAATGAGGTGATGCGGATCGATCTTGCGCGGCAGCTTGAACAGCACGCGGCCTTTGTGCCGGCGCTGCCCTTGCGGCGTGTGGGTTGCCCAGGCGGCGTAGCGCGCGGCAAGATCGAGCGCGGCGGCGTGCTCGGCCTCGGCGTTCATCCAGGCATCGACCCGCTCGGCGAAGCGCAATTCCGTAAGCTCGCCGCCGATGAGCGGCTCGAGCTGCTCGCGCAGCGCCTGTCCGTCGAACGTTGCGGCTTGATCGGGACCGTATTTCTTTGCGGCACGGCGCTGCACGAACTGCCGCTTTACCGTATAGAGCGGCGCCAGCGCGGTATGGCACGCGCGGAGCGCCTCGACCTCGCGCGTGATGGGAAACAGACAGGCGATGAAATCCTCGAGCTCGACCGCAAGCTCGACGATGAGATCGGAATAGGCCTTACTGGCGATCTGCTCAGGCGCCGCGCGGGCAGCCATCAGCCGATTGTGCAGCTCCGTGTTGCGGCGTTTGAGGAAATCGACAAAGCAGCCGTCGAGCCGCACGAGGCCCTCGCGGCGGTAGAGGTCTTCAAACCGCAGATCAAAGCCGAGGGGAAGATTTTCGCGCATCAACAAAGGGGATCCTCAAGTTCGGACATGCGCCCATCGGGAGGTGATCGCCAGACCCGCAACCGGGAATTTGCTGCACGAGAGCCTCTACGCTGCGGCCCGAAATCGTGCGATGACCGCGGCCGGGATCGGCACGCCTTTCATTTTGGCCGGATCATCCGGGTCGCGTCCGGCCCACACTCGCGTCTCGCTGCCTTCGACGGCAAGCTCGCCGCCGATCGAGATGCGATGCGCCACCTCGAAGCTCGATCGCCTGAACTCGCTCACCTCGGAGGCGATGTCCGCCACATCGTTGAACTTGGCCGGCTTGAGAAAGCGAGCCTTGGCGTCGACCAGCGGGATTCCGACGATGCCGAAGACGCTAGCCAACTCGCTCGGCCGGACGTTGAGCGCCGTTTCGAACAGCCGCCACGCGCTCCAATCGAAAAACTCGAAGAAGCGGCTGTTGAACACGATGCCGGCCGGGTCGCAATGACCCCATTCGACCGTGAACTGCCGGCGATAGACGAGATTGGCCATGCCCGGTCCGGTTTCCTTACTGGCGGCTTACGAACGGGCGGGAGAAAAGCCCGCCTGTGCATAGGATGTCAAATTGCCCGAACCGCCCGGAATGGGCCCGATCCGGACCGGTTTAAGCCGCAATTTCAGGGGACTAATGCCGTCTCCCGGCACGTTCATGAGCAAACTGGCGGCCGGGGGCGGGAACTGCAATGGTTCCCGTGGGGGCATCTTAAGCTCACGGTCGAAGTTCGGGTCGTGTCGATGCGCGTAGAGGGCAGCGTATTGAGTGCGAACGGCCGACCGTGCGCCATCGCCGCGCTGGCGGCGCGCTGCGCTCTTCGCCGCGGTTGCGCCGCGCTTCTTGCGGCTGGTCTGACTGTTGCGCTCCCCGACCCCGTGCGCGCGGAGACGCTGCCGGAAGCGCTGGTGCGCACCTATCAAGGCAATCCGCAACTCAATGCCGAGCGCGCGCGGCTGCGCGGGACCGACGAAAGCGTCCCTCAGGCGCTCTCCGGATACCGGCCGCAACTCTTGGCGACCCTGACCGGTGGCCTGCAGGGGGTGCGCAATCTACTTCCCGACAACACTATTCAAACTGCGACGCTGCGCACCTGGAGCATCGGGTTCACGGTGACGCAGGTCCTGTTCAATGGCTTCAGGACCGCCAATACCGTGCGCCAATCGGAGGCGCAGGTGCTCTCGGGACGCGAAGCGCTGCGCAACACCGGCCAAGGCGTGCTGCTCGACGCCGTGACCGCCTATACCAACGTGCTCGCCAACCAGAGCTTGGTGGAGGCGCAACGCATCAACGTGACGTTTCTCCGCGAGACGCTCGAAACCACCAAGAAACGTCTGGAGGGCGGCGACGTGACGCCGACCGACGTGGCACAGGCGGAGGCGCGGCTGAGCCGCGGGCTTGCCGATCTCAATGCAGTCGAGGTGGGGCTTGCGATCAGCCAGGCGCTGTACGCCCAGGTCATCGGCGCGCCGCCCGGCCGGCTGGTGCCGCCGGCGTCGATCGACCGGTTGCTGCCGCGCTCGCGCGAGGAGGCGATCGCGATCAGCCGCAAGGAGCATCCCGCTATTCTCGCGGCGATGTACGACATCGACGTCGCCCAGCTCGGCACCAAGGTCGCCGAGGCCAGCTTGTGGCCGAACCTGGCGGTGCAGGGAAGCGTGCAGCGCCAATGGGAGACCGACACCACGTTGACCACCAAGCGCAGCGACATCGCCTCGCTGCTGGGAACGGCGAACGTGCCGATCTACGACGGCGGGCTCGCGGCCTCGCAGATCCGTCAGGCGAAAGAAATCGCGATGCAGGCGCGCATGGTGCTGGAGCTCATCCGTAATCAGACCCAGACCGCGGTGCTGGGCGCCTGGGTCACGTACGAAGGGGCGAAGGTTGCGCTCGCCGCCGCCGAAGCGGAGGTGCGCGCCGCCAGCATTGCGCTCGCCGGCGTGCAGAAAGAAGCGGGGGCGGGACAGCGCACGACGCTCGATGTCCTCAATTCCCAACAGGACCTCACGCTCGCACGCGCGCGGCTGATCGGCGCGCAACGCGACGTCGTGATCGCCGCCTATGCGCTGCTCAGCGCCACCGGCCGCCTCGACGTCAAGACGCTCGGGCTTAACACGCCGGATTACGCGCCCGAGGTCCACTATCACCAGGTGCGCGATGCCTGGCACGGGCTACGCACACCGGCGGGCCAGTGATGAGCAGCGCTTACGTGGACGAGAGCGGAACCCGCTGCCCGATACCTGGGCCAGCGATCAGCAGACCCAGACTCTCACATAGCCCCAGCGGGTCGGGACCCAGCGCCAGCAGCCGTAATAGCCGGAATAGGCATAAACGCCGAATCCACGAAAGCCGCGGCGGAAATGGCCGACGTGATGGAAGCGGCTGAACCCGCGGAAGTGACCAACACGGACACCGCCGTGGTGCCCTATCCCGTGGAAGCCGCCATGGAAGCCGTGTCCGCCTCCATGGAAACCGTGTCCGCCACCATGACCGCCGTGTCCGCCGCCATGACCGCCGCGAGCGGCTGCGATGGTCGGCGTGAGAGCAACGACCGCGGTCGTGACGGTAAGAGCAATGGCCATTCTTCGAAACATCGATCCGTCTCCTCCGTAGGCCATCCACCCGGCCGCGATGCTAGTGCCGGCGGCTGAAGCCAAGCTGAACATCGGATCACGGTTGCGTGAGCGTGGTGCCGCGACGGCGCTGTACGCATGTTTTCGACGGCGCCGTCAGGTGGGTGTAAGCAAATAATGAAAAGTATTGGTCGCGCGCCGAAATGCGGCCGCGTCTCGTTCAACCTCGTTGGCGGATCCACGCAATCAAATCCGAGGGAATTCATCGTGCTTCTCATCGCCTATTACGTGGTATTCATGATCGCCGGCGATCTCGCCGCCTATGCGATCGGCTGGGTCACCGAATTCGAGTTCGGCGGCCAAGTCAGCCTGATCGTCTTCCTTGCCCTCTACTTCGCGTCCCTATGGACCGCTTGGGTGCTTGCGGTGTGGATGACGCAGCCGCCACACGGCGAACCGGAGAGCCGCGAATTGGCGTGACAATCAGCCGACGCGCACAAAGCCGAGCGAGAACGTTGCGCCGCCGGTCGGACGGTTGTCGACGCTGATTGTTGCGGCATGGGCATCGGCGATGCGCTGGACGATCGAGAGTCCCAATCCGGCACCTCCTGTCCGTCGCCGGTCGCGTCGCCAGAAGCGCTGAAACATCAACTCGCGTTCTTCCTCTTTGATTCCGGGGCCCTCGTCGAGCACCCGCACCATGCCGCTGTCTTCAACGACGATCTCGACCGTCGTCCCCGGCGGAGAATGGTTGATGGCATTCTCGACGAGGTTGCGAATCGCCCGCGACAGCATCTCCGCATTCCCGCTGACCCAGACCGGCGCCTCGCTGCCGCTCAAAGCGATGTTCTTGCCTTGCGCCAGCGCCAGCGGGGCGGCGAACTCCGCGACCTCGGCAGAGATTGCTCGCAGGTCCGCCTTTTCCAGCGGATCGATCGAGAAAGTCTCCAGTTCGGCAATGTCGAGCAGCTGATTCACGATGCGTGCCATGCCTTCGATATCTTTGTGCAGCGCCTTGGATATCCCGCGATCGGCCAAGGTGTCGATGCGGCTACGCAGAATCGTCAGCGGGGTGCGTAATTCATGCGCCGCGTCGGCGGTAAACTCCCGCTGCACGCGGAATCCGGCTTCGAGTCGATCGAGCGCCTGATTTACGGCCTCCACCAGCGGCAAGATTTCTTTCGGCATTTCCTTGGGCGGCAGACGGATGTCCGTTCGCCGCGGATTGATTTTCTTCGCGAGTTCCGACGCATTGAGCAGCGGCCGCAATGCCCGGCGGAAAATCACGATGTCGATCGCCAGCAGAAACAGCAGCACGGGCAGCGTGATCCACCCCACGCGTTTGAAGAAATCGGCAACGATGTCGTCAACGATGACGTCCCGGTGTGCGAGATCCTCTCCGACCTGAACCCAGACCTTGTGTCCATCCATCTCCTTGGCGACGCTGACACCGGAGATGGCCGCATTCCCGTGTCGCGTGTCCAGGTACGTGACATTGGAGGCACGCGGATCCGCGGAAAATATCGGCGATCGGTCCTTGCGCGAAGAAAACAGAACCCGGCCGGTGTCGTCGACGACCGCATAGGAGTAGCGTCCGACCGCTTGCGAGTAGATGTCCTCGAGCGCGGGCGGCAGATCCAGCTTCCAACTGCCATCTGCCCCCAACACGAGGTAGTGCGCGACCAGCTGTGCCTGTTCGCGCATGGCTTGGTCGTGCAAGTCGTTTGCCGCCCATTTGAAGAACCAGTAGAGCACCACCGGCATGACAATCGCGGTGATCACCAGCGCAATCACGTGCAAGAAAATGATCCGCGAGAAGATCGATTTGAATGAAATCACGCCGCCTTTTCCTCGGAAATGAGGTATCCGACGCCGCGAATGGTATGGATTTGCACCTTGGCGCCGCGCTCCGACAGCTGTTTGCGAAGCCGATGGATGTAGACCTCCACCGCATTCGAGGCGACATCGCCGGACAGGCCGAAAATGTGATCTTCAACCAGCTTCTTGGAGACAACGCGGTCCTTGCGACGCATGAGGATTTCGAGCACAGCCGTCTCGCGCGCGGAGAGGACCTGCGGCTTGTCATCGATGAAAGCCTGCCGACTTTCGGTATCAAACGTGAGGTTGGCGATTTGCAGCGAGCGTCCGAGCAACTGGCCAGGGCGACGTAGAAGTGCTTCGAGGCGGGCCAACAGCTCCTCGAACGCGAACGGCTTGACCAGATAGTCATCCGCGCCGCTGCGCAGACCGCTGACGCGATCTTGCAAGCCGCCGCGGGCGGTGAGCACCAGAACCGGAAGCGGATCCTCGCGCTGGCGTATCTGGCGCAGGATCGAGAGCCCGTCGCCATCGGGCAATCCGAGGTCGAGAACCATCGCGGCGTAGCGGGTCGTCGCTAGGGCGCTCTGTGCTTCGCCTGCGGCGGTGAGAAGATCGGTTTCATAGCCGGCAGCTGCAAGACGTTGCCTGAGCAGCTGCGCCAGCTCTTCGTTGTCCTCAACCAGCAGCAACCTCATGCGCGACCGCTCCGATCAATGCTGCATTTGCTGCAGATTTGCGCGCAGCTCCCGGTGCGCGGCGCGGCGGCCCGGTCACTCCGCCGGCGCGGCGACCGCCTGTTGCGGCGCCGGCCGCGCTGCCCGGCGGGAGAACAAGAGGATCAGCACGGGCAGTGTGATCAGAATGACCAGGGGCGCCAGCATCATGCCTCCGACCACCACGACGGCCAGCGGCTTCTGCACTTGGGATCCGATCCCGGTGGAGATCGCCGCCGGCAATAGGCCGACGCCCGCGATCACGCAAGTCATCAGCACCGGGCGCATCTGCAGCTCGCCGGTGCGCAGGATCGCCGTGGTGCGCTCCACGCCGGCATCAATCAATTGGTTGAACTGCGACAGGATGATGATGCCGTCCATCACCGAAATGCCGAACAGCGCGATGAAGCCGATCGCGGCCGAGACGCTGAACGGGATGTGCAAGAAGAACAAAGCGAAAATGCCTCCGACGACGGCCATCGGAATCACGCTCATGGCCAACAGCGTATCGGGCAGCGAGCCGAAATTGATCCACAGCAGAAGCGCGATCAAAGCCAGCGTGATCGGCACCACGACCTTGAGCCGTCCGATCGCATCCTGCAGATTGCCGAATTCGCCGACCCATTCGAGGCGCGAGCCGGCTGGCAATTCCACCTGCTGGGCGATCTTGCGCTGCGCCTCATGGATCGCGCTGCCGAGATCGCGGTCGCGCACGCTGAACTTGATCGGCAGGTATCGCTCCTGGCCTTCGCGGTAGATGTAGGACGGGCCGGACACGAGCTTGACGTTGGCGACCTCGTTCAGCGGAATCTGTGTGGTGCCGTTGGGCCCCTGCGCGCCGATGCGGAGATTCTGGATTGCTTCCGGATTCTGCCTGAATTGCGGTGCGAGCCGCACCACGATGGGGAAATGCCGGTCGCTGCCCGGCTCATAGAGATCGCCAGCCGATTCGCCCCCGATCGCCGTGCGGATCGTGGCATTGATGTCGCCCGGAGCAAGCCCGTAACGCGCCGCGCGCGCGCGATCGACCTCGATCTGCACCGTCGGCTGGCCGAGCGAGGTGAAAACCGCGAGGTCGGTAACGCCGGGCACCGTGGCGAGCACTGCCTTGATCTTGTTGGCAGTATCGGTGAGCGCCTGCAGATTGTTGCCGAACAGCTTGATCGAGTTCTCGCCTTTGACGCCCGACACCGCTTCGGCCACGTTGTCCTGCAGATATTGCGAGAAGTTGAATTCAACGCCGGGGAAGTCAGCTTCGAGCTTGTGCAGGATCTCGATCGTGAGGTCGTCCTTCTCGACGCCGGGGCGCCATTGACGCATCGGCTTCAACGGCGCGAAGAATTCCGCATTGAAAAAGCCGGCCGCATCGGTTCCATCGTCCGGCCGCCCCTGCTGGGAGACGACCGATTCGACCTCCGGAAAGCTGCCGATCACGGCGCGCATGCGATTGACGTAGGTGTTGCCTTCTTCCAGCGAGATCGTCGCGGGCATCGTCGCCCGGATCCAGAGATTGCCCTCTTCGAGCTTGGGCAGGAATTCGAGGCCCAGCGAGCGAATAGCCAAACCCGCAAGCAGCATGACCGCAAGCGCGCCGGCCAAGGTCAACACCCGATTGCCGACCGCGAAATGCAGCACCGGCGTGTACAGGCGAAGCAAGGCCCGCACGATCCGGGTTTCCGTCTCGGTGACGTGCTCGGGCAAGAGGATGGCGCTGATCGCCGGCGTGACGGTAAAGGTCGCGAGCAGCCCTCCCACCAACGCATAGGCGTAGGTCTTCGCCATCGGCGCAAAAATGTGGCCCTCGACGCCGCTGAGCGTGAACAGCGGCAGGAACCCAGCGATGATGATCCCGGCCGCGAAGAAGATCGAACGGTTGACGTCGGATGCGGCCAGATAGATCGCAGAAAGCTTGCCCGAGAGTCCCTCGGCGGCTCCGACTGCGCCGGTCGCCGGGGCCGCCGTCCCCAAACGGCGATAGATGCTTTCCACCATGATAACGGTACCATCGACGATCAGACCGAAGTCGATGGCACCGACCGAAAGCAGGTTTGCCGACTCGCCCCTCAGCACGAGGATGCCGACCGCAAAGAACAATGCGAACGGGATGGTGGCTGCGACGATGAGCGCGCTGCGCAAATTGCCGAGAAACACCCATTGCAGGGCGAAGATCAGCAAGATGCCAAACGCCATATTGTGCAGGACCGTCCGGGTGGTGATCTCGATCAGGTCCTTACGGTCGTAGATGCGCTCGATGCGCACGCCCGGCGGCAGAATGTTCAAATTGTTGATCCGCTCGACTTCGCGCTCGACGCGCGTGATCGTCGGCATGCTCTGCTCGCCGCGGCGCATCAGTACGATGCCCTCGACGATATCGTCGTCCGCATCCTTGCCGGCGATGCCGAGCCGCGGTTTATGACCGACCTGGACGGTTGCCACGTCGCGGACCAGGACCGGGTTGCCTCCGCTCTGGGTGAGCATCGTGTTGCTCAGCTCATCCGCCGAGCGGATGAGCCCGACGCCGCGGACCACTGCCGCCTGGGAGCCGATATTGACGGTGTTACCGCCGACATTGATGTTGCTGTTGTTGAGCGCCTGCAGCAGCTGCGGCAGCGTCAGCCCATAGGCGATGAGTTTGTTGAAATCGACCTCGAGCTCGAACGTTTTGGTCTTGCCGCCCCATCCGATGACGTCGATGACGCCGGGCACCGCGCGGAATCGGCGCTGCAGCACCCAGTCCTGCAGCGTCTTGAGATCAAGCACGCTGTAGCCGGGTGGGCCGACGAGCCGATATCGGTAGATTTCTCCGATCGGACTGACCGGCGAAATCTGCGGCTGAGCGTTGTTCGGAAGGTTAGGGAGTTGTGAGAGCCGATTGAGAACCTGCTGCAGCGCCTGTTCGTAGGTAAACTCGAAGGAGAACTGCAGCTTCACGTCCGAGAGACCGTAAAGCGAAATGGTGCGGATCGACGTGAGATTGCGCAGCGCTGCGAGCTGCGTTTCGATCGGGATCGTGATGTAGCGCTCGATCTCTTCGGCCGACAATCCCGGACTTTGCGTGATTACGTCCACCATCGGCGGCGTGGGATCGGGATAGGCCTCGATGTTGAGCTCGCGGAAGGCGATGATCCCGCCAAGCAGGATCAGCACGAACATCAGCACCATCAAGACGCGGTGCCGGAGCGAAAAGGCGACGATCCCGTTCATTGCGTTGGTTTTGGGACTGCTTCACTACCCGACGACGCCACCCGGTCGATGAACAGACTGCCCTTCGTGACCACACGATCGCCCGGGGCGAGACCCTTGAGCACCTCGACCATGTTGCCGTTGGTGAGCCCGACTTTGATGCGCCGCAGCTCGATCGCCTTTTCGTTGTCCTTCTCGCGCACCACCCAAACCCGGGCGGTATCGCCCTCGTAGATGATCGAGTCGCGTGGGATCGCCACCGCGGCGTCCCCTTCACCGGTGAGGATCTTCACGCTGGCGAACATTTCCGGCTTGAGCAGTCCCTCGGCATTGTTGACGGTCGCGCGCACCAACAGCCGTCGGCTGGTCGGATCGAGCGCCGCGGCCACATACGAGATATTGGCCGGAAACGAGCGGTCCGGATATGCGAGCACGGTGAAGTAGATCGGCTGGCCGACACGCACGATCGGCGCTTCGGTCTCGCGGATATAGGCGACCACCCAGACGGTGGACAAATCGCCGATGATGAAGACCGGATCGGTCTGCCCGCTGCCGACATACTGGCCGGGCCCGACCTTGCGTTGCACAATCGTCCCGGCGATCGGGGCAGTGATCAGCGTGGCCGGATCGATCGTGCCTTTCTCCTGGAAATCGGTGATTTCCCGGTCGGTTTTGCCGAGAATGCGCAGCCGGTTGCGTGCCGCCTCGAGCGCCACCTCGGCGGAACGCACGTCGTTTTCGGCGGCATCGAGCGCGGCGCGGGCGTTTTGCACCTCTTTGAGGGGCACCGCCTTGCCCTCATAGAGCAAGCGCTGACGCTTATCGATGATCTCGGCCAGGTTTTGCGCCGAGCGTGCCTTGTTCAATGCGGTGGCAGCCGAAATGAAATCGTTCTGCGCCTGCACCATATCGGCGGCTTGCACCGTAAACAGCGGGTCCCCGACCTTTACGATGTCGCCCGGTTTGACAAAAAGCTTGAGGACCCGGCCGGCATAGGGAGAAAAGATCGGCGTTGAACGGTCCTCATCGACTGCGATCTTGCCTTCGGTCACGTGCTCGGACCGAAACACCCGCTGCTGCGCCGGCTCGACCGTGAGCGTCGCCCACTGTGCGGGGCTCGGGTAGAACACCCCGCCGCCCTTTTTGGGCTGACCCAACACTGGCTTGTCCAGATCGCGCACATCGCTGTTGGTGCGCGATTTGGCGACCCAGACCCCAGCCCCGGCGGCGAACATCAAAATCAGGACGATCAACACCTGCACGCGCGCAGGCAACGCGCGCGCCCACGAATGCGGGCGATGGGGATCGCTGGACACCTGTTTCCAACCTCGGGCGACGCCGTTTTGCGCTTATATCCGAGCGGCGTTCTTCCTACCATAAACATACGATGCTTGGGTGAACGAGCCGGGCCACCGATAATTTGGCCTTAATGAAAAAGATCATCGGCCAATTGCCAAGACCAAGCCGCTCAGCCCGGTTAAAGCCCTGCCCGGACCGTCACCGTCTGCCGGTCCGGAGTGATGCATCCTCCCGTCAGTTCCCGGACCGCAATTTGATATGCGGCTGTTGCCACTCCCTCGCAAGTCCGCCGTACCGGTTGTAAGCTGTCTGTAAGGTAACGTGCTGCATCGCGGCAAGAAAGCTGCGGCTCCTCGTCCACCACGACATGCGCGACACTCCGCCGGAACCGATGATGGCGATGCGCAGCTCCGGATTTCAGGCTGCAATGGCTTCCACCAGCGCCTTGCCGAGCGACAAGCAACGCCGCACGCTCGGTCACGCTGCACGAGCTGTTCGATGAGATAGCGGCCACGCTCTGGATGGCCCGGATAGGTCTGGGCGGTGTCTTCGTGATGGTGCGCCTCGGCGAGGCGATCCCAGGCCGCAGTCGCCTCTTCTCCTCTTTCGAAAAGGGAATGTTGTCCACAGTATCATCGAAGCGGCCGCGCTATTCCGCAGCCTCCGTCTGCAAGCCGGCGTACTCCTTGTCGGTAAGCGTTTGCAGCGCCGGCAGAACCTCGCGGGCGAACAGCCTGATGTTCTTCTCGGTCAGGTCACGCGGCAGGCTGGCGAACTGCAGCATTGCCAGGAAATTCTGGAAGCCAAGCAATCGATGCGCATCCACCAGCTGCTTGCGCACCGTATCGGGGCTGCCGCACAGGATGATCCCCTGCTCGATGAGCGTGTCGATGGTGTGCTCCTGCCCGGTGACGGAGCGCTTGTGGCTCAGCATGTTCTTCAACGACTTAGCGCTGAGATAGCCGGGCGGAAATATCATCTGGAATGGCTGCCGCAGGAGCTTGTTGAACAGCGCCTCGATGTGGGGGCCGGCCTCGGCCCGCGCCTTGGCATCGGTGTCGGACAGGTAGACCGGCGCACACCAGCCGATCCGATCCGAGTTTGCCGTATATCCGTGAAGGCGCTGCGCGGTCTCGCGGTAGCCGTTGAGAAACCGGGCCACCGACGCGATCGGGCTGTAGGTCTGCAGATAGACGTATTTGCGCGAGGGGTGCGACGCCCATTCGATCGTCTCGCTCGAGCCGGTCGAAGGCACCCAGATCGGCGGATGCGGTTGCTGGTAGGGCCGCGGCCACACGTTGACGTATTCGAAATGATAAAACTTGCCCTCGAAAGCGAACGGGCCGGGGCGCGTCCAACTTTGGATGACGAGGTCGTGCGCCTCTTGAAAGCGGGCGTGCGAGAACGCCGGGTTCGAGCCCATGGAGTAGTACTCGGCGCCGATGCCGCGCACCATGCCGCTGATCAGCCGCCCGCCGGTGATGCAGTCGAGCATGGCGTGCTCCTCGGCTAGCGTGAGCGGATGCTCGCGCAGGCAGAAGGCATTGCCGAGAATCGCGATCTTCGCGTTCTTGGTGCGGCGCGAGAGCGCAGCCGCCATAACCACCGGCGAAGGCATGAGCCCATACGCGTTCTGATGATGCTCGTTGACCGATATGCCGTCGAAGCCGAGTTCGGCGGCAAGCTCGAGCTCGTCGAGATAGCGGTTGTAGAGCTCGTGCCCTTTCTTCGGATCGAAATAGGTGTTCGGCAGCACCACCCAGGCGGAGCGATATTTGTCGCTGAAGCTCATGTCCAGATAGGCATAGGGCATGAGATGAAACATGAAGACTTTCATCGCCGCCTCCGCAGGCATTTCCTCGATATCGCCAATTGTACGTCGCCGGACCTGTTTTACCAGCGGCGCGCGCCTTGCTGGGAGAACAGCCGAGCCGCTAGCATCCGGCTGTAACGACCGCCGGTCACGTCCGCTGCCGTTCTAAGGATACCGAGTGATCCAATCCCCCGAAGCGCTGCCGGATCGCTTGCGCGACGTGGAGCACCTCGAGGAGGTGATGACCACGCCCTCGGAGGCGTTGACTGCCGCATTGCAACAGCTGCCTGGCGACATCATCGTGCTCGGCGTCGCGGGAAAGATCGGGCCGACGCTCGCGCGCCTCGCCAAGCGCGCCGCGCCGGATAGGCGCGTGGTCGGCGTCGCCCGCTTCAGCGAAAAGGACGTGCGCGAAAACCTCACCAACTGTGGCGTCGAATGCATCGAGGCCGACCTGCTCGAGCGCAAGCAGATCGAGGCGCTGCCAAAACTTCCCAATGTGGTGTTCATGGCTGGCCGCAAGTTCGGCTCCTCCGGACACGAGGAACTGACCTGGGCGATGAACGCGCTCGTGCCGGCCATGGTCGCCGACGCCTTCGCCGGCTCCCGCATCGTCGCGTACTCGACCGGCTGCGTGTACCCTTATGTGAACGTGCATCATGGCGGCGCGACCGAGACGACACCAACAACGCCGCCGCCCGGCGCTTACGCCAATTCCTGCGTCGCGCGCGAAGCGATGTTCCAGTATTTTTCGCGAACGCGCGGAACACCGGGCCGCATCATCCGCCTCAATTACGCGATCGACATGCGCTACGGGGTGTTGCACGACGTGGCGATGCGCGTGCTCGCCGGCACGCCGATCAATCTCACGACCGGCCATGTCAACGTGATCTGGCAGGGCGATGCCAATGCCATGGTGCTGCGCGCATTCACCCACTGCACGGTGCCGACAAGTCCGCTCAATGTCAGTGGGCCGGAGACGGTGAGCATCCGCTGGCTCGCTGAGTCGTTCGCGCAGCGGCTGGGCAAGCCGCCCGTTTTCACGGGAGTCGAAGGGTCCGAAGCTTGGCTCGTCAACACCGCGGAGGCGACGCGGCTGTTCGGCTATCCGAGCGTGCCGCTCGGCAAGGTGATCGATTGGACCGCGGATTGGGTCGCGCGCGGCATGCCGAGCCTCGGCAAGGACACCCATTACGATACCCGCGATGGCCAGTTCTGAGCCGGGGCTCACGGTCAAGCAATCGCTCACGCCGTCGGAATTGGACGACGCCGGCGCGCTCGTGCGGGAAGCGCGCTGGAACCAACTGCCCGCCGATTGGCGCATCTTCCTCGCACTTGGCCGCCTCTATGCGGCGCAACTAGACGACGGCCGCATTGTCGCCACTACCGCGACGCTGCCCTATGGCGGCCGCTTCGCCTGGATCAGCATGGTGCTGGTTGCGGGCGAATATCGCCGCCGCGGCCTAGCGACGAACTTGATGCAGCAGGCGATGCGGGACTTGGCGGCTGCCAATCTCGTGCCCGTCCTCGACGCCACTCCCGACGGCCGTGCCGTCTATCGCCGGCTCGGCTTCGAGGACTCCTGGGGCTTCCAGCGGTTGACCCGCCGGGAGCGACAGGGCGCAACGGCGAGTCTTCCCGCGCCGGCCGGCACCACCGTGCGGCCGATTGCGGACGAGGATTGGTCGGTGTTGTGCGCCTACGACGCGGCGGCGTTCGGGGCCGAACGTGGCGCTGTGCTCGCCGGCCTGCGCGGGCGGCTGCCCGCGGCCGATCTCATCGCCACGCGCGCGGACGGCATCGTCGGTTTCCTGCTCGGCCGCGACGGCGGCTTGGCCGCGCATATCGGACCACTCATTGCAGAGGATAACGCGATCGCCCGCGCGCTCGTGGCGCGCGCGCTCAATGGAATCGAGGGTCCGCTGTTCATCGATCTTGCCGACAGCAAGACCGAGCTGCGCAGCTTCCTCGACGCGCACGGCTTCACCGCGGTGCGGCCGTTCACGCGCATGCTTTACCGCTCATCGGCGCGTTTCGACGACGCGGCGCGCACCTTTTCCGTGGTCGGCCCGGAATTCGGCTGAGCGCGCTTTCCCTCGTTTGTGCTCGAGGTACGTTAGCGTGCTCGGTGGACTTCTCTTCCCCTTGGAGTGACGATGAGCAAATCCAACGTAATCGTTGCTTAGCTAGCCGGAGCGCACGCCATGGCCGCAGATGGATTGACGACGATACCGAGCCACTACGGGGCGAAGGAAACGGCGGATCGGCTCGAAGCGGAGATCAGGGCAAAGGGCATGGTCGTGTTCGCGCGCATCGATCATGCAGCCGGAGCTGCGCAGGCCGGCCTAGCGTTGAGGCCCACCGAGGTCCTCATATTCGGCAACGCCAAGGCAGGCACGCCGCTCATGCAGTCCGATCAGACGATCGGCATCGATCTGCCGCTAAAGGCGTTGGTGTGGCAGGACGCGAGCGGCAAAGTCTGGCTCTCCTACAACGAGCCGAGTTGGATCATGCGGCGCCATGAACTAACAGCCGCAACCAAAGCGACGGTCGATGCCATGGCGCATGGCCTCGACGATCTCGCAAGAAAGGCCACTGCCACGAAGTGACGCGGTCGCGCCGTCGCAGCAGCCGCTTTACTCTTCGGAAGGGTTTTGAAGCTGGGGTTTCTTCGGCTCTTGTTGCGGCTGTGCCGGAGCTTTAGCGGGTGGTTCCGTCGGAGGACCGCGGCCTTCTAAATGGTTCCTGCGCACGGTGGATTGCATTGTTGGATGCGCTGGCGGCGTATTGGCCCAGCTGGGAACCACGCCTTCAACTCTGTTGCTGCCGGAACAAGCGGCGAGCAGCGACGCGAGAACAGATAGTGCAGCAACAACGCGCATCGTCATGCGAGTCCCGCAATTAGCTGCGCGCGCAAATGCGGATAAATTAGGACAAGCTTGGGAGGAAGCGGTCACCCTGCGGTTGCAGACTTCAGCGCTCAATGTGCAGCTTAAGGGCCACGCAACACTCCTGTCGCCCGTGGCCCGTTGAGCGGACCCTGTGACTTTTGGAGTTTCGTTCCTGGTCTCGGGATAGAACACGCTACTCGCTCTTGCCGCCGAGCTGCTTGAGCTTGGCGAACACGGCGTCGACGTTCAGCTCGTCGGCCGGCTTCTTCTCCTCCGGCTCGGGTTCGCGGCGAACAGTCGTCTCGGCGGCGGGCAGCAGCGTGGCGCCTTGCGGCTCGGCATCGGCCGGCTTCTCCTTGGCGGCGCGCTGAACCTCGAGGTCGAGATCGATCTGTGAGCAAAGGCCGAGCGTGACAGGGTCCATCGGCTGCAGGTTCGAGGCGTTCCAGTGGGTGCGCTCGCGGATCGCCTGAATGGTCGACTTTGTGGTGCCGACGAGCCGCATGATCTGGCTGTCCTTGACCTCGGGATGGTTGCGCACCAGCCAGAGGATGGCGTTCGGGCGATCCTGGCGGCGCGACACTGGCGTGTAGCGCGGGCCCTTCTTTCGCTTGGCCTCGGGCAGGCGGACCTTGGGATCGAGCAGCTTGAGCCGGTAGTCCGGATCGGCGACACCTTTCTCGATCTCCTCGCGGCTGAGCTGGCCGGTGAGCACGGGATCGAGCCCCTTGATGCCCTGCGCCGCATCGCCATCGGCGATCGCCTTCACCTCGAGCGGGTGAAGCTTGCAGAAGTCGGCGACCTGATCGAACGAGAGCGCGGTGTTCTCGACCAGCCATACGGCGGTCGCTTTCGGCATCAGCGGTATGGCGCTCATGGCTAAATCTCCTCTGTGCTCCGCCCGCCCTCCCGGGCGAAGCTTGGTGTCATCGGCGATGACGGAAGTGCGTCGAATATAGGCATTCCCCCACGGGCGGCGCAATGGGGGACATCCGCCACGGGCGCGCGCTATCCCAGCGTCGGGTCGAGCACGATCTTTCCCGACGACTCGCCGGATTCCACCAGCCGATGCGCGTCGGCGGCGCGCGACAGCGGCAGAATCCGCTCGATCTGCGCCTTGATCTTGCCCTCGGCAGCGGCGGCAAAGCATTTCGCCACGTCGGAGGCGTGATAGCCCGGCCGTCCCTTGATGGTGATGCGCTTGTGGTAGAGGTGGGAAAAATCGATGCTGACGTTCGGCCCCGCATGCGCGCCGGCGGTGACCAGCCGACCGTCAAAACCGATCGCGCGGAAGGCGTTCGGCAGCACCTTCGGATTGGCGATGTTGTCGTAGAGCACGTCGACGCCCTTGCCGCCGGTCAGCGTCATCACCTCGGCCTGCAAGTCGGCGGTGTTGTAGTTCACGCCGTGATCGGCGCCGAGCGCGAGCCCGATTTTGACGCGCTCCTCGGAACCCGCGGCCGCGATCACGTTCGCGCCGATCACGTTCCTGGCGATCTGAATGCCGATCGAACCGAGGTTGCCGCCCGCGCCCATGATCAGCACGGTCTCGCCGGCCTTGAGTCCGGCGACGTTCACCAGCAGATTCCAGGCGGTCGGCACGTGGCGCATGATCACGGCGGCGTGGTGGAAGTCGAGCCCCTCGGGCAGCTCGATCGCGGCGCAGGCCGGTACCGCGACCATCTCGGCAAAGCCGCCGGGCCGCTTGATGCCCATCATGCCGGTCGGCCCCGCGTAATTGGCGCCGTTCTCCCGACAAATATCGAGCGGCATGACGCCGGCAGCGGCCACCCGCATCCCCTTTCGCCAACGGGTGACCGACGCTCCGACCGCATCGACGACGCCGGCACAGTCGACGCCCGGAATGAGCGGAAGTATCGCGCCGCGCGCGCGCTCTTTGCCCGCCCGCAAGCTCACGTCGAGCACGCGATTGACGGTGGCGGCATGAATGCGGATGCGGATCTCGCCCGCGCGCGGCTCGGGATCCGGCACGGTCTCGTATTGGAGCACGTCCGGCGGGCCATAGCGGTGCACCACGATTGCTTTCATGCGGGCTCTTTGTCGTTGCGAAGGCGGTGCGCGCGAGGGAGGCGCAACCTCAATCGACCGTCACGCCGGCGTCGTGCACGATCTGTTTCCATTTGACCGCGTCCGCCCTGACCAGATCGGCGAATTCTGAGGCCGTCATGATTGCTGGATCGACGAAATTTGCCGCCATCACCTTCTGTGCATCGGCATCGCGGGCGAGATCGCGCACATAGCCGTTGAGCTGATCGACGATCTCCTTCGCCGTTGCGCGGGGAGCAAACAGCGCGAACCAGGTCGATATCTCGAACCCCGCAAATCCCTGCTCTGCGAACGTCGGCACATGGGGCAGATACGGCACGCGCATGGGCGTGGCGGCGGCGAGCACGCGCAGCTTGCCCTGGCGGACGAATTCCATATGCGGCCCCATCGACACGAAGGTCACCTGCACGTCGCCGCCGAGCACTGCGGCGACCGCGGGCGCGGTGCCGCGAAACGGCACGAACACGAGCTTGAGGCCGGCGCGGCGGCTCAATTCATGCGCGGCGAGATCGGGCGTCGTTCCCACACCCGCCGATGCGTAGCTCACCTTGTCGGGCTGCGCCTTGGCATAGGCAATGAATTCCGCCAGCGTGACGGCCGGCAGGTTGGCGTTGATCACGAGAAACAGCGGCACCGTGCCGATCGGCGCGACCGGAAGGAGATCGTTCAAGGGGTCGTAGGGCATGTACCGCATCAGATAGGGATTGATCACGATGTTGCCGGTATTGGCGACGCCGAGCGTGTAGCCGTCGGGCGTCGCCTTGGCCACCGCATCCATGGCGATATTGCCGCTCGCGCCCGGCCGGTTCTCGATCACCACGGGCTGGCCGCTCTTGGCGGTGACGTGGGCGCCGAAGATGCGCGCGGCGAGATCGGTGATGCCGCCCGCCGAGGTCGAGACGATGACCTTGAGCGGCTTTGCCGGGTAGCTCTGCGCGAGAGCGGAAGGAGTGGTCGCGCAAGAAAAAATCAGGATCGCAAGCGCGCGGATCACGTCGAGCCTCTCGCAAGTTACGCCTTTGATGTTAGCAACCGTCGACAGCAAACACCAATTGCGCGATGGATCGATCGGCCTCATGTTGAGGAGCCAGGGTGAAGGCGATCGAGGCGACGATCCATGGACGACAAATCCGCCTGTGCCGAGTTGATCCAAGCCTGGGCCATTTATCGCGATCAGGGCAAATGGCCGCAACTGCTTGCCACTTTCGTGCCGGAGGGCGAGATTGCGGTCTCCTGGTTCAGCGGCAGCTTTCGTGAATTCGTCGACCGCTGCCGGCAGAGCTTCGAGGCCGGCCAGCGTTCCAAACACCACATTTTTCCCTCCGTGGTGCGCGCCGCGCGCGATCGTGCGCTCGCCGAGACCAGTATCGTCATCCTGGTGCGCCAGAAGATCGGCGACGTGCTCACCGACATCACGTCGCACGCGCGGTTCCTCGATCGGCTGGAGCGAGGAGGTGGACGCTGGGCGATCGCGGAGCGAGTTGCCGTCTACGAGCACGATCGGCTCGATCCGGTCGAGCCGTCGGAGGCTTTCGCCAAGCTGTTCGGCGCGACCGATCTTTCGGCCTATCCCGAGCCCTACCGGTACATGGCCGCTCGCCTGAAAGCTGCGGGTCGCGCACTGGCGCCGGTCGTGCACTACGATGGCGCGGCGCACACCGCGCATTTGTACGCGCGCTACGACGCTTGGCTGGACGGCGCGTAGCAGGCGGCCAAGATCGGTTCCACGGCCCGCGCTTGACAGGCCCAGCGCATAGCCCCATGTCGAGTGGCGCAGCCACGCGTCGAACCGAGGTCCCATGACGGAAGCCCCCAAGCCCGCGCTGACGGTGCTGCTGTGCTCGCCGCGCGGCTTCTGCGCCGGTGTCGTGCGCGCCATCGATACGGTCGAGCAGGCGCTCGCCCGCTACGGCGCGCCGGTCTACGTGCGCCACGAGATCGTGCATAACCGCTATGTGGTCGAGAGCCTCAAGGCCAAGGGCGCGGTCTTCGTTGAAGAGCTCGACGAAATTCCAGATACCGACGCACCCGTCATTTTCTCGGCGCATGGCGTTCCGAAATCGATCCCCTCAGAAGCGCAAAGGCGCAATCTGTTTGCGCTCGACGCCACCTGTCCGCTGGTCACCAAAGTGCACCGCGAGGCCGAAATCCATTACAAGCGTGGCCGTGAGATCGTGCTGATCGGCCACGCCGACCACCCCGAGGTGGTGGGAACGGTCGGCCAACTCCCCGCGGGCGCCATCACGCTGGTCCAGTCGGTCAAGGAGGTCGCCCGCTTCGCGCCCCGCGATCCCAGCCGTCTTGCCTATGTGACGCAAACCACGCTCTCCGTCGACGACACCGCCGACATCGTCGCGGCGCTGAAAGCGCGCTTTCCCCAGATCCACGGGCCGCACAAGGAAGACATCTGCTACGCCACCACCAATCGCCAGGAGGTCGTGAAGAAGGTAGCGCCCATGGTCCAGGCCATGGTGGTGGTCGGGTCGCCCAATTCCTCAAATACCCAACGTCTCAAAGAGGTCGCAGAACGTGCAGGCTGTCCGCGTGCGGCGCTGGTGCAGCGTGCCAAGGAGATCGACTGGTCGTTGTTCGGCTCGATCGCAAGCCTCGGCGTCACCGCCGGCGCCTCCGCGCCGGAGATCTTGGTCGAGGAGGTCATCGGCGCCTTCGCCGAGCGCTATGCGGTAAAGGTGGAGACCGTCACCACCGCCGACGAAGACATGTTCTTCCCGCTGCCGCGGGTGTTGCGAGGGCCCGAGGCAGCGGAATGAGCTCGCGCGTGGGGCAGCGCAGTTCCCACGTCTAGAAATCAGTTATTGGACATCAGCATTCGTCGCGTTCCCACCGATCCCTGATTCCGGATTTGCCGTCGCCCGGAGCAGGCACACGCATGAGGAATGACCGTGGCCGTCTACACCGATGTGGTGGCGGAAGAGCTTGGGGCCTTTCTCGCCGGTTACGACATCGGGGAACTGCTCGCCTATAAGGGCATCGCGGAAGGCGTGGAGAACTCCAACTTCCTCGTTCACACCAGCCGCGGCTATTTCATCCTCACCCTCTATGAAAGGCGCGTGGCGGCCAACGACTTGCCGTTCTTTCTCGGCTTGATGGAGCACCTGCATGCGCGTGGCATCAGCTGCCCGCGGCCGGTCAAGAACAAGCGGGGCGAAGTGCTGGGCCACATCGCCGGCCGTCCGGCGGCGGTGGTTACGTTTCTCGACGGTATGTGGATTCGGCGGCCATCGCCGGCTCACTGCGCGGCGCTGGGTGAGGCGCTGGCGAGGCTGCATCTCGCCGGGCTCGATTTCATGCACAGCCGCGTCAACGCGCTTTCGGTGAATGGCTGGCGGGCGCTCTACGAGAACTGCAGCGCGCGCGCGAACGAGGTGCAGCCCGAATTGAAGAAATTTCTCGCGGCCGAGCTTGCGCATCTCGAAAACGCATGGCCGTCGAATTTGCCGCAGGGCGTGATCCACGCCGACCTCTTTCCCGACAACGTGTTCTTCCTCGGCAACAAGCTTTCCGGACTGATCGATTTCTATTTCGCCTGCATGGACGGGCTCGCCTACGACGTCGCGATCTGCCTCAACGCCTGGTGCTTCGAGAGCGACCATTCCTACAACGTGACCAAGGGCAGGAGCCTGCTGCAGGCCTATGCGCAGGTGCGCCCGCTCTCGCAGGAGGAGCGCCGCGCACTGCCGTTGCTGGCGCGCGGCGCGGCGCTGCGCTTTCTTCTGACGCGGCTTGTCGACTGGTTCGATGTGCCGACCGGCGCACTGGTGCGGCCGAAGGATCCGTTCGAGTATTACCGCAAGCTGCGCTTCCATCAGTCGGTCAACAGCGTGCGCGACTACGGAATCGAGGGATGAGCGAGCCGCACGTCGTCGTCCACACCGACGGCGCCTGTTCCGGCAATCCGGGGCCGGGCGGCTGGGGCGCGATTCTCGCCTTCGGCGATCACGAGAAGGAGCTCAGGGGCGGCGAGGCGCACACCACCAACAACCGCATGGAGTTGATGGCCGCGATCGCGGCGCTGGAAGCGCTCAAGCGGCCCTGCCTCGTCGACATTCACACCGACAGCCAATATCTGCGCAATGGCATCCTCTCGTGGATCAACCAATGGAAGCACAACGGCTGGCGCACCGCCGATAGGAAGCCGGTCAGGAATGTCGATCTCTGGCAGCGGCTCGATGCGCTTTTGGCACGTCATCGGGTGCGCTGGCATTGGGTGCGCGGCCATGCCGGCCACGTACTCAACGAGCGCGCCGACAAATTGGCGCGCACGGGACTAGAGGAGGCGCGCTCGCGCGCCGGCAAGAGTCGCCCGGCGGCGTTCCCGGGCGATTAGAGGTTGTCCCGAGCCACGCAACATCCGCTCGTCCCGGATCCGGCCTCCTGGACTCCAGCTTGTGCGGGAATGAGCGGCGAGTACGTCGACTTCGGATTCGCCTCTAAAGCTGCTTGAGCAAGGCTTCGCCGCCCGACACTTCGACCTTGCCCGGCGCCTCTTCGATGTTGAGCTTCTTCACCACGCCGTCCTCGACCAGCATGGCATAGCGCTTCGACCGCGTGCCGAGGCCATTGCCCGAACCGTCGAAGGTCAGGTCGATTGCCTTGGCGAACTCGCCGTTGCCGTCGGCCAGGAAATCGACCTTGTCGGCGGCGGTCGCCTTCTTCCAGGCATCCATCACGAACACGTCGTTGACGGCAGTGACGGCGATGGTGTTGACCCCCTTCGCTCTGATGGCGTCGGCGTTCTGCACGATCGAAGGAACGTGCATCTTGTGACAGGTGCCGGTGAAGGCGCCGGGCACCGCGAACAGGGCGACCTTCTTGCCCTTGAAGATCTCGTCGGTCGTCTTCCACGCCGGCCCCTCCGACGTCATTACGCGAAACTTCGTCTCCGGCAGTCGATCGCCGACCTTGATAGGCATGATCGTCATCCTCTCGCTTGCATGTGAAATGCTTGAACCCTCGCCCGCGCCGCTCGCGACCTCGCAGGGCGCGCCACCCCCAAATTAACGCGCCCGGCGAATTAGTCGAGACGGGTGACGACCTCGATGGCGGCATCTCCCGCGACGGCGGTGAGCGCGATGCGAGCGCCGTCGTAACTGGCTCCGGGCGGTGCGCCATCGAGCGCGAAGGCGAAGCGTTGCCAACCTTTCGGCGCGCCATCGACCGCCGCCGGCACCGGCAGTGCCCAATCCGCTGTCGGTCCCTCGGCGAATAGAGCGATCTCGGTTGCGGGCGGCGCTGCGAGGTCGACGAGGATGCGGGGTCGGCCCCCGGCGTTGTCGCGCCGAACCGATTTGACGGCAAGCGCCGCGCCTTCGCCAAGCGCGAGCTTCTTCGGAACCCGCGCTTCGGCCGCGACCAGCACGGCCTCGTGCGAGGAGGCTCCGCCGGTGAGCACCAGTTCGGCCCTTCCTTCCGCGGGCACGCACAGCGTCTCGCATACCGCGTAGTCGAGCTTGAGGCGCAGCTTGACCGGCTCCCCCCTGATCTGCGGCACGATCGCCAGAGGCAGGATGACGTCGCCCGTATATCCGATCGTAACCAGCCCCTGTTCCGGGATCCGTTGCGGCGCGGGCCACAGGACCTCGACCGACTTGAGGTTCTGCGACTCCGAAAAATCGAAGCGCGGCGGCACGCCAGCATCGCCGGGATAGCGCCAATAGGTGTGCCAGCCACTCTTGAGCCTGATCTCCACGCCGGCGCGGATCGGCCCTCCATCGGGCGGCGAGGAACCCGCGATGAGACGCACGGCGTTGCGTGCATCGCCGTCCCAGCGCGAGGCGTCTTCAGCGGCCGCGTTGCTTGCGGCGATCAGGCTCATCGCGCAGATGCCGATCGCGCCAAGCGCGGCGGTCCGTCGCAGCCCATCGAAGCCGGTGGTCATGATCGCTCGATCTATAGGCGAAACTTTTCGTGTGCCACTGAATTCATCGTGAGCCAACGCGTGATCAACCGGCCCGGGTGGTGGAAAGTACATGAAAAAGACACACATCTTACGCGCGTCGCCCCGTATCATGGCACGAAGCGTGCGTAGATTTGGGTGCCGCCTCGTTTGCAATCGGCGCCCAATCAGGTAGCATTTCGACATGAAGTTTCCTCGCAAGACAACCATGCAAGACGACGAGGCGCCGGTCGGCGCCGAATCCAACGCGCCTCGGCCGGAGGGAACGGGCCGACCGGGAAGATTTAAATCGCAGCCGCGTAAGGTGGCCAAGCGCGGCTATCTCGACGGACAGATGTTGATCGCGATGCCGTCGATGGGCGATGACCGATTCGCGCGCAGCGTCATCTATGTTTGTGCGCATTCGACCGAGGGCGCCATGGGCATTGTCGTGAACCAACCGGCCCCGCACATCAGCTTTGCCGACCTTCTGGTGCAGCTTGAGGTCATCCCGGCGTCGGAGCTGATTCAGCTGCCGCGGGGCGCAGGCGGCGTGAAGGTGCTCAAGGGCGGCCCGGTCGATACCCAGCGCGGCTTCGTACTGCATTCGAGCGACTTCTTCATCGAGAACTCGACGCTGCCGATCGACGAAGGCATCTGCCTGACCGCAACGCTCGACATTCTCAAGGCGATTGCGCGCGGGGAGGGGCCGCAAAGCGCCGTTCTCGCGCTCGGCTATGCCGGCTGGGCGCCGGGCCAGCTCGAGAACGAAATCCAGCATAACGGCTGGCTCCATTGCGCGGCCGATTCCGAACTGATTTTCGGCCAGGACACCGGCGGGAAATACGAGAAGGCGCTGAAGAAGATCGGCATCGATCTCGGCATGCTCTCGAGCGAGTCTGGGCACGCGTAGTCAGGTCACGCATCGGATCAGCTCTGGCTTTAATTAATTTCGGCCGCTCATCGCCGCTCTCACTTTCGCGAGCGTAAACTCCAGCGGCAATCCAGGGCTGCATGCGTGCCTTTTGGCCGCTTGCGCGGGAGTGAGCGGAGTGGGAGAGGCCGTCGGCTATTACTGAACGCTGCGTTTGCGCGGTGCGATATCGCTCTCTTCGCTCACGCGCTCGTCTTCCAACAGTGCCTTGGCGTCATCCGCGCTCATCGGCTCGCCGAAATAATTACCCTGCGCGTACTCGCAGCCGAGCTGATAGAGCTCGACCGCATCCGAATCGGTTTCAGCGCCTTCGGCCACCACTTCCATGCCGAGATCGTGCGCGAGCGCGATGATCGAGCGCAGGACGACCGGGCGAGAGCCCTTGCCGTTCGTGCGCACGAAAGACTGGCCGATCTTGATCGTGTCGAAAGGAAAGCGCTGCAGATAGGCGAGGGAGGCGTGGCCGCTGCCGAAGTCGTCGAGCGCCAAGCCGGCGCCAAGATCACGGATGCGCTGCAGCATCTGCGCGGTGTGTTCGGGATTCTCCATCACCAGCGACTCGGTGAGTTCGAGCTTGAGCGTTCCGCGCGCAAGGCCCGCCCGCGCGATCACCGTGCGCAGATCGTGAATGAGATCCTGGCGCAGCAATTGCCGCGAAGACATGTTGACGCTGACGAACAGCGGATCGCGCCGGCGCACGGTACCCTGCCAGCTGCTCAGCTGCCGCGCGGCGTGCTCGAGCACGAACATGCCGAGCTCGACGATGAGGCCGACCTCCTCGGCGATCGCGATGAACTCGGCGGGCGAGGCGCGGCCCACTTTGGGATGATGCCAGCGCGGCATCGCCTCGAACCCGGCGACGGAGCGGTCCTCGAGCCGCACGATCGGCTGGTAGAGGATCGCGATCTCCTCGCGCTCCAGCGCGCGCCGCAGCTCGGATTCGAGCGTCGCACGGTCGCTCTGGCGTGCCCGCATCGAGGGCTTGAACACTTCGATGCGGTCGCCGCCGATGCGCTTGGCGTGGTACATCGCGAGCTCCGCATCCTTGAGCACCTCCTCGGTGCGGCGCGGCTCACCGTCGCCGAGCGCAACGCCGATCGATGCGGTGAGAAACAGCTCGCGGTCATTGAACGTGATGGGCGCGCGCAGCCCTTTGCGCAGCGTCTCGGCAAACGCGATGATGCGCTCGGTTTCGCGCTCCGACAAAAGAATGAGCGCGAACTGATCGCCCGCGAGCCGGGCGAGCGTGTCTTGCGGCTTGAGCAGCCGAGCGAGCCGCCGCGCCAGCGTCAGCAGGATCGAATCGCCCACCGCGATGCCGACGGAGTCGTTGACCTGCTTGAACCGGTCGAGATCGATCATCATCACCGTCGGCTTGATTGCCGGATCGGCCTTGGCGAGCGCGAGCACTCCCTCCAGTCGGTCGAGGAACAGCTCGCGATTGGGCAGCCCGGTCAGATTGTCGTGCACCGCGTCGTGGAGGAGCCGCTCCTCTGCGTTCTTGAACTCGGTGACGTCGGTGAGCGTGCCCACGAGCCGTACCACCTCGCCGTCCGAGCCCACGACCGGCCGCGCTTTGAGCGTGAACCACAGATAATGGCCATCGGGCGTGCGCAGGCGGAAATCCTGGCTCAGGCGGCCGCGGCGTTGCTCCAGCACGCTGTCGAGCACGGCGCGGAAACGATCGCGATCGAGCGGGTGCAGCACGTCGAGCCAACCTGCCGCCGGTCCTTCGAGCGAGCCGCGCTTGAGCCCGAGCAGCGCCTCGGTTTCCGGGCTGGTGAACACCTTGTCGGCGGAGACGTCCCAGTCCCAGATCATGTCGCCCGCGCCGGTGAGCGCGAGCGCGCGGCGCTCGACGTCGGACACGATGCCGCTGGTTACGCCGCCGGCAAACGCATGCTGCATCACCGTAAAACCGATCAGCATTACGATCAGGACCAGACCGCCGAGCAGGGCCGGGCCGACGATGTCGTTGGTGATGACCGCGGTCACGGCGAACACCGCCGTGATCACCCACAGCACAAGCAGAAGCCAGGTCGGGATCAACAGGACGGCGCGGTCGAAGCCGTGGAACGAAAGATACACGACCAGGGCGAAGCCGAGCAGGGCGACGGCAAAGAGCGAGACGCGCGCGATACCGGACGCGATCGGCGGCTCGTACAAGGCCAATGCAACGAGCGCCGCGAGAAAGGCGAGCCAGCCGAGCGTGATGTGGGCGTAGCGCACGTGCCAGCGGTTGAGGTTCAGATACGCGAACAGGAATACAACCAGCGTCGCCGCCAGGATCGCCTCGCCCGAGGCGCGCCAGATTTGCTCGGAGTCCGCAGAGAGCGCGAACACCTTGCCCCAGAAGCCGAAGTCGAGGCCGATATAGACGAGCACCGCCCAGCCGAGCGCGGCGGCGGCAGGAAACATCATGCTGCCCTTGACCACGAACAGGATGGTGAGGAACAGCGCGAGCAATCCGGCGATGCCGATGACGATGCCGTGGTAGAGCGTGAGGCTGTTGACCTTGTCCTTGTAGGCCTCGGGTTGCCACAGATAGAGCTGGTTGAGCTTGTCCGTGCGCAGCTCGAGCACGTATGTCATCACGCTGCCGGGATCGAGCGTGATGCGGAAGATATCCGCAGTGGCGCTGTCCTGGCGCTCGGGGCGTTCGCCGCTCGAAGTGATGCTGGCAACGCGGGAGAGGCCGAGATCGGGCCAAAACACACCCGAGCCGACCATGCGGTAGTGCGGCACGACGATCAGCCGCTCGATCTGTTCATCGCCGGAATTGGCGAGCGCGAACACCGCCCAATTTGTGTTTCCTTCGCGCGCGCGCACGTCCATGCGCCGGATAATTCCGTCGGGGCCGGGCGCGGCGGAGACGAGCAGGCGGTCGGCCTCGGTGCGATGGCGCTCGGCGGAGTCGGTGAGATCGATCGCCTGCGCATCCGTGCGCACATTGATCGCCTCCACCGCGCGGGCGGGGGAAACGCCGACCACGAGCACGGTCAGCACCGCCGCCACGCAGGCGCGCACACAATGCAACCGACGTCCTCCCAGCTCCACCCCTGTCGACCCCCTCGCCGAGCTTCGTCGGACCGACGCAATTCCGCGCGCGCCCAAGGCGAGCGAACTTTACGTTGATTTACGTCGATTTCGCGGCCCATGCGCGCCGGGAAAGGCTCGCAGAACGCCTGCACCTGGTATCGGCCAAATGCGAAACCGAAGCAATTTCAGGCGCTTGCGACGGTCAGGACGATCTTGCCGATATGCGCGCTCGTCTCCATGCGCGCGTGTGCGGCAGAAACCTGCGCGAGCGGGAAGGTGCTATCGACCAGCGGCCTCACCCGACCCGCGGCAATGAGCGGCAGAACGTGCGTCTCGACGGCCCGCGCAATCGCACCCTTGTCGGCGATAGAGCGTGCGCGCAGGGTCGAGCCGGTATGGGTGAGGCGCTTGAGCATGATGCGGCGAAAATCGACCGTGGCCTTGGAGCTCGCCTGGAAAGCAATCTGCACCACCCTCCCTTCGACGGCGGCGGCCTCGTAATTCCGCTCGATATAGTCGCCGCCGACCATGTCGAGGATGACGTCGGCGCCCTTGCCGTCGGTGGCGGTCTTGGTCGCGGCGACGAAATCTTCGCTCTTGTAGTTAACGGCGACATCGGCGCCGAGGCGTCGGCACGCATCGCATTTTTCCGCCGAACCCGCGGTGGCGATCACACGCGCACCGAAGGCCTTAGCAAGCTGGATCGCGGCGGTGCCGATGCCGGAGGAGCCGCCGTGCACGAGCAAAGTCTCGCCGGCCTTCAATCGCCCGCGCTCGAACGCGTTGTGCCAGATGGTGAAGAAGGTTTCGGGAATTGCCGCGGCGGCAACCAGTGTGAGGCCTTCCGGCACCGGCAGCGCGTGGCTTTCATGCGCCGGACAATATTCGGCGTAACCGCCGCCGACCACCAGCGCCATGACCTTGTCGCCCGCCTTCCAGCGCTTCACGCCGATCCCCAGCGCAACCACTTCGCCCGCGATCTCGAGACCGGGGATATCGGTCGCACCGGCGGGTGGTGGATAAAGCCCTTGGCGCTGCATCACGTCAGGCCGGTTGACGCCCGCGGCCGCGACCTTCACCAGCACCTCGCCTTCCCCGGGGCGGGGCAGCGGACGCTCTTCGGGCACGAGCATATCCGGTCCGCCGGGCGCGCGGATTGCGATCGCGGTCATCTGGGCGGGCAGTGCGGGCATGGCAAAAGTCCTTCGCTGACGCTGTTTGCGGGGTTGCTTAGTTGGGGGCGGCGCATGTGACAACGGCGGCGCCGCGGGCTATTTTCGCACGCTCTCGTGCGGAGGCGAGCGATGCCGGCCATGGATGAAGACGATCGCCCGAAGAAAAAGGTCGTGCACGAGATCGGCCAGGATCTCACGCTGCTCTCGATCAAGGAGCTCGAGGAGCGTGTCGCGCTTCTCAAGGAAGAGATCGGTCGGCTGCAGGCGACGATTGCCAGCAAGCAAGGCTCGCGCGGTGTCGCCGACCAGTTCTTCAAGAAATAGAGCAGGCGCACTTGCGATCTGCGGCCGCCGATTGCTGGCGGATGCGGGCAGCCGGCCGGCCGAGCGCGGGGGGCCGCAAATTATTTAGAATCTTAACACCCTGTTAAGCTTTCACGATCATTACTGGGGGCGTCCATCTTCTGGACATTGAGTGGCTCCTGTCCACTCTGTTTGACGCCTCCCTGTTAGAACTTCGAGCCGCCGTCTCCGGCGGCTCTTTTTTCATCGCCCTGTCCCATTTTCGGACGCCGCTAGTCGCTTTTTCGCGATCCGTTCTCCCTCGCGACCGCGTGGCGGCCCAGCAACTATGCGCAAAGCTTTGTTCGGCGGGCGCTGGACAGGGATCGGCCGCTGCGCAATCATTCCCGTCTCGCCAGGGGCTGGCGCAAGAGCAACAACGTGTACGTAGCGTGAGGCGTGGGCGATGTCCGAGAAATCGGTCAAGGACCTCGTTTCGTTCGGCGAGAGGGTCGCGGCTTCGCAAGCCTTTGCCGACCTGTTCCGCGACGGCATGTCGCTCGTGGAGCAGACCGCCGCCTATCTCGACGGCCCGGGCCGGCAGGAATCGAAGAAGCTCAGCCGCAATGCCGCGCTCGCGTATGCCACCGAAAGCATGCGGCTCACGACGCGGCTGATGCAGCTCGCGTCCTGGCTTCTGCTCCACCGCGCGGTGAAGGAGGGCGAGATGACGCTCGCCCAGGCCAGCAAGGAAAAGGCGA
>WNGF01001121.1_pt1 | contig 39504 bp, 36 predicted proteins | sample 5400641 | NCBI WGS metagenome assembly WNGF01 (sample SAMN13153371, study PRJNA577476) | soil metagenome | isolation source: 80 cm soil or saprolite under grassland replicate 2 | place: USA:California | collected 2016-06-15 | reverse complement strand
GCCGAAGCGCTTGGAGATCCGGTCCACGCGCAGCTCGACCCCGGCCTGGCCGGCCGGCGGAACGGCGGTCGCCGCGCTATGCCCGGCCATGCTGCTCGCTCTCGCTGCGCGCGCCCGCCGGTGCCGGGGAGCTGCCACGACGCACGACCGCGGCCAGGGTGCCGACGATCCCGCCCCGGGCGACGGTCATGACGAGCACGATCAACAGGCCGAACAGGCCTTGCGAGTACTCGCCTTTGCTCCCGAAGAAATTCGAGGCGGTGACGAGAAATGTGCTGCCGACGACAGGACCGAGGATCGAGGTACGGCCGCCGACGATCGCGTAGGCCATGTAATTGACCGAGGACAGCGAGGCGAACGAGGACGGGTGCGCGGTGAGCAGCATGGAAACGAGCGAGAATCCCGCCAGGCCGGCCAGGCCGGCGGCCACCACGAAGCCGAGCGCCTTGTAGCGCCACACGACGAGGCCGAGGCTCTGGGCCAGCACCTCGTTCTCGTCGATGGCGGCAAACTCCTGCCGGAAGTGCTGGCACACGGCGGCCGTGATCAGCACGGCCACCACGGCCACCCCGGCCGCGATGAGCAGCACCTGCCGGTTGCTCATCAGCACGACCCCGAACAGCGAGGCGGCCGGGATGCCCGCGAGGCCGTTCGCTCCGCCGGTCACCCAGGGGATCTCGAAGAGTATGAGCTGCAGGATCTCGCCGAACACATACGTGACGAGGACGAAGTATACGCCACGCAGGCGCAGCACGAGCGCCCCCAGCGGCAGGGCGACGAGGGCGGGCACGACGAAGCTGACGAGAACCAGGGCGAAGAGGTTGGTCAGACCCTTGAGGGCAAGCAGGGCCGCGGCGTACCCGCCGATGGCCATGAAGGCCGGCACGGCGATGGTCAGCAGATTCATCCGCAGCATCACGAACACGCTGCAGGCGGCGACCACGGCGATGAGGATCTGGTTGATGATCGAGTAGGCGAAGAGGTTCTGCGTTAGCCACGGAACGAAAAACCCGATGGCGCAGAGGAGCACCGCCGAGACGTCGACCGGCTCGAGCCTCGCTACGCCCGGACGCGCCACGTCAGGCTCCACGGGCCTCGCGGCCGAACAACCCGCTCGGCCGCACGACGAGGATGAACAGGACGAGCACGAACAATGCGAGCGCCCCCTTGGAGCCGCCGAGGTACACGCTCGAATACGCTTCCACGAGCCCCACGATGAAGGCCGCGACCGTGGCCCCCACGATGCTGCCGAGGCCGCCGAGGATGACCACCATGAACGAGGTCGCCAGCACGGCGTCACCCGCGTGCGGTGACAGGGTGAGGATCGGGGTGACCAGTGCGCCGGTGAGACCGGCGAGCGCCGTCGCGAGCGCGAAGGCGACGGGAAACAGCAGTCGCGGGCGGATCCCCTGCGCCATCGCGACGATCCGGTCGTCGGCTAGCGCGCGCAGCGCGCGCCCGAAGCCCGTGCGGTACATCAGGAGGTACACGGCGCCGATGGCCAGGATGCACACGGACAGGACGACGAGGTTGGCGAGGGGGATGTAGAAGCCCTTTCCCCGCAGCGTGCCGGAGACCGGGAACGTGAACTCCGGCGACTCCGGGCCGAAGACCACGAGGACCGTCGTGGACATCATCAGATAGAGGCCGAGCGTGAGCATCATGGTGGCCAGCTCGTCGTTGACGAGCCGTTCCACCAGGAGCAGCTCGAAGACGTACCCGAGCGCCCCCGTAGTGAGGATGGCAACGAGCACCGCGGCCGGGTACGGCCAGCCCGCCATGCCGACCATCGCGTAGGCGATGTAGCCACCGACGAGATAGAAGCCGCCATGCGCGAAGTTGACGACCCCGAGGATGCCGAAGATCAGCGTGAAGCCGAGGGCGAGCAGCGCGTACTGCGTCCCGAGGCCGATGCCGATGATCCCGGCCGCGATGAACCCGTCCACGTCCTGGTGTCTAGTGACCGGACGTGTCGATGCGCCGCACGCCGAGGTGCTTGCCGTCCACGATCATGCCCATGCCGACGGGCAGGTTGATTTCCTGGTTGATCCCGTAGAACTTCTGCCCCGTCCACTCGCCCTTGCCGAGGTTTCGGTCTTCCACGGGCAGGCTCCGCAACGCTTCCGCGACCTTTTTGACGTCCGCGGCCGTGCCGGCCTTGGTGATGGCCTTGAGCGTCATACGGGCCGCCACGACCGAGGTGGCCATGAGTGTGTTGTCCGGCGCGGCCGCGCCCATGAGCGCCTTGTAATCCTCCCACAGCGACTTCACGCCGGAGTCGTCGGTGGGGACGATCTCGAGCCAGTAGAAATTCTTGAGCTTATCGACCCCGCCGACGGCGCGAATGATCTCCGGCGTCCCCGGCCCGCCGAGGCGACCGATCGGTCCATTGAAGCCCGCCTCGCGGAGTTGCTTGGCAATCGTGGCACCGTCGGCGGGAGGCGACGAAGCCGTATCGACGGCGTCCGGATTGCTGCTGAGGATGCGCGCGATGATCGGGGCGAAGTTGCTCGTGCCGCGCTGGTAGTACTCCTCACTCGCTTTGACGCCGACCTCCCGGTAGGCCTCGGCATCGACGCTGGCGATGTCGGTGCCGCCCTGGTCGTTCGGCGCCACCACGACGATCGACTTGAAGCCGAACTTTTCCTTGGCGGCCTTCGCCACCGGCCGCGCCCACGTGCCGGGGCCGCTGAGTTGGTGGAAGGCAAGAGGGAACCGTGCCTCGATGGCGTTCTTCGCATAGCCGCTGTTGAAGGTGATCTGTCCGTTCCGCTCGGCCACCGGCTTGATCCCGGTCGCCTCCGGAGAGCCCACCGGACCGATGATGAACTTGACGCCCTGGCTCGCCAGGAAGTTCGCGCCGCTGGCGGCGCCGTCTGCCGTGTACTTGCTGTCGTAGGGGGTCACGGAGACGCGGCACTTCTCGCCGCCGACTTGCACCCCGCCTGCTTTGTTGGCCTCGGCGGCGGCGAATTCGACCCCCGTCCGCATGGCGCTGCCCCACGCCGCGGCGGCGCCGGACAGGGGGCCCATGACGCCGAGCTTCACTTCGCAGTCGGCGGCGGCTGGCATTGCCACCCACGACGTCAATACGCCGGCCGCAATCATCGTCAGGAGCGACGCACCGGAGCGTCGAAGGAACTTCCTCATCGGGCTGCCTCCACAGAAGGGATGTGAGTCTTAGAAGGGATGTGAGTCTTTCAGGGCGTGAGCCGCGCGTCGGTGTCGCGAAGGACTTCGCCCGTGATGCGGCGAAGGTGCTGGACGAGGGGCTCCGGCGGTTGCGCATAGGTGCCGCGCCGTCCGATCGCCAGCCCCGAGCGACGGCGGAGCTGGACGAGCATTTCGGCAAAGGCGAGAAGCGCTCCGTAGGAGTCGAGCACCGGCGCGCCGTCCACGCCGTGGAGCTTGTTGCGCACGAGGACGGTATTGACGACGCCCTCCGCGGGAATGATCACGTCGCACCCGCCGGCCACCATGCGCTTCGCCTGGCCGGCGAAGCGCTCGACCAGCTCCGGCGATCCCGCGAACGCTTGGTCCAGCTCGAATTCCCTGATGGGCGGATCCATGGTCTCCACGGCGACGACCCGGCTCGCGAACCCGTAGCGCTGCACGAGCTCGCGCAGCGTTCGCGCCATCGACTCGTCGATCGTGAGCAGCCCGAAGGCGCGGCCGATCGTCGATGAGACGAGGAGCGCCGTCTCGAGCGAGCTGACCACCGGGATGTCCACGACGCTGCGGGCCTCCTCGAGCGCCGGGTCCACGAAACAGCTGACGGCGACGGCATCGTAGCCTTCCCGCTGAGCGCGCCTGACGTTCTCGACGATCTGCACGAAGGCCAGATGATGCGCCCACCGGTAGCGCGTCATGTCGACAGGGGCCATCCCGTCCGGATAGGTGCCCGGGGTGAGCCCATGCAGGTCCACGGTGGTGTCCGGCGCGCAAATCAGACGGACGTGGTCCTGCAGCATGGCTGCATAACCAGGCAGGAGAGTCAGGTCGGTCATACTCTGGTGCCAGATGCGAATGCCCATCGCGTCGCTCCGTTGCGTGTGGTCGAGGGCCCGGTTCGCGTCGAAGCGCGGTCCGACGCGACGGCGCGTTGTCAAATGAAACGTTTCATTGACAGAGACTACTAGTCCGGGTAGGCTTTGGCAAGCGGTTTCTTCTGGTGCCGCGCCCGGGAGGATCACATGGACATCAAGTACGAAACGCTGCTGGTCGAAGACCTCGGCGGCGGCCTGGTCTTGCTGACCCTCAACCGCCCCCATGCCTCCAACGCGATGAACACGCAGATGGGGCGCGACCTTCTCTCCTTCTGGGACGGGATCAATGCCGCCCCCGGTCGCTACCGCTGCATCGTCCTGACCGGCGCCGGTGACAAGGCCTTCTCCGCCGGCGGCGACCTCAAGGAGCGCAAGGGGATGACGGACGATCAGTGGCAAGAGCAGCACCTGCTCTTCGAACGCATGGTGCGGGCGTTCGTCGGCTGTCCGGTGCCGGTCATCGGCGCCATCAACGGCGTGGCCTACGGGGGCGGCTGCGAGATGACGCTCTGCTGCGACTTCGCGTACGGCTCCGAGACCGCACGCTTCGCGCTGACCGAGGTGACGCTGGGCATCATGCCGGGTGCGGCGGGCACCCAGAACCTGCCGCGCGCGGTGGGAGAGCGGCGCGCCAAGGAAATGATTCTCACCGGGAAACCCATCAGTGCGCGCGAGGCGTACGAGTGGGGCATGCTCAACCGCGTGTGCGCCCCGGGCGCAGTGGCGGGCGAGGCCATCGAGACCGGCCGCCGGATCGCCGACAACGCTCCGATCGCGGTCCGCCAGGCGAAGCACTCGATCCACTTCGGCATGCAGATGGATCTCCACAGCGGCATGATGTTCGAGATCGAGGCCTACAACCGGATGGTGCCAACCGAGGACCGCCGCGAGGGCGTGTTGGCCTTCAACGAGAAGCGGAAGCCGCAGTTCAAGGGCCGATGACGCCGCGGACGGCGGGCCCGCCGGACCGTCCGACCATCAGCGACGTGGCCCGCACGGCCGGTGTGTCTCTCGGCACGGTGTCGCGGGTCCTGAACGATCACAAATCGGTCAGTGGCGAGTTGCGGGGCCGGGTCGAGCGTGCGATCGAGGAACTCGGTTACCGTCCCGATTCCGTTGCCCAGAGCATGCGGCGCGGCGCGACGCGCGCGGTGGCGATCGTCATCCGCGACATCACGATTCCGGTGTTCGCGAGCTTCGTCAAGGCGGCGCAGGCCACACTGCACGATGCTGGGTACGCGTTGATCCTCTCCGGGTCCGAGGACCGGCGCGACCGCGAGCTCGACCTGCTCGACCTCGTGTCGCGGCGCCGCATCGACGGCCTCATCATGACGACGGCGTCCGAGAATGACGAGGCGCTGCTGCGGGCGCGCGAGGCGCTCCGCATTCCCGTCGTGCTCCTCGACCGCGCCTCGCCACCCCAGTTCGATGCCCTGCTGGTGGCGCATCGTGAGGGAACGCGGAAGGCCGTCGACTACCTCCTCGACCTTGGGCACCGCCGCATCGCGTTGCTGACGGGTCCGACGACCGTTCGCCCGGCCGCAGAGCGGATACGCGGCTACGACGACGCGTTCGCCGCCCGCGGGCTCGAGCCGGACGCTCGGCTGGTCCGGACGAGCGGGTTCGGCTCCGACGTCGCGTACCTCGAGGCGTCCGGCCTGCTCGGTCAACCATCGCCGCCGACGGCCTTCATCGCCGGCGGCGTCACCATGCTGGCCGGGGTGCTGCGCGCCGTGCGGGCGCATGGCCGTCGCGTCCCCGACGACGTCTCGATCGTGGGCAGCTGCGATTCGGACCTTGCCGAGCTAGCGACGCCACCGGTTACGATCGTGCAGTGGAGTTACTCCGAGCTCGGCAAGGCCGCCGCAGAGCTGCTCCTGGACCGCCTCGAGCGGGATCGCGACCGGCCGCCGCGTCACATCAAGTTCCCCGCCGAACTGGTGATCCGCGGCTCCTGCGCCGCCCTTCCCGTCGGTGATTGACCCGCGGCGCCGGGCCGCGCTATGGTACTGGAAACGTTTCCAAGACAACCGCTGAGGTACCGCCATGAAGAGAATCGGCATCGACGTCGGAGGAACCTTCACCGACGTCATTCTCATCGATGACACTGCCGGCACGGTCTTCACGACGAAAGTGCCGACGACCCCGCGCAATCCCGTCGAGGGCGCCCTGCACGGCGTCCGCCGGATCCTGGAGCTCGCGGGCTGCCCGGCGCCCGAGGTCGGCTTCATCGGTCACGGCACGACCATCGCCACGAACCTCCTGATCGAGGGCAAAGCGGCGAAGGCGGTCCTGGTGACGACGAAGGGCTTCCGCGACATCCTCGAGATTCGCCGAGTGTCGCGGCACGACCGCGCCGACCTCTACGATCTCTTCTTCACCAACCCCGCGCCCCTAGTCGCCCGACGCCATCGTTTGGAAGCCGACGAGCGCGTGTTGTTCGACGGCACCGTGAGCCGTCCGCTGGCAGATGACGAGGTGGACCGCCTCGTCCGAGAGGTGCAAGCCAGCGGCGCCGAGGCGGTCGCCGTCTGCTTCATCAACTCGCACGCCAACCCGGCGCACGAGCAGCGGCTCGTCGAGGACCTGCGCGATCGCCTGCCGCGCGTCTTCGCCACCGCCTCCAGCGAGGTCAACCCGGAGATCTACGAGTACGAGCGGACGAGCACGACCGTCGTCAATGCCATGCTGGGCCCGAAGTGCGGCACCTACATCCGCAACTTTGAACGACAGGTGCGCGACATCGGCGTGGCCGGGGACGTGCTCTTCATGCAGTCCAACGGCGGGCTCGCCCGCGGGGAGATCCTGGCCCGCCGGCCGGGCGCGCTCCTGGAATCGGGACCCGCCGGCGGCGTGACGGCGGCCGCGAAGCTCTGCGAACGCCTGCGGCTGCCGAACGCCATTACCGGCGACATGGGTGGCACGTCATTCGATGTGTCGGTCATCCGTGACTACCGGGCCGGGATGCGAACCTCTGTGCTCTTGCACAGCTACACCGTCCGCTTCCCGACGATCGACATCGAATCCATCGGTGCCGGCGGCGGCTCCATCGCATGGATCGACGGCGGTGGCGGCGTTCACGTGGGGCCGGAGAGTGCCGGCGCCGATCCCGGCCCTGCCTGCTACGGCCGGGGCGGCGACCGTCCGACGGTGACCGATTGCAACCTCCTGCTCGGCTACCTCGACGCGAAGAGCTTCCTGGGCGGCGAGTTCGCCCTCGACTACCCCTCCGCCCATCGCGTCGTCGAAGCGCGGCTGGCGAAGCCGCTCGGGTGCAGCGTCGTGGAGGCGGCGGGCATCGTGCGGGCTGTCGCGAACGCGCTCATGGCGCAGGCCACGCGCCTCATGACGGTGGAGCGCGGTTACGATCCGCGCGAATTCGCCTACATCTGCTACGGTGGCGCGGGTCCGGTGCATGCGCTCGATGTGGCTGGTGATCTGGAGATCCCCACCGTGGTCGTGCCGCAGTTTCCGGGCCTGTTCAGCGCCTTCGGCATGCTGGTCGCGGACCAGACCTACGATTTCCAGCTGCCCGTGTTGACCAACCTGGACGAGCTCACCCCTGGCGAGCTGACGGCGAAGGTGCGGCAGCTCGAGCAGCAGGCGGGATCGGTGTTCCGCGAGGCGGGCCTCGAGCCCTCCCGGCTGACGCTGCGGCAGAGCGCGGACTGCCGCTATCTCGGCCAGGCCGAGGACCTCGCGCTCGACATCGCGCCCGGGGCGATCGGCGAGCACACCGTGCGGCGGTTGCGCGAGGATTTCGAGGTGGCGCACCGCCGCCACTGGAACTTCGTCCAGCCGGAGCGGCCGATCTCGCTCGTGAATCTCAGGTTGCAAGCCATCGCGCCGACGCCGGCGCCGCGTCCGCTCGCCGGCGAGCGGGCGCGGGACCTGCCGCGCCCGCGCGGTCATCGCGGCGTCGTCCTGGACGGGGAGAGCGCGAAGCTGCCCGTCTACGCGCGCGAGGAGCTGCGGTTCGGCCACGAGATCGAGGGGCCGGGCGTCATCGAGGAAGCCAGCTCGAACCTGGTCTTCCGCGCCGGCCGCCGCGTTGCCGTCGATACCGACGGCAACCTCACCGTCAAGCTGGTGGGTTGAGCCATGGACAAGATCACGTACGAGATCATTCGCAGCGGCCTGTACGCCATCGCCCGGGAGATGAAGATCGCCATGATGCGCACGGCCGCGAGCCCGATCATCCACGCGGGCGGCGATGCCTCCGCGGCGGTGTTCGACCCGACGATGCAGCTCGTCGCGCAGGGCAACGACATCCCGACCATGCTCGGCTCGGCCGTCATCTCGACGCGCGTGTCGGTCGAGGCCATCGGCCGCGCCCGCCTCCGTCTGGGCGACGTGATCATCAGTAACGACGTTTATCTCGGCGGCGGCAACCATCAGCCCGATGTCCAGTTCACCCGGCCGGTATTCCACGAGGGTGACATCATCGCCTTCGTGATGACGCGCGGGCACTGGTCCGATATCGGCGGCCAGACGCCCGGCAGCTATACGCCGAAGACGTGGGACCTCTTCGGCGAGGGCATCCGCATTCCGCCGGTGCTGATCTACCGCGACGACGAGCCGGTGCAGGATCTGCTGACCCTCATCGTTCAGAACACCCGCGATCCGGACGGCCGCTTGCTCGACGTCAAGGCCCAGTACGCCGGGACGTTCGTGGGCGACCAGCGCCTTCGGGCCCTCGCGGCCAAGTACGGGGTGGCCAACGTAGCGGCCGCTATGGCCCAGTCGCTCGACCATTCGGAGCGACTGATGCGCGCGGAGATCGCGAAGATCCCGGACGGTGTGTATAGCGCCGAGGACTGGATCGAACCCGTCGGCGGCACGGGGGACCTCATTCCCATCAAGGTGCGGATCACCGTGGACGGCGACCGCATGCTGTTCGACTACACGGGGAGCGGCGCGCAGGTCCGGGGCGGAATCAACTGCCCGTTCGCCGTCACCTGCAACAGCACGTGGTTCGCCGTGAAGGCGATCACCGACGTCACGATTCCGATCAACCAGGGCTGCTACCGTCCTGTCGAGATCATCGCCCCCGAGGGCACCATCCTGAACTGCACGTACCCGGCGCCGGTGGTGACAGGTAACACCGAGACGTCGCCACGGGTGATCGACCTGCTCCTCAAGGCCCTGGCGCAGGCCGTCCCGCAGCGCGTGATCGGACAGAGCTATTGCGCCGCGGCCGCCGGCATCTTTGCGGGGAACGATCCGGACGACAAGCGCTCGCGTTCACTGGGCCGCCGGTACGTCACCATGATCGACGTGCACGCCGGCGGCATGGGGGCGCGTCCGGACAAGGACGGCATCAACGCGATCCGCGTCCACGTGGGCAACACCGGCTCGCAATCGATCGAGCTGATCGAGCGGCAGTTTCCGCTGCGGGTGGAGGAGTGGAGCATCGTGAGCGATACGGGCGGCGCGGGACGCTGGCGTGGCGGCTGCACCACGAGACGGGTCTATCGCACGCTGTTCGATGAGGCGACCTGCACGGTCATGGCGGAACGAGGGCGTGTCGCCCCCGACGGTATATTCGGCGGACTGGCCGGGGCGGTCTTCGAGTGCCGCATCGACCGTGCGGCGGGCACGGTCGAAACGGTGCCGACGAAGGGCGACCAGGTCGTGCTCCACGCCGGCGATCTCGTCACCGTGCAACCGGCGGGAAGCGGCGGCTACGGGGATCCTCTCACGCGGCCTCCCGAGCTGGTGCTCGCCGACGTCCAGGACGGTTACGTCTCCGCCGATGCCGCACGCGCGCGATACGGCGTGGTTGTGGCCGGCGGCGAGGTGGCTGCGGCGGCGACGGCCCGACTGCGCGACGAGCGTAGCGCTCGCCACACGTAACAGCGATGATCGGCGCGCGTCCGTTGGCCGGCCTCACCGTGCTCGAGATCGGGCACAGCATCGCCGCCCCCGTGACCGGGATGATCCTGGGCGAGCTCGGCGCCGACGTCGTGAAGGTGGAGAACCCCGGGACGGGGGACTACTGCCGCGATTGGGGACCGCCGTTCTACGACGGCACCGCGGCGGCCTTCCAGGCCGTCAACCGCGCCAAGCGCGGCATCACCGTCGATTTCAAGGACGCCGCGCAAGTCGAGCGGTTACGGGGCTTCATCCGCGACCACGTGGACGTCCTGATCCACAATTTGCGATACGGCGTGCTCGACAAGTACGGGCTCTCCGCCGCGGCGCTGACCGCCGACAAGCCCGGCCTCATCTACTGCAATCTCGGCGCGTTCGGGGCCCAGGGTCCCCTGCGTGACCGACCTGGTTACGACCCGCTGATGCAGGCGCACAGCGGCCTGATGAGCCTGATGGGCGAGGAAAGCCGTCCTCCGGTCCGAGTCGGCGTGTCGATCGTCGATAGCGCGACGGGGATGTGGGCCGCCATCGGCATCCTCGCTGCCTTGCAGGAGCGGAACCGCACGGGCCAGGGGGGCGTGGTCGATACGTCGCTCTACGAGTGCGCGCTCGCCTGGGTGAACATCCAGATCGCGGGTTACCTCGGGGCCGGGCAGTTGCCGGTCCGTGAAGGATCGGGGGCCGCCCAAATCGTGCCGTACCAGGCGTTCCGGACCCGTGACGGTTACATCATGATGCTGGCCGGCAATGACAACCTCTTCAGACGGTTGTGCGACATCGTCGGCCGCCCCGAGCTCGCTTCGGACGAGCGCTTTCGGACGAACAGCGCCCGGGTGATCAACCGAACGCGGCTCATTCCGATTCTCGAGGCGATCATCGTGACCGAGCCCACGGCCATGTGGCGGGAGCGGTTCGACGCCGCCGGCGTGCCCAATGGTCCGATCCAGACGATGGACCAGGTCGTGACCGACCCGCAGACGATCGCCCTCGACATCATTCAGACCTCGCCGGACGGTGCGCTGCGTCTGGTCGGGCTGCCGCTGTCCTTCGACGGCCGCCGGCCGCCCTTCGAGCGCCGGGCGCCGCACCTGGGCGAGCACAACGACGCCGTGCTCGGATCCGGATCCGCATGATGACGGCATACGATACCCTGCGTGTCGAGAGCGCGCGGCCGCGCGTCCTGCTCGTCACCGTGAACAGGCCAGAGGTCTCGAACGCACTCAACACGCGCGCGGGAGAGGAGCTGCGAGCCGTCTTCGCCGCCTGCGACGCGGATCCATCGGCCCACCGGGCCGTGGTCCTGACCGGGGCCGGGGATCGGGTGTTCTGTGCGGGTGCCGATCTCAAGGAGCGCCGGACGATGGCGGAAGAGGCGTGGCTGGACCAGCACCGCATCTTCGAGCGCATGATCCATGCCATCATCGATTGTCCGGTTCCCGTGGTGGCCGCCGTGAACGGGCACGCGTACGCCGGTGGGTGCGAGCTCGTGCTGTGCAGCGACTTCGCGTATGCCGTCGCGTCGGCGCGGTTCGCCCTGACCGAGATCACAATCGGCATCATGCCGGGCGGCGGAGGGACGCAGACGCTGCCGCGAGCGGTCGGCGAGCGGCGGGCGAAAGAGATCATCCTGACGGGCTTGCCCTTCTCGGCCGAAGAGGCGCTGAAATGGGGCGTCGTCAATCGCCTCTGCGAACCGCGGGACCTCCTGCCGGAAGCCCTGCGCACGGCGGAGCAGATCGCGGCGAGCCCGGCCGACGTCGTCCGGAAGACGAAGGCCGCGCTGAAGGAGCTCCGATGAGACTTCCGGACCGCGTGACAATGTGCGAGGTGCCTCGGGCCCGCTCAAGAAACGCTGCCTCGGGACTCCGTCCTGAAACCAACGTACTGGGCCTCGTCTGACTCGCAATGTGGCCCCGTCCCGAAATCACGTGCGAGCCCGGCCGCGTCCTGTGGTAGAAACTCCCTGGAGACCGAGCATGCCATCAGGGAGGGATTTCATGCTGAAGATGCTGACGTCGATACTCCTGGCGTGGACGCTGTGGTGGACCCAGGAGCATGTGGGGCTCGCCGAGAAGTACCGCCTGCTGACGACGCATCGCCCGCTCTCGAGCCACGACACCCAGCAGGCCTGCGAGGCGGCGGCCGAGACGGCGCGCGTCTCGCAAGCCGATCTCTATCGCCAGGCCCTCATCTCTTTCGGCTGGAAGAACTGGCCGTCCTACATGGTGCGCAGCAACACCTTTTCCTGCACGTCCGCCTGACAGCCCTGCTTCACCCAGACCCGCCCGCGATCCAATAACTTGGCCGCGGTCAATGACTTGGAGGACGCGATGCCCAAGCGGCCCCTACCGACCGAAGAGGAAGTACGCGGGTTCATCCGCGACCGCCGGAACTGGGGTCGCTGGGGCAAGGATGACCAGCGTGGCGCCATCAACCTGATCACTCCGGAAAAGCGGGCTGCAGCGGCGCGGCTCGTTAGGAGCGGCCGCTCCGTCTCGCTGAGCCGGCCCTTCCCCAAGGAGCCCGGCCCGAACAATGCGTTTCCGGCGCAGCACTACATGCGAACCCACCCGCGCGGCAGGGCCGGCTTTGCGGCCGACTACTACGGTATCTACTACCATGGCATCGCCTCGACCCATATCGACGCGCTCTGCCATACCTGGGACGAAGAGGCGATGTGGAACGGACGGGACCCGAAGAAGGAGATCACCTTCGACGGGGCGACCTTCGGATCCATCGAGCACTGGGCCGAGGGCATCATCACCCGCGGCGTGATGCTCGACGTCCCTCGCCACCGCGGCGTGCCGAGCGTGACCCAGGACACGCCCATCCATGGCTGGGAGCTGGAAGACATCCTGACGGCGCGCGACATCAGGCTCGAGCCGGGGGACGCGATCTGCGTGTACGCCGGGAGGGATGCGTGGCAGGCCGCGAATCCGGAGATGCCCTACGGGCGCCCGTTCGGCGGAGGCTCCACCGCACGGCCGGGGCTTCACGTGTCGTGCCTGCCCTTTCTCAGAGATCACGACGTGAGCGTGCTGGTCTGGGACATGATCGACCATCAACCCATCGGCTACGACATCCCGTGGGCGGTGCATGCCTGCCTCTTCGCCTACGGGACGGCGCTCCTTGACAACGCGCTCCTCGAGCCGCTGGCGACAGCCTGCGCCGAGGAAGGGCGCGACGAGTTCATGCTCGTGATCGCGCCGCTCAAGGTCGTAGGCGGGACGGGCTCGCCGGCGAACCCGCTCGCTCTGTTCTGAGCGACGGCTCAAGGAGGAGACGCCCATGGCAAGGAAGCCGACGCGACCCGCGCCCGCTGCCGCTCCGACCGACGCGCTCGACCCGCACCACCGGTGGGACCGGCCCATCCAGGCCCCCGGCCACATGCAGGTGGACTTCGAGGAGCGCGTGGATTTCCCGCGTCTGCATGCCTATCGCCTGGGCCGGACGCGGAAGGCGCTCGCCCGCTCGGGGCTGGGCGCGCTCCTCGTCTTCGACCAGCACAATATCCGCTACTTCACCGGGACGGTCATCGGCGAGTGGGCCCGCGACAAGCTGATCCGCTACAGCCTGCTGACGGGACCGGGGGAGCCGTGGGTCTGGGATTTCGGCTCGGCCGCGCGGCATCACCGCCTCTACGCGCCCTGGCTCCTGCCCGACCACTGCCGCGCCGGCATGGTTGGCATGCGCGGGGCCGTGCCGCCCACCGCCGGGCTCTTCGAGCAGGCGGCGAGGGAGATCAAGGCGATCCTGGCGCGCGAGGGCGTCGCCGGCATGCCGGTCGGCATCGACGTCGTGGAGCCGCCCTTCCTCTTCGCGCTCCAGAAGCAGGGAATCGAGGTCCGGGACGGGCAGCAGGTCATGCTCGAGGCGCGGGTCATCAAGAACGCCGACGAGCTGACCCTGCTCAACATAGCGGCGGCCATGGGCGACGGCGTCTACCAGGACATCTTCGAGGCGCTGAAACCCGGCATCCGCGAGAACGAGATCGTGGCGCTGGCGACGAAGCGGCTCTACGAGATGGGCTCGGACTGCGTCGAGGCGATCAACGCGATCTCGGGCGAGCGCTGCTCGCCGCACCCGCATAACTTCACCGACCGCATGCTCAGGCCGGGGGACCAGGCCTTCTTCGACATCATCCAGTCGTTCGTCGGCTACCGCACCTGCTACTATCGCACCTTCAGCGTCGGCCGCGCCACGGCCGCCCAGCGCAGCGCGTACAAGCGCGCTCGCGAGTGGATGGACAGCGCCATCGCGCTCATCAAGCCCGGCGTGTCCACGGAGCGGATCGCCAGGTGCTTCCCCAAGGCGGAGGAGATCGGCTTCGAGAGCGAGATGGCCGCCTTCGGGCTCAACTTCTGCCACGGGCTGGGCCTGGGCCTGCACGAGCGGCCTATCATCTCGCGGCTGAACTCGCTGGATCACCCGATGGAGCTCGAGGCGGGGATGGTCTTCGCCGTCGAGACCTACTGTCCCGCCAGCGACGGCGTGTCGGCGGCCCGCATCGAGGAAGAGGTGATCGTCACGCCAAAAGGGGCGCAGATCATCACGCTGTTTCCCGCAGAGGAATTACCCGTCGCCAACCGTTACTAGGCGTGTCATGAGGCGGGACGCTATGCTCCCAGCGCGTGGAGCTTCGACTGGATCTGCGCCTTCGGCACCGCGCCGACCACCTGATCCGCGACCTTGCCGTCCTTGACGAAGAAGATGGTGGGGATCGAGCGGATACCGTAGCGGGCCGCGAGGCCGGGCTGCTCGTCCACATTGACCTTGGCCAGCGTCACCCGCCCGCTCGAGCCGCGCGCGAGCTCCTCGAGCATCGGAGCGATCGCGCGACACGGGCCGCACCAGCCGGCCCAGAAGTCCACCATCAGCACGCCCTCGGTGGCGACCAGCGCCTCGTCGAAGGTCTGCTCGGTCAGGTGGACGACGGCCAGATCGTGAGCGGGCTGTCCCTGGGTCTGGCTCATGTCATGTCTCCTCCACATTGTGATGCGCGCCGCGCTCGAAGAGATGCCGGGACTGAGTCGGCTACCTGACGCTCCAGCCCCGCGTGACGAAGGGATCCTCGCCCACAGCCACGCCAGGCCTCTTCGAGCTCGTGGCGTCGGTCTCGAACTCCTGCACGAGACGAGGTCCCAAGGGTGTGCCGAGATCCAGGGACGGCGCGTCGGCGACGGACCGTCCCACCTTGAGCTCCTCTTCCGTCTGAGAGCCGCCGAGCAACCGGTGAAGTCTCGAGAGGGGCGCGTTGTTCGGCGAGACGCCCTCGGCCGAGACGGCGAAGTCATGGACGACGATACGCTCGGGCCTGGGCAGACGTTCGACGGCTGGAGCCATCGCCACGGATTGAACCCGGGTGGACGCGCAGCCGGCGGCAGCGAGGCTGGCGAGAAGCATGGGGAGCACGGCTTGCCGGACCAGGGTAGTCATGCGGGCAGGATAGCGATCCGGGACGATGTTGGCAACTGGCCACAGCGCTGGCGCCGCCGGCGCGCACGGCATCGGGGCCTGCTATCATCGACGCCCGCCATGCTCGAGACACGTCGCCTGCGGCTGCGCCGCCTCGCGCCCTCCGACGAGGCCGTGCTCATAGCCCTCGACAGCGACGAGGAGGTGATGCGCCATATCGGAGGTCGCGGCGGCGCGCCGGAGGAGATCGTCGCCCGCGTGCGGGAGCGCATCGCGGCCGACCACGGAGCGCTCGGGTGGTGGCTCATCGAGGGCAAGGACGACGGGACCTTCCACGGAGTCGCCGCGCTGCTCCGCATGCCAGAAGGCGACGGTATCGAGCTCGCGTATCGGCTGGCGCGCGCATCGTGGGGCCGCGGCATCGCCACCGAGGCGGCGACGGCGCTGATAGGCTACGCGATCACCGGGGTGGGGCTGCCGCGCATCGTGGCCGTGACCTTCCCGAAGAATGCCGCGTCCCAGCGCGTCCTCCAGAAGCTCGGCTTCGTCCACGACGGCACGTCGGACTACAAGGGCTTCCGTGTCCCCCACTTCACGCTTGCGGCCGGAGCGTGGCTTCGCGCGCGCTGCGGATCGGGTGCCGCACGGCGGCCAGGTCGAGGGTGGGCCCGAAGGGTCCGTCGTTGAGATACGGAGCGATTTGCTGCATGGCGAGGCGACCCATGCGCGCGCGACAGGTTCCCCGCCGCACGGCGCAGAAGAGACGCTCACCGTCCTGCTCGAGCGTGGCGGGGTCGAGCGGCTCGCGATAATCCCCGGCCAGACAGAGGTCCACCGCCTGGAGCCGGCCGCCCGCGACAGCGAGGCGGAGGCGCTGGACGACGAACGGCGTGTCCTCGTCCTGGGGCTCGAACCAGTTGCGCTCGCCCTGGCAGAGCGCGAGCCAGCGGCTGTCCTCCGTGCGCGTGAGCGCCAGGATGAAGAAGCGCAGAGTCGCCGCATCCACGATCTCCGTGCCGTCGTGATAGATCCGGCCCTCGCCGTCCACGCGGTAGTGGTATTCGCGAGTCACGCGGCTGCTCCATGCATCGCCGCTACTTCTTCGGCGGCTGCGCGGGAACCATCAGAGGCGGCTTCGCCGACTGCGCCGGCGCGGGAGCCGGCTTCTGCGGCACGGCGGGGACGGCGATACCGCCGCCATACATGGGCACGCCCTGGATCTCCGACTTGAGGCAGACGGCAGGCAGGCCGCGCGCGGTCCAGTCGACCGCCTGGGCGGTGCATTGCTCCTCGCTGATGAAGGGGCCGAAGAGCTGCGGCGGGTAGGGACTGCCGATCCCGTACGCGACGTAGTACCACGCCAGCAAGGTCCAGGCGGGCGGCTTCTTCATGCTCATCCTCCTTCCTCAGGGCGATGATTGGATTGTACTCCCGAGCATACCTTGACACGCGCGACGAGAGCCCCTACGGTTCCGACGTGGGCGACCTCTTTGAGCTCCCCTTGACGACAACCCGCAGACCAGGCAAAGGGGCATCGGATGAGCGACATCGTCGGATTCATCGGACTGGGCACCATGGGTATGCCGATGACAGCCAACCTCGCCAGGGCGGGGGTGCGGCTCGTCGTGCACGACGCCAGCCCGGCTGCGGCCGCTGCCGCCGGCAAGCTCGGCGGCGTCACGGTGGCCGCGTCGGCCGGGGAAGTCGCGAGCCAGGCGGCCGTGCTCTTCACCTGTCTGCCCAACGACGGCATCGTGCGCGCGGCCTATCTGGGGCCCGGCGGTGTGGCAGCCGGCGGGAAGGCCGGCCTGGTCACTTGCGACTGCTCGACCGTGAGCCCCGAGGCGACGCTCGAGGTCAGCCGCGCGCTCGCCGGCAAGAGCATCACGCACATGGACACTCCGATGTTGGGCTCGCAGCCCCAGGCGGTTTCCGGCGACATCTTCTTCATCGTGGGCGGCGACAAGGCCATGCTCGACCGGATCAAGCCCTACCTCGAGATCATGGGCAAGCTGCACATGTACGTGGGCGGCTCCGCCATGGGCAATCGCGTCAAGCTCATTCACAATGGCCTGGCCGCCGTGACCTCGGTCGCCGTCGCCGAGGCTCTGGCAGTGTGCGTGCAGAGCGGGGTCGACCCCTACACCTTCTACGACGTGGTCCGCAACGGTGGCGGCATGGCCTATGGCACGTACTTCGAGCGCCGCGCCAAGCGGATCTTCGACGGCGAGTTTTCGCCGACCTTCATGTGCGAGCTGATGCGCAAGGATGCGGGGTTGGCCCTGGACCTGGCCCTCGGCTCCAAGGTGCCGACGCCCATCCTGGAAGAGACCAAGCGCACCTATGACGAGGCTGTGGATGCCGGCTGGGGCAAGGAGGACTTCTCGGCCGTCACGCACGTGATCGAGAAGCGGATAGGCCGGAAGCTCTCCCGCGGCTGAGCTTCAGTGCGCCCCGCCGCCCGTCGGTGGCTGATTGTGACCGCTCTGTGCGTGGTCACATACGGTATTTCGACGCCACTGGCCGCGTACGGGGTATTCCTTCCCGTCCTCGCCGAGGCGTTCGGGTGGAGCCGGGGCGCCATCTCGACGGCGCTGTCGCTCAACCTGTTGCTCGGCGGCCTGGCCGCCTTCTGGATTGGAGCGCTCTCGGACCGCCACGGACCCCGCGCCATGCTCGTCGTCACCGTGGCCCTGGCCGGGGCTGGCTTCGCCCTCGTCTCGACAGTCGACGCCCTGTGGCAGCTCTACCTCTACGTCGGGGTCGTGGGTGGGGTCGGGGCGTCGAGCTTCTACCTCTTGAGCGCGTCGACGGTCGCTCGCTGGTTCGACGAGCGCCGCGGGCTCGCGCTGGCGCTGGTGCTGGTGGGTTTCAATCTCGGCTATATCTCGGGCGGGCCACTTGCCGCCTGGCTCATCATGAAGGCCGGGTGGCGCGGGGCTTACGCGCTTCTCGGCGGCGGCTGCGGGCTGATGATGACGCTCGCCGGGCTTACCGTGCGCCTCCCGCGCGCAGCGGAGACGGCGGCGCTTCGCCGACCAGCGAGGCGGGCCGATGGCCCGGCCATCCCGGACGGGCGTAGCAGGTTCCGGGGCGGCACCGAGCATGGGGTCACGCTCCGCGAATCCCTCGCCGATCCCCGCCAGTGGTGCCTGAATGTCGCCTGGCTCCTGCTGGGCGGCCTCGCGCTCATGCTCTCCGTGCACATCGTGCCCTTCGCGCGCGATCAGGGCTTCAGCCTGGCCAGCGCCTCGCTCGCGCTCACCGCCTACGGCATCGGGTCCGTGACCGGGCGCCTCGCGGCAGGCGCGGTGTCCGACCGGATCGGCACGCGCACGACCATGCGTGTGGCCTACGCTGTCCAGGCGCTCGCGATCTTCGCGGTGCTGTGGATGCCCTCGCGGGAGGCGCTGCTTGGCTCGCTGGCGGCGTTCGGCGTGGGTTTCGCGGCATCGGACACGATGATCGCGAAGGTGATCCCAGACGTGTTCGGCATGCGGGCGATCGGGGCCATCATGGGCATGCTTACCGTCGGCTGGCGCTTCGGGGCCGCGCTGGGCCCCGCCGCGGCGGGATTCCTTTATGACCTAAGCGGCTCCTACGTCCTCCCGTTCGGCGCCGCCCCCCTTGTCGTGCTCGTGAGCTGGGCCCTCTTCGAACTCGGCACCTCAGACCCGCGGGGGTGAGGATGTCGGCGGAGCCCCATCTTTAATAAGGATGCTGGCCGGCGGTAAACTTGGAATCACCATTTCTTGACAATTCCGATTGAGAAATGTAACATCCGAATCCGCGACACTCACACAGAGCCTAGATGACCGAACTCTATCCGGTCGCGCTCGACCTGCAGGACCGCCCCTGCCTCGTGGTGGGCGGCGGTCCCGTGGCCGAGGCAAAGGTCGAGGGCCTGCTGTCGGCCGGCGCCCGCGTCATCGTGGTCAGCCCAACGATGACCGAGCGCCTGGCCTCGTGGGCGGCGGCGGGCCGCCTCGTTCACCGGGCCCGTGAGTACCGCGCGGAGGATCTCGAGGGCCAGCAGCTCGTGTTCGCCGCGACTCACCGCCGTACCGTGACGGCGGCCGTGGCGGCCGAGGCCAGGCAGCGCGGCGTCTGGATGAACGCGGCCGACGATCCGGTCTACTGCGACTTCCTCCTTCCCTCGGTGCTCCGGCGCGGGCGCCTCGCGGTCGCGGTCTCGACCGGTGGCGCCAGCCCGGCGCTGGCCGCCCGTGTGCGGCGCGACCTCGAGCGCCATCTCGCCCCCGAGTATGCGGAGCTTGTCGAGCTGGCCGCCGAGGTGCGCGCGGAGCTCAGGGCTCAGTCGCGAAGGCCGAGCAGTCTCGCGTGGCGGAACGCGCTTGACGCCGAGCTGGTTGCCCTTCTCGCCGAGGGCAGGCGGGAGGATGCGCGGCTCCGGCTCATCGAGCGGCTCGGGGTGGCGGCATGCCGCTAGGCCGCGTCGCCCTGGTCGGCGCGGGGCCGGGCGATCCCGGGCTTCTCACCGTCCGCGCTCTCGAGCGGCTGCGCGAGGCCGAGGTCGTGGTCTATGACCGCCTGGTGAATCCCGCGCTCCTCGACGAGGCCCCGCGCGATGCCCTGCGCATCTTCGCCGGCAAGCGCGTGGGCGCCCACTGCCTGCCGCAGGAAGTGATCAACGCGCTCCTCGTCCATCACGCGGCGGCCGGCCGTTTCGTGGTCAGGCTCAAGGGGGGCGATCCCTTCGTCTTCGGACGCGGCGGCGAGGAGGTGCTGGCACTCGAGGAAGCCGGCATTGCCTTCGAGGTCGTGCCGGGCGTGAGCTCGGCGATCGCCGTGCCTGCCTGTGCCGGAATCCCTCTCACCCATCGTGGTCTCGCGTCGTCCTTCGCGGTGCTGACCGGACACGAGGACCCGTCGAAGGAGGCTGACGAAACGGACTGGGGGCGGCTGGCGACGGCGGTGGACACGCTGGTGATCTTGATGGCCGTGGGCAGCTTTCCGCGAATAGTCGGTGCGTTGCTCGCCCATGGCCGGTCGCCCGAGACGCCGGTGGCACTGATCCGGTGGGGGACGACCGAAGCCCAGGAGGTGCGCGTCGGCACCCTGGCGGATATCGTCGGGCGAGCCTGCGGTCTCGAGGCGCCTGTCGTCGCGGTGATCGGCGAGGTGGTGGCGCTTCGCGAGCGCCTCGCCTGGAGCGTCGAAACGTCGACCGCCGCCGCGATCTAGCCTGTCCGTGGTCTGCATGCGAGGCGTTCGAGCGCCTCAGGCCTCTCTGAAGCTCCGGTTTGACGTGTCCCTGACGATTTGGCAGGATCAGGCGCGATGCCGAACGACGCCTTCTTCGCCTTCGAGGATCTGTGGAGCCGGGCGGGCTGCGAGCCTGCCGTGCTCGAGCGTGTGACGCTTACAGGTGAGGACCCGATCCTGCCGACCGATTTCAAGATCGGTACCGCGGCCTCTGCCGTGATCGCCGCCAGCGCGCTCGCGGCCACCGAGATCTGGCGCCTGCGAACGGGACGAGGTCAATCCGTCGCCGTCGACCTGCGAGCCGCCGTCGCCGCGTTCCGGAGCGAGCGCTACCTGCGCGCGGAGAGCCAGCCGTCGCTTCACGACCGGGATCCGGTCTTCGGCTTCTACGAAGCCAGTGACGGACGTTGGATCCAGATCCACTCCAACCTGCCGCACCACCGCGCCGGGGCGCTGAAGCTGCTCGGCTGCGAGGGCACCCGCGAGGCCGTCGCCGCGGCGGTCGCGAAGTGGACCGCCGGCGATCTCGAGGACGCGTTCGCGGCGGCCGGCTTGCCCACCGGGATGGTGCGGTCGGGCGCGGAGTGGCGGGCTCATCCGCAGGGACAGGCGGTCGCCTCGCTGCCTCTCTTCGAGATCATCAAGATCGGCGAGGCGCCGCCGGAGCTGTCGCCCGGCGCGGGGCCGCGCGCGCTAGGCGGCCTTCGCGTGCTCGACCTCACGCGGGTCATCGCGGGGCCGGTCTGTGGGCGCACCCTCGCGGCATACGGTGCCGACGTGCTGCTTGTCTCGGCCAAGCACCTGCCGAATCTGCCGGGCCTCGTCATCGACACCGGTCTCGGCAAGCTCTCGACGTCGCTCGATGTGCGGCAGGCGGGCGATGCCGACCGGCTTCGATCGCTCGTCCGCGACTGTGATGTCTTCTGCCAGTCCTATCGGCCGGGCGCGCTCGCCCGTCTCGGCCTCGGGCCCGAGGACCTGGCGCGGCTCCGCCCCGGCATCGTGTACGTGACGCTCTCCGCCTTCGGTCATGCCGGCCCCTGGCATGACCGGCGGGGATTCGAGACGATCATCCAGTCCGTCAGCGGGATGGCGCACGAGCAGGGAATGGCGGCCGGCGCCGAGGGACCCCGCCACCTGCCAGCGCAGGTGGTCGACCACGGCACCGGATATCTCGCCGCGTTCGGCGCGCTCGTCGCGCTCGCCCGCCGGGCGCGCGAAGGCGGCAGCTACCTGGTCCGCGTCTCGCTGGCGCAGACCGGCCGCTGGGTCGATGGCCTCGGGCGCGTGGAGGGCCGGGCCACACGCGAGCTCACGCTGGAGGCCGTGCAGGACCTTCTGGAAGACATGGACTCGCCGTTCGGCCGGCTCCGTCACGTGCGGCCGGCCGCGCGGCTGTCCGAGACGCCCGCGTTCTGGTCGCGTCCGGTGGTGCCGCTGGGCACGCACTCGGCCGCCTGGCCCGCCTGAGCCGCGGGAAGACCGCGACGTTGCTGCTGTCTGCGGCTCCGCTAGGCGTATTCTCGGAAAACCCAGGCTCGGTACAGTGCGAAATTCCATACCATGCTCGCGCAGGTGGCAAGACCGAAGGCAGCGGTCTTGATGGCGGCGGCCTCGGTGAGGACGCTCGGAGCGATCCCGCTTACCCCCAGACGGTGCAGCGCCGCAAAGGCCGCGAGCCCGGGCACGGGCCAGACGCTCGAAAAGAACTGGGTGAGGCCGAGCTGGATCCCCCAGGATGCGGAGATGGTCGTGACCAGAAACCGTAGGACCTGAACGCCGCGGCCGGCCTCCCGGGACGCGAACACCCAGCGCCGGTTGAGCAAGAAGCTGATGGCCATGGCGAGGCCGCCAGAGACCAGCTTGGCGATCCAGACGCGATCCAGGGGGATCGAGAAGATCTTGGTCAGCGCCATGAACGCCACGTAGTCCGTGAGCGTGTTGACCACGCCACTGGCCGCGAAGCGGCGGGCTTGTGAGGGCCAGGAGCGGGTCAGCGGCGAGACCAGCCGGCTACGGCGGGAAAGGCATTCAGCAGAACCAGCCCTCGCACGAGTTGATGAAATCCAGCGCTTCCCAGGTCTGCTTTTCACACGTCCCGTGACAGGGGCCGGGGACAATCGGCTCGTGGCCCAGATACTATCCAGAGCACGGCGCGCGCGTCAATGGCCTTGCGAGGCGGCGTAGGGCGCGCTCCGGGGAGGGTGATCGCAGGTTTGACCTGTCCCCGGCGATCTGGCAGGATCGGCGCGAAAGTGCGGGCGCACCGAGCTTCTTCCCGTAGCGTGGCAGCCGCCGTCACGAAGTCTTGGAGGCTCACATGACCGTCGAGGACAAGCTGAAGCAGCTCGGGCTGGTGGTGCCGAACCTCGAGGAGCTGTACCGGACGAACCTCTCGGGCGCCCACTACATCTCGCACTTCCCCGTGCAGGGCATGCTCTACCTGTCCGGCACCGTGCCGATCAGGGACGGAAAGCTCTATCTACCAGGCGTGCTGGGGGAGAACCTGACCATCCAGCAGGGCGCCGAGGCTGCGCGCTATGCCGCGCTCACGACGCTGGCCGCCGTGAAGTACGCCCTCGGCGATCTCGATCGCGCGCAGCAGATCGTCCACATGACGGGCTTCGTGAACTCGGCCCCGGGCTTCAACGATCAGCCGCGCGTGATCAACGGCGCGGCCGACCTCTTCGTCGAGCTCTACGGCGATCGGGGCAAGCCGACCCGCGCGGCCATCGGCTGCCGGGGGCTCGGCGGCAACGCCTCGGTCGAGATCGTCGTGCACCTCCTCTTCTCGGGCACCGAGGTGCGCCCGCCGCTCGCGCGGGATCACTTCGCGAAGTAGCGGCTGCGCGCCTCCCGCGTGCTCCCCGAGCTCACATGAGGACCGCGACATGAAAGTGGCCACCTGGCGCGGCGAGAGCCGCTTCACCATCGACGAGGTGCCCGATCCCGTGGCGGGGCCGGGGCAGGTCGTGGTGGCGATTCACGCCGCCGGCATCTGCGGCACGGACATCCACGCCACGCAGGGGCTCTTCCCGTGGACGCCGCCCATGGTGCTGGGCCACGAGTACACCGGCATCGTGCGCGAGGTGGGCCGCGGCGTGAGCCGGCGCCTGCTCGGACGTCCGGTCGCGTGCGAGCCGTCGTACGGGTGCGGGACGTGCGCCGCGTGTGAGGCGGGGCGCATCTCCCAGTGCCAGCGCGCGGTCCGCGTGGGAGGGTTTGCCGAGCGCGTCGCGCTGCCCGCGGGCTGCGTGCATCCGCTGTCACGCGGGCTCGACCCGGTCACGGCCGCGCTGACGGAGCCCGCCGCCTGCTGCCTCGCGGGGCTCGAAGCGTTCCGCATGCCGCGCGGGGCGACCGTGCTCGTGATCGGCGGCGGCATCATGGGCCTCCTCACGATGGCGCTCGCCCGCCGTCGGGGCGCGCGCCGCCTGATCCTCTCCGATCCGATCGAGGAGCGCCGGCGCATCGCGCGCCGCCTGGGGGCGCACGTCGTCGTCGACCCGACGGGGGAGAGCCTGCGCGATCGCGTGATGGCGCTCACGCGAGATCGCGGGGCCGACGTCGTCTGCGAGGCGGTGGGCAAGCCGGAGCTGGTCGCCGAAGCGATGGCGCTGACCCGGGCCACCGGATTCCTCCAGCTCGTGGGCGTGAGCCCCCAGGGCAGCCGGCTGCCGCTCGATCTCTGGGACGTCCACTACCGCGAGCTCAGGATCGGAGGCGCGTTCGGCCGCGGCACGGCCTTCCGCCGAGCCTTGGCACTCCTGCCGAAGCTCGGCGTCAAGCGGCTGATCACCGCGCGCTTCCCGCTGGAGCGGACCAACGAGGCCTTCGCGCACGCCGCGGCCGGCCACGGCGCCAAGACCGTCATCATGGCGCGCGCTACCTCTTCCTCTCCGAGTGGTTCGTCAAGGGCATCACGGCTGGCGCCATCGAGGGTTGATCGGGAGCGAAGAGAGGACTCGCGGCTCAGCGCCCGGAGCGCCCCAGGACCTCGAGCGTGTGGCGGGCTATCATCACCTCCTCGTCGGTCGGAATGACCCAGGCGGAAGGCCGGGCGCCCGCAGTGGAAATGCGCGGGCCGTGGGCCGCGTTCGCCGCCGGGTCGAGCGTGATCCCGAGCCAGGCCAGGCCCTCGCAGACCCGCGCCCGGATCGGCGCGGCGCGCTCGCCGATGCCCGCGGTGAAGATGAGCCCGTCGAGGCCGCCGAGGGCCGAGGCGAGCGCGCCCACTTCCCGCACGATCCTGTAGACGAAGTAGTCGAGGGCGAGGCACGCGCGCGGCTCAGCGCTCGCCAGCAGGTCGCGCATGTCGCTCGACACGCCCGAGAGCCCGAGCAGCCCCGACCGGTTGTAGAGCAGGTCCTGGAGCTCCGTCGCGTTCATGTGACGGTCCTGGAGCAGATAGAGCACCACGCCCGGGTCGAGGGCACCCGTCCGCGTGCCCATGGGCAACCCGTCGAGCGCGGTGAACCCCATGGTGGACTCGATGCTCTTCCCGTCGCGGAGCGCGCAGAGGCTCGAGCCGGCGCCCAGGTGAGCCACGACGACCCGGCCGCGGGCGAGCTCGGGCGCCGCCGTCGTCAGCGCCTCGGCGATGTGCTCGTACGAGAGCCCGTGGAAGCCGTAGCGGCGGACGCCCGCCTCGTAGAGGTCCCAGGGCAGCGCGAAGAGGTCGGCGACCTGCGGATGGCCGCGGTGGAAGGCGGTGTCGAAGCAGGCGACCTGCGGCAGCCCGGGCAAGACGTCCGCCACGGCGCGGATGGCGGCCAGATTGTGGGGCTGGTGGAGCGGAGCCAGCGGGACCAGGGCCTCGAGGGCTGCCATCACCGCGTCATCGATCCGCATCGGCAGGGCATACGCCATGCCGCCGTGGACGACCCGGTGGCCGATCGCGATGGGCGTGGCGTTGTCGAGATGACCTTGCAGCCACCGGGCGACGATGGCGGTGGCGCCGCGGTGGTCTCCCGCCTCGGCGGCCGTCAGCGACCGGTCCTCTTGCTGATCGCCGGCCGTGCTCCGCGCCCGAAAGTGCGGGCGCACGCCGATGCCGTCGAGGAGCCCGCGCGCCGTCTCCGCGATCCCTCCCGCGTCCTCGATGCGATAGACGGAGAACTTGAGGCTCGAGGAGCCCGCATTGACGACGAGGACCGCCTCGGCCACGAGGCGGCTACGCCGGGACTGCGGCGCCCTGGCGCCGGGCGTGGACGAGGAGCACCGCCACGGCGCAGCTCGCCATCCGCGTGCGCAGGTTGTCGGCGCGGCTCGTGAGGACGATCGGCACGCGGGCGCCGAGCACGATCCCTGCGGCGTCCGCGTTGGCGAGAAAGGTCAGCTGCTTGGCGAGGATGTTGCCGGACTCGAGGTCGGGCGCCACCAGGATGTCGGCGTCGCCGGCCACCGGCCCAGTGATGCCCTTGGGTCGCGCGGCCTCGACGCTGATGGCATTGTCCATCCCGAGCGGGCCTTCGAGGAGACCACCCGTGATCTGGCCCCGGTCGGCCATCTTGCAGAGGGCCGCGGCGTCCACCGTCGACGGGATCTTGGACGTGACGGTTTCGACCGCCGAGAGGATGGCCACCTTCGGCCGCTCGACTCCGAGGGCGCGCGCGAGGTCGATGGCGTTCTGCGTGATGTCCATCTTGTTCTCGAGCGTCGGGGCGATATTGATGGCGCCGTCGGTGACGAAGAGCGGCTTGGGATAGGTCGGCACGTCCATGATAAAAACGTGGCTGATCCGCCGCGCCGTGCGGAGCCCGGTGTCCGACGCCATCACCTCGTGCATGAGCTCGTCCGTGTGCAGGCTGCCCTTCATCAAGAGCTCCGCCTTCCCCGAGCGCGCGAGCTCGACGGCGCGCGCCGCGGCGGCATGGCTGTGGGGCGTGGCGTCGAGCCCGAAGGCCGAGATGTCGAGGCCGGCCGCGGCTGCCGCCGCGCGAATCTTGGCCGGGGGTCCTACGAGGATCGGTTCGATGAGCCCGGCCCTGGCGGCATCCACCGCCCCGGCGAGCGAGGCCGCGTCGCAGGGATGGACCACGGCGGTACACACGGGCGGGAGGGCCCGACACCGCGCGATCAGCGCCTCGTACTTCGGATGCGCCCGGCCCTCATCTCCGCTCATGTCGCCCGGTCCTTCCCATTGATCGCTCCACGCGAGGCTACGCGAGGGTGACGGTCGAGTCAAACCCCGTCGTCCGCCGATGGCCCAGGGTCGAAGCGGCTCCGTCCGGGTGTATCTTGTTGGCACTCGCCCATGTACCTCGACCGCCGGCTCTGGGCCTTCACGCGCGGCGTGCGCGCGCGCATCGCGGGTACCGTGCTGCTCGGGCTCCTGGCTGTCGGCGTCGGGATCGCGCGGCTGGCCCTCTTCGGCTGGCTCCTCGGCCGCGTCATCGCGGGCGATACGCCGCGCGCGCTCCTGCCGCTGCTGGCACTCACGGCCGCGGCGATCCTGGTCCGCAGCGCCCTCGACTACTGGCGCGCGATGGCGGCGCACCGCACGGCCGCCCGCGTGCAGACCGCGCTCCGTCACGCCATCTATGAGCGCGTCACCGCCCTGGGCCCCGCCCACTTCACGCGCTCGCGCACCGGCGACGTGATCCTCTCCATGGTCGAGGGCGTCCACCAGCTCGAGGTCTACTTCGGCCAGTACCTGCCGCAGCTGGCCGTCGCCGCGCTCACGCCGGTGCTCATCTTCGCGTTCGTCGCTTTCGTGGATCTGCCCATCGCGCTCGTGCTCCTCGCGGCCGCGCTGGTGACGCTGCTGGCGCCGGCCCTCTGGCACCGGAAGGACAGCCGGCAGAGCCTCGCGCGCCAGAAGGCCTATGCCGCGTTCGGCGCGGAGTTCCTCGACTCGGTCCAGGGGCTGGCCACGCTCAAGGCCTTCGGGCAGAGCGGGGCGCGGGCGCGTCTGCTCGAGGACAAAGGGCGAGCCCTCTTCCGGAGCACCATGGGCGTGCTCGGGGCGAACACGTTCGCGCGCGGCATCACGGACACCGGCATGGCCGTGGGCGCGGCGCTGGCGCTCGGCCTGGGCGCCTGGCGGGTGCAGGCGGGGGAGATGCAGCTCGGCGCGCTGCTGGTCGTCCTCATGCTGGGCGTCGAGGTGTTCCGGCCGCTCCGCGAGCTGCGGGTCGTCCTCCACCAGGGGATGCTCGGCGTCTCCGCCGCGGGCGGCATCATCCAGATCCTCGAGGCCGAGCCGCGTGTGCGCGACCGCGAGACTCCGCTGCTGGATCCAGGATCCCTCGCCCCCACCGTGGCCTTCGAGGGCGTGACGTTTTCCTACCCGGGCGGACGCCGCCCGGCGCATGACGGCCTCTCCTTCGAGGTCGAGGCGGGTGAGCGCGTCGGGATCGTGGGACCGAGCGGCGCGGGCAAGTCCACCATCGCTCGCCTGCTGCTGCGCTTCTACGACCCCGAGCGCGGCCGCGTCACGATAGGCGGCTCGGACCTCCGCGATCTCACCCTCGACCAGCTCCGCGGCCTCATCGCAGTGGTGAGCCAGGACACGTATCTCTTCCATGGGACGGTCGAGCAGAACCTCCGCATGGGCAGGCCCGACGCCACGATGGCCGAGCTCCAGGCCGCCGCCCGCGCCGCCAACGCGGAGGAGTTCATCGTCACGCTGCCCGAGGGTTACGCCACCGTCGTCGGCGAGCGCGGCGTCCGACTGTCCGGCGGCCAGCGCCAGCGGATTGCGATCGCGCGCGCGCTCCTGCGCGATGCGCCGATCTTGATCCTGGACGAGGCGCTCTCCGCGGTCGATGCCGAGAGCGAGGCCGTGATCCAGGAGGCGCTCGACCGGCTCATGCAGGGGCGCACCACGCTGATCTTCGCGCACAGGCTCTCGAGCGTGATCGGCGCCGACCGCATCCTCGTGCTCGACGACGGGCGCGTGGCCGAAAGCGGCCGGCATGCGGAGCTCATGACCCGCGGCGGCGCGTATCATCGCTTGATGGCCGCGCAGGCCCAGGATGACGCTGGCCGGGCCGCGCCCGCCGCCGTGCCGGGCCTGGCGCCCGAGCCGGATGCGGTCGAGGCCGAGTCCTGGACGGGCGGCGCCGCCGAGCGCGCGGACGCGATCGTGCTGGCCGAGGGCATGGGCTGGCCCCGGCTGATCCGCGTCCTGCTCGGCATGGTCTCCGGCTACCGGGTTCGGCTGGCGCTCACGTTCGTGCTCGGCGTGGGCCGGGTCCTGGCGCTCATCGGCGTGGGCGTGCTGAGCGCCCTCGTCGTTCGCGCCGTGAAGAACGGCGTGCCCTTCGGCCGGCTGCTGGTCGCGCTCGCGCTGGCGGCGCCGCTGGCGGGCATCCTGCACTGGCTCGAGTCGTGGCTGGCTCACGACATGGCGTATCGCCTGCTGACCGAGATGCGGCTCGACATCTTCCGCAAGCTCGACGCGCTGGCGCCCGCGTACTTCACGCGCCGGCGCACCGGCGACCTTGTCGGCGTCGCCACCCACGACGTCGAGCTGATCGAGTATTTCTTCGCCCACACCATCACGCCGGCCTTCGTCGCCGTGCTGGTGCCCGTGGGCGTCCTCGCCACGCTCGCGGTCTTCGGCTGGCCGCTCGCGCTGGCCTTGCTTCCGTTCCTGGCCTGGGCAGCGCTGACTCCCGTGCTCGGCCGCGCCCGCATCGACTGGCTCGGCTCGCGGGCTCGCGAGGTCTCGGGCGACCTCACGGCCCACGCCGTGGACTCGGTGCAGGGCCTGGGCGAGATCGTCGCCTTCCGCCACGCGCGGGCGAGGGGCGAGGAGCTCGGCGCCAAGGCCATGGAGTTCCTCCGGGTGCGCATGCCGCTTCTCCACGACCTGGCCCTGCAGACCTCCTTTCAGGAAGTGGCGACGGGGCTCGGCGGTCTCGCCGTCGTGGGCGTGGGCGCCGCGATGGCGGCCGCCGGCCGGCTCGATACCGCCATCCTGCCGCTGCTCACGCTGCTCGCCATGTCCGCGTTCGTGCCTGTCTGGGAGATCGCCCAGGTGGGCCGCCAGCTCGCCGATACGCTGGGGGCCGCGCGGCGCGTTCACGCCGTGCACGCCGAGCCGGTGCCCGTGACCGATGGCGCGGGCGTGGGCGCGGGCGGCGCCGTCGTGGGTGCGCCGGCTCTCGAGATGTCGCTGGTGAGCTTCACCTATCCGGGGCGCCGGCGGCGCGCGCTCACCGACGTGTCCTTCCAGGTCGCGCGCGGAAGCACGGTGGCGCTCGTCGGGCCCTCGGGCGCCGGCAAGACCACGGTCGCCAATCTCTTCCTCAGATTCTGGGATCCCGACGCGGGCGCGGTCCGGCTCGACGGTCACGATCTCAGAGAGTACGGGCTCGACCAGCTGCGCCGACGCATCGCCCTCGTGGCGCAGGACACTTATCTCTTCAATGACACGCTGAGGAACAATGTCCTGCTCGCGCGCCCCGAGGCGACCCAGGCCGAGCTGGCGGCGGCGGTGGAGCGCGCCGCGCTCACCGATTTCGTGGCCGGCCAGCCCGACGGGCTCGACACGGTGGTGGGCGAGCGCGGCGCCCAGCTCTCGGGCGGCCAGCGCCAGCGCGTGGCCATCGCCCGTGCCTTTCTCAAGGACGCGCCCATCCTGATCCTCGACGAGGCGACGTCGCACCTGGACGCGGTCAGCGAGCAGGCGGTGCGCGGGGCCCTGGACCTGCTGGCGCGGAGCCGCACGACGCTGGTGATCGCCCATCGGCTCTCGACGGTGCGCCACGCGGACCGGATCATCGTGCTCGAGGACGGCCGCGTGGCCGAGATCGGCAGCCATCGCGAGCTCCTGGACAAGGCCGGGCTCTACGCGCACCTCGTCTCGCGCCAGCTCGCGAGCGCCTCCGGCGCGGCCTGATCTACCCGGATGAACCCCTCGGCCGGCATCCAGCACGACCTCTTGCTCGTGGGCGGCGGCCACGCCCACATCCAGATCCTTAGCGCCTGGGCTATGGACCCCGTGCCCGGCGCCCGCCTCACCGTCGTGGTGGATCGTCCCGTCGCGATCTACTCGGGCATGATCCCGGGCTTCGTTGCGGGCCAGTACCGCGCCGACGAGCTCGAGATCGACGTTCGGCCGCTGGCCAGGCGCGCCGGCGCGCGCTTCGTCGTCAGGCCGGCGGCAGGCCTCGAGGCGGCCGCGCGCCGTCTTCACCTCGACGGCCGCCCGCCCCTTGCTTACGACACCATCTCCTTCGATGTTGGATCGACGGTAGCCGGGCTTGATCGTCCTGGGGTGCGTGAGCATGCGATACCCACGCGCCCGATCGGCAGCTTCGTCCGCGCGGTGGACGGGCTCATCGCGAGGGCGCGAGGCCGGCGCGGCTTTCGGCTCGTGGTGGCGGGCGCGGGCGCGGGTGGCGTCGAGCTGGCCTTCACCTTCCGCGCGCGCCTCGCGCGCGAGGGCCTCGCGGATCCGTCCGTGCTGCTCCTCGAGGCGGGCCCGCGCCTCCTGCCCGGCTACCCGGCCGGCGCCGTGCGCCGGATCGAGGCGGCCGCGCGCGCCTGTCGCATCGAGATCCGCTGCGGACTGGCCGTGGTCGAGGCGCATGCCGACCGCGTCACGGTCGAGGGAGGCGAGGAGATTCCGCTCGACGCGCTCGTGTGGGCCGTTGGCGCCGCAAGCCTGCCGCTCTTCGCCGGCTCTGGACTCGAGCTCGACGACCGGGGCTTCGTGCGCGTTCGTCCGACGCTGCAGGCGATGGGACGCGACGAGATCTTTGCCGTCGGCGACTGCGCGAGCCTCACGCACGCTCCCGCCCTCGCCAAGGCCGGCGTCTACGCCGTACGCCAGGGCCCCGTGCTGCTCGCCAATCTGCGCGCCCGCCTGGTGGGCGGGCGCCTTCGCCCGTTCCGGCCCCAGCGCGACTTCCTCTCGCTGCTGAACCTGGGCGACGGCACCGCGGTCGCCAGCAAGTGGGGCCTCTCGAGCCGCGGCGCCTGGGCCTTCATCCTCAAGGACTGGATCGACCGCGGCTTCGTGCGTCGCTTCCAGGTGCTGGACGCCACCGGGAGCGTGCGGCCGGAGTTCGCGCGGCCGCCGGCCATGGGCCAGGACATGATTTGCGGCGGCTGCGCCGCGAAGGTGGGGGAGTCGGTGCTCACCCGGGCGCTGGACCGGCTCGGCCCGTCGAGCGATCCCGACGTCATCATGGGACTGGCCGTGCCCGACGACGCGGCGGCGGTGGCGACGGCGCGCGGCGAGATCATCGTGTCGAGCGTGGACGCCTTCCGCGCGTTCACGGACGATCCCTATCTCGTCGGCCGGGTGGCCGCCGTCAATGCGGCGAGCGATCTCTGGGCCAAGGGCGTGGCGCCGCGCTTCGCCCTGGCCTGGGTGCAGGTGCCCGACGTCGAGCCCGGGCACGCCGAAGAGACGCTCTACCAGGCGCTGGCCGGCGCGCGCGCGGTCTTCGACGTTGAGGGCATCACGCTGGTCGGCGGCCACACGACCAGCGGCCCCGATCTCTCGGTGGGCTTCGCCGTCTTCGGCACGGCGCCCTCGGCCGATGGGCTGCTCAGGATCGGCGGCCTTTCAGCAGGCGACAAGCTCATCCTGACCAAGCCCCTCGGCACGGGCGTGCTGTTCTTCGCCGACATGCGGGGCTGGGCCCGCGGCGAGTGGATGGAGGCGGCCTGCGCCTCCATGCTGCGGAGCAATGTCGGCGCCTCTCGCGTGGCCGTCGAGATGGCCGCCAGCGCATGCACCGATATCAGCGGCTTTGGCCTCGCGGGGCATCTTGGTGAGATGCTGAGGGCCAGCAAGGCCGCGGCCATGGTCGATCTTGGCGCGCTGCCGCTGCTACCCGGCGCCGCGGAGCTTCTGCGGCTCGGCCACCGCAGCACCTTCCACCCCGAGAATGCCCGGGCCCGGCGGGCCGTACGGATCGCGCACGGTGCCGACGTGCCGCTGCTCGACGTGATCTTCGACCCGCAGACCTCGGGCGGCCTCCTCTTCGGCGTGGCCGCTCCGCGCGCACAGGCCGCGGTGGCCGCGCTCCGCGCGGCCGGCGATGTCCACGCGTCGGTCATCGGCGAGGTGACGCCTCCAAGCGCCGACGGCGCGCTCTTCGAAGTGGTAACAGGACCGCGAGCACGGAAGGAAGCATGAGAGAGGACTTCCCGTGGAGGCCATGCCCCGCCCTCGACGCACTGGATATAGAACAGGTCTGCCTATTACGAACTCGACATCCCGAGCCTAGTACGAAAGTACCTGCCATTCGCTCCGACGCAGTGCGGGGCCCAAGTGCGCTAGACTGCGGGATATGCACAGATCGCGATGCTATACAGGTCTATCTAATTCTCGTCATGCGCACCGCGAGAGGTCGAGAGGTGGAGGGCTACAGCGGCCACTCCTAGAGAGATTCGATGCCGCCAACCGTCGAGGCGCTCCCCGTGACATAGAGGGAGGAAAGCGATGAGCGAGACTCTTAGCATCAGCGATCGCCAGCGGGCCATCTGGTCGGCCGGAGACTTCCACCTGATCGGGGTGGGCCAGCTCATCGTGGGCGAGATCCTCTGCGAGGAGGTGGGCCTCACCGCCGGTGCGCGAGTACTCGACGTGGCCTGTGGATCCGGCAACACTAGCCTCGCCGCCGCTCGCCGGATGGCGCGCGTGTCGGGTGTCGACATCGTGCCCGCGCTGCTGGAACGGGCCCACCGGCGGGCCGAGGCCGAAGGGCTCGAACTCGACTTGAAGGAGGGCGACGCCCAGGCCCTGCCCTACGATGACGCTCGCTTCGACGTGGTGCTGTCGACGTTCGGCGCCATGTTTGCCGCCGACCAGGAGCGCACCGCCTCAGAGCTCCTGCGAGTGTGCCGGCCAGGCGGAGTGATTGGAATGGCCAACTGGACCCCGGCCAGTTTCGTCGGCGACATCTTCCGGCTTACTGCCCGATTCGTGCCACCTCCCGTTCCGACGAGAGCCGCGGTGGAGTGGGGGAGCGGCGAGCGTCTGCGCGAATTGTTCGGCGACGGGGTAGCATCGCTGCGCCTGTCCGACCATTTCTGGCGACACCGTTTCGAGTCGGCCGAACAATGGGTCGACGTGTTCCGCAGATGGTACGGTCCGACCGTGCGAGCCTTCGCAGCCCTTGACGAGGCCCGCGCCAAGGATTACGCAGCCGAGTTGGTGGCTCTGGTTCACCGCTACAACCGGGCTACGGACGGGACCGTACTGGCGGCTTACGACTACGTCAATGTGATCGCCGTCAAGCGTGGGTGACGCGCCGAGTACGGCGCACGGCCGCTCGCGTGCCCTGCGATGCTCACGGCGCAGCCGCGACGCGGCCAGTGGCTCAACTTGGAGGCGAAACAATGTGGCCCATAACTTCACGCTCCAGTGAACCTGGGGGCTCGCGTTGCTCGCCCTCCGACCGCTGAGCGCAGCGTTAGAGGGCAAAGGAAGCGAAGGAGCCTACCACTAGTTCTGGTACCGACAAAATCTTCGCTGGCTCGATCCCGAAATTTTACGAAACGTATCTGGTTCCCCTGCTCTTCGAGCCGTACGCTGCAGACCTGGTGAATAGGCTCGCTTCGAGATCTCTTAGTCGCGTGCTGGAAGTAGCAGCCGGCACGGTGTCGTGACTCGCGCATTGGCTTGGATACTGCCAGAATGCGTCTCAATCGTTGTTACGGATCTGAATCAGTCGATGCTTGATCAAGCGTCCGCGCTCGGGATCAAGCGGCCCGTGGAATGGCGTCAGGCGGATGCCATGCAGCTGCCCTTCGAAGCGCTCCCGTCCATCCGGATGCACAACACCACGGCCGCCGCAGCCGCCGCGGCTGAGGTAAGATGTCGGCCGCACCCTACTTCCACCCTTGAAGGCGGGTCCGCCGAGCGGACCTCCGGAGGAATCCAGCATGGGCGAGATGGTCTCTCTGACAGCGGAAGACGGCCACACGTTCTCGGGCTACCGCGCGGCGCCCAAGGGCGCCCCGAAGGGCGGGCTCGTCGTCATTCAGGAGATCTTCGGCGTCAACCATCACATCAAGGGCGTGACGGACGGCTTCGCCGCAGAGGGCTATGTCGCCCTGGCCCCGGCCATCTTCGACCGCGCCGAGCGCGGCTTCGAGACCGGCTACAAGCCGGAGGACATCGAGCTCGGCCGCAACATCCGCGGCAAGATCGACATGAACGACATGGTCAAGGACATTCGCGCCGCCGTGAAGTCGCTCGCGGGCGAGGGCCTCAAGGTGGGCGTGGTCGGCTATTGCCTGGGCGGCACGCTGGCCTGGCTCGCGGCCACGCGCATCGACGGGGTGCGGGCCGCGGTCAGCTACTACGGGGGCGGCGTGGCCGACACCGCGACCGAGGTCCCGCGCTGTCCTGTCCTCTTCCACTTCGGCGAGACCGATCAGTCCATTCCGCCGGAGCATCACGCGCGCATCCGGGCCGCGCAGCCCAGCCTGCCCCTGCACATCTATCCCGCGGGGCACGGCTTCAACTGCGACGAGCGGGGCAGCTACCACGCGCCGAGCGCGGCCCTGGCGCGCACACGCACACTGGAGTTCCTGGCCAAGCACCTGTAAAGGGAGAACAGGCGCGTTAGGCATCCCGATGCCGTTCGACCGGTATCGCGACCGCGTGAGGGCGGAGTGGATCGATCACAACGGCCACATGAACATGGGCTATTACCTCGTGGTCTTCGACCTGGCCACCGACGAGTTCCTGAGCTGGATCGGCCTTGACGAGGCGCACCGTCGCGCCCGGCGGGTCACCACGTTCTCCCTCGAGTCGCACGTCACGTACCAGCGCGAGGTCCGCCAGGGCGACCCTCTCCGCTTCACGACGCGGCTCCTGGGATACGACGAGAAGCGCATGCACTATTTCCACGAGATGCATCATGCCGAGGCGGGCTATCTCGCCGCGACCAACGAGCTGATGTCGCTGCACGTGAGCGAGGAGACGCGCCGCGCGGCGCCGATGGCGCCCGAGATCCTGGAGCGACTCGCGCTGGTCCTGGCGGAGCACGAGCAGGCGCCGCGGCCGTCCCAAGTCGGCCGCTCCATCGGTCTCGCCAACCGGCCCCGCTCGCTCCCGGGCCCGATCCCCACATAGTCCGGAACCATGCCGTTCCGGCGCCGGTCGGGCGGTATAATTGCCGGGCAGCCGCGACGGCCCCCGGATCCCCGGCAGCCGACGGCCTTCGGAGAGTCCGAGCGATGCCATCAGGAAATGGACGTGCGCCCTGGTCGTGGTCTCTGTTGCTCTCGGAGATAATCTCGCCGCTCGTATCTCCGCCGGACGAGCCCGAGCGCGCGCACGTCGCGGCCGCGCCTCGCTGAGATCTCACTCTTGGCTCATCCGCTCGCCCTGCACACCTGGACGCTCGACACGACGCCGCTCGCCCGGGTCCTGGAGATCGCCAAGGCCACGGGCTGGCAGGGGATCGAGCTCCGCCGCCTGGACTTCAAGCGGGCGGCCGAGGCGGGACAGCCGGCCGGCGCCGTCCTGGACCTGGTGCGGGGCAGCGGCCTCGGCGTGGCCTGCGTCGGCGTGGAGCTCGGCTGGATCTGGGCCGGTGGCGCCGAGCGGGCGCGCCTGCTTCGCGCGTTCGAGGAGTCGTGCGGCTGGGCGGCGGCCCTGGGATGCGGCACCGTGATGAGCTCCGTGGACAGGGGGTGTGGCGATCCCCAGCGCGCCGTCCTCAGCATCAGGGAAGTGGGGGACCTGGCCGCCCGCCACGATGTCAGGCTCGCCCTCGAGTTCAACTCCCAGTGCGAGCAGATCAACACGCTCGCGAGCGTCCGGGAGATCGTGGAACAGGCCGCGCACCCGCACGTGGGGCTCCTGCTCGACGCCTATCACCTCGGCCGCACCGGCACGCCGCCCGAGGCGCTCGAGAAGATCCCCGGAGCGGACATCGCGTACGTCCAGTACAGCGACGTGCCGCGGGTCGGTCTCGTCCCCGGCCAGGCGCTCGACCGCCTGCCGCCGGGGCGCGGGAGCGTGCCGTTCGGGGCCTTCTTCGCCGCGCTCGAGCGCGCGGGCTATGCCGGCTACTGCTCCTACGAGGCGCCCAATCCTGCCGCGTGGGCCCGCGATCCCATGGCCGTGGCGCGCGAGGCCCTCGAAGCGACGCGGGCAGCCGAGTCGACGCGCCCGGCATGAGCTGGTCGGGCTGGCAAAACGTCGGGCGCTCGCTCAAGGCCAAGCTCTCGCTGCTCATCACGGGCGTGCTGGTGCTCGCCATCGTGCTCGTCGCCCTCGTGCTCCTGCGCCAGCAGCAGGAGAGCCTCACCGCCGAGATGACGAAGCGTGGGCTCGCCATCGCCGAGAACCTGGCGGCGGGCGCCAAGACCTCACTCCTGCAGCGGGACGACCTGTCCCTGCTCGTGCTGGTCAAGGACGCCATGAAGGACGAGGATGTCGCGTACGTGATCATCACGGACGAAGACGGCAAGATCCGCGCGCACTCGGAGGTCGGCCTCGTCGGGGAGACCCTCGAGCGACCGGCGCCGCTCGGCGCCGCGCGCGACCGCCTGGTGGTGACGAGCTACCGCCGGCCGGGACGCGGCGGCATCATCGACTTCGCCGTCCCGCTCAGCTTCAGCAAGGTCCGGCTGGGGGCGCTCTACCTGGGCTTCAGCGAGGACTCCATCGCGGCGGCCCTGGGGCGCGGGCGCCGGCAGGCCGGGCTCATCACCCTCGTCATGGTCTGCCTCGGCATCGGCGCCGCGGTGGGGCTCGCGACCCTGCTCTCGCGGCCGATCTTCCGGCTGGTGGACGGCACGCGGGCGATTTCCGCCGGGGACTTCGGCGTGGCGCTGCCGGTGACTTCCCACGACGAGCTCGGCACGCTCACCCAGGCGTTCAACCAGATGGCCAAGAGCCTGCGCGAGAAGGAGATGATCAAGCGCGCGTTCTCGCGCTACGTCGCGCGCGAGGTGGTGGAAGAAGTGCTCAAGCACCCGGGCAGCCTCCATCTCAAGGGCGAGCGTCGCGAGGTGACCGTGCTCTTCTGCGATGTCCGGGGCTTCACGACGATGTCGGAGCACCTGCCTCCGGAGCGGGTCGTCTCGCTGCTCAATGACTTCTACACGCTCATGATCGACCTCACGTTTCGGCACGACGGCACGCTCGACAAGTTCCTGGGGGACGGCATCATGGCCATCTTCGGCGCCCCCATCGCGCACCCGGACCACGCGCTCCGGGCCGTGCGCGCGGCGCTCGACATGCAGGCGGGCATCGAGGCCCTCTCGCTGACGCGCGTCGGCCAGGGCAAGGAGCCCATCGCCGTGGGCATCGGCATCAATGCGGGCGAGGTCGTGGCCGGCACCGTCGGCACGGAGGACCGCATGGAGTACACGGTCATCGGCGACAACGTCAACCTGGCCTCTCGCCTCGAGTCCAATGCCAAGCCGGGCCAGATCCTCGTCAGCCGCCGCATCCTGGACCTGGTGCGCGATGCGGTCGAGGCCCACCCGCTCGGCCGGCTTCGGATCAAGGGCAAGGGCGACGAGGTCGAGGTCTACGAGGTGGTCGGCGTGAGGCAGGCGGCGTGAGCGGACGCAGGTTCCGGTGGATCATCCTGCTCGGCGGCGTCGTGCTGGCCGCGGCCGCCTGCGCCACGACGGCGCTGCCGGCCCCGCCGGCCCCAGCGCCCGCGCCTGCTGCCGGCCCGCCGCTGCCCGAGGTCTTCGAGTCGGAGGACTTCTTCGTCGTGGTGCCCAAGCTGCCGGAGACTTCGGCGAGTCTTGCGGCACGGTACCTGGGCGACGCGGCCAAGGCCTGGATGATCGAGGACTACGTCGACGCCAACACGTTCCCGCCGGGACAGGCAGTCGTCATCCCGCGCCGTCCATGGAACCCGGCGGGCGTCACCACGGCGGGCTACCGGCTCGTGCCCGTCCTCGTCTACCACAATCTCGACCGGCAGCCCAAGGGCCGGCTCGTCCTGTCGGCGGCGAGCTTCGAGCAGCAGATGCGCTATCTCAAGGCCGAGGGGTACCGGCCGATCGCGCTCGGCGACTTTCTCGAGTTCAGCCGGCTCGGCCGCCAGCTGCCGAAGAAGTCCGTCGTGCTCACGTTCGACGACGGCTACAAGTCGTTCAAGCTCTACGCCTATCCCGTGCTCAAGGAACTCGGCTTCCCGGCCACGCTCTTCGTCTACACCGACTACGTGGGGGCGGGCCGCCACGCGCTGTCGTGGCAGGAACTGAAGGAGCTGGAGGCCGAGGGCTTCGACGTCCAGGCGCACTCGAAGACTCACAACGACCTCCGCCGCGCGTCCGGCGAGACGGCGGCCCAGTTCGACCGCCGGATGCAGGCCGAGCTGGCCGTCCCGCGGGAGATGTTCAAGCGCCAGCTCGGCCAGGTGCCGGAGATGCTTGCCTACCCGTATGGCCGGTGGGATACGGACGTGCTGAAGCACGTCAAGGCCACGGGCTACGCGGCGGCCTTCACCGTCCGCCGGCAGGCCAACCCCTCCTTCGTCCCGCCGCTCACGATCCACCGGAGCCAGATCTACGCTGACATGACCCTCGAGGAGTTCGCGAAGAACCTGACCCTGTTCCAGGAGGAGGACCTGCGTTGAGGTGCCGCCGGTGGGTCGTGCTCGGCGCGGTCGCGGCCAGCGCCGCGGGCTGCGCCACGAGCGCGCCGAGCCCGACGGTCCAGCGGAGTCCCAGCGCCCCGGTCTCGACCGCTCGGCAGACGCTCGTCGCATCCTACGCTCAGCGCGCGCAGGCGCTCGAGAACGACGGGCGGCTGCGCGAAGCGCTCGATGCCTGGACGGTCGCGCTGACGGTGGATCCGGCCAACACGCCCGCGCGGGAGGCGCAGCGGGCGCTCCAGGCGAAGATCGACCTGCTGGTCTCCCAGCGGCTCGAAGAAGGGCGAGCGGCGCTGAGCCGGGGGGCCTCCGGGCCGGCGCGGCGGCACTTCCTGGCTGTCCTCGCGCTCGAACCCGGAAACCGGGCGGCCTTCGAAGCGCTCCGCGATCAGAGC